>Ga0126314_10001309_pt1 | contig 11916 bp, 6 predicted proteins | sample Plot105B_FD_92535 | JGI IMG/M metagenome (GOLD analysis project Ga0126314, IMG submission 92535) | Serpentine soil microbial communities from UC McLaughlin Reserve, CA, USA - Plot105B | ecosystem: Environmental > Terrestrial > Soil > Grasslands | place: USA: UC McLaughlin Reserve, Lake County...
AACGGTTCTGTTTGCTGAATCAACTACAAGGCTGTTTAAATCCGCTACATTTTGCTTTGGAGTTTTCACCCTGGTTTCAACAACGAAGTTCTGAGTTGTGGTAAAGGTTTGTGCGGATGCACATATAGCAGATAATATGAACCCAATCAGCAATAAGCACCTCATAAAAATCATCTGACTTGTAAAATATCTTTTCATCATCTTAATGCTTAAGGCTTATAGTTATACTTGTAGTTCTTAATGATGTTCCCGTTTTGATCCCTGATGTTTTCCAGTCTCTGGAAACTATCATAGTCATAATTGGTTATGCGTCCACTGTTGTCAATGCTGCTGGTCATACCTACTTGAGGTCTGTAAGTATAGGTAGTCATATCTGAATCACTGGGCTGTATCCGCAAGTCATCGAACCAGGCATTGCCGAAACTATTGTTATCGAGTCGCAGATATAAGCTCACTACATCACCAGGAACCAAAAATTCTTTCTTAAGATAAACCCATTTATTTTTGACAGTGGTCTGAATCTGGTCGGTATAAACAGTTAGATCAGGTTTAACCATTATTAAGTTCATGTCGGCGGAGGAAAGATCACTGTAAACCCAACCAGAAAAAGTAAACTTTCTGGGAGAATTCAAATTAACCGGAACTCGCACAACAGACGAACTCCCCTCCGGAGTAAAACCGCCATTTGTGATTCTACCACAAAATCTGCCGGTGTGAGCTTTGCTGCTGTCCAGCCTAAGATCGGAGTCAAACCCGGTGATCTTATCCTCAAAATTCTGGTGATAAAATTCTGTGGCAGATGCATTTTTCACCGCTGCAACGGGATATGTTTTGTTATAACCCCATTGATAACTGGTTTTAGGCCCTTTTTCTTTTGAGAGGGTCAGTATGTTGCCGCGATCATCATGATAATCATAGCTGACTAATGGCTCTAAGACAGATGAAGACGTTCCCCTATAACCTTTTACTGGAACGTAAATCCCTGCGAAAGGACTGCCATATTGGTTTAGTTGGTAGTCGGTAGAAATATCGTTCACCTCAGTGGATTTTACGACAACCGGTGAAATGATATGCTTATCGACCATTTCTGTATAAACACTTCCAGGCATGTCTTTAGGATAAAAATAAGACATCTTGCTCACCTCACCATTACTGTTCACGGAAGTCTCATCCTTCAGCAAATTCTCGGGAAGAAAATAAGAGAAGGTATAACCATTGGAAACTGCACCTAGCGGACCGAACGTTTTGACGGTCTTTTTTTGCAGATAAGGAAAGTAGGTATAGATCTTAGTCGCTGTCATCCTGATAAAAGGATTTCCCGCAACTCCGGGAATTATAACTCTGGAAATTGATTTTACATAGTCACTAAATCTTGACGGAGAAGAGTTGTATTCAAATGTTTCACTTTGTATTGGATCTCCTACTTCGTTAAAGGTTTCCGAGGAGATCAATAATCCCCGCTCAATTTCTTTTGAGGTAAATTTGTCTGTGAGCGTTCGGTCATCAATATTTGTATAAAGGTTGACCGGTAGCGTATCTGGAAATGTATCATGGTTTCTATACTTTTTAATAATTTTCCCGGACCCGGGAATCGATTCAATTACTCTCGAGTAAGTAATATGGTTTCCATTGGTGTTTCCAAGCATGTTTATGTAATTCTCTGAAAAAGCACCAAACCTTTGTTCATAATCTGCCTTTTGCCGCTGATATCCCAATCCGTCCCAGCTGCCGATATCATAATTCACGTGAGATCTTCCAGTCGCAGCATATACAGGAATCCCTGAAAGTATCCCACTGGAAGTATTGTCTTCATTTAAATAAGTATACTCTTTAATTATTGCTGGAGACAGCGAGGAACCATCCTTGATTGTTATCCTCCTAATTCTTACACCACCGGCAAAGCCCGTGGAAGACTGGAGCGTGAATAATGGGAATTGTGTGGCAATTTTGGAATAATTATGTGCCTCATACTCAAAAAAAGTCGTGCCGCCTGTGGGGTAAGTGATGGCAGTCAGTATCTCAGACTTCATTAAAGCGGTATCAGGACTTCTGTAGGTATAAAGCGTTTCATAGGATACAGTTTCATAAAATTCATTATTATAGTACCCCCAATTATCTGACTTTTTGTCATTGTATCTGGGTAATAACCTGGCGTTGTAGGTGAGGCTATATTTGCTAATTTGCGTGTCGTTGAATTCACTGAAAAGAACATCTGTTAACTTCAATCTCTGATTTGCATTCTCTAAATAATTGAATTTTATTTTAGTTTGGTTATTGATTAAGATCTCATCCAGTTTAACCCAGAAATTCTGAGCCATCATCACTGATATGGCGCTCGCCGCACGCGTGAATAGGGGGCTAAATTTCCTCGAAAAATAAGTACTGTTGATATTGTAAGGCAGGTCCTCAGACTTGCTGGTTTTGAACCTGATTGATGAACCGTCAGATCCATTAATAGCCGATAGATACACAGGGTGCTGAAGGGTGAAAAACACCCCCTTATTGAGATCGGCGCACCCATCGCAATTTCCGGTACTGCTGTTTGGAAGATAGGATAACGTCTTACTGATTACACTTCCAACGACAATGGGATTACCCTGCCTTTTATAATCAAATTTTACCCAGGTACCGGTGGCACTTTTCATTTCCGTCAAATACCATGCGGACGGCTGTGTAAAACGGTATGTTAGGGGAGAAGTAGAAAAATCTATTGCATCCAGGTTTCCTCCGAAAGTATACTTTGTTCCGTTTTCAGTTGTGAGTGTAAATTTAAAAAAGGGACGGTTGAGCGTTTGAGTCAGTTCAGAACTGTGTAGCGGCCAATTTTCGGGCTCGGGATCGAATTGCGCAAAATTAACCACAAAATTTGATGAATATTCAGATACTACTGAAATATGTCGTCCATCGCGGGATTTCACTTTTATTTTTAAGGCTCCCGACTGATCCCGGTAAAAGAAAAAACTAGCGCTGATGCCGGGAGCATTTACTAAAAATTCATCCGGCTCACCATCCAGGTAAAATCTGAAATCAAAATCTCCTGTACCGAAGAACCTACCGAATCCTCCCATCGAGGCCCAATCGCTACCCGCGGTATATCGTGACGCATCAAAATTTCCAAACTCCTCGTTGATAAATCCCAGGCCTACCTCTTTTTGAATATCAGTCTTGTTTGTTTCATCAAGACGGCCATTGGCAATCCGGGTAATACTTCCACCACATGATAAATTCCAGCCAAGACCTGTCCAGGTAGGATGTTGTTCGGTTTTAATACCGCTTGCGTGATAATTCAGAACAATGGGAACCTCCAAGTCCTTATTTTTTATGGTGTGTATAGGTATGCTAATTCCTGGCAGGCCGTTGAAAAGTTCGACAGGCACCTGGGTATATTTGCCTAACTCCGCTGCATTCGGTGTTGAAATCGCTATCTGAGCATGCGAGAAGTAATTAACACCTGCTATAAACAGGCAGAAAAGACCAATAAAACGTTTCTTTATTTCCATTTGATAAGGGGGTTACAAATTCTGATCACAAGCCAGCAAAAGGACAACCTGTATTATCACCTTATCGGGGATTAGTTTCATAAAGGCATCTGTGTTAAAAGTTGTCTAACGTATTTTTCGAATACATGACCTGTTTGCAACACTCTTTGAAACTACCTGAAATTGATTACTATAAGAGTCGTTTGAACACTACGTGAACTGATTGCAAAATCAGAAAAATGAACGAAGCTTTATGATGAAAGATCACCTTTTTCATTTTACAAAAACAATTAATGGTGAAAGTGTGAGGTACCCTCACTCTTCCATCAGAGTGTTCATAAATAGAATGGCAAAAATTATTATCGTTCAGAAAAGCAAACCCCGCTGACAAAAAACGAAACAGAACGGTAACATCACAGAAATGATGAAAAGACAGTAGGTTGCTATTTCCTATCTGCCTGAATTGTTCAAATTCATTTTCCTATTTCTACCCCCTTCCCTGTCATAGCCTTAAACCGCTTTTACTAAAGCCATGACACAACAACAAGCCAAAGCACTAATCATCAAATACAATAAAGGCGAATGCACCGAATCCGAGCGGGCGTTACTGGACACCTGGCTTACGCAGCTCAATCAGGATAAACCTAACATCTCCGAGGAGAAACTTAACCAGATCAGCCGGGACATCCAAACCAACCTCTTCGAGCCAAGACAGAAAAGCAAAATCATACGATTGTCCGTCACCATAGCCGCTATTGCAGCACTCACCATCATCGCGCTCAACACATGGCTGTACAGACCCATGAACTACGTGGTGATCAACAAACCAAAAACCACAGATATCCGGCCGGGTACCAACCGCGCCACGCTGAAACTTTCCAATGGAAAAACTATGGAGTTGCGAAACGACCAAAACGGCATCATCGTCTCAGTAAATACTATCCAGTATAATGACAGCACCCGCATCCAATCGGCCCCACCCGGCGCAGTACAAACCATCACTACCCCTAAAGGCGGGCAGTACCAAATCGAACTGCCTGATCACACAAAAGTCTGGCTAAATGCCGAGACCGCATTGGAATACACAGCAGACCTGAACAGTAAAAATAATGAGCGCAGGGTGCAACTTCTTTCCGGGGAAGCATATTTTGAAGTCGCCAAAGACACAAAGAAACCCTTTATCGTAATCTCCGGAGATCAACAGGTGCTAGTGTTAGGCACCCATTTCAACATCAGTGCCTACCCGAATCAAAAGACCATTAAAACTAGCTTACTCGAAGGATCAGTAAAAGTGACCACGGCAAAAGGAAACGTATCGAAAAGCCTAAGGCCTGGTCAACAAGCCATTAACAGTGCAAACCGATTACAGATCAAAAAGGCTGACACCGAACTGGAGACCGCCTGGAAAAGAGGAAAAACAGAATTCGAGAACGCAGACCTGAAAACAGTGATGGGCATGCTGGAAAGATGGTATGACGTTGAAACCATCTACCAGACCAGCAACACCGAGTCCCGCTTCACTGGCACAGTCTCAAGAAATAAGAACATAACAGCGGTACTCCAACTGCTGGAATCAACAGGAGAAGTTCATTTTAAAATACAGGGAAGGAAGGTAATCGTCATGAAATAGCGCAGCACCAGCGGCTGAAAGAAGACCAGAAGCGCTCGAACGCTCCTGATCAAACAGTTCAGTCTGAAATTAAAAATGAGGTTAAACACAATTAAATCAACTAAACCAAACCGAATGTACAAATTTTATACAAAACAAGTACGCGGGCATGAACGAATTGTCAAAATTTTGACTTCGACGGCAAGCCCATTTTACCATGTCACCACGCGCAGCTTAAAAAACTGGGTCAACAAGATCAGCCTGGTTTTTCTTCTACTTACCTGTTCGCTGCTGCAAATCAGCGCCGCCACAAGTGGTCAGACGGTGACGTTAAATAAAAAGAAAGCCTCACTGGAGGAAATACTCAAAGCGATCAAACTGCAAACCGATTTCGATTTCATCTATTCACAAAAACAGTTGTCCGCAGCCAAAAAAGTCGACATCAGCGTTCAAAACGCATCTGTAAAAGAGGTTCTTGATCTCAGCTTTAACAATCAGCCTTTAACATACATGATCGAAGGCAAGACAATCGTAATCAAAACAAAAGCAATTTCCAAGTCGCCAGACAAAGCCTCGACCAACATTAAAATCGATGTTAAAGGAAAAGTCACCGATGAAAGCAGCTCCCCCCTTACGGGTGCTATTATCAGCGAAAAGGGAAGCGAAAACTCAACCCGAACAGACCATAACGGCGAGTTCCTCCTTTCGGGCGTCAATGAAAGATCTGTGCTAAAGATCTCCTACATCAGCTACACTGAAATAGAGCTAAAAGCAAAAGCAGATATGGGCCATATCATGCTTAAATCCGCAACAGGTGAACTCAAAAATGTAGACATCGTCTCCACCGGCTACCAAAATCTAGAGAAAGCCAGAACAACAGGGAGCTTTGAGCAGGTAAACGTAAAGCTGTTTAACCGAAAAATCAGCTCCGGCATTCTGGAGAGACTGGAGGATGTGACCAATGGATTTTTTCAAAGTAAAGGGGAGCGCAGTCCAGCCACTTTTTCCATTCGGGGCCGCAGTACGCTCTTTGCAGACGCAACACCATTGATTATCTTAAATGATTTTCCTTATGAAGGGGATATAGCCAGGATCAATCCGAATGACGTTGAAAGCGTCACGATACTTAAGGACGCCGCAGCGGCATCCATCTGGGGTGCGAGGGCAGGAAACGGCGTTATTGTCATTAAAACCCGGACTGCCAAACAACAGGAACCACACATATCCATCAACTCAAACCTTACTGTTATTGGAAAACCCCGGTTGGAAACATTACCAATCATTGCCAGTTCGGATTATATAGACCTTGAAAAGCAGGCATTCGGGCTTGGCTACTACAGCAGTGATGAAACCCTGAATTCACTGGGATTTCTCTTCCCCCCTTTCACCCCAGTTGTGGAACTGCTCAGAGCAAAAAGGGACCTCAAAATTGCGCCAGAACTCGCCGATCAGCAGATCGAATCCTTGAAACAGCATAACGTGAGGGATGATCTAAAGCAACACTTTTACCAAAATTCATATACCCAAAGGCATTCGGCAAATATTAGCGGGAGCTCAAAACATAACAGTTACTACTTTTCCTCAGGTTATGATAATGCTTCGTCCTCATTGGTGGGTCAAAAGGACAGCAGGTTAACGCTGCGTGCGCACAACACCTTTCGGCTCACGAAAGACCTCACCTTTGAATCGGCCATAAACTATTTTCAGACCGAAAATACCGAAGGCAATAATCGAGGCTTGGCAATGACCAGTAATTCAAAAGGACTTTACCCTTATGCGAGCCTCTCAGGCAGTAACGGGAATGCTGAGGTAATCGATTGGACTTATTCCAGGGAATTCCTTAAAAGCGCAAGCGATAAAGGACTACTCAACTGGGAATTCCGTCCCCTGGAAGAGATTGACAGACGAAAATTCAGCAGCAGGGTCAGCGAACTAACTATCAATACCAATATGGGTTATGAAATCCTGCCGGGGCTCAATCTATCGGCTAAATATCAGTATTTCAACGCTGGCTCCAATGTAAAAGACAGGTACATGAAAGAATCCTTCTATACCAGGGACATGGTAAATAACTTCAGCCAAATCAGCGAAACTGGCATCATCTCAAGACCTGTCCCCTACGGAGATATACTCAATACCAGTCTGTTAACCAGCAACTCCCACCAAGGACGAATCCAACTGAGCTATGATAAAACATGGGACCAGGAAAAACACCGGCTGACTGCACTGGCGGGCGGAGAGATAAGAAGCTTGCAAACCAGAGGCAATACCGGCACTTACTATGGATTCAGCGAAAACGGCAGTGTGGTCTCCACAGCAATTGACTACACCAAACCCTGGCAGCAATATTATTATGGCATCATCGCTGTAGGCGCAACCATCCCCAACCAGCAGGGTATATCCGCAACCGTAGATCGCTACTTCTCCAAATACGCCAACTTATCTTACCAGTTAGCAGGCAAGTATACGATAACCGCCAGCGCAAGGACAGATGCCTCGAATCTTTTCGGGGTCAAAGCTAACCAGCAGCAAGTCCCCTTGTGGTCTGGTGGCTTGGCGTGGCAGATCTCAAAGGAATCTTTTTTTGACAGGAATTTATTCCCCTACTTAAATTTAAGGACAACCTACGGTTCGCAGGGAAACATATCCCGAAAGGCTTCGGCCTATACAACGGCTTCCTACCGCGGATACTCACCAATCACAGGGCTGCTCAAGATGCAAATTCAGACACCTCCAAATGAGCATTTAACATGGGAAACAACCAGGCAGCTGAATCTCGCGCTGGATTTTGTAAGCAAAAAAGAAATTCTCTCCGGAAGCATTGACCTATACTGGAAGCGCGGAAAAAACCTTCTGGGCAGCGGCCCCCTTGACCCCACCACAGGTCTTGCCATTAATGACGCGGTACCCTTCTTTTTCGGCAATCTCGCAAATATTAACGGCAGTGGTCTGGAATTGAAGCTGGAGAGCGTAATCCTTCGAGGCATCCTCAACTGGAGGGCGAACGCCCTGTTGAACACCAATAAGACCACCGTTTCCAAATACGCGGCACAGCCATCCCAAAACGGAAATGCCTACCTGTCTGACTTTTTGATTAACCCGGTTGAAGGAAGGCCGGTTTATTCCATTTACGCTTTCCCCTGGGCAGGGCTGGATCCTGAAAACGGCAATCCGAGAGGCTATCTGAACGGTGAGATCAGCAGCGACTATAGCGCCATCATCAATCAGACCCCGCTCTCGGATATGAAAAACTACAACGCAGAACCCACCACTTTCGGTTCCTTTCGAAATACTTTCGCCCTGGGTCGTTTCGAAGCCTCTGTGAATTTAAGTTACCGGTTGGGATATTATTTCAGAAACAGCTCTGTTAATTATTCACAGCTACTGAGAACCTGGACGGGACATTCAGATTACAGCAAAAGATGGCAGAAAGCTGGCGATGAAAACATCACCCGCGTGCCTTCACTCTCCTACCCGCTAAGTAATCTGAGGGACCAGTTTTATACATACGCTGACGCCCTGATGGAAAAGGCCGATCACATCAGATTGGAAGACATTACCTTTAGTTACACGCACTCCAGATTGGCTGCCAGCCGCTCCCCATTTAAAACCATCACTGGTTCGCTTTACCTGACCAATCTGGGAACAATATGGCGGGCGAATAAATCGGGAGTGGATCCAAACTTCATTTATTCACCCGAGCTGGCAAAATCATTCTCTTTAGGCTTAACAGCGACATTCTAAAAAAATACAGAAATGAAAAACTACTTGAAAATATTACTGATCTGCACGCTGCCAATTTTGGCAGGCTGCAAGAAGTCTTTCCTGCAGGCTAAACCTGATGACTCGCTGGTGGTACCCTCTACCCTGGCAGAATTAAGGGCTATACTTGACAATGACACTTACATCAACGGAAGCAACAGCTTCGGCGCCGATCCGCACCTGGGAGACCAGGGAACCGATGACTATTACCTTACCGATGAGGATTACCTGAACAATACAGACGACTACCACAGGGCAGCCTATACCTGGGCGGACCAGATCCCTTTTCCCGCCGCAAGTAAAAACTGGATTGGTCCGTACAGAGTGATTTTCTATGCCAATATTGTATTGGACGGATTAAAAAAGATCACTCCTGCTCCCTCAGAGCTGGATGAGTATCAGAATCTCAGGGGATGCGCACTGTTTTTAAGGGCCTATCAGTTTTACAACCTTGCCCAGGTCTTCGCTCCTCCCTACAATGCAGCCACAGCGGAAACCGACCTCGGCATTCCCCTCAGGCTCTCCGCAGATGTCTCAGAAAAATCTTTCAGGGCAACATTAGGGCAAACCTATACACAGATTTTAAACGACCTCAGGGAATCCATCAGGCTGCTGCCTGATCTTGCAGCCTTTAAAACACGTGGCGGAAAATCAGCGGCGTATGCCCTTTTATCCCGAATTTATCTTACCATGCAGCAATATGAGGCATCCCGGACCAATGCCGCGCTTAGCCTCTCTCTTCAGGGTGAGCTGATAGACTATAATGATGTTTCGGCGAGTGACCCCAGACCGTTTAAATTGTTCAACAAAGAAGTCATTTTCTTGAGTTCCATCAGTGAGGATTTCCCTAACCTGATCCCCGATTACGCCAAAATAGCGGATGATCTGTATGAATCCTATCCGGAGAATGACCTGAGAAAAAAGTTGTTCTTTAGCAGCCAAGACCAGTATCAGATATTTAAAGGAAGCTATAATGGAAATTCCATTCCCTTTACCGGCCTTGCCACCGACGAGATCTTTCTTAACCTGGCTGAGGCTCATGCCAGGCTTGGCGATGGAGCGCAGGCCAGAGCTGTTTTGAATCAATTTTTGCAAAAGCGGATCGACAAAGCTTCGTTTGAACCTGTAGAGCTATCCGCACCTGAACAGTTGCTTGGTTTGATTTTGGATCAGCGGCGAAAACAGCTGCTTTTTAGAAACACACGTTGGACGGACCTCAGACGACTGAACATCGACCCTCGTTTTGCAAGAACGCTGAGCAGAACTGTGAATGGTTCGGTATACACCCTTCCCCCTAATGACCTGAAATATACCTGGCCGATTCCATCGGATGTACTGGGCCTGGCAAACCTGATTCAAAATCCAAGATAGATATATGAAGACAACTATAACGGTTTTCATTATTTTCCTGCTGAATTTGTATTCATTTGCCCAGGACAGAAAAATATCCCGATTAAGTGTCGGAGAAAGTGTACCGGACATCAACTTCGGATTAATTTTGAACAGTAAGGTAAAAACTTTTAAGCTCAGTGATTTTGATGGCAAGATTGTCATACTGGACTACTGGAGCAAGTGGTGCACCGGTTGTGTTGCCGCACTGCCTGAAATCCAGCTTTTACAGGAACGATACAAGCAGGACATTGTTATTCTCCCGGTTTCCTTTCTTCATACCGAAAATGTAGTGCAACAGTTCATCGATCAAAAAGCGAAAGCCGGAAAACAATTGAAGCTGCCTTTTGCAGTTTTTGAGAATACCAACAACGATCTTTTCAAAATGCTTCCGACCCTTGCCTACCCGCACTGTATTTGGATAGGTAAAGACAGAAAGGTTAAAAAAATCAGTACCGGATTCATTACCGATGAAAATGTTAAAAAGATTATAGCCGGACAAACGCTCGATATACCCAATCAGGATCTTCAAATGGATTTCAGGCCGGACAAGCCTTTGCTCACAAACAACAACGGGGGACCGGATGCTGCGTTCATGTACAGATCGCTCATTACCGGCTATATTGACAGTATTTACGGCCAGATACACCACGAATTTGATGAAAAAAAGAAACGATTGTACGGTTTCAATATGTCCCCACTGGAATTGATAAAGTATAGCATGAATAACGCCACAACTTTGGACACATACAATAAACAGGTCATCTTTGAGGGGGTTGATCCGGACAAGTTCATATTCACAGGTTCAGAGCAGGCGCTTTATGAATGGACTAGAAAACAAAAAATTTGTTATGATTTGATTGTTCCTGCTTCATTCTCCAGGGAAGAAGCGCTTGATGCGATGCACCAGGATCTGGACAGGTTTCTCCAGATCAGAAGTCTCTGGGCGGAAAGGCCAATCAGTTGTTTAGCGCTTAGAAAGATCAGCGGATACTCAGTCGCTGTCTCCAAAGCAGACACGCACGAGGTACTGCTATCAGAAACCAATGACTATGTCAGGGTTCGCAAAAGCGATGTGAGTGCCCTAATCAATCTATTAGAATCCGAAAATAGTCCTCCCATATATGACGAAACTGGAATCAGCCATCAGATTGATTTTGACCTGAAACTTTCAGAAAAATTCGATCTGCAATTTGTCAATGAACAATTGTTGAAACTTGGCCTTCGTCTTAACCAAATCATCAAGAGCGTTCCTATGATCATTATTAAGGCAAAATAAAAGAGTATCCGGTGAGACACCGGATACTTCCTTTTTAAAAGCTTAAGGCAGAATCCTTGCCGGAGCTCCTGAGCTTACCGCAATGTTCGGTCTTCTGAAGGCACCATCAATTATGGTCTCTCCGGCGCTAAAGCCCCGGGCACAATAGTTTCCGGTTGTACCCGGACATGGCTCCGATGTTGGTGATGCTGCTGCAGAAACCTGGTCAGGGTTTGTAAGCGTGTTGCCTGTGGTATTGGTTGAATACCAATACAATGTTAGCGTTTTTGATGCAGGGGTAGCATTGGTGAATGCACTGGCACTCAGCGCAACAATCGCTACGGCAAGGCCAAAAAATAATCTTTTCATGTTTAAATTATTGAATTATGAATGGAATGATGTTATATTTCTTTACCCAG
>Ga0126314_10001311_pt1 | contig 11905 bp, 13 predicted proteins | sample Plot105B_FD_92535 | JGI IMG/M metagenome (GOLD analysis project Ga0126314, IMG submission 92535) | Serpentine soil microbial communities from UC McLaughlin Reserve, CA, USA - Plot105B | ecosystem: Environmental > Terrestrial > Soil > Grasslands | place: USA: UC McLaughlin Reserve, Lake County...
TAATGATAGAGGGAAAATTGGTAATTGTTCAGAAGGGGTTTTCTTTGTACTCGAGTCATCCAACGTAATAGAACAAGATTTTTTATCGCCAGCTTTGATCTGGCCTTCACACTGATTTCCAAAGGATATTTTATATCCTTGGGCATTATCAACAGAAATAGAATATTGTCCTTCTTGAATAGAAATGATTTGGACTTGAGGGAAGGGAGAAGCTTGTAAAGAAGAAGGGAAGGATTGGCTTCCAAGCATATTTATTATGAAATCAGATTCCTCTTTCGTGCCTCCATTATCGTTAATAACATTTGTTGTGATAATAAGGAAACCCAATTTTGATTGCTCTTCAACTGATGGGATTTGTGCAATTGTGGGTACGTGTATATCTGATTGTTGTGCAAAACTAATAATGGGAAATGAAGTTATAATAAAAAACGATAAAAATAAAAGTAGTAAGCTAAATATCATGTTTATTTAATCCATTTTTAAAGGTAGATTAAATATATATTTGAATTAAGTCATAAAATTTAGTAATAAATTATTCTAGAATTATTAACGTTTTTCATTATTTTTAAATTTATAACATGATTAGCTAAGATAATTTTTCTATTGAATGATAGAGAAACAATATTTTTAAATTGTATTATTGGTTATATATGATACTGATACATAAGTATACAGTAATAAGTATTACATTCTTTGAAACCTATTGTTTAATAATTTATAAACGTTTTACTTTAAGATGTATTTCTCATAATATGAACGTAATAAAACAATATACAAAAAAATCCAACTTTATTACTCCTAATGAATATAATTTAAACTAGTCATAATAATATGAAATAATAGAATTTTTATTATAGATTAGATGAGATTAATGTATCATCTAATATTAGTATCTAATTAAATTGTAAAGTTTAAAGAACTAAATTAAAGTAATAACTAAGTATCTTTTTTTCAAAATTGCAAGTATTATGTTTCATTCATTATTACTTTTATTTTTAATAATTATAATATCTTCATTCACGGTTCTACTTTCTAATTCTTTTGCTGAACCAGTAAAAGCAGTAATCATATCATTTGATGATGGAATATTAAGCCAGTACACTTATGCAAAACCAATTTTAGATAAATATAATTTTAAAGTGGCTTTTTACATTATTTGTAATTCTGTAGGTAAAGAGGACAGAATGTTGTGGGATGATATATTGATACTTGCAGAAGAAGGACATGATATTGGTTCTCATTCTATGAATCATAAAAAACTTAAATTATCTGATGAAGAAATGAAATATGAAATTATCGAATCTAAAAAATGTTTAGAGAAAAATGGAATTGATGTGACTAGTTTCTCATTTCCATATAATGATGGTGATAATGATAAAAATATTATAAAAATCATTGCTGACAATTACTATATTTCTCAAACAGACACAGAGCCACTTATGCTATTCCAATGTATAAACGGAAAAAATTTTTATTAGCAATAATGAGGATGAAAATGATAATAAATGCAACTATTCAACTAAAAATAATGAGAATAAACCAATGAATTTGAAAAGATATACAATAACTGGACTGAGCCATGAAGCATATAAAAAATCAGGTGGGTAATCTGATGATGGAATGTTTGAGCAATTTAAAGAAATAGTAGAAAGCCAAACCAAATACAATACCAAAAATTCAATTGGAGCAATCCCAATTCTCATTTATTATGGTATAGATAATACCGGAGATGACTATAGTATAACTCCAGATTTATTTGAAAAAGAAATCAGATATTTATTTGAAACTGAATTTACAATTTTTCAAATGGAGGATATTGTATATGATGATGGACAATTACATATCAAAGGATATTAGCATTTAAAAGGCAACAAAAACCAACAAATAATTTAGTAAATTAATGATATTTCTATATAGGTTCAAAATCATACAAATATAAAAATAAAAAAAGTAAATAAATAATCTATATTTTAAAGTTCGTCTACTTTGTCTTCTGTTTCCTCTGCGCCTTCTTCCATTCTATTTCCTGTTTTTTGTGTGCCTTCTTCCATTCTATTTCCTGTTTTTTTTGTGCCTCTTTTCAATTTGTCGCCAACATCTTCCAATTTATCTTTTATATCTGACATTATTTATAATAAAGCAACATAGTATAAAATGATATCCTAAAAACTTACTATTTAAAGATTTTTACTTTCTCTTTGTAAGAAGAGAGTATATAAATTTATTATATATTATTATATTAAAATTAACTTAATCGTAAGAATTAGATTTATTCCAAATGGTTCTAAATATTATCTACTATCATTGATCAATTGAATTATAAGTACTAATACTAGCCACTAAAAAGTACAATAAATTCAATTCAAATACAAGTCAATACCTCATATATAAATATAATTCAATAAATTGAATTATTTTTGAGAACAAGAAAATATTAATCTGTGTTATATTTAGCCACAAAACTGTTTTTTTTTGAATTACATTCAATAATAATATATGAAAAATAAATTCATATGAAAAACAGACAGAAAAACAAAAAACATTATTTATTAATTTTTGGATTGATTAATTGCTGGACCATTAATTTACCTTTAGCTATAACTATAAAAAAACGTTATCATATTTTGCTAATATAAATAACTTCTTGAGATTAGCTTGTTGAAAAAATTCCACTCTATATAGATAACATATGAATATTATTTATTAGGATATTTCATAATATAAATAAATTTAATAGTTATTATGTAAAAAATAAATATATTTTAATTATTTGATAATTAAAACTATTGTATGTGTAGAATACTTAATATGAAATAATAATAACAATATCTTTTGATAATGATTACACATTTATACTATATTTTTTTATCCTTTACATTTTTATGCCTGATTGAATATGGATATCAACAATCACAATTAATAAGCAATCAAGCATTAGCGTTTCATTCTTTACAGGTTATAGATACAGATAGACATTTAACTTCAATAATCTTCCATATAGAAAAAGATATTCTAATTCATCCAATTGATTCCATAATATCAGAAAATTCATCAAATATTGAAAACAATATTTCAACATCCTCAGACTCTATAGAGTCTAATAATTTTGTAATAGAGGAATTTCCTGTTCCATCAGGCTCTCATCCTCATGATGTTGCACCAGCACCAGATGGAACAATTTTGTATACGGCGCAAGGATCAGGAGAGTTAGGACGATTGGATCCAAACACTGGAAAGATACACTACATTGATCTTGGTAGTGGTTCTGCTCCTCACGGTGTTATTATTGGTCCGGATGGCGCACCATGGATTACAGATGGAGGCCTCAATGCCATTGTAAGGGTAGACCCCGTAACAGAGAAAATAACAATTTTTTCCTTGCCTGAAAAGTATGTTAACGCTAACCTAAATACAGCTACATTTGATCAGAATGGGATCTTGTGGTTTACAGGACAAAGTGGAATATATGGCTCTTTAGATCCAAAAATAGGACATACAGAGGTTTTTTATGCTCCTAATGGACCAGGCCCGTATGGTATAACTACAACACCAGATGGAAACGTTTACTTTGCATCTTTAGCTGGTAGTTATATAGGACGCATTAATCCAGAAACTGGAAATGTCACTGTTCTGGAACCGCAAACACCCGATCAAGGAGCTAGACGAGTTTGGTCTGACTCCAACAATAAAATTTGGGTTAGCGAATGGAACGCTGGAAAGTTAGGCGTTTATGATGCTAACAACAATACTTGGAAGGAGTGGCAGGTTCTTGGAGAAAATCCATTGCCATATGCTGTTTATGTAGATGAACATGATATGGTATGGGTTAGCGATTTTGGATCAAATTCCTTTCTACGTTTTAATCCATTTTTAGAAAGGTTTGAGGAGTTTAAGATACCTAGTAAGGATGCTAAAGTACGTCAGATCCTAGGAAGTCCTGGAGAGGTTTGGGGAGCAGAATCCGGAACGGATAAACTTATTAGAATTAGAGCTAATAATTAAATAAATTACTATTATATTGCGATATTGTAAAGACTTTATATCATTTTTTCAGATATAAAATGATTTTACAAGATAAGAAAAATAAAAATTACAATATAAATAAATAAATTATCATAAATAGCTTTAAAGTATTTTATATTTTTTATTCCAAGATGTAGTAGTAGTTGCGTATGAGTAAACATGCAGATGTTAAAATATTAGAACAAGGAGATATCTTCTTTTTTTATAGGCCCAAAGTATCTTCTAATGAAATAAAAAGTATAGATGACGTGCGTAGATTTTATATGGTCCTATGTCCAGAAGATGAGCAAAAAATAATAGACAATACTAATAATGATACTAATACAAAGAAAAAAAAAGTCTATAGACTATTTATTATAGGAAAAAAATCGCTTCCTGAAATTAGAAAAACAGAAGCACGATCATCAGAAAGATTTTGGGCTCAAGTAGGTGGTATTTTTTATGATTCCAAAAAACTTGGTGAAGATCTCACTGCTGAAGAATTTAGAAAAGGTGATGCAGCAAGACCTGTGGGAGAAGGAAAATATGCCATAATAGAACATCAAAATCACACAGAATTAGCATTCATTCTGGAAATGCCACAAGAAATTGGTGAAGCTCAAAAAGAATTAGGAATACAAAAAGAGGCAACATATATTATTACAGTGATAAATCCAAATAAACCAGTTCCAGAAGGCTACCGTACGGCTGAAGCAGAACGCCCAAAATATCCTGAAGATATTGAAAAATATCTTAACAACATTCAAGATAAATTTATTTCATTATCTCACAATTTAAACCTTATAAATTATCAAAATGCTCAGGTAGTACTTATCGGTGCTCGAGAAGGAAAAGATATAATAAAACAGGAAATAGGTGTAGATATCGAAACTGAAGATGAAGGAGGAGACAAAGAAAATATATCATCATCAGCAGATATATTTACAAAACTCAAAATAAGAAAAGAACAAGTACCTATAAAACCAATAATTGAAGGAAAATTTCAATAAAAAAAGAGAAAGTGTCTATAAATACATTATAACACTTTCTTCCACCTATTTAGAAAATACAAGTCTCTTTTCTGGTTCGTATTTTTTAACTAAATCAGATATAGGAAACTTATTTCCTCCGACCATTTTAATATCAATATGGATATTTTTTTCTTTTACTTCTATAATATTATATGTATCTTCAAAAACTCCTCTATATCTCCAAGAAGATGATGTTCCTGCATAAGCAATGTTTAAGTTTCCTAAATTCCATAGCCATGGTCTATGTTTATGTCCACATAAGACTAGTGAAACATTATTTTCAGTTAAAGTTCTTAAAGCATCTCCTGAATCTAAAATCCCTACAAGGTTGGTAAATCCTGTATCAGGTATAGCAATTAAATGGTGATGCATTGCAACAATCTTTATTACATTATTGTCATATGTTTTTAATATTTCATTTATCCAAAGATTTTGTGCATCTCCTACTTCTCCTTCATCCCTATCAGGTAATGCAGTATCTAAAGTTAGGATCACAACGGCGTCCTTGTCTTTTTTGAATTCATATACCTTTTTAGATGATGAAGGAAAAAATTGTTTAAAGACTAAATATCCTGTATGACGATAATCATGATTACCTGGAAAGATTATTAAATGTGGACATGTAAACTTTTTGATTTCATCTGATGCTTTTTCAAATTGAAAAATTAAACCTTCATCTGTCAAATCGCCAGAGATAATTATTGCATCAGGTTTAAGTTCATTTATTTCCTCTACTAGCATATTAAAAGCCTCTTGTTTGAATAAGCCACCAATATGTAAATCAGATATTTGAACGAATTTCATCAAAATATCAAGTGCATTCTAGTATTTATAAAGCAATGTATTATCGATTTTTATTGACGTTCAAAGGCGATTAGTATAATACAGTAAATATAAACAATCTTGAAAGTGTTGTTAGATTTATTCTTTTTGTATGTATATTACATAAATTACAATATGAATAAGAAATATAATTAACAGGATAATAAAATTGAAGAAATTCATATATCTTGAACATCTTGTAGAATTTAGCTTTTCAAAAGTATAAGATGTAAACAGAAAGATAAAAGAAGAGGTTAGTATATTGTGGATATAAAATCTTTCTTGAGTATAGAAGAGACAAATATAAAAAATATATTTATATGTCTTATGTTATTTTCAATTAGACATCTAATTAGTATAATTTATATTGGTGATATACTATTATATCCATTGCACTGATAACGAGCAGAAAAATATAATAATTAAATTATTATTATTACTATTATGTTACTAATACAATATATATGAATTTCAAATCTAAAGCATTGTACCAAAAGTATAATAAATATAGAAAACAATAATGAACATTTTTTATTATTATATTAATTCAAATTCTATTTAAAATTTTTTATTTATCTAATAATTTTTTCGGCGCCGAAAAAATATATTATTAATTGTTGGATTAAAATTAATTTATTTAGCTTTATATTTTCTAGAAATATAACTAGAATGTCAGTTAATAAAAAAATTTTAATATATTAAATGAACGAGTAATCCATGCTGCTTGAAATTGAAAAATATGATGAAGATATTTTTCAACAGGCAACGAATTTTTGGTATGAATTTGACAATGAATCCCACATAAATATTTCTACCGATTATAAACGTATCTATAAAGAAATAGAAAAAATGCCATTATTCTTGAATGGATGGATTGGAAAATTTTATACTTTTTTCTTACAAAATGTAATTGAATATGAACAAGATTATGTTAATTTTCTAATAAATGAACAGTATGATACAACAATTAAAAAAATGTCAGAATTACAAAGTAACAGGATATATATTCACATTAATCCATTAGAAGAAGAAGAAGAAAACTTTAATAGAAAATTAAGAATTTTCTTTGAATTATTTGGAGAAGGAACTCTATTTGACTCTCGTAGAAATTTTGTACATACAATGCATAATAATAGTAATGAATTTGAAAACTCATTGAAATTTACAGGATATCCAATATGGCATGTATTTATTAGAGGATTTTCATTGTTAGATAAAATTAATCCATATCTATGGCTCGACTTAGATAGATCCCTCTATTTAGCTTATGAAATTCAAGCAAAATTTTTACCAAATCCATTAAAAGATAATAATCCTGGATTTACTGATGCAAATTATGAATGGCTAAATGAGATACGGTATTATTGTTCTAATTTACAATTCAAAGAAATTGATTTACTTTTTTATGAAAATTTCCGTCCATATATAGATAGTCTTACATTTAAAACGATATAATTCTTTTAGATAAACCATTTTATATCATATTTATTTAACTGCTAATATTAGCTGAAATTATTAGTAATTAAATTATTGTGTAAATTATAGAATCATTTGTAGCAAAACTTATATAAATTGTTGTAAAATAGTTGGACACACATGTTAAGTAAAAGTGATAGTCCTAAATGGATTTTTGCTGCTCAAATTGGAATAGGAGCACTGGCAATTATCCTATCGATATTAATTATAATTAATCCTATAATATCAGTAGTATCTGTGGTAATTCTTGTTTCTGTTCTTTTATTAATAGTAGGTATTGAAAAAGTTATGACAGGTATATTTGTAAAAAATAGAGCACGCTTTTCAAATTTAGGATTAGGAATAGTTGTAATCATATTAGCTTTGATAGCAATGATATTTCCTTTTGGAACAAGCATTTTCTTGGTTATACTAGTTGCAGTAGCATTACTATTTGATGGTATTTCAAGGGTTATTCATGGTATCAGACATAAAGAGCAAAGTACGCTAGACAGAGCTTTTACTATAGGGGTAGGTGCAATTGAAATTGCTCTAGCCATATTCATATTGGTATCACCTGTCTTTGGCTTTGGATTTGTTGCATTCGTAATAGCAATAGCTCTTTTAATAACAGGAATACAAATCCTAGTAGCTGGAATAACAGGTAGGAGAATGTTTACAACAACACCAGATACCAATCCAGATAATAATACCAGATAAGAAATTGATTATTTATTTTATAATTTAAATTTTTATCTATCTCAATAATTTCTTTTATTTTTAATTTTTTATATACTATTATAAGCAATAAAGAAATACCGTAATTACAATACCAAAAATAGTTTAATGTAGCATTATTATGGTAAAATATAAAGATATAATATATGGAAATATATAATTCGATAACATTCCTTTTTTAATGTTGAGATGCTTGATCTAATCTGCTCGTAATATGATCCTATCAGTGATTGCATTTAAAAGTCATTGATAGAATCTGGGCATATGACCTACGTGTTATGGAACTTTGACAAGAGGTTGATGACGGTGACACCCTTAAGTTGTTCAATTGCTGACTGCAAAAGAGAGACTAGAGGTTTTAGATAAGATAAATCGAAACTAATAAATACAAATTTAATATGAAAGATTCAATAGATACAAAAATTTAGATATCATTTTCTTTAAATTTACTTTGTTGTCTAAATTTCAATAATACTGTGAATTGTTGAAATTCAAATAATCTTCAAAATCAAAGTATTAGTTGAATTTTAAAGTAAATGATCTAATACAAGAAAATTATTAATACAATCTTGAAATAACTTTCATATGCTTCAAGAAGTAAATAATATAAACATTACAATTTTAGTAGATAATATAACTGATAGGCTATTACCTAGTTTATCTTTAGTAAAACGACCCCCATTAATAAGCAATAAGAGATTTAATAAACCACCTATTGCAGAACATGGTTTTTCAACATTAGTTGAAATATCTTATAAATACAACGATAAAAAAATATTAAAAAAATTTCTTTTTGACACTGGCGTAAGTAAAAATGGTATAACTTACAATTCAAATATCTTTGGTATAAATTTTGAAGATATTGAAACAATAATTCTGAGCCATGGACATTTTGACCATTTTTCTGGCCTTATTAGTGTCCTCAAAAAAATCAATAAGCCCATTGAAATTATTACACATCCAGATGCATTTCTTAGACGATGGATTGTATTTCCTGATGGTAGAAAAGCAAGAATGGACATATTAGATGAAGAAGAAATTAAAGAATTTGGAGGAATAATAATAAAAAATAACAGTATAAACTATTTACCAAGACTAAAAACAACAAAAATTAATAATAACAATAAGGATATGCTCAATAAAAATAATAGCATAGTATTGATAACTGGAGAAATACCAAGAATCACAAAGTTTGAAAAAGGATTTCCATTACAATATAAAGAAGGAAAAGATGAGAACGACCTCATTGCAGATCCCTTTGTTAAAGATGATCAGGCCTTAGTAATGTTATTAAAAAATAAAGGTTTAGTTATTTTAACTGGTTGCGGTCATGCTGGGATAATAAATACCATAAATTATGCTACAAAAGTTACAGGAATAAAGAAAGTTCATGCAATTATCGGTGGATTTCATTTAACAGGAGAGGGTTATGAAGAATCCATACCTTTGACAATTAATGAACTTTTGAAAATTAATCCTGAATATATAATTCCATGTCATTGCACAGGCTGGAAGGCTTGTAATGAGATAATCAAATCAATGCCTCAAAAGTACATCCAAACGAGTGTAGGATCTACTTTTTGTTTTTAAATTAATTATAAAATAAGATATCTAGTTTCTCAAAAATATCAAATTCAAGCAGTAAAAAAACTATTATAGATATTGCTTATTATTCTAATAGTTTATAATAATAATAATATAACTTGAATTGCAAATTATAATTATGATCATATTAAATCTTGAAAGAATTTGTATTTTACATAAAAATACCAAATACTTGATGATGATGATGATGTGATGATGATTATAATTAACAAATATTAAACTTCCATTGAATGCTAAACCACTTATAGACTAAATCTCTTTAAATGATCATGGAATTAGCATCTATAAAAAAACTGCTAGAGTTAATTGACAATAATTACAAGATTGAGAAAGTACACCCTCCGATATTTGGATCTGATGCTGAAATAAATATTGTTACTGTAACTTTAATTTCTGAAAATGGAAAAAAAGAAAATATCAGAGTATATGGAGAGGAATCACATCAATTAAGAGAGCATATCAGAAAAAATAAATTATTTCAACATCAAGAGTTGTAATAATATCAAAACTTCTAAACATAATAAATATTTTGTAATTATTTATTTGAATAGACGTTAGAGAAATACTTTGGATTTATAATTAGAAAACTATTCCACTACTTTATAAAATTAAAAATTTCTGCAATAGCTAAAGGTTATTACATAAAGATTCAAAATCTATCATATTAAAAAGTTTAATATTATCTAATACAAAAGATCTATCACATATGATTTTTATAAGACATGTAAATATAATACACAATTGGATGCATATCTAGAAGAGGAGCTTTATGACATATTGACATTCGGTATTACAAATTCAAACGAACTAGAAAAGGTTGAATCACAGAAGAAAAGATTCTTTGAGATTGGTCAAGAGATTTATGCTGATGGCGGAATTGAGGCTTTAGAAAACATGTTCTTTGTATTAAATAATCGAATTGATGGAGAGATAAATACAGATGCTAGCAAATACAAATCCTGGTGGAATGGAATAACTGAAAAGTGGAATTTTTAAATTAAAATAACCTTATAGAAGTTAATTGAAATAGTTTTTATATTATAGAAATTTTATATTCTAATGTCTAATACTATGGATACATAATTTTATTTATTTAATTATTTATCTTATTTAAAGTGTTTATGATTAAATATTGAACTATTATTATCGTATATGAACTAAATTATAATAAAATAAGATTTAAGAAAGAAGAAAGAAATATCTATCACTATAATTAGATCTAGACTAAATAAAGAGAATTGTTTATATCTATATGACTATGAAAATTCAAATTATAATATAGTATAAATGACACACTCTTCACCAGACAGCTATTTTACTATTTTTGCTTTTATAATATAAAAAATTTTTTTTAATAAAATATTTATTTGATTTTGAAATCCTACTAAAAAGAAAGTTATCGAGCTCCCTAAAAATATACCACTAAGTGAATCTAGAGGATAATGTAATCCCAGATAAACTCTTGAATAGATTACTAATGCTGCTTCTATGACCAACAATAATGATATTATTATTCTTCTTACGTTACCACGGTACAAAGATACTACTCCAGTTGCACCAGCAGAAACTACTAATGCATGACCTGATGGAAATGATTTTGTTGATTCTTCTTTTAATAGATAGGTATTATTAGTTAAATCTGGCCTATCTCTATCTATTATATTTTTAATTTCTCCACTTATCAATACCAAAATTAATATAGATAATCCAGTTATAATCGCAGTTTTTTTTCCTATCCAACCTCCTAATACAAATAAAGCAACCAAGACTGGCCCCCAAAAATATTCTCTTCCATAAAGAGTTACATAAACCATAAATTGACTAAAATAATCATTTAAAGAATGTGTCGAAATAAATGAATTAACAGATTTATCTAATATTATTAAAGGGTGATCTTCACTAAAACTTGATATAAATACAGATAATAGTATAAAAGAGATGAAGAGGATAAGAGATGCAATTATGTAACGATTAACCATAATAATATTATAATTCTAAAGGGTTTAATATTGTATTATATTAATCTATCTTCTATATATAATTAATAATAAAATTAAATTCTTTCTTTATCACTATTTCCTATAGTATACATAAGTATCATAACAATTTAATTGATAGATTAATTGTCCTAATAAATTAATCTCATCTCTCCTTATTATTTTATAATCTTAAATTCATCCAGAACTTCTTTTTTCTTTCCATTTTCAATAAAAGTACCTGTTAATGTCTTTTGATCACCTTCAAGTGCAATA
>Ga0126314_10001312_pt1 | contig 11902 bp, 15 predicted proteins | sample Plot105B_FD_92535 | JGI IMG/M metagenome (GOLD analysis project Ga0126314, IMG submission 92535) | Serpentine soil microbial communities from UC McLaughlin Reserve, CA, USA - Plot105B | ecosystem: Environmental > Terrestrial > Soil > Grasslands | place: USA: UC McLaughlin Reserve, Lake County...
CGTTCGCAGCCGGCCGTCGGGCCCGCAGTGGGGCACGCCATACGATCACGGGGATGCTGACATGCGGTCGCCGGGCGGCTATGGTTAGGTCATGGCTATCCGTCTCGCCCTGGGAGACGACACGCTGATCGTCCGTGAGGGCCTTCGGCAGCTGCTGAGCACCGATCCGCGCCTTGAGGTCGTCGCTGTCGTAGGCGACGCCGATTCGCTCAGGGACGCTTGCGACCGCGAGCAGCCCGACGTAGTGATCGCCGATATCCGAATGCCCCCGACGAACACGGACGAGGGAATCCGGATCGCCATGGAGCTGCGCGACCGTCATCCGCAGATGGGCGTCGTCGTGCTGAGCCAGTTCTCTGACTCGTTGTACGCACTCGCGCTGCTCGAGCGCGGCTCGGACCGGCGTGCCTACCTGCTCAAGGAGCGGGTCCACAACCGCGCCGAGCTCACGGCTGCGATCGACGCCGTCGCGGCGGGCGGCTCGATGATCGACCCCAAGATCGTCGAGACGCTCGTCCGGACTCGCGCGCAGGTGGAGCACTCGCCGCTCAACGAGCTCACGGATCGGGAGCGCGAGGTCTTGAGCGAGATCGCCCAGGGCAAGAGCAACAGCGCGATCGCGGAATCTCTCTTCCTCACGAAGCGCGCGGTGGAGAAGCACATCAACGCAATCTTCATGAAGCTTGGCCTCGCCGACGAACAGGACGTGAGCAAGCGCGTGAAGGCGGCGCTCATGCTGCTGTCCGAGATGGGGCTCGAGCAGGGTGAGCTCCTCTCGCCCGGGACTCGTAGCGGGCGGCGTTGAGCATCGCTGACCCGACCACGATTCGGCTCACGACGAACAGCCAGATCAGGATCGCGAAGGCGACGCCCAGTGACCCGTACGTCGCGGAGGCGCGCTCCACCTGCTTCGCCACCACGAGCGTGGTCCCGAGCTGGATCGTCTCGAGCCCTGCAGCGACCAGCAGCGCACCCGGCACGAGCGCCCGCGGGGGCGCGTCGCCGTGTGGCAGCCGCATCGAGGCCAGCAGCCACACCGCGAAGAACGGAACGACGGCGAGCAATGCGATTGCCAGCGCACCGTCGCCGAGCTCGGCTCGCGCGCGTCCGACGGCCGCCCACACGAGCCCGATCGCGATGACCGCCGCCACCATGCCGAGACCGCCTCGGAGCGGATGCGCGATCGGCTCGACGCGTCCCTTCCAGGCCAGGCAGTGGACCGCGTACACCGCTCGCACCGCCTTCACCGAGGCGTAGATCAGTGCGACGACGGCGAAGATCCCGACCGCCCATGCCTTGTCGGACGCCAGTTTCGACGACTCTGCAACGGAGCTGAGCGTCGCCTCCCCGATCCCGATGGAGTCGCCTATCTCGCTCGGCGCCGCGCTGTCGGCGGACGCCGCGTAGCCCAGACTCGCGGCGACAAGGAGCGCGAGGGGCAGCAGGACGCCGAACAAGCGGAACGCGAGCGCTCCCGCCAGCAGGCTGCCGCCAAGTGCCCGGTCGCGCGCGAGCCCGGACAGCACGGGATCGAGCGCCGGCGTCCGCCTCAGCCAGCCCTCGAGGCGCTCACGCCGACCCGGTGGCCGGTCCTGCTCGGCGGGTCGGGCGGCCTGCGCCCCGGTCACACTCGCGGGCCGACGGTCCGCGAGGCGGCCTCGCGACGCCGGTCGGCCTGCGCCATGAAGACCTCCTCAGCCGACGCCGGCGGCGCCGGCCGGAAGACGAAGTAGAGGACCGGCCCGAGCACGGGCAGCACCAGAATGAGCACCAGCATCGCCGCGATCTTGAGCCCCGAACCGCCGTGGCGAACGACGTCGACGACGGCCACCGCCCACAGGATCACGATCGGGACGACGATGGCGGACGCGAAGATGACCTGCAGGAACGTGGAGGTGGCGAACGAAGTCACGGTCAGCTCCTTGGGTGGACGCTGCCAGCGTCGCGGCGGGCGCAGCAGTGTGCAATGGTGCGGCTAGGCGCGCTCCGGTGGTGTACGCCTCCCGGCCGGCGTGGAAGCTGCCCACGCCGGCGGTCGCTCACCCGACGCCAACGAGGCGTTCCGCTACGTCCGCGAGCCGAACGGCGTCGACGTGCTCGCGCACCACGACTCGGCCGCCAGAGGACGCGACGGCGTCCAGCAGGTCCCGTGGCTCGCCACCGGCCACAAGCGCGGCCAGCGCCGCCTCACCGGCGGCGAGCCGGTCGCCGATCGCCTCGATCACGGCTGCCCGTACGCCGCCGGCGTGCTCGGCCAGCGTGCGCTGCGTGAGCCGTCGACGCTCGCCGGGTGCGAGGCGGAACTCCAGCAGTGCGATGATCGTCCCGTGCCGGACGCCGGTGGCCAGGTCGAGCGCCGCCAGCTCGCCGGACTCGGGATCGCATGCGACGAACAGCGCGTCGAGCAGCCGCGGCTCGCCCGTCGCCTGCATGCGCTCGATGGCGCCTGCGATGCCGCCCTCGAGGCGCGCACCCGGCGGGAAGCTGGCGAAAGACAACTGCGCAGCCGCCATCGGTCCGCCTAGTCCGCCGCGCCTACGGTCATGCGGGCGCGCCGTTGCGCCGGCTGCAACCAGCCCGACCCCGGCTCGACTTCAGTCTCCGTCCCGGCGAGGAGCTGGCCGGCGAGCCATTCCGGCAACTCGCCCACCCCGGTGCTCTCGGCGAGCCGCCGCTGTCGCACGCAACCTGGATCGTGCGCGAGGAAGGCGCCGGCCCACAGCTCGTGCGTGCAGCCGAGCTGCGCCGCGACAAACTGGCATTCCTCGATCAGCCTGCTCACCAGCTCCCGGGCCGACCGCCGCCGCCCCGATGCCGACTCGATCAGCTGCGCGCCCATGCCGTCACGCGCAGCAAGGAACCGGTTCTCCTCGAGCACCTCCGGCCCGGCGGGTGCTCGTGTATCGCCGTCCGCGCGCCAGCGCACAAGACACTGGACGAGAGCCGCGAGCCCGGCAGTATCCGCGAGCCGCGTTTGAGCATCCATGATCCGCACTTCGACGGTTGCCAGGCTCGGGCGTACGCGCGCGTCCCACCAGAGCTGCCCGATGTCCGTCACCGCGCCCGTGCGCAGCAGCGGTTCGACGCCGCGGACAAACTCGCGGTAGGCGCCGAAGCTGCGCGGGATGCCGACCCGCGGAAACATGGAGAAGATCGGCGTGCGGATCGAGGCGAAGCCGGAATCGACGCCGCGCCAGAAGGGCGAGTTGGCGGAGAGCGCGAGCAGCACAGGCAGGTCCCCGCGCAGCCCGTCCAGCGCGCGGATCCCCGCTTCCGCGTCGGGGACGCCGACGTGCACGTGCAGCGCCATCGTCGGCTCACGCCGTGCGAGCACGCGCGTCACAGCCGCGGTGTCCTGATATCGCTGACCGGGCGAAACCGCGACCTGTGACCGGCTTGCGAGCGGATGGGTGCCGGCCGCGGCGACTCGGAGACCCAGCCCACCGGCGAAGTGGGCCAGCGCGCCGCGCAGTACGCCGAGCTCCGCGACGGCGCTCGCGATCCCGTCGTGCACTCCCGTGTGCAGCTCGACGACGCAGGCGTGGGTCTCTCCGGACACATGACCGGAGAGCGGCGGGCCGGCCTGCGCCAGGATGTGATGGGCGCAGTTGGCGATGCCGCCCTGGGCGTCGATCAGAACGAACTCCTCCTCGATGCCCACGCTCCACGGCCGCTGCGCCGCGACCTCGTTCCACTCCGCCCATTCGGGCAGCGCAGCGCTGCGGTGCGCGCGCTCATGCATGGGCCGTGCCCAACTCCCGCTGATCCGAGGCGAGCGCCGTCGGCGGAGCCGGGCTGAACGGTCGCTGCTCCAGCACGCCGCCGCGCCTGACGACCAGCGCGCTCGACTGCGCGACCTCCTCCCAGACACCGGGCAGGTCGGAGAATGGCTCCGACACGACCAGGCGGTCATCCGCGCTCAGCCGCTGCAGTCGCCGGTCGTCCGGATGCAGCCGCCTGACGGCGTCGACGTCGGCCGAGACGAACAGCGACCGGGCTCGGCCCTCGGTCGCGTAGCGAACTCCCCACAGCGATTCGCCGTCGCTCACGCCGAAGGTCGCCTGCACCAACGGAACCAGGTCACGTTCGCGCGCGGTGCTCTCGATCAACGCGACGGCCCGCTCGAGCGCCCCGATGGGATCGGACTCCAGGCCCAGCGTCAGTGCGAGCTGGAACACGACCTCCGTGTCCGTCGAGCCCTGGATCGCGGGGAAGAGCCGCGGGTCCACCGCCAGCATCAGCTCGCGACGCAGGTCGGCGAAATGGTCGACGTAGCCGTTGTGGACGAAGAGCCAGCGGCCGTGCCGGAACGGGTGGCAGTTGGTCTGCTGGACGGGCGATCCGATCGCGGCCCGCACGTGCGCCATGAACAGCGGCGCCTCGACCTGCGCGGCGAGCTCGCGGAGATTCGGATCCGCCCACGCGGGAGCGACGCCGCGATAGACGCCCGGGCGCTCGCGATTGCCGTACCAGCCGAGCCCGAAGCCGTCGCCGTTGGTGGGCTCAGCACCCAGACGCGAGTGCAGGCTCTGGTCGACGATTCCGTGCTGGCTCTCGAAGAGCAGCTCCTCGATCGCGACGGGCTGACCGAGCCACGCCATCCAGCGACACATCGCAAGCTCCTTGGTTCGTGTGCAGCCGATCTTGGGGGCGGCGTCGCGCGCCGGCCAGGATGCCGGCATCCGGATCGTGCTCGTGGCGGCCCGCGGCCGCGCGCCCGGCACGCGTCCACCGGCGTGCCGGGCGGGGGCGTGGCGTCAGGCGTCCAGGAGCTTCGCCTTCTGGACGGCGAACTCCTCTTCGGTGACGAGGCCCTGCTGCTTGAGCGCCGCCAGCTCCTTCAGCTGGGCGATCGGATCGGGCGCCGGCGCGGCGGGCTCCTGCGCGTAACCGGGGTCCTCGTAGCCGCCGGCGGAGCTCTGCCGCTGCCAGCGGCCGGCCTGGCGGCGTGACACGCGATTGCTGACGGCGGTCGCGGTCCCCGCGACCACGGCGGTGCGGGCGACGCCTCGGAGTAGTCCTGGCATTGGTGGATCCTTTCTCTCTGCTCAGCGAACGGCCTCCGTCGCCTCAAGCGACGCGAGGACGGCCTGGACGGGGATGCGCCCGTTGGCGACGAGCTGGCCGCCGGACTGGCGCAGTGCGCGCGCGATCGGCGCCGCCCAGCTGTTCTCCCAGACGAGCACCGCGGCGGACGTGCCCGGCTCCAACGCGTTGGCGGCTTCGCGGAGGTCCTGCTCGTCCAGCAAGCCGGTCGAGGCGCCGTGGAACTCGGTGAACTTCGCCGCTTCCCCTTCGAGCGCATCGATCTCGAGCCCCGCGACGTCGCCATCGGCGTCCTTGGCCACGAACGCGATGTCGAGGAGCCGGATGATGCCGCGATCGACGAGGTCGAGGATCATCGGCACCACGTCGCCCTTGGGCTGCTCGCGGGGCCACTCGAGCACGACGTAGTCCACCGGGCCCATCTCTTCCATCTGCTCCTTGTCCATGACGGCTCTCCTTCGTGGTTTGACGGACGATCGGCGTCGAGCGGCACCGTGCCTTCAGCTTCCGCCGCCCCGCCGGCGGGGCCAAGGGTGCGCGCATCCACAACCGGGTAGTGCTGCGCTCCGCATCCGCTCATCCGACCGGAACGGGCTCGTTCGCGACTGCTGTGGCGGCGGAGGCGTCGTGCGCCCTGACGTCGCCGGCAATCCGGGACGCTGCCGACGTGAGCGGCGCGGCGAGGATCAATCCCACGGCGCCGAACAGCGCACCGCCGGCGATCGTGACCACGAGCACCGCGAGCGGATGGATCCCGAGCGCGGCCCCGTAGGCGATCGGCTGCACCAGCTGCTGCAGCAGCCCGTTCGCGAGCAACTGGATCACGACCATCCCGACCGCCGCGTCCGTGCCGGCGCCGCCCAGCGCGACGAGCACGGCGAAAGCACCGGCTCCCCACGCTCCGAGGTATGGGACGTACGCGCCGAGGAACGTGATCACCGCGATCGTCCCGGCGAGGGGGACGCCGAGGACCAGCGCTCCGATCCCGACGACGAGGGCATTGAACGCGGCCACGAACGTGACGCCGACGAAGTAGCCGCGCAGCGACTGCAGGACCCGCTCGCCGATGCCGTGGGCGGCTGGTCCGGGCAGGCCCATGTGGCTCTCCGCCCAGCGGCGGATGAGCGGCCCGTCCTTGAGCAGGAAGAAGAGGCTGAGCGTTGTCAGCGAAAGAAACACCACGAGGGACGACAGCCCCCGCAGGCTCCCCCACAGTCCCTCGAGCAGCGCGGGCACCGCATCGCCGGCGGCGGCGGATACGTCGTCCTTGGCCTCCTGCGCCGTCGCGGCGTCCACTCCCAGGTCGACGAGCCAGCCGGCGATCGTCTGCTTCGCCGCGGCGAGTTGGTCGCGCAGGCCGTCGAGCTCGCTCGAGACGCCCACCAGGACGATCACGACCACCGCCACGCCGAGCACGACGATCGAGACGAGCAACCCGGCGGCACCGAACCCGCGCGCCAGGCCGAGCCGCTGAAGTCGCGCCACGAGCGGAGACGCCACCGCGGCGATCACCGCGGCGGTGATCACCGGCCCGACGATCGTCCGCGTCAGCGAGAGCAGCCAGATTGTGCCGACCATCAGCAGCGTGACGCCGACGGCAAGCCAGGCGGTGGTGCCGAACTGGCGTAGCCACGCCGGCGGCGACAGCAGCCCCGCGATCTCGTGCGGCGCGAGCTGCGCCCTCGCGATCGCGTCCTCGCCGTCGATGCCGCGTCGCCGCATACGCCGTCCCTAGACGGGAGTGGAGGTCGGGGCCGAATCGAGCACGCGCGCCTTCTCGGCGCGGAACTCCTCGTCGTCCAGCATGCCTGCGCTGCGCAGCGCGCCGAGGCGCTCGAGCTGCTCGACGCGGGAGGTGAGCGGCGTCGCCGGCGTCGCGGGCGTCGCCGTCGTCGCCGGCGTCGCGCGCTCGGCGATGTCGCGGCCAGCGGCCGCCGCCTTCCGGCCGAGCGCCGTGCCGCCGGACGTCGCGCCGTCGCGTACCGTGCGATAGCCGCGCTGCAGGCGGGCACGCGCGCGCGCCTCGAACTCGTGCCGGTCGGCGTCCGGGAACTCGCGCCTCGTCCGCCGCCGCAGCCCCTCGAATCCGCACGCCGCCAGGGCGACGAGCGCGAGGGCCGTCAGCGGGTTGCGCAGGGCCGGCGTCGGCGCCCACCAGAGCACGACTGCGGCCGCGGCGACCGCGAAGGCCGCGTATGCGATCGACGGCTCGCGGAGGTAGGGCGCGGCCGCGCTGCGAAGGGTCGTGGCGAGCCGCGTCGTCCCGGCGAGCCACGCGCCAACCACGAGGAACGCGCCGTAGCCGATGCACGCGACCGCGACCTGCTCGAGCAGCGCCGTCGCGAGCTTCCACACCTCCCGGAACGCCGGCTCGCCCGACGGCGTGCTGACGAGCGAGTCGATCAGCGCGTCGCGCGCGAGGCTGGCCGCTGCCAGCGCCGCGACGCCTGCGATGACGAGGCCGAACCCGTAGCCGCGGACTGACTCGCGGCGGCGATGCGGCGCGACCAGCAGCGCGGCGCCGAACAGCAGCAGCGACGCGACGACCGAGACGATCGGCAGCGCGTCGAGCACGCGCAGCGTTGTCTGGGCGGCCTCGAGCTGGTCCGAACGCAGCACGGTGATCTGCGCGGCGTCCTCCGGAAGCCGCGCGGCCAGCCGGCCGCCGACGCCCGTGCGTGCTTCGAGCTCCTCGAGCAGGGTCTTGAGGTCGAGCTGCACGACGCCGCTGTGCGTGGACACCACCGGACCGCCGCCGCGGAGCACGTCCAACAGGAGCTCGTGCGCGTTGCGGTTCGCGTCCTCCCAGGCCTGCTGCGCGCGGGGCCGCGCGAGCGCCTCGCGCGCGGTGCGCTCGACCACGTTACGCAGGGCCCCGGCGGCCGGCCCGGCCAGCGGCTGTGCGCGCGGCGGCAGTGCCGTGCGGATCTGCGCGGCCACGTCGACGTTGGCGTACAGCTCGTCGACCAGGTAGTCGGCGACGCGGTTGCGCACGACCGGGCGCTCGAGCATCTTGCTGCTCGCGGCGGTCCAGTTCTCCGTGTTCAGCGCTTGCCGGTCGACCCATATGCCGAGGATCGCGACGAACGCGAGCAGCGACGCGAGTGTCACGAGCGCAATGGCCGCGCCACGCCGGCGCCGGCCGCGGGCGCTCATCCGACCGGACGGGGCCTGCGGTGATCCAGCCTGCGGGGATGCTTCCACGGGATCAAGGATCGCTGCTTCGGGCAGCGCTGCGACGAGGCGGGCCTGTCTCCGGCGGCGCGCGTACACACCGCTCCAGCAGGTGGTCGCACCACCGCCCACCCGCGCGGCCCCGCGCCGCCACGCGCGCAGGGTGCCGGCACTACCGGCGCAGGCATGTCTCCGTCATCGCCCGCTCCCACTCCCACGTCCACCGAAGATGCCGAGCTGCAAGCCGACTTCACCGCGATCGAGGAGGAGATCGGCGCCACGAATGAGTCGGTCGAGGACATCCAGCGGCAGCTGGCCGACGCAGAGAAGCAGCTGGAGGAGGCGACGACGGACCGTGAGGAGGCCGACGACGCGCTCACGGCCGCCAAAGCCGAGACCGAGACGTTCAAGGCGAACGCGGAGCGTGCCCGCGCATGCCTGAGCGGCGCCGTCGAGGCCGTCGGAGCAGCGGTCGAGTCGGGCGGGGCAGAGGCCGCGGTCGCTCAGCTCGAGCAACTGGCGGGTTCCTGCCGATCCGCCGCGTCCGCGTGACCGATCGGCAACCGGCATCGTGCGGGTGCATGCACCCCGGCCGCTCACCGGACGGCCCCATTGCCGCCGCCGTTCGTGCGCCACAGCATTTGCCACGCCCCCACTACTCGCAGGGAAAGGAGCACGTATGAGCACGCTGGTAGCGGTCGCCTATCCAGATCTGGGCACTGCGGAGCAGGTCCGCGGGGAGCTGGTCCAGGCCACGAAGGAGCGCATTCTCTCGCTCGAGGACGCGGTCCTGGTGGAGCACCGCCCCGACGGCAAGATCAAGCTGCACCAAGCGATGAGCACCTCCGGCGCCGGCGCCGCAGGCGGCGCGCTGTGGGGCGGCCTGATCGGCCTGATCTTCCTCGCGCCGCTGTTCGGCATGGCGGTAGGCGCGGCCTCCGGCGCGCTCGCCGGCAAGGCGACGGACGCGGGCGTCAACGACAGGTTCATGAAGGACCTGGGCGAGGCGCTCTCCCCCGGCGGCGCGGCGCTCATCGCGCTCGGCCGGACGGACGCGCGCGACAAGTTGATCGAGCGGGTCCGCCCCTACGGTGGCGAGATCATCCAGACCTCGCTGAGCAAGGACGAGGAGGACCAGCTGCGGGCCGCGATGGCGGTCCCCGTCGGCGTCTGAGACGGAGCGTCGGACGCGCGCGACGCCCGGTTTCGGCCGGGCGTCGCTCGTTAAGGCCGTCGGCGGCCTGGCTGGAACGTCTCGGCGTAGCGGCGGAGGAACAGCGCCTCGGCGACCGCCAGGTGCTCGATCTCGGACGGATCGACGCTGTCGTTCGGCGCGTGGATCAGGCACTTGGGCTCCTCGACGCCGCAGCCCAACGTCGAACCCGACGACGCACAGGAATCCCAGCACCGGTGCGCGGTAGCCGCGTTCGACGTTGGGCTGCGGATCAGGTAGACCTGAGGAGCAGGCCCTTGGACGGCCCGGTGAGCCAGGTCAGTATGCCGCCGGCCGACGCGTAGACGAGCGCGATGGCTACGACGGGCATGAGCTTCTGCGGTCGAACTACGCGAAGAAGCCGGCGAAGAACATCGCCCGCGCGAACTCGCTCTTGGGTTCGCGCAGCGAGCCGACGTGCACCGCGTTCAACTCCATGCCCGAGTACGACGAGAAGTTGTTCACGATCAGGACGAGGCTGGCGATACCGGTCCACCGCGGTATCAGATGGTCGGCGTCCATCGGCGCGGCGGAAGCGTTTCCTGCACGAGGTAGACGATGCCGAGCACGAGCAGCGGGACACGGGATGAGCGTGCCGACCAGCAGGCCGCTTGACGCCAGCTTCGCTATTCCCCCGGTCCCGCCACGGGCCGACAGGAACACGCCGCTCCAGAACACGAACGGATGATCACGCCCGTGTACACCCCGTTCGTAGCCAGATCCGGGTTGAAGACTAGCCAGCGTACTGGCCACCGCTTGCCGGCTTGCGCTCTTTCGACGTCATCGTTCCTCCGCTGCGGGCATCTCGACGCTAATCGCGCCGGACAGACCATTCCCCCTTGTAACAGCGACCGCTCAAACAGGAAGCCCGTACCGCGGTCGTCAGTCGCGAGCGCTGCGATCATTGCTGCGTGCCGCAACTGAACGTCATCGGCGGATCGTGTCCGACATGCAGACGGCGATCAACTTCTACCAGCGGCTCGGACTGCAATTCCCGCGCGATCCGGACCCCGAGGGCCACGGCCACGTCGAGACCACGCTTCCGGGAGGGCTGCGCTTCACGCTCGACACCGAGGAATCGATCCGGTCGTTCGACCGCGACTGGTCGCCGCCCTCGGGCGGACACAGGATGGCGGTCGCCTTCCTCTGCGAATCGCCGACCGACGTCGACCGCGTCTACCGAGAATTGGTCGACGCCGGCGCTGAGGGCCACACAGAACCCTGGGACGCCTTCTGGGGCCAGCGCTACGCACAGGTCAAGGATCCCGACGGCAACGTCGTCGCCTCTTCTCATCACTCGAGGTCTGACGCTCCTTTTCGCGATTGTCGGCCCGATCCGGCCCGGGATACCGACCTCGGTCGCGAACCAGCCAAGGGATTTGTGCAACAGCCACCGTCCAGAGCACAAGCGGTCGTCAGGCTTTCGTGATCTCGCCGGGTGACCCGGCGCGATCGAAGACTGTTTGGGTTGGTCCGTAGAGGCGCAGCGCCGCGAACCAGCCGTGACCCGGGACGGTCTTGATCCAGTTCGTCTCGCCGCTCGCTCGTCGCTCGGGTGCGTAGCGCAGGTCGGCTGAACCATCGTCGTTGAGCGTGACGTTGCGGTGAAGGCAATTGATGCGAGCTCTCCGAGCGGCTAACGCGCCCGCCCGTGATCGCGCTAGCCTCACCGACCCGATGGGCGACGTCATCGGCCAGATCCTCTCCTTCGCGGTCGGGGTCGCCGTGAGTCCGGTGCCCATCATCGCCGTCGTGCTGATGCTCACGACGGACCGCGGTCGGGTCAACGGGCCTGCGTTCGTGCTCGGCTGGATCGCGGGCCTCGCCCTTGCCGGCACCGCGATCCTGCTGCTCGCCGGACAGGCCGACGCGAGTGACGGCGGCGAGCCGGCCACCTGGGTCGGCGTGCTCAAGCTGATGCTCGGCCTCGGCCTGCTTGCACTTGCTGTCAAGCAATGGCGTGGGCGCCCGGCCGACAGTGAGGCGGCCGAGCTGCCGAATTGGATGCGGAAGATCGACGGGTTTGCGCCCGGACGCGCGCTCGCGCTCGCGGTCGCTCTCGCGGCCATCAACCCGAAGAACCTCCTGCTCACCGTCGGCGCTGCGACGACGATTGCACACGCCGGCCTCGAGGCCGGCGAGCAGGCCGTCGCACTGAGCGTGTTCATCCTGGTCGCGTCGCTCGGCATCGGCGCGCCGGTCGCGATCTACTTCGCGCTAGGGGAGCAGTCCGCGTCGCTGCTGGGCGGGCTCAAGGATTGGATGGCGCACAACAACGCCGCGATCATGACGGTGCTCCTCCTCGTCCTCGGGGCGAAGCTCCTAGGCGACGGCATCACCGCCCTCTGACTTGTCATCAAGTCGCGACGCGGCGGACCGCTTCATGCGTTCTCCTGCTCAGCCCACGTCGATGTAGATGACCTCGACGGCGTTGTTCCCGTATCCGAGCCTGTTCCAGGGCGGGACCTC
>Ga0126314_10001313_pt1 | contig 11894 bp, 14 predicted proteins | sample Plot105B_FD_92535 | JGI IMG/M metagenome (GOLD analysis project Ga0126314, IMG submission 92535) | Serpentine soil microbial communities from UC McLaughlin Reserve, CA, USA - Plot105B | ecosystem: Environmental > Terrestrial > Soil > Grasslands | place: USA: UC McLaughlin Reserve, Lake County...
AGTGTGTGGTCGGTCAGCCGCCAGGACCCCATGACCTCGGCTGCCTGGCGGATGGCCAACAGCTCGGCGTGCGCGGTCGGATCGTGCGTCAATTCCCGCTCGTTTCCCGCAGCCGCCACTACTGCCCCTCCGGGGTCGAGCAGGAGCGCGCCAACCGGGACGTCGCCGTGAGCAGCAGCCAGCCGGGCCTGATCAAGGGCGAGTCGCATGGCGGCGTCCCACCGGCTGGGCATTCCAGCCTCAGGCCGGAAAGGCGGCCTCGGACGCCTTGCGGAACTGTGGCCCGATCTTGATCTTGTCGGCGATCTCGGTCAACATCTGATCACTGCTCATGTCCAGGTTGTCGATGATCGTGCCCATCTCGAAGTCGCTGATCCCCAGATCGGAGAGGATCCCAAGGTCGCCCATGGGTTCGGCCTCCTCCTCGTCGGGATCGGGAATGTCCTCACCCAGCATGTCGGCGATATCGCGGGCGATCGGCCACTCGGTCGCTGCGCCTCCGTCGGAGAGGAGCAGCTGGACGTGCTGGCCCCGGACTCGGACGATTGCGAAAACGTCCTCGACAAGGCTGACAAATCCGACAGCGCCGGCGTCACCCGGGAGTCGACGCAACTGGATGATCAACTCATCAAGATCGTTGGCAAGATCAGCGGCCAACGCCTGGACCATCGGCTGCCCGTCCTCCCGGTAGGCCGCCAAAACGAAATCGATCTCGTCGGGCGCAGCGTCCTCAAGTTCGTCCTCGTCACTTGCGTCGAGATCATCGGATTCGGCCTCCGCCTCGGAATCGTCGCCGGAATCCTCCAAGTCGAACGACTCGTACTCGTCGTCATCGAAGTCCGGCATCATCCCTCCCCCCGCACGTCTCGAGAACACCTCGACCATCGTGTCAGAACTTTGCATCGGGCACGACTCGGATACCCAACTCCACGGTGGTCTGGTTACCGTTCTGACGTGGAACTTACGGTCGTGGATCATCCGCTGGTCGCACACAAGCTGACGACCCTGCGCGACGCGACCACGGATTCGCCGACATTTCGCCTGCTGACCCAGGAACTGGTCACCCTTCTCGCCTACGAAGCGACCCGCAAGGTTCGAGTAACCGCAGTGACCCTGCAGACGCCGGTAGCGCCGGCCTTTGGAGTGAGGCTGGCGACACCTCGCCCCCTGGTTGTCCCGATCTTGCGCGCAGGGCTGGGCATGTTGGAGGGAATGACCCGGCTGATGCCGACTGCTGAGGTTGGCTTCATCGGCTTGTTACGAGATGAGGTCACCCTGCATGCCTCGACTTACGCCGAACGCCTACCCGCGGATCTGTCTGGGCGCCAGTGCTACGTACTTGATCCCATGCTGGCGACCGGCGGGACGCTGGCTTCGGCCGTACAGTTCCTGGTCAATCGCGGGGCCGACGACATCACGTGCATCTGCCTGATCGCCGCCCCCGAAGGCATCGCGCGGATGACCGCGCTGTTGGAGGACCTGCATGTACCGTGCGCCCTTGTCCTGGCCGGGCTCGACGAGCGGCTGAACGAGGTGGGCTACATCGTGCCAGGGCTCGGCGATGCGGGTGACCGTCTCTATGGGCTCGCGCACTGACCCTGTTTGAGCACTGCTCGGGCACACCTACGCTCGCAGAGGGCTCAGTAGTAATAAGGGAACGGCGTCCAATCCGGAGGCCGTTTCTGCAGGAACGCGTCGCGACCCTCCACCGCCTCATCGGTCATGTACGCCAGCCGGGTGGCCTCTCCGGCGAACACTTGTTGACCGACCATCCCGTCGTCGATGGCGTTGAAGGCAAACTTCAGCATCCGCTGTGCAGTCGGGCTCTTGGAGCAAACGATCTTTGCCCATTCCAGCCCGGCGGTCTCCAGTTCATCGTGGGGGACGACGGCATTGACCATTCCCATCCGGTACGCGTCCTGGGCACTGTAGGTCCGACCCAGGAAGAAGATCTCCCGGGCGAACTTCTGCCCCACCTGCCGGGCGAGATAGGCCGACCCGAAGCCGCCGTCGAACGAGCCGACATCGGCATCGGTCTGCTTGAACCGAGCATGCTCGGCGCTGGCCAGACTGAGGTCGCTGACCACATGCAGGCTATGCCCTCCCCCGGCTGCCCAGCCGTTCACCAATGCGATCACAACCTTGGGCATGAACCGGATCAGCCGCTGGACTTCGAGGATGTGCAGGCGGCCGAGGGCTGCCTGATCTACGCTGTCCGATTCGTCGCCCTGGTCGTACGCATAACCGCTGCGAGCCCGGATCCTTTGATCACCACCACTGCAGAAAGCCCAACCGCCGTCTTTGGGTGAAGGGCCGTTCCCGGTCAACAGCACAGCTCCGACATCCGGCGAAGTCCGAGCATGATCAAGAGCAGTGTAGAGCTCGTCAACGGTGTGCGGCCGGAACGCGTTGCGCACCTCCGGGCGGTTGAAGGCAACCCGGACAGCCGGCACGTCAACCGCGCGATGGTAGGTGATATCGCTGAACTCGAAGCCGGCAACCGACTGCCAAAGATCGGACTGGAACGGGCCGGTCATCTCAGCCCCGCCCGAGGTAGGGCATCTTGGTAGCCATCACCGTCATCGTGGCCACGTTAGCGTCCAGGGGCAGGCCGGCCATGTAGACCACCGCCTGGGCTACGTCGTCGAGCCGCATCCTCGGCTCTGGCCGCACGCTGCCGTCGGCTTGCAGCACGCCGCTCGCCATCTGATCGGTCAGCTCCGTATCAGCGTTGCCGATGTCGATCTGACCACAGGCGATGTTGTACGGGCGGCCGTCGAGCGCAGTCGCCTTCGTCAGCCCAGTGACCGCGTGCTTGGTCGCCGCATAAGCGATCGACCGTGGACGCGGAACGTGGGCAGAAATCGAGCCGTTGTTGATGATCCGGCCGCCGCCAGGCCGCTGCCGCCGCATATGACCGAACGCTTCCCGAGTGCAGAGAAAGGCCCCCGTCAGGTTCACGGCCAGGCACGACTGCCAGTCGGCAAGGCTGATCCGGTCAAGATCAACCTTTGGGCCGCCGACGCCAGCGTTGTTGAATAACAGGTCTACCCTGCCGTGACGCTCGACCGTCGTGTGAAAGAGTGCTTGCACGGACGCCTCGTCAGTGACGTCTGCCGGCACTGGGTGCAGCTGTAGCTCGGGATTGTCCTGGACCAATCGATCGAGCCGATCCCGACTTCTTCCTGCAATTACGACCAGCCACCCGTCAGCCCCAAGGGCGATCGCGGCGGCTGCACCGATCCCGCTGCCGGCACCGGTGACGACGGCGACGCCCTTCACTGATCCCATCAGATCTCCTTCCGACGTCGTACTCCTTTGGCAGGATCGAACCATGCGGATTGCCGTGATTGGCACCGGCCCGGTCGGCCGTACTCTCGGCGAAGGTCTGGTGAAGGTAGGCCACGACGTAGTCGTGGGCACCCGCGATCCCGATCAGACTCGGGCACGCGACGACTGGAGGGGTGTGACGCTCCCGCTTGTCAGCTACGGCGAGGTTGGTCTCAACGCCGACCTCTTCATCAACGCCACCAGCGGCGCGAATTCCATCGAAGCCTTGCAGGCGGTCGGAGCCGAGACCCTGGGTGGCAAGGTGCTGATCGACATGGCGAACCCGCTTGATAACTCGAAAGGCTTTCCGCCGTCCCTCTTGACCTCTAACACCGACTCACTCGCAGAGCAGCTTCAGCGGGCCTTTCCCAACACCCGAATCGTCAAAGCGTTCAATACGGTTACGGTCGGGGTCCTTGTCAACCCGAAGGCATGCGGAGGGCAGGAGACGACCATGTTCCTGGCCGGCGATGACCCCGACGCCCGAGCGACCGTGGCCGGGATCGCCTCAGATCTCGGCTGGACCGACATCGTTCAGTTCGACGACCTGACCGCTGCCCGTGGCCTAGAGATGTGGCTGCCGCTCTGGATCCGGCTCTTTCGACAGTTCGGCACGGCCATGTTCAACATCAAGGTGGTCCGCTGAGCCGTTCGCGGGCTGCGAGTTCTTGAGGAACAGCGCCAGCACGATCGCGACCACGGCAAAGATCATGAGCACCGCAAATGCAGTCTGCAAACCAGCGGTCTCTGCTGCGAGTTTCGAGCTCCCATCATCGATCAGGCTGGCCATTCGGCTTGACATGACGGTAATCACCAACGCGGTGCCTGCGGCCCCGGCGACCTGCTGCAAGGTACCCATGATCGCGCTGCCGTGAGAGTAAAGCGAGGGTGGCAGCGGGTTCAGTCCCGTAGCAAATGTAGGCGTCAGGAAGCAAGCCAGCCCAATGGACAAGATGATGTGCACGGTCAGCAACCACCAGACGGAGGTGTGCTGATCAACCGTGGTCAACGCAAGCATTGTCAGTGCAATCACTGTCGCAGCAGGCGGTACCAAGACCTTTGGCCCGTACCGATCGAAGATTTTGCCGACTACCGGCGCCAGCAGGCCCATCAGCAGACCGCCGGGCAACAAAAGCAGGCCGGTCGCGAGGGAACTCAAGCCACGAACATTCAGCAGATAGATGGGGAGCAAGATGAAGGCCCCCAAGAATGCCCCAAAAATAAGGCACATAAGGGCTGCACTCAGGCTGAACATGCGGATCTTGAAGGCGCGCAGATCAAGCAGCGGGTCTGCGCTCCTCTGCAACAGCCACTGGCGCCACCCGAAGGCCAACAGGCAAAGTACGCCGACGACCAGCACCGCCACCGCCATCCCGATGCCGGCGGCCGACGCGATCCCGAACTGGCTCAGGGCGTAGACGATGCCACCGAAAGCCGGGATGGAGAGCAGTACAGACCAGATGTCCAGCCGCTGAGTCCCCGGCTCGCCGATGTTCGGCAAGATGCGCGCGCCGATGATCAAGGCGGTTACCGCGATCGGAAGCACCAGTAGAAACATGAAGCGCCAGGGCAGGAACTGCAGGATGATCCCGGAAACGGTAGGTCCGACGGCGGGCGCGACCGAAATTACAATGCTCACGTTTCCCATCACCACACCGCGATGCCCGATCGGTACAAGGGTGAGGATCGAGGTCATCAACAGAGGCAGCATGATCGCCGTACCACACGCCTGAATGATCCGGGCCAACAGCAGCAGCCAGAAGCCTGGTGAAAGCCCAGCCACGAGGGTGCCGACGCAGAACAGCGACATCGCAAGCAGGAAGACCGTACGGGTGGCGACCCGCTCCAGCAGGAAGCCGGTAGTCGGGATGACTACCGCCATGGTGAGCAGGAACGCGCTGGTCAGCCACTGCACCGTGCTGGCCGGGACCGATAGGTCGCTCATCAGTCTTGGCAGCGCAACGGCCATGATCGTCTCGTTGAGGATGACGACGAACGTTGCGACCAGCAGCGTCCCGATCACGGTGCGAGCGTGAGCAGGTAAGGCAGGCTTGACGGCTAGTTCCCCGGTTGTCGTCACGATGTCGCCCTTCTGTCTAAGCACGGATTTCTTACGGTAGACCGTCGTACCGACGACAACTCATCGATTATTCGGACCTTCCAGCTAGCGGCTGGCGCCGGTCAGTGACCAATCGGGCGCCTTCCGGCTAGCGTCGTACGGTATGGCGAAGTCAAAAAAGGACAACAAAAACAAGCCGCCCAAGATTTCCAACTCCGCCTATGAAGCGGAGCTTTTCCGGCTCCAGTCGGAGCTGGTGAAGCTCCAGGAATGGACGAAGACGACCGGGGCCCGCATCGTGGTCGTCTTCGAGGGGCGCGACGCTGCCGGCAAAGGCGGCACGATCAAACGGATCAGCGAATACCTCAACCCGCGGGTCGCCCGCGTCGCGGCGCTACCCACGCCCACCGAGCGGGAGCGCAGTCAGTGGTATTACCAGCGCTACATCGCACAGCTGCCCGCCAGTGGCGAGGTTGTTCTCTTCGATCGGTCCTGGTACAACCGCGCCGGGGTGGAGAGGGTGATGGGGTACTGCAGCCCGCACGAGTACGTCCGGTTCATGCAGCAGACGCCGATCTTCGAGCAGATGCTGATTGATGACGGCATCCTGCTGCGCAAGTACTGGTTCTCGGTGTCTGACGCCGAGCAGCTGAGACGCTTTCACTCGCGCCACTCGGACCCGTTGCGCCGTTGGAAACTCAGCCCGATCGACCTGGAGTCGATTAACCGCTGGGAGGACTATTCGCGGGCCAAGGACGAAATGATGATCCATACCGACACCCAGATAAGCCCTTGGTACGTGGTCGAGTCGGATATCAAGAAGCATGCTCGGTTGAACATGATCACCCACCTGTTGTCGACGATCCCATACGAGGAAGTACCCGCCCCCGCGGTCGAGCTGCCCGATCGGCTAACGCCGTCAAACGACTACGTACGGCCCCCTCGAGAACTGTCCAAGTACGTGCCCGACTACGCATCGACGCTGATTCATTGAGCGTCAGCCGCCTGCCCAATCAGGATCTCAAGCACGCGATGCTACTTGAGTAGCAGTGCTAGTAGGCATAAGGGTGTGAAGCTGAGTATCAGCTTGCCGCCAGTCGATATTGAGTTTCTCGACAGCTACATGCACGACCATGGCTTCAATTCCCGCTCGGCGGCTGTCCAGCGCGCTATCCGACTGGTGCGCGCCGCCGAATTAGGCGATGAGTATGTAGCTGCCTGGGACGAATGCCGGACCAGTAAGGCGCAGGCGGAGCAGGTCCGGTCGATAGATGTCGCCCGGGTAGGACTCAGACTGAGACAGCTGTCCCTGGCTTGACCGCCGAACTGGACGATGCGCTGAGGCTGCACCTCGGACTTGACGGCGGTGGTGGCGGAGCCTCTTTCGAGGCGTGCCACGATGGAAGTGGCACCGAAGCCGATTCGTTGAGGAGGTCGCATGTCCGACGAAACGTACGAGCCCAATCCGCCGGGCGAGAACGAGCCCGGTGACATGAAAGATCCCGAGCAGTACGGCAACCTGTCAGTCGAAGACGACCCGCAAGGCACCACCGACCCGGCGGACGTGGCTGGGACGGCCGACGAGTCGGACGAGGACGTCAGCTGACCCTACAAGCAACATCGCCGGCTCGCGACAACAACAGGTCGATGAGCAAGGCCGCCAAGGCGTTTGAGGCCGGAAAGTTCCTTGGCGGCGTGTACCTCCAGCGCGCGCAAATCCTCTACTCCGCGCGGGTCCGGGGTGATCTGTTCAGTCGGCTGATCTATCCCGGGGACCGCACTGACCCGTACGAGATCTATGAGCAGATGCGCGCTATCGGGCCGATGCTGCCGACCCGGCTGGGTAACTACACCACCACCAGCTACCCGATCAGCCATGAAGTCCTGCGTAGTCGGAACTTCGGTGTCACGCCCATTGACGGTGAGGACATTGCGCACAACGATCTTCTCGACCTGTCCTTGCTGCAGCTGAACCCTCCGGACCACACCCGGCTGAGAAGGCTGGCTGCACCCGCTTTCACGCCTCGCCGGATGGATGGCTACCGGGTCCTCGTCGAGTCGGCGATCAGCCGGCTTCTTGACAGCGCGGCAAACGAGGGTGAGTTCGACGTGATGGCCGGTTACGCAGCGCCGCTGCCGATCACCGTGATGACGAACCTGCTGGGGCTGCCCAACGACTCGGAGAAGTTCCGGCGGATCGGATCGACGATCGCCCGCGCGCTGGACGGCGTGTGGTCGCTGAAGCAGGCCCGTACCCTGGCCGGTGCCGATGCTGAGCTCAGAGAGGTGTTCGATGAGCTCCTGGTGCGACGGGCGGTTGAGCCCGGTGATGATCTGGTGTCGGCGCTGGTGGCCGAGCAGGGCGACAAGATCACGGCCGCGGAGCTCGGCCCCCTGGTCCGTCTGCTGTTGATCGCCGGCTTCGAGACAACCGTGAACGCGATCGGTAGCGGGATGCGCTGGCTACTGAATGACCGTGATCAATGGGAGCTCCTGGTCAAGGAGCCGGAGAGAGCCCCAGCGGTTGCTGAAGAGGTCCTGCGCTTTGAACCACCGGTGCAGCAGGCCGTTCGAGTGGCCCTCACCGAGACCGAAGTCGCCGGCTTCCCAATCCGGAAGAACCAGTGGATCATTCCGGTTTTGGCCGCCGCCAACCGTGACCCGGAGGTCTATCCGGAACCGAACCGTTTCGACATCACGCGCGAGTCGCCGGCTGAGCATCTTGCCTTCTCCGGCGGCATTCACTACTGCCTGGGCTCTCCTTTGGCCCGGATGGAGCTGGCAATGGCCCTCCGGGCCCTGGCGGAACGGTTCCCTGATCTGCGACCAGCCGGACCGGTCGAGATGCGGCCGGGCACAACGCTCCGGGGACCCCTTCGCGTTCCGGTCAAGATCAACTAGCCGGCTACCTTGGCCAGCCTTACGTGAAGGGCGGCGTCGGATGCCGCGAGTTCGGTGCACTGGTAGCCGACGGGTTGGTCCCCCAAGTTGTCGAAGAGCCGCTCTCCGTCGCCGAGCAGCACCGGCGCGAATGCGATATGCAATTCGTCGATCAGGCCGGCGCGCAGATACTGCTGGATCGTGGAGGCTCCGCCGCCAATCAGCACATCCAGGTCTCCCGCTGACTGGATCGCACGCTCAAGCGCGTTCTCGATCCCGTCGGTAACGAAATAGAAGGTGGTGTCACCCGCCATGTTCACCGGTTCACGTGAATGGTGGGTGAGCACGAAGACGTCGTGATGGTACGGCGGGTCCTCACCCCACCAGCCCGTCCAGTTCTCGTCTCCCCAGTCGCCACGGATGGGCCCGAACATGTTGCGCCCCATGATCGTCGCGCCGATGCCCTGCCGACCGGCTGCAGCGAAACGATCATCGATGCCTTCGGTCCCGCCCTCCTCGCCGAGCATCTGCTTGAACGTACGGGTGGCAACGAACCAGTCGTGCAGTCGCTCGCCGTCCACGCCCAGCGGGTCATCGAGGTCTTGCTTGGGTCCAGCGCCGTAACCGTCCAGCGAAACACTGAAATTGCTAACGCGAACTGCCATGAGTCCCCTTCTGAGCTAGATGTTGATCTTGGGCTCGGTCTTGCTGCGCACCTCGTCCGGACCGACTCCTGGTGCTAGCTCGACCAGCCGCAAGCCGTCATCCGTCACATCCAGCACGCAGAGATCGGTGATAATCCGTTGCACCACACCGCGGCCCGTATAGGGCAGACTGCAGTCCCTGACGATCTTGTACGATCCGTCCTTGGCGACGTGCTCCATGATCACGATCACTCGCTTGGCCCCGTGCACGAGGTCCATCGCACCGCCCATGCCCTTGATCATCTTTCCCGGAATCGTCCAGTTGGCGATGTCGCCACGCTCCGATACCTGCATTGCGCCGAGGATGGCGGCGTCGATCTTGCCACCTCTGATCATGCCGAACGAAGTGGCTGAGTCGAAGATCGCCGCGCCTCGGCGAAGCGTCACGGTCTCCTTCCCGGCATTGATAAGATCCGGATCCTCCTCGCTCTCATACGGATAGGGGCCGACGCCCAGCAGGCCGTTCTCTGATTGCAGCACCAGCTCGACACCCTCCGAGACGTAGTTCGGCACTAATGTCGGCAGCCCGATGCCGAGGTTGACATAGCTGCCATCGCTCAACTCTGCGGCCGCCCGGGCCGCCATCTCCTCCCTGGTCCAGGTCATGAAGGCCGCCCCTCGACAGGCTCGGGGCTCGCCCCGACAGGTTCAGGACCCGAGCGCTTGGCGCGCGGCCGGACAGTACGACGCTCAATCCGCTTGTCCGTAGCCTGTTCCTTGGTCAGCGGCACGACCCGATGGACATAGATGCCGGGTGTGTGGACCGAGTCTGGATCAAGATCGCCCGGCTCGACCAGTTCCTCGACCTCTGCGATGGTGATCTTGCCAGACATGGCCGCCAGGGGGTTGAAGTTGCGCGCCGATCGCCGGTAGATCAGGTTGCCGTGCCGGTCTCCGCGCCAGGCACGTACCAGGCCGAAGTCACAGACGATCGCCTGCTCCAACACGAATTCCTTTTCGCCCTCCTGCGTATGGAAGGTTCGCGTCTCCTTGGGCGGTGAGGCAACCAGCACCGAACCATCACCCCCGTAACGCCACGGCAAACCACCCTCGGCAACCTGCGTTCCAACCCCGGTTGCGGTATAGAAGGCTGGAATGCCTGAGCCGCCGGCCCGTAACCGCTCAGCCAACGTTCCCTGCGGAGTCAGTTCCACCTCCAACTCGCCCTGGAGGTACTGGCGGGCGAACTCCTTGTTCTCACCGACGTACGACGACACCATCCGGCGGATCTGCCGGGTGGCTAACAGCTGGCCAAGTCCCCAGCCATCGACACCACAGTTGTTCGACACCACCTCGAGTTCGTCGACACCGGCTTCCAGCAGCGCCGCAATGAGCACGCTCGGGACTCCACTTAGCCCGAATCCGCCGACAGCCAGCGAAGACCCCGACCTGATATCGGCGACAGCCCTGCCCGCACTCGCCACAACTTTGTCCATGCCTGTGTTCTACTCCTGCCATGGCTGAAGTGGTACGCATTGGGGATCGTCGGCGGCGCGACCCCCCTTCTCAAGCGATGCGTACCAGGACTATCGTCGCGAACGACCCAGTCACTGAGGAGGAGGACCAATGGCCACTGCACGCGATTTGATGACACCAGACGTCGAATGCGTGAACGAGGACGAGACCCTGCTGGCTGCCGCCAAGAAGATGAAGGAGCTTGACGTCGGCGCGCTGCCAATCTGCGGCAACGATGATCGACTGAAGGGAATGCTCACCGACCGCGACATCGTCATCAAGTGCGTGGCCGAGGGCAAGGATCCCGACTCGGTCAAAGCTGGAGAATTCGGTGAAGGCAAACCGGTCACCATCGGTGCTGATGACTCGGCCGAGGAAACCCTGCGCACCATGTCGAAGTATCAGGTGCGACGGCTGCCGGTGATCGACGGCCACCGGATGATCGGCATCGTGGCGCAGGCGGATGTGGCTCGGGAACTGCCAGCCGACGTGGTCGGGCGGGTGCTTGCGGAGGTTTCTGAGGATTAGAGTTCGGACGCTCGCCTAGCCTTCCTCGTTTTCCATCCTCGCTTAGCTGCGAGGCTGCGCCGGCGCCGCGCCCTAGCCGCGTCGAGAGCTCCCTTCTCGCGCGCGCGATGCTCGCGGCGCCGGGCGTTTTCCTCCTTGCGCAACTGGCGCTCGATGACCTGTGGTGATCGGACCGGCCAGACGTAGGGAAGATCGTCACTGACACCGGGAAAGATGCCTCGATAATGCTCTGGCTCCTTGCGGAGCAACGCTGACTGATGGCTTTGATGTAGCAGGGGTCGAAGAGCCACCTCGGCAGAGCATCGTCGTTGGACAACTCCTCGTGGCTTCGGATGGACGGAATCCCGAACGAGCGCAAGTCTGCCGTGATCGTTTCGGCGCAGGTGTCGGCGAAGCCCCGCTCGGTCCAGACTCGGCACATCGTCAGACCGTAGCGGCCGAGTGCTTCCTCGTACCCCTTCCACATCAGTACCGCCGGGTGTGACGCCCAGGCATAGCCCGGGACGGTCAGCGCTCGCACGATCTGGATGACCTCGACGCGCTGCTTGCCCAGGCGCTTGGTGTCGAGTGCGCGCGCGGTCGCCTCAAAGTCGCTGTACGGGGTGAAGGTCTGCATCAGTTCCTGATCATCGAATTTCTGGGCAAGGAGTACGAGGCGATCGTAGGTCCATCGACATTCGATTGAGCGCCCTCGTACGCTGACCCGATGCCGGTGGACCTGCTCAGACACATGCTGCACGTGCTTGACGAGCTGCGGTTCAGGTCGACGCTCAAACACATTCGTGTCCTGCTGGACGGGCCGCCGATCGCTGACACCTTCCGCGCCGTTCTGATCTGGGAGCCCTACCGGATCGTTCCCTCCTATGCCGTCCCGATCGAGGACATGATCGCATCGATGAGCCCAGTCCGGCGCCATCGACTCGATGCCGACTCGACGG
>Ga0126314_10001315_pt1 | contig 11892 bp, 4 predicted proteins | sample Plot105B_FD_92535 | JGI IMG/M metagenome (GOLD analysis project Ga0126314, IMG submission 92535) | Serpentine soil microbial communities from UC McLaughlin Reserve, CA, USA - Plot105B | ecosystem: Environmental > Terrestrial > Soil > Grasslands | place: USA: UC McLaughlin Reserve, Lake County...
ATGCGAACGCGCGTGAACGCGTCGTCATCGAGTTTGCTTGTTGGTGCTTGCACCATTTCTCGCCAGGTAAAGAGTTGTTTGTCGAGCGGTGTTCCTTTTTCTTTAAAGATATCGAGAGACATAAAGCTCCTTTACGGCACACGTATGTTGTTTAGTCGGTGCTCGCAACAGTAGATATGTTCAGAGTTGCTTTCGGTACGGTGAGGGACGTAGGTACACAAAAGGCACAAAAGCACAAAACAAAACTCAGGAATACTTTGGCGCCTTTTGTGTACTACTTCTTCATGGGCCGAAGCGGCCGCGGTATTCATCGGAGAAGAGGAAGCCGAAGATCATGTGACGGAAGTTGCTCGGGTCGTTGGTCAAGGTTGTGACCCAGTTGTTGTAGCCAATCGTGTCAGGATCACGGCGTAAGTATCCGAAGTATTGCATCGCAACAAACGCGCGTGTGACGAACTTGTCTTCCACCGCCTTGCTCTCGACGATCTCACGCAACACACGCGCACGCGTCGTTTGACCTTGGTCAAGCGCGAAGATCAACGCGGCCTTGTTGCTGAGCGTGATCTCCGCATTTTGTTCGAGGGCATTTACAAAGTCTAAGTTCGACAGCGCGTTATAACGACTCGTAAACTCACTACGCTGCACAAAGGCATCCGTGTAAGTCGCCTTGCTGAGAATCTCGGACTCCGGCGACTGCGCGCCACCAACCTGCGCCATGTCCGGAATAAACTCCGCATACAGCGGCCGTCGATCAAACGCGACTTCGTAAAATCGATAAGCAAAGTAACCACGGCCACGAAACTCGTCTGACAGGAAGAAGCCGGACGACACGTGTACACGATCGCACGAAGGATTAAGGTTTTCGCCAAAGCCACCTTGCGGACAACCACTCAGCGTCGTCACCCAATTCGCGAAGCCAACCGGATCCGGCAGTCGACCTAGAAAATCGATGTACTGCTGAGTCACGAAAGGCTCTATTCCATCGATCGGATTTGTAGTGACGGGCGTGAAGTCGTTGTCTACGATCGTTACCGTGAGACTCGCAGCCCCCATCTGTGCCGCGACTGCGTTCGCCAAAGTGATCCTGAACGTTTCATTACCTTCTACCTTCACGTCGTTCACGATCGGAATCACAATCGATTTGCTTGATTCACCCGCGGCGAAGCGAAGCGTTCCGGCTGTCGAGCCATAATCGCACCGCTCGGAAGCGATGCCGTTGACAACGCTGCACGCCTGCAGTCCAGCCGTATCTACTGTGGCAAAATTGACTGTCGCCGGACCCGCGACATCGCCCTCGCGCGTGACAGCGATCTGCACCGACCCGCTGCCCTCGTTAATCGTAGCCGTCGCCGCAGTAAACTTCACGGTATTCTTTCTCGTAGCCGTGAACGTAAGGAATTGATTGCTCGTCAGTACTGGTATCGAAAATTGAGCAAATTGCGATTGCGCATCGGGCTTTGGCTCAAAAATGAACGTCGATTGGTCGGGAACCCTAACCGTGTAGCCCCTGTTTGACCTCTTCTCACCGAAACTGAAAGTTCCGCTTGGACCTGTGAAAGTGGACTCGTTTTCAAGATTCATTGAAAGATCGACGCGAATTCCGCTCAGCGCTATACCGGTGGCAGCCTCGATCACGCGTCCGGCTATTAGATTCGAGGGCTGCTTAGTGCCAACAAAATCAACTACTTGATCGCCCGTCAAACTCTCAAACACTTTTGACGCCGGAACGAAATCGTAAAGCGTACTCGAATCGGGACTCAGGCTGTACGTGCTGCCTCGCGAGAGGTTTGTAAAAGCATAGAAACCGTTTTCATCAGTGAACACATGGTTTCCCTGCGAGCCTGGCTGGCCCACAGTCATTCTGATCCCCGCGAGCGGATTGCCATTGTTGTCTTTCACATGACCCGAGATGCTGACCGGCACAAACGTAGCAACGAAATCCAGGCCGGTGATATTGGCGTTAGTAATCGTCACCGTGCGGCTCGGCGGGTTGAAGTCGTAAGCATTGTTGATGGGCTTCAGCGTGTACTCGCCCGCCGGCAGGTTGACGAATTCGTAATTGCCGTTAACGCCGGTGATAATCCGGGCATTCACCGGGCCACTCAACTCCACTTCCGCAAAAACAAACGAGGTGTCGAAAATCAATCTTCCGGACAACGAGAAAGTCGGTACAGGTGTCGGCGTCGGCGTGGGATTCGGATTTGGCAAGCGCTGCCAACTCGGTGTGATATCGAAGAAACTGAAACTATTGTTGTTGGGACAGTTCAGATTAGTGTTATCAAAGTTGACAGTGCAGATTTGTCCCGGCGGCGCCATCATCGTGATGGAGCGCCCGTCGGGAGACCAGTACGGTGAGTAAGAATCGAAGTTGAAAAGCTTTCTCTGCTTGGATCCGTCAGCGTTCATCACCCACGTGCTGGCGAAAACGCTGTTTCTGTAGCGCGTGAAGAGGATCTTCGTCCCGTCTGGTGACCAACGCGGATCGAAGTCGGCGGTAGTTCCACTCTCCGTCTGTTGCACGGTTGTTAGTTGTTGTTTTCCCGTACCATCAGTGTTGATTACAAAGAGCTCCTCAGCGTTTGAGTAGACGAACTTTCTTCCATCCGGTGACCAGTCAACTGCCCACAAGGATGTAGGACTGCCGGGCAGCCCGTAACTGCCGCTCCCATCCGCGTTGGCGATATGTATAGCCTGTGGTCCATCAACGCTGATGAAAGCGATTTGAGATCCGTTAGGCGACCAGGTGATGCCGCGATTATTAAACCAGGCTTTGTCCGTGACCTTCAGGAGACCGCTGCCGTCAGCGTTGATGATGAAGATTCCGTTGGCGTCAGTGTTGATAAAATTATTTCGCTGAAACGCCAGCCTGCTGCCGTCGGGAGACCACTCGGGTTTTCCCGCTCCCGAGTTGGTGGCAATGCCGGGGAACAACTTCTCATCGGTTAAGTCCGATTTCGCGGTGTAGATACCACTCGGGTCCTGGATGCTCGGGAAAAATGATCGTTCGAAGGCGATGAGGCCGTTTGATTTCTGAAGAATCGGAAGAGCGGCGACCGTGACGCTCGCTGTCGACGAGTTGTTTGACGTATCCGGATCAGGGATCGGCGAGCTCACGGAAGCGGTGTTACTGATAACAGTTCCTTCAGTTGCTGACGCACTGACAGCGACAGTCAAAAGAACCGTTTCCGAAGCGCCGCCGGCAAGCTGTGAAAACGTTACATTGCCCCCTACGCCACACGCCCCATTTCCTGTCGCCACGCAATTCGTCAACGTCAGACTGGGGGGAAGATTGTCCGTGACGATTACATCCGCCGGAGCTGCGCCTTTGTTTTTCACCAGCAGTGAAAACGTAAACGTGCCGCCAGGCGCTACGAGACTTTGAGCCGCCTTCTTTGTAATCGACAGGTCGGCGTTGTCCACCAGTGTCTCGGCTGTTGCTGTGTTGTTGGCAGGATTGTCTGTTTCATTGAGCGTCGCGGTCGCCGTGTTTGTGATTGTTCCCGCGGGAGGCGTGACGACGATAGTGACCGTTACTGTTGCTCCGCCGTTCAGCGTTCCGAGGCCGCACGTGATCGTAGTCGTTCCAGAACAACTGCCGGCGGTTGAGTTTGCCGAGACGAACGTCGCGCCTGCGGGCAGCGTGTCAGTGAGCGTGACTCCTGTTGCCGGAAGCTCGCCGGTGTTCGTCACAGTGATCGTGTAAGTCAGATTACTGCCGAAGCCCACCGGATCGGGAGAGTCACTCATTGTTACTACGAGGTCCGGCGCCGGACGCAGCTTTGCAATGAAGACGTCTGAGCCGCCGCCGAAGCCGGGCTGTAGCGGATTCTGCGTCGGGAAGTCTGCAGAGCTGGTTGTGCCGACAACGTAGAGGCTCTGCGAAGAGTCGAGCGCTATGCCACGTCCGAAGTCGTGGTTTGTGCCACCGAGGTATGTGGAGCTGAGCAAGCTGGAGCCATTAGCAGCGAGCTTCGTTATGAATACGTCGTGGAATCCTCCATTTAAAGTAGCTTGTAGTGGATTAACCGTTGGGAAGTCAGGCGAGTTGGTGTCACCGGTGATGTACGCGCTTCCTGCTGCATCGATTGCGATGCCAACACATTCATCCGTGCCGTTGCCTCCGAGGTACGTGGAGTAGACCAGCGCAGAACCAGTCGGGTTTATCTTCGTCACAAATGCATCGTCAAAGAGACTTGCATTGTGCGATTGCAAAGCGTTTACGGTTGGGAAGGATTGCGAGCCGGTGCCGCCGCAAACGTAGGCATTGCCGCTTTGGTCCACGGCGATCGCGCGGCCTGAGTCGTTAAAATCGGCGCCCAGATAGGTTGAATACACGAGGGCAGAACCACTCGGATTGAGCTTGGTTATGAACGCGTCGCCCGCGGGAAAATTGTCCCCTCTATTAGGTTGAAGCGCGTTCGCAGTAGGAAAGTCGATTGAGTTGGTAAGACCGGTGATGTAGGCGTTGCCCGAAGCATCGAGTGCGATACCGTTTGCCTGGTCCAGTAGATTGCCGCCCAGGTACGTCGAATAGATCTGTGAAGCTCCTCCAGCACTCAACTTGGTTACGAAGGCGTCAGCGGTGCTCGTTGTGCCGATGAACAGAGTTGATGGTTGCGCGAGGTTGAGGACTAAAGAAGAGATTCGCGTGCCTGGATATCCGGTGTTGCTTTCGTTCCAGGTATTGCCACTGTCGATACTTTTCAGAATCTGAATAGCGGTGGCGGCGTAAAGCACTGACGCGTTTGTCGGGTCAAAAGCGATACTTGAAATGCCGAAACTCAAGTTACCTATGTCGGTCCAGGTATTGCCGCCATTTGCACTTTTCCGAATGCCGAATGATGTTGCCGCGTAGATGACGTTATGCGCCGGGTCGATCGTAATGCTATTGACTGAGAGAAAGTTTGGAATGCCCGTATTCAGCTCCGTCCAGTTGGCGCCCGAATCCGTACTTTTTGAAATACCGCGGTCTGTGTCTGCGTAGAGCGTGGTCGGTGTGTTTGGATCGACAACGACACTATCGACTCTCGACGCGAAACCTGCGAAATTCGGGGTCCAGTTTGCTCCGCCATCGACAGATTTAAAGTACGGGCCACCGCCGGCGGCGGCGTAGAGAATGGTGGGCGTAACCGGATTGATAGCTATTGATCGCACAGTTGAGCTAATCCCATTGTTGCTGGGCGTAAAGCTATTGCCACCGTCACTACTCTTAAACACCCCTCCATTCGTTGCTACATAGATGATTGCCGGATTCATTGGATCGACTGCGAGTTTCAAAAGAATAAAAGGCGGCGAGCCAGGCAGCAGACTCCAGTTTGCGCCGTTGTCAGTTGATCTGAACAAGCCTGAATCGGTGGCGGCGTAGATAGTTGACGAGCTACCTGGTTGAAACACGAGGTCAAAGATTAAGGAAGCTACCAAACCTGAATCGCTTGGCGCCCAATTGCTGGCGGCGTTCGTTGTCTTGAAGATGGAATGACCGGAGCGATTTGCTCGAACCGGATTCGTAGTCGGGAAGTCAGTCGACAAAGTGGAGCCTGCTACGTAGGCGTTACCGGAATTGTCCACTGCGATTGCGTTTCCGAAGTCATCACTGTGGCCGCCGAGGTATGTCGAGTAGACCAGGGCCGAGCCCGTGCTATTCAACTCGGCGACAAACGCGTCACCAGGAAGACCAGTCAATGTAGGATGCAACGCGTTGAGAACGGGAAAATTACCGGAGTTGGTTTCTCCCGTTACATAAGCATTGCCGGCGTTATCGACTGCGATGCTCGTAGCGATATCGTTGAGGTTTCCACCCAAAAAAGTCGAATAGATGAGGGCCGAACCGTTGGCGTTCAGCTTCGCGACGAAAGCATCCTGGTTATCGCCGTAGACTGCTTGCAATGGCGAGCTGGTGGGAAAGTTTAGTGAAACGGTTTGACCGGCGATGTAGACGTTGCCGGATGAATCGACTGCGATGCCGTTGCCGGTGTCCTGGCCGCTGCCGCCGAGGAAGGTTGAATAGACCAGCAACGGATCGATGATGAGTGGTTGAGACTTGTCGTAGTTGCCAACCTTGAATGAAACTTCACCGCGGAGTTTCAGCGAGTATCTGAAAGACACTTCGCGTCGGTTGTTATCGATATTTTGATAAGCCTTCGGACGGAGCAAGGTGATTGCTTGCGCGCCCGATTTGAGGATCAGATCGCCGCGCCGGTTCAGTTTCAGTTTGCCGGCGCCGTCAAACGCCATTCTGATCTGCTTAAAACTCGCGCCCGGTGCGATCACGAAGTCGTACTCGAGTTGTCGCTGATTGCCGTAATAGACCAGATCGATCCCTGGGTAAATCTGCTCGTAACGAACTCGCGCGTAAGTTGGAATGTTTGTGCGCCAGTCGGATGGTTTATTGCCGACGAGATAATTCACGTTGCCGGCCAGTTGCTCGAGGCCGGTGACTCGCGGCGCAGTTGCGGCGTCTTTAAGACCCATGCGCAGCGCAGATCCGCCGAGTGAGAACGCTGCGCCATTGTCGGTCAGGAAAATCCCATAGCCTTTACCGCGAGCGAGAAACCGGACGCGCGCGTCAGTCTGCCCCTGGTTGACTTCAAAACTCAGCGGCAACTGTCCGAACGCGCCTTTCGGCGCTTTCTGGCTTTGCGTGTGGGGAATATTTGGCCACTCTACTGAGACTCCGGTCGACTTCGGTGCAAAAATCGCCGCCAGGCCCAGGCCTAGGGCCACGAGGATCAGGAGACTGAGAGATTTCATTGTCTTGATTACACGCGCGTGGGAGTTCATGTTGCTTTAAACTTTTCCAGTCGAGATTAGAGACACAGAAACACTGGTGGGCCGCGGAACTTCGGGGAGAAGAACAACGGCTGGCACTATAAGATAATTGGGGGCCGCTAGGGAAGGGTACAAACGTATCTCCGCGTAAGCTCTGCGTCCTCTGCGTCTCCGCGGTTTAATTGTTTTTGCAGACAAGTTCACTGCAGAGGCGCAGAGGACGCAGAGATCACGCAGAGAGAGCTCCTGAAATATTTTGCTCGTTAACCTCATTCATTTGTGAAGTCCGAAAGTTTTACAGAAATCTTCTGTCAGAAATCTTCTTGACATTTCACTGTTGAGTATTAGAGTCGTGCGAAAAGTAAGTGTGGTAGTAGAGTAACACCGCCGCAGCAAGCTCGTAGCCCGATCCCACGAAGGAGCTTGAACAATGAGTACTTCAGAAAGAACAACCCCTGCCGATACCAGTGTTTTTGCCGAAGCGATGGCCACAAAGAAGAAAAGAGTCCCGGCGGCCCCAGTCGACTGGACCATCATGATTTTCATGAACGGCGACAATAATCTGAGCGAGAAGTGTTTGGAAGATCTCCGTGAGATCAAGAAAGCCGGATCCAGTAAAGATGTCACCATAATTGTTGAAGCAGATCTCAGGGAGGGCGCAGGTCCGACGACGCGCTATCTCATCACTCCAGATCGTACGTTGGAAGAAGACGTCGACGATCAATGGGTAGAGACGCGTCCCGAGGTTTTGAGAGACTTTCTACATTTTTGTATCACATATCATCCCGCCAGGCGTTACATGTTGTTGCTGTGGGGGCACGGTCGCGCGCTGGATTCGTTTGAAGTTCCAGCCGCCCTGCCCACGGACGATCCGCGCGTGCGCCAGGCAGTCGTCCGCAGGCGCGATGAACGTTTCTCCCGACGGAAAAAATTTCGTAACGGATCTCAGCACGCCAAACCGTTTTTCATTATCTGTCCTGACGATCAAGCCAGCCACGCGATTTCGAATATGGAATTAAAGAAGATTCTCGAATCAGTGTCGTCAAAGATCGAGGGTGGCAAAATTCACGTCCTGGGCATGGTTGCTTGTCTAATGGGAATGTTTGAGATGTGTTATGAGTTGCGTCACGCAGCGCATTACATGATCGCCTCGGAGAGCCTTATTCCAGACACTAGCTTGCCGTTCGATCAGGTCATCCCTTTTCTGATTCAGAATCCCAAGATCGAGCCGGAAGAGGTTTGCCGTACGATCGTTAGCGCGTTCAAGAGCTTCTACGTCGTGGATAAAGAAACACCGGTGCAACTCTCGGCGTTCGATCTAACGAAAGCGGAGCAGTTACGAACGATCATTGATGATCTCGCCCAGCTTTTATTAGCAAGAATCAATGCCGGCGATAAAGACACGTTGAATGCCGTGCTTGGTTCTCACTTTCAAACGCAACGCTACGACGAAGATCAGTTTTTTGACTTGTATGACTTCTGTTACATGCTGAACACGAACTGCACCAACCCGGAGATCTGCGATTTGTGCCAACGCATTATGGACGGCATCGGTTCCGAGAAACGGCCTAACTTTGTCGTCGCCTCCGAGTGTAACGGCCCCGCAATGGATTTCTCGTACGGATTGGCAATCTATTTACCATGGGACGGCCTTAACGCAGTCAGATATCGGACGCTCGACTTTACTCGTGCGCCGTCGAGCAACGAGCCGCATTCCCCCTGGCTTGATTTTCTAACCACTTATGTCGACAGCATAACTAAGTTTGACCGTGACTCGCGTGATGAGGAAGGCCCACAGGAAAGTGTGGCCAGGGCTTGATCAGTTACTTTCCTAAAAAGGAGCTAAAATGGTAGCTAAGAAATCAAAGAAATCAAAGAAGTCAAAGAAACCAGGCTTGACAGGCGATCCGGGCTTCATGAAAACCGGGCCGCCTTTTATGAAGCCTGACGGCAAGAGTAAGAAGAAACCAGGTGTTGGTACCAAGAAGGCCAGTAAAAAGTCCAGTAAGTAAGTTGTTCGCTGGCTGAGGCGGATGTATGCCTCGACATTCAAGCAGTTTTAAGCGAATGCCTGTGGATTATGTTGCGCAAATCCGCAGTGTGGATTGGTGTGTGCGCAGGCCTTTAGCTTGTGCGAACCACAGCGACACTAAGACATGGGTCGATTTACTTCGTGTCTTAGTGTCTTCGTGGTTATGTGTAGCTGCGATAGTTCTATCGATCCAGTTTGCGGCGGCTGACATCGCCAAAGGCCAGCAGTCCTCGCCAGAAAAACTCGCTGCAGAAAAGTTGTTCGCTGAGGGTGAAAGTCTACGAAAACAAACTACTGCTGTGGGTAGTCAGGCCGCGATCAAGAAGTATGAAGCGGCGCTTCCCGTCTGGCGTGCTGCCGGTGATCGATATGCCGAAGCCAGGACCCTAAGGGTGATCGGTGAGCTGCATAACTTTCTCGGTAACAATCAGCAGGCGCTCCATTTTGCGCAGCAGGCGCTTTCTCTCAGCAGCTCGCTGAAAGATCAGCCTGGAGAAGCGCAGTCGTCCTACTTAGTTGCGGAGGTTTATTATTCACTGGCCGATTTCAATCAGGCACTCGCTCACCACAAACGCGCCGCAGAGATCTGGGAGCAACTTCGAGATACAAAAGGCATAACAGAGGCACAGATCGGCATCGGATACGACTATTCAATTCAAGGCGAGATAGAACAGGCACTCGCCGCCTTCAAGCGAGCGCTCGATCTTGCAAAGACTACGAACGACCGGTCGGTAGAAGCGAACGCAGCGGGGGCGCTAGCGCTGCAATACATGATGGCTGGTGAGCCACAGAAGGCGATTGCTTTGTATGACCGGGCGTTGCAGTTCTACCGCCAAACACGTGATCGGTTCTACGAAGGAAGAACCCTCAATGGGCTGGCTTACCTTTATTACCAGGTCGGCGAACGTGAACGCGCCTTGCAACTGTGGCGTCAAACTCTCCCCATTTTTCTCTCGCTTGGGCATCGCGAGGGTGAATGTGCAATACGACTCAACCTTGGCAGGATTTACGACGAGACGGGAAACACCCAACAGGCACTCGAGCAATATCGTCTCGTGCTCTCCATCAGCAAAGAGCTTTCAAACAGTCTGATGCAGTCGTATGCGTTGGGTTATATCGGAAAAGCATATGACTCTCTGGGCGATTTCGATCAGGCGCTCGCCAACTACACGGCGGCGCTCGAGTTGAATCGACTAAGCAGCGACCCTCGTGAAGAGGCTTACACCCTCAGCGACATGGGCGAGGTGCTTTGGAAGAAAGGTGAACAAGTCAAAGCGATCGAGCACTACACCGAGGCGCTGGCGCTTAGCCGAAAAGTTAACGATCTCAGGGCGGCGTCGCTCGCGCTTTACAAGATCGCGAGAGCGGAACGAGATCGCGGCAATCTCGACGCCGCACGTGCGCGCATCGAAGAAGCGTTGCAGGTGAGCGACAAGTTCCGTGCGAATGTGGCGGCGCAGGAGATGCGGGCCACCTATTTCGCTACCGTGCACGAGCATTATGAGTTCTACGTCGATCTGCTGATGCGGCTGCACCAGCAACGGCCTTCAGAAAAATTCGACGTAGCTGCGTTTGAGGCGAATGAACGCGGGCATGCACGGTCGCTGCTTGAAACGCTCAAGGAGTATGGCACCGATATCCGGCAGGGAGTCGACGAAAAACTTTTGCAACGCGAGCTCGATTTGCAGCGACGGCTCCGCGCGAAAACGGAACGGCGTATCCAGTTGGCCGTCGCTAAGGCGCCCGCCGAAGAGCTCGACCGAGCCCAAAACGAGCTGAGTGATCTGTCAACTGAGCTTCAGCAGGTGCAGGGGCAGATCAGAGCGACGAGCCCGCGCTATGCGGCCCTCGTCCAACCATCGCCACTCACGCTCAAGGAGATACAGCAGCAGGTCGTCGACGCGGATACGGCCCTGCTGGCCTACGCGCTCGGTGAGGAGCGAAGTTACGTATGGCTGGTAACCGCTGATTCGATGAAGAGTTTCGAATTGCCGGCCCGTGCTCAGATCGAAGACTCAGCGCGCCGCCTTTACACGAGCTTAACTTCTCGCAATCAGCGGCAGGAGAACGAAACACCGGCGCAACGACGAGTGCGATTAGCAAAAGACGACGCTCAATACGTCGACGCGTCGCGCGATTTGAGCACGAAGCTACTGGGCCCCGTAGCCAAAGAGCTACAGCAGAAGCGACTCGTAATCGTTGCTGATGGCGCTTTGCAGTATGTGCCGTTTGCGGCGTTGCCGGCTCCTTCGTCAACATCCAGCCTACTGGTCGCCGATTATGAGATCGTCAGTTTGCCATCAGCCTCGGTGTTGGCGTTGATGCGTGAAGATCTCCGGACACGTTCGCGCGCTCCTAAATCAGTCGCTGTCATCGCAGATCCGGTTTTTGACAAGGACGATCAACGGCTGGTGGCGCTGAGGAATCGTCGGAGTGACGTTGCGAAAAACAAACCGCTGTCACTCGATCAAACACAGCGGGCGCTCAGAGATTTCGATGGTCTTAGTGAAGGCATTGCGCGTCTACCGTTTTCCGGTCGCGAGGCAGAGGCGATCATGGCGTTAGTTCCGCCAGGTGAAGGCATGTTGGCGGTGGGTTTTCGTGCGAGCCGCGCCACGGCGGTTAGTCCTGAGCTTTCGCAGTATCGCTACGTTCACTTCGCCACGCATGGTCTGCTCAACAGTAAGCATCCGGAACTTTCGGGCGTCTTCTTGTCTCGCTTTAATGAATTGGGTCAGAGTCAGGATGGATTTTTACAACTGCACGACGTTTATAACCTGAAGTTGTCTGCCGATCTCGTCGTGCTGAGTGCGTGTCAAACAGCACTCGGCAAAGACGTGCGAGGCGAAGGCTTGGTTGGTTTGACGCGTGGTTTCATGTACGCGGGAGCGCCGCGCGTGGTCGCCAGTCTCTGGCAGGTTGATGATGCGGCGACTGCCGATTTCATGCGCGAGTTTTACTCCGCCATGCTGACCGAGGGCAAACGGCCCGCTGAGGCCCTGCGCGTGGCCCAACTGCGCATGTCGAAACAAACTCAATGGTCCTCACCTTACTACTGGGCCGCCTTCACGTTGCAGGGTGAGTGGCGGTGA
>Ga0126314_10001317_pt1 | contig 11889 bp, 9 predicted proteins | sample Plot105B_FD_92535 | JGI IMG/M metagenome (GOLD analysis project Ga0126314, IMG submission 92535) | Serpentine soil microbial communities from UC McLaughlin Reserve, CA, USA - Plot105B | ecosystem: Environmental > Terrestrial > Soil > Grasslands | place: USA: UC McLaughlin Reserve, Lake County...
CAACGGTCGGACGTCGACGCCGGGCGCGTGCATGTCGAGCGCGAAGTACGTGAGGCCGCGATGCTTCGGCGCGTCGGGATCCGTGCGGGCGACGAGCATCCCGCGATCAGCCCGGTGCGCGAGCGTGTTCCACACCTTCTGCCCGTCCACGACCCACTCGTCGCCGTCGCGCACCGCACGCGTCGACAGGCCGGCCAGGTCGGAGCCGGCGCCGGGCTCGCTGAAGAGCTGACACCACAGCTCCTCGCCGGTGAACAGCGGCCGCAGGAGGCGCGCCTTCAACTCGTCACTGGCGTGGGCGGCGATCGTCGGCGCGGCGAGGAAGATCCCGAATCCGTTGCGCTCGAGGGCGTCGCCGCGCACGCCTGCAGCACGGATGCGCTCTTCGACGCGCCGTTGGAGATCGGGCGCTAGCCCGAGGCCGCCGAACCCGACCGGAAACCAGACCCAGGCGAGCCCGAGGTCGTACTGCGCGCCGCGGAACGCGATCGGGTCGGCGGGATCGTTCTCCTCGAGGAGGCGGTCGACGAGCGCGTCGACGGGTCCGGTGCTCGTGTCCGAAATAGCGGCCGTCGTCGTCATCCCTTCGAGCGTACCGACCGGCAGGGATCCGTGGGACCGTCCGGTAGCCTCCGTCTCGCATGGATTTTGAGCTGTCGGACGACCAGCTCGCGTTGCGTGACGGCGCGCGCGAGCTGCTCGACGGCCTGGCGCCCACGACGCGCGTGCGGACCGTCGTCGACGCCGGCGGCGGGATCGACGACGGGCTCTGGAAGGCCATGGTCGAGCAGGGCTGGACGGCGGTCGAGGTGCCGGAGGACGGCGGCGGGCTCGGGCTCGGCGCCGTCGAGGTCGCGGTGCTCGTGGAGGAGATCGGACGGCACGTCGCCCCGGCGCCGTTCCTCTCGACGTTGCTCGCGCTCGGTGCGCTGGCGCGCGCGGGGCGCGATGACTGGAGCGAGCGGCTCGCACGCGGCGACGCCGTCGGCTGCGTCGCCTGGAGTCGAGCGGGGCGCGGCGAAGTCAGGGCCACGGGCGACCGGCTCACCGGACGAAGCGCTCCGGTGCCGTTCGCGCCGAGCTCCGACGTCGCCGTGGTCGTCGCCGAGACCGGCGACGGCCCCGCGCTGTACGCGGTCGAACTGAGGGACCGCGAGCGACCGCGGCGTGAACCCGCCATGGACCTGACACGCGAGCTCGGGTGGCTGCGCTTCGACGACACGCCCGCCGAACGGTTGGGCGCCGACACCGACGTCGACGCACTGCTCGACCGGGGTGCGGCGTTCACGGCCGCGGAGATGCTGGGGGGCGCGTCGCGGACGATGGACATGGCGGTCGAGTACGCGAAGGACCGCGTGCAGTTCGGCCGTCCCATCGGCAGCTTCCAAGCGGTGAAGCACCGGTGCGCCGACATGCTCGTCGACGTCGAGGGCATGCGCTCGAGCGCGTACTGGGCGGCATGGTGCATCGGCGCCGGTCACGAGGATGCGTCGGTCGCCGCCTCGACGGCGAAGATCTGGTGCTCGGACGCGTCGAAGCGGGTGATGGCGTCGGCTCTCCAGGTGCACGGCGGTATCGGCTTCACGTGGGAGCACGATCTGCACCTCTTCCTCAAGCGAGCGCAGCTCGACCAGGTGAGCTTCGGGGACGCCGTATTCCACCGGCAACGGCTCGCCGACCTGCTCCGGCCGCGCGTCGAGGCGGGCCGGAGCGTCATCTGACAGGATCTCCGCCGGTGCACAGGGGGAAGCGAGCGGCGCTCGTGTCATTGGCGGCTGCTGTCGTCGTGGTCGCGGCGGTCTCGGGTGCAGCGCAGAGCGCAGGCGCGAACCGCCTCGACAGCAAGCTACGGACCAACCAGGTGCAGGTCCTGGCGACGCACAACAGCTACCACATCCAGCAGGACGTGCCGATCGCGTCGTCGCCGACGACGCAATACACGCACGCGCCGCTCGACCAGCAGCTTGACCTGGGCGTCCGTGGTTTCGAGATCGACGCCGTGAACGCGCCCGACGGGCAATTCCCGGTGCTTCACAGCCCGGTCGTGGACAACACGAGCAACTGCACGCCGATCGCGCAGTGCCTGCAGGTGACGCGCACGTGGTCCAAGGCGCATCCCGGGCACGCCCCGATCTTCATCCTGCTCGAGCCGAAGGACGATCCGATCGATCACGTGCTCGACCCGCAGTTGCGTACGTTCGACGCCGCCGGCCTCGACCAGCTCGACGCCATCGTCCGGTCGTCACTAGGGCGTCAGCTCATCACTCCTGACAGCGTGCGCGGCGAGGCGAAGACGCTGCGCAGAGCTGTCACGGGTCGGGGCTGGCCGACACTGGGCAAGACGCGCGGCAAGGTCCTGGTGGCGCTCAACACCGGCGGCCCGATCCGCGCCACGTACCTGCAGGGCCATCCGTCGCTCGAGCGGCGGGCGATGTTCGTGACCGCCGACGAGCGATCGCCGGCGGCCGCCGTCATCAAGGTCGACGACCCCGACGAGCAGCGGATCCAGCAGCTGGTGAAGGGCGGGTTCATCGTCCGCACCCGTGCCGACGCCGACCTCGTCGAGGCGCGCGCCAACGACGCGACCCGGCGGGACCTCGCGCTCCGCAGCGGCGCGCAGATCGTCAGCACCGACTTCGAGGTGGCGGTGCCCACGATCGGGGACTACGTGGTGCAGATCCCCGGAGGCACGCCGGCGCGCTGCGACCCGGTGAACGCCCCGAAGAACTGTCGTCCCTCCGACGTCGAGAACCCCAGGCAACTCAAACGCTGAGGACGTGCGTATCTGAACGACAGCGTGTGGCGCTCAGATACGCACGTCACCCGGCGGTCAGCTTCTTCAACGCGGCGCGGTCGGGTTTGCCGGCGGCGAGGACCGGGAGCTCGTCGAGCTGGACGATGCGTTCGGGCGTCTTGAACACCGCGACGCCCTGCTTCTCGAACCATGCCCGGCACTCGGCGAGGTCGAACGGCGCCGACGCGACTACGAACGCGCAGACGCGCTCGCCGAGGCGGGCGTCCGGCTCGCCGACGACGGCGGCTTGTCGAACGGCGGGGTGCGCCTCGAGGATCCCTTCCACCTCGGCGGCGGCGATGTTCTCGCCGGCGCGGATGATGACGTCCTTCATCCGCCCGACGATCGTGAGCCAGCCGTCGCCGTCGACGGTGGCGAGATCGCCGGTGCGGAACCAGCCCCGTCGGATCGCGGCGCGCGTCTGCTCGGCGGCGGCGTAGCCCACGAACAGCTCCGGCCCCCGCAGCCACAGCTCACCCGCCTCGCCCGCGGGCAGTTCGCGCCCCGTGTCCAGGTCGGTCACGCGCAGCTCGGCCGCGCCTGTCACCCGCCCGTCCGTCTCGCGCGCCCGCATGACAGAGTCGCGGGGCGTGCTCGTCGTGACGGTCGGCGCCTCCGTGGACCCGTACGTGCGCTTGACGCGCGCCCCGAACGCCTCGCTGGCCTGCTCGACGAACGCGGCGGTGACTCCGGCGCCGCCGCTCGATATCAGGCGGAGGCTCTCGACGCGCTGCCGGGAGAACCCGGGCGCGGACATGAGCCCGACGAAGAACGTGGGTGGCCCGATCATGAACGTGATGCGCTCGCGCTCGATCGTGCCGAGCGCGTCCTCGGGACTCCATCTCGCCATCAGCGCCGCCTGCATCGGCAGGACGCCCGGGATCAACACCGCGTTGAGCAGTCCCGACACGTGCGCGAGCGGTGCCGGCATGAGGATCGAGTCGCCCGGGCCGAGCTCGTGGGCACGGATCATGACCTGCGCCTTGTACGCGAGCCCGCGCTGAGTGTGCAGCGCGGCTTTTGGCGCGCCGCTCGATCCCGACGTGAACAGCGCAACGGCAAGGTCGCTCGGTCGCGCCGCCGACCGGGTGACGGGCGTGCCCGCCTCGAGCAACTTCGGCAATCGCGCACTCGGACCTCGTACCTCGTCCGGTGGGAGCCATACGCGGGCGTCGAGCGCGCCGAGCATGCGGTCGACGTCGGCGGGTCCGGCCTGGTGATGGATCGGCGCCGCGATCGCGCCCAGGCGCCAGCACGCCCGGTACAGCAGGACCGCCTCGAACCAGTTCGGCGACTGCCACGCGACCACGTCGCGCCGGCGGACGCCGGCGGCACGCAAGCCTCCCGCCAGCGCGGCCACCTGCGATTCGAGCGCGGGGCCGTCGAGGCGGACGCCGGCCGAGCCGTCGACGACGAGGTCGCCGCCCGCACGCGACGCGGCATCGGTCACTATCGCGTCGAGTGACGGGATGTCCCAGGGTCCACCCGGCGCCAGGTAGTCGCGCGCTCGCGGGTGGCGGTACGTGGGCCGGAGCGTCACGCGTCGGCGAGCGGGTTGCGCCAGCCGGGATTCAACGGAGCCCGACCGGAAATGTTAGACATCACTCCCACGCTACCGGGGCAGTTGCCAGTCACCGTGGAGCGGAGGTGACAGCCAGCGTGAGCGAGCTTCTTACGGGCGGCCTTCTTGTGGTTCTCGGTTTCGCCCTGTTCCAAGGAATGGAGTTGGTGCGTAGTCGTCAGGCCCGACGACAGACCGCGGCGAAATCGCGTCATGAGACGTACGGCCGCTTTCTGAACGAGTTGTCGGAGATTCCGTACTCGTACAACCGGGCGGTCGCGGGGGCGCCCGACAAGCTGTGGGAGGCCGCCGACGAGATGGGTCGTCGTCTCGTGAAGCTGCGGGTGGCGGTCATGCTGGTCGGGACGGGCGCCGTCGCGCGGGTTGCGGACGAGTTCCCCGACCATTTCCAAAAGTTCACGATACGACGGTTGGAATTGGACGGCGACGATTCGGAACGGCATCGTCATGCGCGCGAAGGCGTGCGCGCCAACACCTTCGTCGCCTACAAGGAAGTCCTGGACCCGTACGTTGCGAGGCTCGCAGCAGCGATGCGGAAGGACTGGAGCTAGGCGCTTCCCCGTTCGGGGAGCAGCAATAAGCGCAGCTACAGGAGTGCGTTCCTCCACCCCGGACTGACCGTGGTGGCACCCTTCACGACCTGCGAGCCGATGTAGTTGCGTTGGATCTCGACGGTGCCGGCGCCGATGCAGAGACCGCGGATGTCGCGGTACGCGCGCTCGACGGGGTACTCGCGGCTGTACCCGTAGCCGCCGAGCAGCTGGATCGCCTCGTCGCACACGAACTTGGCGGCGAGATTGGCGGCCGCCTTCGCCATCGCGGTCTCGAGCGCCGGGGGCGTGCCGCCTGGACCGGCGAGATGCAGCGCCCGGAGGAGCAGGAGCCGGGCGCCGTCGAGCTGCGTAGCCATGTCGGCGGCCTTCCACTGGAGCCCCTGGAGCTCCGCGAGCGGCCGCCCGCCGACGACGCGCTCGTTGATGTACCTCACCGCGTACTCCAGCGCGCCCTGCGCGGCACCGATGCACATGGCGGCGTTCCCGCACCGCTCGTGGTTGAGATGCGTGATCAGCGTCTTGAATGCTTCGCCGTTCGACGGGTCGCCCTCGAGTAGCACGTCCTCGGGCCCGACGTACACGTCGTCGAACGCGAGCTCGGCCTCGCTCGTGCCGCGCAGGCCCATCTTCACGTGCGTCCCGGCGCACGTCACTCCGTCCGACTGCAAGTCGACGACCACCGCCCCGATGCCCTTCGACCCCTCGCTGCCCGGGAACCGGCACCACACCAGGCACGCCCCCGCCTTGTGCCCGCCCGTGACGTAGTTCTTGTAGGCGTTGAGTCGGTATCCCTCGCCATCCGGAGTGAGCCGGGCGCGCATGTGGTTCACGGCAGAGCCGGCTTCGCTCTCGCTGATGCCGATGCAGAACAACGCCTCGCCGGTGGCCGCGAGCGGGAGCCAGCGTTCCTTGAGAGCGTCGCTGCCGAGATGCTCGATCGCACGCGGCGGGCCGTTGTAAATGAGCTGGGCGAGAATCGCGCTCGAGACGTCGGCACGCGCGAGCTCCTCGAGGGCGATCGCGGCCTCGATGTCGCCCATGCCCATACCGCCGTACTGCTCGCCGACGGTGATGCCGAACAGATCGGCCTTGCGCAACGCGTCCCACGACGCGTCCGGGAACTCTTCGGTCTCGTCCCAGTGACGCGCGTTGGGCGCCAGGTCGCGCTCGGCGACGTCGCGGGCGAGCTTCCGCAGCGCTTGCTGGTCCTCGTTCTCCGCGAACGGATCGGTGCCCGCGTCGCTCGTCGACATTCCTGACAGGGTAGTCAGGGTCCTCGTCGGATCACGTGAGCGCGCCCGGGGGCGGAGCCCGGGCGGCCAAGGTCGTTCGCCGCAACGCGTCGATCTCCGCCTTGGTGAGGCGCGCGCGCACATCGCGGGCCCACGGTCGCAGGTCGTAGAACAAGAGCCGGCCGTCCGGGCTCACTTGCGGCTCCTGGCCGAGGGTGCGCGTGTACTCCGCTTCGATGCCGGCGCCGTGGTCGACGTACCCGGCGCGGTCGATCATGAGGCCGGTGAAGCCGACGGCCGTGAGCGCGTCGAGCGCCTCGGGCGCCGGCAGCCGCACGAGCGCGCCCTGCCAGTCGCCGTCGCGGCCTCGCACCGACCCCCAGCTCCAGCGGAGCGAGTCGGCGTGCAGCCAGCCGCGCGCCTGGTCGTAGGGGCCCGTCCCGACGATCGTCCCCGCCTCGGGAAAGAACACGTACGGCATCTGGAACACTGCCGCGCCCGAGCCCAGGTCACGCTGGATGCGGTGCATGAAGACGTCGTCGCTGTCCCAGGTGCGCTCCAGCGCGTTGTAGTCGGGCACGTCGGCGGACGACGTCTGGTCGGCCACGCCCACGGCGAGCACCGCCACGCAGACGACGCCGGCGACGACGGTCCGTCCGCGCCAGCGCGGCACGCGGGCGCCGATCCAGTCGAGCCCGAACGCGACCGCGACCAGCGCAAAGAACGCGATGAACACTGAGATCCGGTTGTACGAGCGGATGTATCTCACTCCGAGCGCGGAGACGAGCAAGGAGATGCCGCTGACAGCGGCGACGATCACCGCGACGACCGTCAGCAGCCCCAGACGCTTCCCGATCTCGGCCCGGGTGCCGATCGGGGGAGGGCCGCGGTTCTCGCCGTCACCGCGACGACGTAGCAGCCGGCTCATCGTGAACACGAGGAGCCCCACGAACCCGAGCGCGCCGACGAGCCCGAGCTGCTGCCCGCGCTCCGACATCGCCACCGGACTGAAGCGGTCGCTCTTTCGCTGCGCGTCGGCGAAGGCGCCGATGCGGTGGTCGACCCGTGGGAGCACGAGCTCCGCCACGCGGAGGCCATTCACCTCCGTCTCCGAGATGCCGCGCGGGATCGCCTGGTCGTTCTGTCCGTGCGACAGCCAGTACAGGAACGATGGCGACAGGTTCAGCAGTAACACGACGAGGACGAGACCGGCGGCCATGCCACCGGACGCCGCCCGCCGCCAGCTCCGGCGCGCCACCAGGTCGACGACGACCGCTGAAGCCAGGAGCAGCACCGCGAAGAACGCGTAGTACGGGCCCGTCGAGCCCAAGGCTGCGCACGCGAGGAGCCACGGCACCGCTCGTCGGCTCCAGATCGCCACGCGCCACCTCGGCTCGGGCGAGTCGCGACGCGCCGTGAACGGCGGGTCGTCCGACAGCACCTGCAGGATGAGCAGCGTGGCGATCGGGACCATGAAGTATCCCGACAGCAACAGGTGCGCCTCGCCGCGCGCGAAGTGATACGGCAGGAAGCTGTACAGGATCGCGACGACGGCGGCGGCGAGGCGCGACACCCCGAGCCGGCGGAGGACGAACCATGCCGCGAGGGAAACGGCGACGAACGTGAAGAGGTAGTAGACATTCACGGTCAGCACCGCGTCGCGCAGGAAGAAGCCGAGCCCGCGCAGCAGCGCCAATTGGAGATTGTCGCCACTCTCGGGGTTGTCGTAGAGCTGGAGGCTGAACGGCCAGCCCAGGTTCGGGATCCGCAGGTACGAGCCGTGATCGACGAGGCCCTTGGTGAGCATGAGGTAGTAGGGCGCGTCGGGCGCGTATGCCAGCGGCGGCTCATCCGTCGCGTTGTAGACGAACGGGACGCGAAGGTTCGCCTCCCAGAGCCGCAGCGTGACGACGAGCAGGCCGATCGTCGTCGCGGCGACGCCGGTCGCGTCCACGATGGCCTCTCGCCAGCGCGAGCGCGGCGGAGGCGGGGTCACTTCGACGTCGGCCGCGTCCGTTCGGTCGGTCGTCGCGGTGGCGTCAGTCGCAGGCGGCACCGGCCGACGGTAGCCTGAGCGTCGAGTCGACCGACCGGCGGGACGCGTTCACCGCGACGCCGTCATCACGAGCCAGGGGGACCGGATGCAAGACCGCGACAAGCTCTACATCGATGGCGCGTGGACGCCGTCCAAGGGATCCGGGACCATCGACGTGGTCAACGCCACCACCGAAGAGGTCATGGGCCGCGTTCCCGACGGGACCCCGGAGGACATCGACAAGGCGGTGGCGGCCGCGCGCCGGGCGTTCGCGACCTGGAGCACGACGGCCGTCGAGGAGCGGGCGAAGTACCTCCAGCTGCTGCAGGAGGGCCTCAACGCGCGCATGCAGGACATCGCGGAGACGGTCACCGGCGAGGTCGGCATGCCGCTGATGTTCTCCCAGACGATCCAGGCCGGGTTGCCGGCCATGGTCATGGGCTCGTACGTCGACATCGTGAACCAGTTCCCGTTCGAGGAGCAGATCGGCAACTCGCTCGTCGTGCGGGAGCCGCTCGGTGTCGTCGGGTGCATCACGCCGTGGAACTACCCGCTGCACCAGATCGTGGCCAAGGTCGCGCCGGCGATCGGCGCAGGGTGCACGGTCGTGCTCAAGCCCAGCGAGGTGGCGCCGCTCAACGCGTTCATCCTCGCCGAGATCGTCGACGATGTCGGGCTTCCGGCCGGGGTGTTCAATCTCGTGAGCGGCACCGGTCCCGTCGTGGGCGAGGCGATCGCCGCCCACCCCGACATCGACATGGTGTCGCTCACCGGGTCGACCCGAGCCGGCAAGCGCGTTGCCGAGCTCGCGGCCCCGACCGTGAAGAAGGTGACGCTCGAGCTCGGCGGGAAGTCGCCGTTCGTCATCCTGGCGGACGCGCCCGTCGAGGACGCCGTGAAAGCGGGCATCGGCAGCTGCTTCCTGAACTCGGGCCAGACCTGCATCGCATGGACCCGCATGCTCGTTCCGCGCGACAAGCAGGACGAGATCACAACTGCAGTCAAGGATGTCGCCGACACGTACACGGTCGGTGACCCCAACGACCCGAGTAGCCGTCTCGGCCCGCTGATCTCCGACACGCAGCGCGAGCGCGTCCGCAACTACATCAACAAGGGGATCGACGAGGGCGCCGAGCTGGTCACCGGGGGTCCGGAAGCTCCCGAGGGTCTCGACAAGGGCTACTTCGTGAAGCCAACGGTGTTCAAGAACGTGCGCAACGACATGACGATCGCCCAGGAGGAGATCTTCGGCCCGGTGCTGGCGATCATCCCGTACGACGACGAGGACGACGCTGTCCGCATCGCCAACGACACCATCTACGGGCTGCACGCGGGCGTCTACGGCGGCGACAAGGAGCACGCGACGCAGGTGGCGCGCCGGATCCAGGCCGGCCAGGTCGACATCAACGGCCAGAACTTCAACCCGATGGCGCCCTTCGGCGGCTACAAGCAGTCCGGTCACGGCCGGGAGCTGGGCCGGTACGGGCTCGAGGAGTACCTCGAGACCAAGTCGCTCCAGACGTGACGACCGAACCCGTCACCGAGCCCGAGTTCGAGTACGACGTCGACTTCGAGACCGGGCAGCCGTACCCGATCTGGGAGAAGGCGCGCCGCGAATGCCCGGTCATCCGCACCGAGCGCGGGATGGTGGATCGACCGTCGTACCACGTCACCCGCTACGAGGACGTGGAGCGGGTGCTGCGCGACGGCCAGACGTTCTCGTCGTCGATCAATGCCGAACACATCGGGCAGTACATGGGCGAGCTCATCCTGGCGATGGGCGGCGCCGAGCACCGCGCGTACCGGAACCTCGTCGCCCACGCGTTTCGCGCCTCGGCGCTGGAGCGGTGGGACGACCAGCTGATCCGGCCCACGATCACGCGGCTCCTCGACGAGATCACGCCCGCCGGAAGCGCCGACCTCGTGAAAGCCATCACGTCGAAGTACCCCGTCCAGGTGATCTGCGGCATCGTCGGCGTGCCGCTCGAGGACAGCGCGCAGTTCCACCGCTGGGCCGAGCTCATCAACACCGGGCCATTGCACCCGGACGAGGGCCACGCCGCGTCACAGGCGATGCGGGAGTACCTCGAGCCGATCGTCGAGGACCGGCGTCACAACCCTCGCGACGATCTCATCAGTGACCTCGTCCACGCCGAGATCGACGGCCAACGGCTCACCGACGCGAAGATCTACGGGTTCCTGCGACTCCTGCTGCCCGCCGGCGCCGAGACCACCTATCGCGTGATGGGCAACGCGCTCGTCGCCCTGCTCACGCACCCCGACACGATGGCGCAGGTCGTCGGTGACCGCCGCCTCATCCCGGCGGTGATCGAGGAGACCCTGCGCTGGGAGACGTCGGTCACGCAGGTCAGCCGGGTCGCGGCGACCGACACGGAGATCGCCGGGTGCCCGGTCGAGGCGGGCGCGCCGGTCAGTGTGGTCACCGGGTCGGCGAACCACGACGAGGCGCGGTACGAGGCGCCCGAGGGATGGCGCATCGACCGTCCGCCCCAGAACCACGTCGCGTTCGGCACCGGCCAGCACCAGTGCCTGGGGATGCACCTCGCCCGCCTGGAGCTGCGGGTCGGCCTCGACGAGATCCTCACGCGGTTGCCCAACCTGCGGCTCGACCCGGACGCGCCGCGGCCGGTGATCCAGGGCTTCGCCTTCCGGGGGCCGGTCTCGATCCCGGTCGTGTTCGACCCGAGCTGACCCGCTCCCGCCGTTACTGCGCCGCCAGCGGCTGGCCGCAGTCGATGAAGTACGTGAGCTGACCGTTGACGCGCGCGAGGTGGATGTTGCGGTCGCCCTTCTTGCCCTTGTTCGTCTCGCGCACCTGGACGGGCAGGGAGTCCGTAACGGTCGCCGACTGGTTGTCGGTGGCGAACTCGAACGACTCCGGCTTGCTGACCTTCTTGACCTTGTCCTTGCGCGTCGCGTCCTGCTGACCGGCGAGAAAGTCGCGGCATTGCGGCTCGCCGTACCGGGCGATCACGGCCGGATTGAGGCGAGCCAGGCGCAGATCCACGTTGCCGGCGCGGACGGCGGCGTCGACCTCGTTCAGGAACTTCTGCACCTCGGACTTCGTCTTCGACCCCCCGCCGCCGCCATCGGAGCCGGCGGCACTGCTACACGCCCCGAGTGCAAGCGATGCCGCAACGCACACGGCGGTGACCGGGAGCGCCAAGCGGGTCCTTCTCATCCTCATGCTCCGAACATCGACAGCCAGGCGTCGCGCGTCGAGACTCGGAACACGTAGTTGCGGCGGCGCGTGTCGCCCATCGTGGCGGACGGCTCGGGGGAGTACAAATGACCCGGGAACAGGACCGTGTCGTCGGGAACGGTCGCCAGTCGCTGGGTGATGCTCTCGTACATCGCCTCGGGGTCGCCCCCAGGGAGGTCCGTTCGTCCGCAACCTTCGAGGAACAGCGTGTCGCCGGCGACGAGGCGGCTGTCGACGAGGAAGCACTGGCTGCCCGGCGTGTGCCCGGGCGTGTGCAGGAGCCGGATCGGCACGTCGCCGGCGCGGACCTCGTCGCCACTGTCGTGCACGACCAGGTCGGAGTCGGACGCGCCGGTCACCCGCTTGACCCCCGGCGCTTCGGCCCTCTGCACGTGGAGCGGCGCCGCCACGTCGTCCATGGCGAGGAGCTCGCGCGCGCCCTCGATCGAGTAACCCATGAGGTCGCCGC
>Ga0126314_10001318_pt1 | contig 11889 bp, 13 predicted proteins | sample Plot105B_FD_92535 | JGI IMG/M metagenome (GOLD analysis project Ga0126314, IMG submission 92535) | Serpentine soil microbial communities from UC McLaughlin Reserve, CA, USA - Plot105B | ecosystem: Environmental > Terrestrial > Soil > Grasslands | place: USA: UC McLaughlin Reserve, Lake County...
GAATTTTATTCTATTTAGAATTTACTTTCTTTGCGAGGACTTCTCAAACATCTTTAGTACTTGTTGTATTACTCCATCCATGTCATCCTCTTTAACTTCGGGATATAAAGCATGTTTTAAAAGGTTGTTTACTGTTGTCGATATTTCTGAACTAACTTCATCAAAACTGTCCATGTCAGTGTAGCTCTGTTGATATAATCTTCTTAGCCTCATGGCATACATTTGAGTCTGCTCATTCATATTGACGTTATAAGTGCGATCATTGACTTTGATCTTTTCTTTTATCATTCAGACTTTAGTTGTATGAGATGTTTAAAAAACTTCCCACAGTACAGCCCCTTATAGAGATAGACATATGAATTCATTCTTTATTAGAACAGGATATTTTGATAGTATTCTTCGATATGTTATCTTCTATTTCATAAAATCTCGCGAGTATAAAGAATAGCGTTTGCTCAAATATTTCTAAACTCGAAATATGAAATACATATGTATTGTTGAATTCTTTAATCAAAACATTCGATACGATGATATACGGCAAGTTCCATAAACAATCTATATTTTCGATGTTCTATATATCGAACCTAAAAGATCTTCTATATAGATATTAATAAAAAAATATATAATTTATATAAAGGAGCGCTATTCCTCTCGTCTTGCAGGGAGCGTTCTTTGTTAAATTGGTCTATTATTATGCACAAATTAACTTCGTGATTCTCAATCGAAATTAAAGCAAAAATATGATATGATCTAGATGATAGAGCATTGCTAGGAGATGATTGTACTAATCTAAAGTCGGAGTTAGCTGAGAGCGTCAAGAGAAACTATGCCGATGCATTATTACTTTCAGGTGGCTTAGATAGCAGTATTCTTGCAAACATAGTGAATCCAAGATACAGTTGGACAATTGCTTTCGGAAAAGATGCAAAGGATCTGAGTTTTGCTAGGACAGTGGCTACAAAATATAGCAAAAAACATATGGAAGTAATTTTAACAGATGTTGAATTATTAAATATAATTAAAGAAATTATCAAACTCTTTAAAACATTTGATCCTATTGAGATTAGAAATTCGAGTGTAATGTATGCTGGATTAAGCAAGGCAAAAGAAGAAGGAATATCAACAATAATCACTGGGGATGGCGGTGATGAATTATTTGCTGGCTATAATTACCTTAAGCGTTATTTCTTTAATATCCAAATGCTAAAAGATGAATTGCAACGACTTTGGAATACAATGCATTTTTCGTCAAGGGTAATTGGTAGGAAACTTGGAATAAATGTAAAGACGCCTTTCCTAGATAAGAAATTTATTTGTTATGCCAAATCTATCGATATTGCTAAATTAATAGGGGAGCATCTGAACGATTCTTGGGGCAAATTCATTTTGAGGAAGTGTTATGAACAGGAGCTAGGCGATGAAATAGTATGGAGACCAAAATTAGCACAAGAACAAGGAGCAGGAGTCATAAACATTCGTGATATCCTAATCAAGAATTTGGATGATGGATCATATAAACAGAATAAAACAAAAGCATTATCCGAAGGGGTAATCATTAAAGATAAAGAACAAATTTATTATTACTCAATTTTTAGGATGTATTTTCCTCCTCCTAAAGAAGAAGAATGTTTATCGTTTCGCTGTCCTAAATGTAATTGCTGTTTTAAATGGAGAGGTAGGTTTTGTAGGACTTGTGGATCTTTTCCTGTTGAACCATGGTGAAGTGTCATTGCGCTAGCCTTTATGATACTGATATGTGTACCCTTGTCGACTGTTACTCCAGTTACAGACACCTCTGTTACAGTGCGGCTTTTATTCCATTAACAAATGTTTACTCAGGAGACATGTAATCAATATGTCATTTGGAAGTAAGTGGATAAAACCACAAGGCGAAAGTGTTAGTAATAAATTTTTAGAAGGAATTAAGCCCCAAGCTCCTTTGAAACCAAGGATAGAAGAAGCAGAGAAAAAGCTACAGATGCAAATCTCAAAATTGGAATCGATATCATCGAAGATGGATGAAAAGGACCATCTAATTTTCAAACGCGTAGTTCATGCAATGCAGAATCATGATAGTCAATATGCTAAAATATTATCTAATGAACTCTCCCAGATTCGTAAAATGAATAAAATGGTAAGCTCCGCTAAATTGGCTTTGGAACAAATACAACTACGATTGAATACAATTACAGAATTAGGTGATGTTGTAATAACGCTCAGTCCGGCCATGTCTGTAATAAAGGGAATACAGGGAGGGCTTTCATCTATGATGCCTGAAGCAGATCAGTCATTTGGACAGATCTCTGATTTGCTTGGTAGCATTATGGCAGATTCAGGTCAAATCCCCAGCACCGAGATAGGTGCATCTACTGGATTAAATGAAGATTCAATGAAGATCATTGAGGAAGCAAGCGCAATAGTAGAACAAAACATGAAGGATAAGTTTCCTGACCTTCCAAGCGGTACTGTTGAATCGCAAAAGAGTGAGGCATCACTATATTAAAGATAACAACATAACTTCCTAAATTTTTCTGTTACCGCCAGCAATTTTTTTAACTTCCTTTTTTATTCTCGATATTGTAGGATAACTATATCTCTTCTGTCTGTAACTCCTAATCATAGTTTTCCAATTGTTTAATCTCCATCTTGCTTGATCATAACTTACCATATGCGTTTCTAATTTTACTATGCTCTTTCTGCCAGGCATCAGATAACCTCCTGCTATTGCAATGTTGCGGCTATATGCAAACCTTAATCCAAATAGAATCATTTCAGGCGTCAGATATTCAAGGTATGAACGCATTTCTTTACTCTGCTCCTTTGTTAATTTTACTTTAAATATAAACTCGTTCACTTGTATGTAAATGTGATACTTCTCATTATTATATAATGTATTTCTAAACTCGAGTTTAGAAATACATAGAAGTATATTCAGTTAGCAACAACAATTAGTCAGTATGGATCTCCATTACTAGGTTTCAAAATTAAAAATTAGATACTTTCCAGTGAGCTGAGCAAAACCACTTTAAAATAATCACATATACAGGATATTGAAAGTACGAAGAACCTTGTTGACATTCCTTAGAGATGTCTTGGCCACCTTAATTGATGCGATTAGTAAGTCGTAAATGATAACATTAAAAGAGTTCATAAATCGTTTCTTAAATTTGGTTTATCATAGTATAAACCTTAGACGAAAGAACGCTGGAGGTTAAGATAGCAACAAAATCCAAATATTCCTTAATAGTGTCAGCGTTTTGAACCATATTGTACGGAGGATGATTAGATTTTTTTAAAAACGTTTACATAAAGGTAGGCCAACAGGTAATAGAAATAATTGACAAATAGTCACTCATCATAGGATACAATAACCTAATACTATTCCTGAGTTTTTTTATTTGAATTTAGAATTATTCAAATTAGGTATTCAAATTAGGTACATGGCAAAAATCATGACAAAACATGCCATTATAACAGATTTCGAATATATTAATGCTCAAGGTCATAAAAATGCAGGCAAAACAAATATTCTGGATGTATACTATCTAATGCTACTATCTTATACTTTGTATAGTGAAGAAAATGTCAGTCTTAAAAAAAATGAAATTAAATAATATTGTACTTCTTACCTGTTTTTTCGAACGCATTTAATGCATGAAAGAGCTGGTCCTTTTTATGTAATGAAGTAAGAGAGATTCTAAGACATGCCGATCCTTTTTTCACCGTCGGGTATCTAATAGGTTGAGCAAAAACATTATTTTTAAGTAATTCATCTGAGAATTCTACGGCTAATTTATCATTTCTAATCATAATAGCAATTATTTGAGTAGTCGAATTGCCTATTAAAAAGCCGATTTCTTTTAATCCTTTAGAAAACGTCTCAATATTACAAAATAGACGTTTCTGTAAATTACCCTTTTTAGCGAGAGGAATTGATGATAATGCCGACACACATAGATGCTGTGGTAAAGCAGAGGTATAGATGAACTGGCGGGATTTGTTAATAAGTATTTCCCTAATTGTTCTCGATGTAGCGACATATCCTCCAAAGCAGCCCAAAGCTTTACTCAAACTGCTGATGTGTATATCTATCAAGTTATTTACACCTAGATGCGAAGTTGTTCCAGAAAAAGAATCCAATGAACCAAGAATAAAGTCACCGTGAGCATCATCAACCACTGTTATGGCATTATTACTTTTGGCAATACTGCATATTTTCTGTAGCTCTGAGAGATCTCCATCTATGCTAAATACGCCTTCTGTTATTACAATTTTTTTACTACTAACACAATTTTGCATCAATCTCTCAAGGCAATCAGCGTCATTATGTCGAAATACTTTAATCTTTGCACGACTAGATATGCAAGCATCTATTATGCTTGCATGATTCAATTCGTCACTAAAAATTGTTGAATTTTTATCAGCAAGAGCTGTGATGGCTCCAAGATTTGCCATGTACCCTGTTGGAAATACTAAGGAACACTCCGTTCCACGATGTCTCGACAGTTGTTCTTCGAGTTCTATAATTTTGGGATCATTGCCAGCGATGAGCCGTGAACTACATTGTGATATCTGTCTAAGTTGTTTTATTGTTTTTCTTAGAACCTGTTTATTTTGTGACAATCCGAGATAATCATTAGAGCATAAATGAACTGCTTTTTTACCATTGACGGTCGCAGTAGAACCGTGAAGGTTAACAGATTTTAATGTACGATATATATTTTGCCTTTGAAGCTTATTTAGCTCTTTTTCTAAATAGTTATACCTCGAGGCCAATCTCTCTTATCATCAAAATATCTTTCTCAGAGTAGTTTCCGGCTGTAGTTAGATATCCACCTGTGATAATACCGTTTGCACCGGCCTTTAAAGCGATTCTTTCATTATCCCTTAGGTGAACCTCTCTTCCTCCAGCGATCTTTAGAATCGTTTTGGGAATGATAAAACGCCAGACGGCAATCGTTTTTACAATCTCCATGGGATGAAGAGACGGTAGATTTTGAAGAGGAGTTCCTCCTCTTGGCATTAAAATATTTAATGGAACCTCATCAGGTTGAAGGGAAGCAATCGAAAATGCTAGTTCTAGTCTCTGTAATGAAGATTCGCCCATTCCTATTATACCTCCACAACACAGTTCGAGTCCCTCAGCCTTTACAATTCTTGCGGTATTTAATCTGTCATGAAAATCATGAGTCCGACAAATCTGAGAAAAATAACTTTCTGACGTTTCCAAATTATGATTATAACGCTTTACACCCAAGGACTTCAGCTTACGAGCCCTTTGAACAGTCATAAATCCAAGTGACACATTTACTTCAATGTCTATATTACTCTTGATTGTTTGAATTATTTCGCAAATCTGAAAGAAATCCTTCTCTGGAGGAGATTTATAAGCGCAGACAAGACAAAAACTTGAGGATCCGTTTTGTTTGGCTATCCTTGCCTTTTCTAATATCTGCTCTTTTGGTAAAAGCGGATATTTAGTAATGCCACTATCATAGAAAGCTGATTGAGCACAAAAGGAGCAATCTTCTGAGCAGCCTCCAGACTTTGCATTTATTAAAGACTCGACATCAACCTTATCTCCGTTGTACTTCCTTGTAATAGCATTTGCGTAATATGATAGACTCACAATATCATCTGTTGAAAGCAGTTGCCTAGACTCATCAAATGTAATATTTTCTCCTTTGTTCAATATCCTTTCTGCAATACCTCTTATGAACATAGAATCAGACATTGAAATGAAGATGTTATAGACGGGTAAATAACCTTTGGCCTTATCCAAATAATAGAACAAGATTTCAAAATTCGAATTTAGAAATATTCATATCAGGTTTTTGAAGATAACGATCTATCAATAATTGCCAAAAAAATGGTGTAAACCCTCCCCTTTAATCCTCTAGGAGATAAATTACCGATACTAAGCTAAAATAAACAGAACAAAAGCAAGTAATATATTCATCATGCTCTGAAAATAGTCATTATAACGATTTTCGTAGTTATCTTTACTCTGACAGAGGGTTTAAAAAACGACCCATATTTGGACCGTCTAGAAAATAGTACCTTTTTTTTACCTATAATTTAGAGGTTTGAACGCAAAACAGATTATTTAATTGCCAATACCCTTTTTGAACGCTTTATCATAAATTCTTGACAATGTCACAGTTATACGTCCCAATGCTTTGATATAACGTGAAGTATGCTTTAGCATATTTACGAGTAAGCACTGAAGAACAAACAGTGCTTAACCAAAAAATGGCTTTGCAAAAATGGTCATATGAACATAATTACCAAATTCTAGACTTCTTTGAAGACTCAGCGATCAGTGGGAAGATTCCAGCTATCGATCGTTATGGTTTCAGAGATCTATTGGAGCTTGTGAAGACTGCAGCTGTCGACGCCGTCTTGGTATATGAGCTTTCACGTGTAGGTAGGACTTTTTGGGATACACTTGATGCAGTAAAAACAATTGAAGAGTATGCACCCCTTATTTCATGTTCTCCAAGAGAATCTTTTCTGCAAACTACAGAGCCAAGTATCAGAAAATTAATGATCGGTATACTCACGTGGGTTGCAGAAAGAGAACGAGAGATGTTAGTACAGCGAACAAAAGACGGAATGGCACGAGCAAAGGAGGGAGGCAAAGGCATCGGAAGGCCGCGAAAAAAATTGGATAAGGATAATTTAATCAAATTACTCGTAGAAAATCAGCCTCGCTCAAAAATAGCGAAAAGTCTTGGTATTTCAAAGGCAACATTATACAAAGAACTTCGTCAATTAGCTTTCAAAACTTGATCAAACTCTTTCTTCTATTTTCTGCAATAATTTGAATTGGGTATCTAGCAGTATTCCTAGATCGTTTCTGTCAATCGCTAAAGGTGGAATGACAATCATTATATTTCCCAAAGCTCTCAAGAAGACACCCATCTTTAATGACTCATTCATGACAAAATAGTTAACATTAGTCTTATCCTTGAGGATTTGAATAGGCTTACCATTTTTTGCTAACTCAATACCAGCTAGGAGCCCCTTATACCGAATATCAGCAACTATAGAGAATTTTTCGAATTCACGTAGGCGTTTTTTTAGATATTTGCCATTTGCCTTAATATGCTGAATTAGATTGCATTTTTTATATAGAATGATATTCTCTAGTGCAGCAGCGCAGCCAACAGGATGTCCAGTAAAAGTATGTCCGTGAAATAGTTGTTTATTTTGAAAATATTCTCCAAGAAACTGATCGAAGATTCTTTCAGATGTTAAAGTGACAGCAAGAGGAAAATAACCTGCAGTCAGCGCTTTCCCAAAACATGCAATATCGGGAATCGATCTTTGTGAGATATATTCTGCCATATTTCCTAATCTTCCGAACCCGGTCGCAATTTCATCTAGAATTAATAGAACATCGTATTTTTTACAAAGTTCAGAAATCTTTTTTTGATAACCGTCAGGATAAATAATTACTCCTCCTGCTATCTGGGCTCCGCTTTCCATCACAAGAGCGGAACATTTCGACGCATGTCGCTTGAGAAGATTTTCTGTCTTTTCAAGACAATCTTGTTCAAAGTCTGAACGATTCTTATATTGACTTTCATAGAAAAAAGGACTAGGAACTGTGTATGACTTAAATAAAAGAGGTTTATATGGTGCAAAGAATTTTGCGATATATCCTACTGACATAGTTCCAACCGTATCGCCATGATATGCATGCTCTAATGAAATGAAATTCTTTTTTTCATACTTACCTTTGTTACTCCAGTATTGTAGCGCCATTTTCATAGCGACCTCAATAGCGGTCGAACCATTGTCAGAATAGAATACTTTATCCATTCCTTTTGCCATTTTCAAGATTTTTTTTGCCAGTTCAATGGAAGGAGCATTAGCCAATCCAAATAGTGTAGAGTGTTGAAGATTTTGGAGCTGTTGTGTCATTTTGTCCACCACTTCATTTTTACCGTGGCCCCAAACATTACACCACATACTTGCTATTCCATCCAGATACTTCTTGCCGCTCTCATCGATAAGGTGAAAGCCTTTTCCATGGACGATTACTTTGTTATTGCAGTTCCTCCAATCCTTCATCTGCGTATAAGGGTGCCAGACAAATTTCTTGTCAGCGTCATCTAATTTCAATTAAATGCTATAATGGTCAATCTAGTATTATTTGTATGGCTGGTATATTTATAACGGGAACAGATACAAATGTAGGAAAAACAATGATTGCAGCAGCATTGGCATGGCTAATGCGAAGGAAGGGAATAGATGTCGGTGTGATGAAACCCTTTGCCACTGCTCAAAAAATCTTTTCAAAAAGATATAAATCAACTGACGCTGCAACCTTGGCTAAGGCAGCTCAAGTACATGACTCAGATCAAGAAATAAATCCTTTTTTTTATATTATGCCAGCAGCACCCCTAGTGGCTGCTCGAATACTAAATCAGAGTACACCGAGTATAGCAGATGCTGTAAAGGCATTCCATAAACTTGCCTCAAAGCATGACTTCATGATTGTCGAAGGAGTAGGAGGAATTATGGTGCCATTGACAAGCGAAGCATATGTTGCTGACCTCGCAAGAGATTTGAAGTTGCCAACTATCATTGTTGCTAGATCTAGGCTAGGTACCCTTAATCATATACTTCTTACGATAAAAATTTGCAGAGATTATGACTTGAGCATACAGGGCATTATTATCAATGGAATGCCACAGAGACCTGGAATCGTAGAGAAGAACTTGGGGCCAGTGATTCAGGAACTGAGCAATGTACGTGTTTTGTGTGTAATTCCTAGACTTAAGAATTTAACGTATAAAACTATAGGATCATCGATTAAAAAAAGTGTAAATATAGATACAATATCAGGAAGGTAAAAAGGTAAAACTCCTATCTCCGGCATCTTTTAAAAATAAATATATATCTAACAGGATGTCTGAAAAATTATACAATTTCGCTCCTTGATATAAGGTGTAATTTCTGTATTTTTGTTGAAATGGGCTGGCAGAGATGATCCAGATATTGTTCTTATAGGGTTGCAGAGCATCTACTTGTTTGATTCTGTTCAATTCATTTTTATTTTTTATCACCTGAATTATAAGCGATCTATTAGGATACTTTTTTAAATTTCGTAGATTAGGTATAACAAGGTCAAGTATGGTAAAATTATTAATCTTTATTTTCCTTTCAGAAGGCAGCGTACAAATAGTAAGAAAGAAGTGCAGTAATGACTCACATAATAGGCCTAACGTTTCCTCGTCAGGGAATGTATGTAATTTGGATACAGATTTTTGGATTATCATGTCTATGTACATTTTGGATAATCGAATGTTTGAGGTTAGATCGATTTGAATTTTCTCTTTTCCTATTTCTTCTATTACTGAGTAAAGAAGAGAATTTACCTCCACATAAGACTCTTATAATGTAGGTTTATTAAATCTCAGTACAACTAATATAGAAAAGATAAAGAAAGATTGCTGTAGGTTTACTATTTTATTATTGATATTGGTAATGATATATGTCGTAATGATCAGGTTGTAATACCATACCACAATTCTTGTTGGAGACGATGCATATGATATGACACCTACTGCAGAATCTGCTATTGTAATGGGCGCAATTCACTAACGCCTACATATACGATTATTGTTCCTGATAAAAAGTTTCAGATGTTGAGGAGATCTACTCGAAGATAGATCATCTGGCAATCTTGTCTATATTTGCCATACATCTAAGGAACATCTTACTCTAACCATAGAATATATCAAACAATAAATTGCATTAAGAATAATGTAAATAGATATATCGTCTGCTGAAAATGCATTTGAATCAACTGCCTTCTATTGCCCGGCATAGAAGAAACTATTTCCATTATAGAAATATGAGGTTAGTGAGAATATGCAACGTCAGATTCTTTGAACGCATTCTGGTTTTCATTTTAGGTCTTTGAATGCTTAATGGTTTACTAATAATATGCCAATCACGCATTACTACAAGATAAATAAATGCTCTATTTATTGCTATCAAATACGATGCTTTTCTAATATTTATGACAATTATAAAAAATAGGATACTTTTTATAGAAATCAAGTGATTGGGGAGTAATGAAGGCTGTTATTTTAGCCGGCGGTTTTGGGAAACGTCTTAAACCTTTAACAGATGAAAAACCAAAGCCAATGATTGAAGTTCTAAATATACCTATCATAGAATGGCAAATAAAATGGTTCAAGAAATATGGGATCGATGAAATTATAATATGCGTAGGACACCTCAAAGAACTCATCATCAATTATATCGGTAGTGGTAGCAGATTTGGAGTTAAGGTTGGTTATGCCGTAGAGGAGAAGCCGTTAGGCACAGGCGGAGCATTAAAAAATTCAGAAAGTCTTTTGGCTTCTTATACTGAGAAAGGATTCTTTTTAATAAATGGCGATATACTAACAAATTTAGATCCAACAAGATTAAATAATGGACAATCCGCTGCATTGGCATTAGTTCCTTTAAGAAGCCCTTTTGGAATAGTAGAGTTAGACAAGAATTCATATGTTTTGGGATTTGTAGAGAAGCCGCAGATTAAAGACAGGTGGATTAATGCAGGTGTGTATTATTTCACAAAGGATGTATTCAGATATTTACCTGAAAATGGAAACATTGAAGTCACAACATTACCTGTTATGGCAAAAGAAAACAAATTAAAAGCAGTAATATACGAGAACTCCTTCTGGCGTTCGATCGACTCGCATAAAGATATCGAGGAGGCAGGAAAAGAGATACAGGTCGTTGATATGTAATTGGTAGGTTATAGGATAGCCTATAACCTCGGTACTTTGCTTTCTATGGACGATGTTCTTTTATGCTCTACATTAGCAGACAAGAAATACAATGTAGATTCAATTTGGGTTCCTGAATCATGGGGCCGAGAAGCTTTTACCTCATTAGGCGCGTTATCTCAGAAAACAAAACAGGTGAAATTGGGTACTTCAATCATTAGCATATACGCTAGAACACCTGCAACTGTAGCCATGGCTGCTACTACGTTAGATTTTCTTTCAAAGAACAGGACAATCATAGGTCTTGGGGCGAGTACCTCTGCCATAGTCGAAAATTGGCATGGGTTGAAATTCGAACAACCTCTTGCAAGAATGCGAGAATACTTAGAATGCTTAAAGCTGATGATAAAAGCAGATGAAGTAAATTACAATGGCAAGTTTTTCAATATAAAGAATTTCAAGTTACTTTACAAACCACCAAGACAGAAGATACCTATCTTCATAGCAGCGATTAATAAAAACATGATATCCTTGGCAACAGAATTAGCAGATGGCATCCTACTTTATCTTCGGCCGCTAGATGAACTGAAAGAAACGGTTTCAATTATAAAATCAAATGCAAATCGACATAATAAAGAATTTGAAATTGCATGCGTATTTATAGGTGCCATTTCAAATACGCAACCACAAAAGGCACGGGAACGGGCTGCCAAAACACTTGCTTTTTATATATCCGTAGGAAGATATTATAACAAATTCTTGTCAGAGAATGGATTTAGTGATCAGGTAAATCATATTACCACTAGGTATACATCAGAGGGATTAGATGCAGCAGCCAAAAATGTATCTGATAAAATGTTAGATTCGTTAACTATCTCAGGGACTTGTGAAGATTGTATTAAGTCATTAGAGCGGTTTGTATCATGTGGGATAACTCTGCCAATCATTCAGATCAATCCAGTCGGTGATGCAGAAAGTTCAATTAGGACAATGCTCTCAACATTCTGATGTGCGTAAGGTAGCCATAATCTCTTCTCAAAGCAATAAATTCACAAAAGATTCAAACTTATCAATATTCGAATTAGCATGTCAGCCATGTATAGATATTTTGAAAGACAGCGCTATCTATAAA
>Ga0126314_10001319_pt1 | contig 11888 bp, 13 predicted proteins | sample Plot105B_FD_92535 | JGI IMG/M metagenome (GOLD analysis project Ga0126314, IMG submission 92535) | Serpentine soil microbial communities from UC McLaughlin Reserve, CA, USA - Plot105B | ecosystem: Environmental > Terrestrial > Soil > Grasslands | place: USA: UC McLaughlin Reserve, Lake County...
AGGTCGGCTCGAAATTCAGCGCCACGCCGTTGATGCAATAGCGTCGGCCAGTCGGCGGGGGGCCGTCGGGGAAGACGTGGCCCAGATGGCTGCCGCAGGTGGCGCAATGGACTTCCTCGCGCACCATGCCGTGGCTGCGGTCGATGGTCGATTCCACCGAGCCGGGCAGCGGATCGTTGAAGCTGGGCCAGCCGGTGCCGCTTTCAAACTTTAGCGTCGAGCCGAAGAGCGGCGTGTCGCAGCCGGCGCAGGCAAAAGTGCCTTCGCGCGTCTCGTGCAGCAAGGCGCAGCTGCCCGGCCGCTCGGTGCCGTGCTGGCGCATGATGTAATATTGCTCAGGCGTCAGACGCTCGCGCCACTCGGCGTCCGTCCTGGTCACGGGATAGGCATGGGCATCCATGGCTTCACTCCTTTGTCGCACTGTCATTCGGCGCTGATATAGGATTAGTTACACCCATCCGCCAGCACGGCATGCGTTCACAACGCGTCATTCCGCCCAAAGCCCTTTGCCATGTCCGATTTCGTCGTCTCGACCATCGAAGCGCTCGAAGCGCTCTACCTGCCCGCCCCGACTGCCGCCTCCACCGTCAAGGTCGCCCATGCCATGACATCAGATTATCGCCGCCTTATCGAAGCCAGTCCCTTCGCGGCCCTGGCGACGGTGGGCCCCGAGGGAATCGACTGCTCGCCGCGCGGCGACAAGCCCGGCTTCGTGCGCATTGCCGACGACAAGACCCTGATGATGCCGGATCGGCGCGGCAATAACCGCATCGATTCGCTGCGCAATATCGTCAGGGATCCACGCTGCGCGTTTCTCTTCCTCTTGCCCGGCTCCGGCACCACCATGCGCGCCAATGGTCGCGCCCATCTCTCGATCGACCCGGCCCTGCTCGAAAGCTTTGCCGTCGACGAAAAGGCGCCGCGCTCGGTCATCGTCCTCGAGATCGACGAACTCTACTTCCAGTGCGCCCGCGCCATCGTCCGCTCCGAACTCTGGAACCCCGAGCGCCATATCGATCCCAAGAGCCTGCCGACGCCCGGCCAGATCCTTGCAGGCATGACCGACGATGCAGTGGGCGGGGAACCCTATGACAAGGCCTGGCCCGAGCGTGCCAAGGCCACCATGTGGTAGGCTCAGAGCCTCTGTTCTGTCCCAGAGCGAAACGTTTCGAGCAACCCAGATCACGGCGTTAACCAATGGTTAACCATAACTCGTCACTCTCACCTGACCATGAGGGAACGATGAGATGGAACGGCGCCGTGGCCAGACTGCCCTTGCGATAGCCACGACCACCCTTATCGGGCTGTCACTGGCCGGCTGCGCTGCCAACAGAACTGCACAGCAGTGCTTTGTCGTCATCGAACGAAAACTCCCCCGCGCCGAAGTCTGCGCGGGCGAGACGATGTTGCGCTACCATCAAATTCCCAATGAGGAATTGTCGACAGTCATTCCACCCGAAGTCGCAGCTGTCCTAGTTATCGAGGGGCACCTCAACGATTTATCGCGCTACAATGAGGGCGGGTATACCGTTTACAATGTGGCGTCCGGGCTCGAGCGGCAAACTGGTCCAACCGAGGCTTCCAACCTCTATCCGTAGTCCCTCTTCGGTGACCGATGTCGAGACGGCCTGACCGTCGCAATCCAGATCATCCAGAATCACATTGACGCTGGTAACCGACGGCCACACGCTGGCACAGTCGGCGACGTGGAAATTCTCGCGGATATTGCCATCCGTGATGATCAAAGAGACGACCGCGGGCCCGGGGTCGAGCATCTCGATCTCATAGTGGACCTGAAAAACCCGATCGGTAGCGAGCGCCGGCGCCGAAAGGCACAGGCTCGCCATGACGAGTGCATGGATACGCATAGCACATTCCTCTGGATGGACAGGGCATTCGCCCCGAATGCCCTGTCGCGCTAAACTAGCAGGATGTGGGAACCAGAGAGATGTGGTCCTGTTCCAGGACCTTGCGCGTCTCAATATAGACCGCCGGGTTCTTGCGGAAAATGACCGTTCCGCCAGGCGCATAGCTGCCGACGACAGCATTGCTTTCGCCCTGCACCAAAGTGCCCATCGTATTGACCTGAACCGTTGCCGGGATGTGCTTCACAGCAAAGCATTTGTCACGGCTGGGGTATGTTTCGATAGTATAGGATGCGGCAAAAACCGAAGTCGTCGCCGCAAAACCGAGCGTGATAGCTGCGGCAATACCGATAGTGCTTCTCATAACTGATACCATTCTCTAGAGACGCCGCAACTACCAGAACTAAATCTGAAGAAACAAATAAAATCAACAAAATTAGAAATACGTCAATAAACGTATAGATTCAGTACTGGAATCAACAACTTCGATGACTCCGAAAGATACTGAATACATGGCAACACCTCCCCCGAATGGGGGGTGGACAATTTAAAAATATTGTGCGTGAAAACGCCAAGACCGCGATGCGCCTCTCGGCGACGCGGCATAAAATTCAACGGATCATGAGTGGGATGGTGGGAGTAACAAGGATTGAACTTGTGACCCTTCGCGTGTGAAGCGAATGCTCTCCCGCTGAGCTATACTCCCATCGCCATCGGGCGAAAGTAGAGAGATGGTGGGCGTAACAAGGATCGAACTTGTGACCCCCTCGATGTCAACGAGGTGCTCTCCCGCTGAGCTATACGCCCATCTCTCCGGGGCCGGTTCAGCATTGCTGCTCCGGTGGCGGGGATAGACCATGAAACGACCGGGGTGGTCAAGGGGTCAATCCTACGCCTGTGGATAGTTTTTTCGCCGCCCCGAAACAGTGGAAAACTGCTTCGCTTTCAAGGGCGTCGAAGAGGCTCAAGCGGCCAGCAGCCGCTCCACTTCCGAGACCAGATCCTTCAAGTGGAAAGGCTTGGATAGAACCGACGCATCCTTGGGCGCGTCGCTGTCGGGGTTGAGAGCGACCGCGGCAAAGCCGGTGATGAACATCACTTTCAGGTCCGGATCGAGCTCGGTGGCGCGCCGCGCCAATTCGATCCCGTCCATTTCCGGCATCACGATATCGCTCAACAGCAGCGAAAACGGCTCTTCGCGCAGGCGCTCATAGGCCGAAAGCCCATTGTCGAAGGACACGACATCGTAGCCGGCATTCTTGAGTGCACGCGTGAGAAACTGGCGCATGTCATTGTCGTCTTCGGCGAGCAGGATTCGCTTCATCAAAAACCTCTTTTTCGGGCCAGTCCCGTTGAGTCGCTCTTTAGGCGATGTTTAGTCCAGTTTTCATTACAAGCAACCGGTCTGACCCCGACTAACGGTTTTTTGCTGCCGGCTGGACAAGTTCGTTGCGCCGCGCGACACTTGCGTGACAGCAAATCACTCTATCCGCGCGCCAAAGCGCGGCCCGGGAGGCAGCGTGCGATCCGACTATTGGGATCAACCGGCATTCGAGACGATAAGGCCGCGTCGCATCGTTGCGCCCATCGTGTTCAATTCGCCCCATTCGGGCCGGAACTACCCCGCCCGCTTCCTCGCCATGACCAGGCTCGATCACCTTTCGATCCGCCAGTCCGAGGACGCCTTCATCGATGAACTGTTCGGGCGGGCGCCGCATCTGGGGGCACCGCTTTTGCGCGCGCACTTCCCGCGCGCCTATCTCGACGTTAATCGCGAGCCGTGGGAACTAGATCCCACCATGTTCGTCGAGCCGCTCTCGGATCGGTTCAACACCACCTCGCCGCGCGTTGCCGCGGGGCTGGGCACGCTGGCCCGCGTCGTTGCCGAGAACAAGCCCATCTATCGCGACCGACTGACGCTCGATGACGCCCGCATGCGCATCGAGGGCATCTACCACCCCTATCACGCGGCGCTGCAACACCTGCTTACGGAAGCAGCGACACGATTCGGCGTCGCTATCCTGGTTGATTGCCACTCCATGCCGCGCCTTGGGCGCAATGGCGAACGCGCTACGCCCGATATCGTCCTCGGCGACCGCTATGGCACGACCTGCGCGCCCGTCCTGATCGATCGCGTGGAAACCGCCTTTACCACGGCCGGCCTGCGCGTTGCGCGCAATCGCCCCTATGCCGGCGGCTTCTGCACCCGCGCCTATGGCCGCCCGCAGCACGGCACCCATGCCATCCAGATCGAGATCAGCCGGCACCTCTACATGAACGAGACGACGCTCGAGAAAAACGCCGGTTTCGAGCCCCTGCGCCATATTGTCGAAGCACTGATCCAGTCGCTTCTCGGCCTTGACTTGGTGCAACTGGACGCGCCCGCACTGCCCCCGCAGCAGGAAGCGGCGGAATAAGCATCGGACAAAAAGGGTGCGCATGGGTTCGGAAAATCCGATGCGTTCTCGCCCCCAAAAAACAAAAGGGCCGTCCCGGAGGACGGCCCAGTCAAGGGAGGAACGATGCACTTTCCGCCGAGCCGGAGTGGCAGGCTTCAGGTCGAAAGGCGCACCATGCCCCTCTGAAATGCGCCTCTTGCGGTCCGACCACAAGCGCGGGGCCGCTTATGCACCGTACTTGCGCGGCGCATGTTGCAAAAATGAATCATTTCTGACATCTGCCCGCAAATTGGGCAGTCCATGTCCAGCCAGAACCCGCCAACGAGGATCGCGAAGACATCATGACCCATGACACGGACAAACTTGATTTCGACGAGATCGAAGCGACCTTGCTTGCCGCCGCCGAAGCCGCTGCCGCCCATACGCTGCCGCTCTTTCGCACGGATCTCAGCGTCGACAACAAGCTCGACAGCGGGTTCGATCCCGTGACCGAGGCCGATCGCGGTGCCGAAAAGGTCATCCGCGCCGTCATCGGCGACGCTTTCCCCGATCACGCCATCATCGGGGAGGAATGGGGCACGACCGGGGAAAGCCGCTTCACCTGGATCATCGATCCCGTCGATGGCACACGCGCCTTCATATCCGGCGCCCCGGCTTGGGGCACGCTGATCGGCTTTGCCGTCGATGGGGTCGCGGTCGCCGGCATCATGAGCCAGCCCTTTATCGGCGAAGATTTCGTCGCTCGGCCCGGCCATTCCTCCTATCGCCGCGGCGGCCTCCAAAAGCCCAACCGCACCAGCGGTCACACCAGCCTCGCCGGCGCCCGCGTCTTCACCACGACCCCAAAACTCTTCAACACACCTGATCTCTCGTCCAAGTGGCAGGCCATCGAAAGCGCGACGCGCCTGCAGCGCTTCGGCATGGATTGCTATGGCTATGCGCTCCTTGCCGCTGGCCATGCCGATCTCGTCATCGAGCCCTATTTGAACACCTACGACATAGCGGCCCTCGTCCCCATCATCCGCGAAGCGGGCGGGGCCATCTCCTGCTGGGACGGCAGCGAACCCACCGCCGGCGGCAATGTGGTAGCGGCGGCGAGCCAGACGCTGCTCGACGAGGCACTGGAGTTGATCAACCGGGAATAGAATCTACTGGAAGGGAATGGCGGAAACGAAACGCGGGCGATACGCGGCCTTTGACGAGAAGGTGACGTCGCTGATCCCAAAACCGGCAACCATGGCCGCATGCGGCACGAAACTCTCGGTCAGGAGCACTGAGTCGCCGTTGGTGATTTCGGGAAAGATGCTTGAATCGAGCGGCGTATTGGGCACGTTATTTCCCACGGCGCGCGACCAGCGGACGACAAACGCGTCGTTCTCCATGGCAATGCTGCTGATGCGCAGGCCACCATCTATAGAGGTTGGGACCGAATTGCGCAGCAAGGTCAGCATGTTGCCGAGCTTGGTGGCGCTGAGTGGCTGGCGGTCCCGCGATAGCATGTCGCCGATGGTGAACGTCACCTTCTCGACATTCTGAGCGGTCCGGATCATGTCAAAGGCGGTCATCGAGGCGAGTAGCAACAGCAGTAGCACAGGCAGAAGCATGGCGAATTCAGTTGCCGAAGCACCGCTTTGGTTCATTAAAAACTGCTGCTTTGCTCTCGTCATCACGATGGCTCGTTGGCGAAGGCTGATTTCGACACCAGCCGCACGGCTCCAGTCGAATCCTTGGACAGCGCCAAAGCCAGACCCATGCCTGGAGTAATCGGCGAAACGACATAGCAGGCACGGACGAAAACGATGTCCGAACGAACCCCGGCATTGAACCGCAGGACCGGCTCGATCGTGCTGCTACGATTGACGCAACGAGCGCTGTCGGCTGGATAGTCCGCCGGGTTGACGATTGGCAGAAGTTCCAGCGCCAGGGTGCGATTGCAATCGGCCAGGATGAGTGCCCTCTCGCAGACCCGCTCCCGCATTTGCGCCTGCGTTGGATTGACGAAGGACCCAATGCGCAATTCGCGCACTGTCATGTCAAGCGCTCGGTCAAGCATGATCGATTGCAGCATGACCCAGCCTGCCTCAAGGGTCGAGAAGATCACCGCTAGAAGAACCGGCACGACGAGCGCAAACTCCACTGCCGCCGCGCCGCGTCGATCGCGCCGCAAAAGTCGCGCCAATGTCCAGATCGGGGACGTCATCGCGTCAACTTCAGGCTCTGGATGTTGTTGGCGATGGCCGCGAAAGCGAGGGAAATCCCTGAGCCGCTGACATTGTAGAAGTGGCCGGCGCTCGAGGCGCAAGTCTGTAGATCTGGATGGTTCGGCGTGTAAAAGCCGATAGTATAGACGATGACATGATTGGCCTTGGCGACTTGGCAGACGCGTTTGAAGGACGTGCTCGCTGAACTGGCGCTCTGGTAGGGCGGACTCCTGAGGCTTGGAACACCTTCCTGAGCTCTGGGATAGTTGTACTGCGTTGGCCGTTCCTGGTTGGAAATCGCGCCGTCCGTCATAACGACGAGCACTTTGAGTGTGTCGGCATCGTCAAACGCTGCCGGCCTGTCTGCGAACTGAAGAGGAAGTTGGCCGGCATTCGCCATCTGGGAAATGAATGGCTGCGCCGAAGGATCGAGCAATAGATAGCCCCAGTTGGTGGCGACGCCGGTGCCTGTCCCATCGTGCAGCTTGAGACTGTCGATCCGGGCTTTGAGAGCCGCGGCATTGTTGGACATATAGGTGATCGCGGTAGCCTCATAAGGGCAATATGACCACTCCTTGCCTGCCGGATTTCCCGCGTGGTTATGCGTGAAATGCGGCACCTGCTGGCGCAGGGCAAATGGCACCATTCCGGTCGCGTAGTCCCGATTGCTGTTGTGGTCGAATTCGATGCATGAGGAATAGTTGTGCAGGCGGGGCGTGCCGAGCAAGCCGAACGCGACGGCACCTGGATTGACTGTTCCTGCATATGGAATGATGCTCAGCGTTGTGTAAGCAGCAGTATCGGGCGTGATCATCGCATCGATGAACTGCTTTGCTGCCGGGCGCAAAAGGGCGATTCGCGACGGATTGCCATCGATCATCGAGCCCGAAATATCGAGGACCAACGATATTTCCAGATTGAGGCGCTCCTCCTGGGCCGTCGCCGTCGCCACCATTGCAAGTGTGTCGATGCCGATGAGCGGAAGAAAGCTCGTCTGCATCTCGTAGCGTGCAGTTATCGTAACGTCGCGGGAGTTGAGTGCCGTCTCATAGTCATAGTCGATCTCGACCCGATCGATGAACCCGACGGTTTTGAGGTACTCGGCCGCAGTTTCTTCGACCGTTTCGTCCTGCGTCAACGAGGCTGCCGCCAGCACCGCGCGATCGACGCCGTCCTGCAACTGCACCCGGAACATTTCATAACGCGCGATATCGGTGGCCCCGCCGGCGAGGACGAGCATGGGCAGGAGCATGAAGGCGACAATGATCGCGACATTGCCCCGCTCGTCCTGAAGCAGCCTCTTGAATGGATACACCATTTCCCCCGAGGACCCTTCTGGGTCCGGGAAAAACCTTAGGTATCAGGGGTTACAAAAGGCTTAGGACTGCACTTACTCTTCGCATATGTGAACGCCAGACTGCGTTGCTCCGGACAAATATCCACAATCCGCCCGGGCCAGTGGCGCGCGTGCCGCTTGTGCCAAGCTGAGCCCGGCTATCGGGTCTGGTTGGTGATGAAGGCGTCGAAGGCGGCGAAGGCCTGGCCGCGCACCGGGTCGCTTTCCATGAAGATTTCGTGCTTGGCGCCCGCGATCACCATGTGCCTGCCGTTGCGGAGGCGCAGGCCCAATTGCTCGATGGCAGTGGTGGAGACGATGGTATCGCGCGCAGCGGCCAGCACGAGGAGCGGGATCTGGAGGCGACTGGCAAAATCCTCCTTGCCCGCCTCCGTCATGGCCCGGCTTGCCGTGGCCAGCCAACGAAAGCTGGGCGAACCGATATAAAGGCTGTCATCGGCGCGGATGGTCTCGACCATGCGCACATAGCGCAGCATATCCGAGGTTAGCGGATTGTCGGGAAAGCCCGCTTCATCGGGACGCCGGTCGCCGCGCCGCTTGAAGGGCACGGGACCGAGCCCGAGAAAGCTTAAGGTCTCCGCCACGAGGCCCATGGTCCCGAGACTATCCTCCATGCCATGCAGGCTCACCATGGGGGCGGAGAGGAACATGCGGTCAAACATCATGCGGTCCTGCGTCGCGGCATAAAGGCTCGCGAGCCCACCCATGGAATGCCCCACGAGATAAAACGGGGGCGGGCAATCGGGCAGCAGGATCTCGGCGTGAAAACACCGCAAATCGGTCCAGAAATCTTCGAAGCGGTCGACATAGCCCACGGTGCGATTGCCCACCAGGCGATCTGACCCGCCCTGCCCGCGCCAATCGAAGGTGGCGACGGCAAAGCCACGGGCCTGGAAGTCGGCGACGGTCTCGAAATATTTCTCGATATATTCGGTGCGCCCTTGCACGAGGCAAACCGTGCCCCGATGCGGGCCGGCCGATTTGGGCCAGATGGCATAGCGCAGGCGCACGCGGTCAGAGGTGGTCATAAAGCCCACCCGCACCCCTTCGGGCACGGGATTGGACGGGATCACAGCCAGTTTCGGACCATTGGGATCGACCTTTGCGGTCACGTCGCGCCTCCATTCGGATTTGCACCCAAAATAGCCGCTTGGGGTAAATAAAGAAAAGCCAGCATTCCGGGCTGGGGAATGCTGGCTTCTTTTCAATGTGGCTCCGTGCGGGGGGCGGATGACGGAGCCACCTGGGTGAGGCACTTGGCCTTACACGTATCCTTGTGGGCCTTCTCGCCTGAACAAGGACGGACGGAGGTGTTCATATTCCATTCAGCCTCGCCCCCCTTGAACGGGTGGGATCGTCACCTAGATATCATTCGTCCGCCGGAAAGCCGGGGACACCGGCCCTGCCGACAGCTCGCTCGCCACTGATGGGGGCACTGCGGAAGGCACCGGTCACTGCGTGCCGCAAGGCATCGCTTACTGCGGGCCGAAAGGCTCGCTCACGGCGTGCCGCAAGGCATCGCCACCCACGTTGCTCAATGGAGAATGTGCAAATGCAGACCTATGATTTTTCCCCCTTCTACCGCTCGACCGTCGGTTTTGACCGCCTGTTCAACCGCCTCGATGCCCTGGGCACCCAGGAAACCAAGACCTACCCGCCCTACAATATCGAGCGCACCGGCGATGATGCCTATCGCATCTCCATCGCCGTAGCAGGTTTCACCAATGGCGACATCGCCATCGAAACCAAGGAGAACAGCCTCGTGGTCAAGGGCGCCAAGTCCGCCGAAACCAGCGAGACCAAGCGCGAATTCCTCCATCGCGGCATTGCCGAGCGCGCCTTCGAGCTGCGCTTCCAGCTGGCCGATTATGTGGAGGTCCACGGCGCCGTGCTTGAGAATGGCCTGCTCCATCTCGAACTGAAGCGCGACCTGCCCGAAAGCAAGAAGCCGCGCACCATCGCCATCAATGGCGGCACCACGACCACCACCATCGAAGACAAGTCGGTCAACTAACTCGGCGCCCGACTAAAGATGAAAGAAGACGCGGCCCCAAAAGGGCCGCGTCTTTTGTTTCGGGCGAGCCTGTCGCCAGCCTGAATGCTTCGTTCAGCCCGCGGTCAGTGCGCGACGATGAAAAAGGCGGTACAATCGGGACCAAAGTCTCTGGAGGCTCGCCATGCACCGACTGCGCCTTGCCACCCTTGCCTGCTCCACCCTTTTCCTGTCGCTTCCCGCTGGGGCTGCCGACCTTCTGGCCGCCAATGGCTGGCCCATGGCCGGCGTTCAGTCCGCCTTTGCCGAGCAGATCGGCATTGGCCAGATCCACGATATCACCATCGGTGCTGACCGGATCAGCATCACGGCGGACCATCCGACCGATCCCAGCCAGACCATGAGCTACTATTGGGACCAGACCGAAGTCCGCCGCTCGAGCAGCTTCGTCAATTTCTCGGCTCTCGGCATGGGCGACACCGCGCCCTTTCCGCTCGAACAATTACAGTTCGATCGTCTGCCCGAGATCAAGACGGCAGCCCTTGCCGCCTATGGTGAGCCGGATGCGCAAATCCTCGAGATCGAAGCGAGCCAGCCAACCAATCGCACCAGCAAGAAACTCCTGCCGCTCTGGGAGGTCCATATCGGACGCCCGGGCGAGGAGGAGGGCGTTGTTTGGGTTACCGCGCTCGGCCAGGTGGTCGATGTCGTCCTGCCCGATAGCCAGCAGGTTGCCTTTGGCCCCTGGCTCGCTCCTGAAACGGTCGAGAACACCCTGCAGCGCCTCGGCGAGGAATTCGGCACGGACACGAAATTCCTCGAAATCATGATCGATGACCAGAAGGCACTGATCAAGATGGAGGACCCGCAGTCCCCTGGTAGCATTGCCGAATTCTATATGGACGCTCAGAAGATCACCCGCTCGATCTCCTCGGGTATGATGCCCGACCCCTTCGCCCCGCCCATCGAGCGCGCTTTCACCCTCGCCGATATCGCCGCACTCGATGCGGAGACGCTTGGCGAACTGGAGCAGCGCACCCTCGCCCGCCTGGAGCGCGATGACATGACCGTCTTCCGCTACACCATCTCGCGCACCATCCTGTTCATGACGCCCGAAGACGATACTCTCCTCGTCGAAGTCCGCGCCGAAGCCCCCGACCAGTGGACGGGCGGTCGGGTTGCCTATGATATGGCGGGCGAAGAAGTGGATGTCGTCCTGCCCTGATCCGTGAGAATAGGATTTGGCAAGATTTTCTTAGGATTTCGGCCGTCCACAGGGGCGGCCGAGGCTTTTTCGGCCTTACCCAGCCTCAAGTCCTACACATTCCTACAGTTAAAATAGGAAAGTCCTATTTTTTGTGGCGTAAATTTGGTCTTTCCGCTTGTGCGCAGTTTGGAATTATGCAAATGTGAACGTGTTAGGGCAGTACTTCTGTCCTATCTGAAGTGCACCCCGCTCTCCGCGGCCCAGTGCACGCGCTGGTTCGGCTGGACCGCTACAGGATAGCGGAAACGAATAGGCGGGGCTAAGATAGAGCCCGAAGTTCGAGCGGCCATTTGGATGCAGCGCCGCTCCCCAAGCATGGATGCGTTTGCACATCCGAGCCGTACTGCGTACGACCCGGCCCCAAGCGTGTCCAGAAGAGGACCAAGACTGCATCCAGCGGGCCGGCACCGGCACCATCAGGATGCACACGACATAGCGAACCAAGCCCGGCAACGGGTGCGATCATAAAGCGAGGAAAAGATCATGGCGCACCAGCAGAACGGACACATCTCTCCGGTCACAGCGAAAGCCAATACTCGCAAAACCACCCTGATCGAAAACGGACGCATTGTCGCTGGTCGCCCGGAGGCCCAGGGTCTTTATGATCCGGCCAACGAGCACGATGCCTGCGGCATCGGCATGATCGCCAACATCAAGAACAAGCCCAGCCACGAAGTGGTCGAAAAGGGTCTCGAAATCCTCGAGAACCTCGAACACCGCGGCGCCGTGGGCGCCGATCCCCTGATGGGCGATGGCGCCGGCATTCTGGTGCAGACCCCGCATGCCTTCTTCCAGAAGGTGCTGCC
>Ga0126314_10001320_pt1 | contig 11882 bp, 12 predicted proteins | sample Plot105B_FD_92535 | JGI IMG/M metagenome (GOLD analysis project Ga0126314, IMG submission 92535) | Serpentine soil microbial communities from UC McLaughlin Reserve, CA, USA - Plot105B | ecosystem: Environmental > Terrestrial > Soil > Grasslands | place: USA: UC McLaughlin Reserve, Lake County...
CCCGAGCAGCGGGAGCGCTACCTCATCCCATTGGCGGCCGGCGCTGTCCGGTCGTGCTTCGCGATGACCGAGCCGGCGCCGGGCGCCGGCTCGGACCCCTCCATGCTCGCCACGCGCGCCGACCGCGTCGACGGCGGTTGGTCGATCACGGGCCGCAAGTGGTTTATCACCGGCGCCGAGGGAGCCGCGTTTGCGATCTGCATGGCGCGCGCCCCCGAGGGCGCGACCATGTTCCTCGTCGACGCTGGCAACCCGGGCATGCGGATCGAGCGCGTCATCGGCGCCGTCGATCGCTCCTTCCCCGGCGGGCACGCAGAACTCGTCTTTGACGACTGCCGCGTCGCGGGCGACGCCGTCCTCGGGGAGGTCGGTCAAGGGTTCCATTTCGCGCAGGTGCGGCTCGCGCCGGCGCGGCTGACGCACTGCATGCGCTGGCTCGGAGTCGCCCGGCGGGCGCTCGATCACGCGCTCGAGCGGGCGTCCGAGCGCGAGGCGTTCGGCCAGCGGCTCGCCGACCTGGGCATGGTCCAGGAGCGCATCGCCCGGTCGGTGATCGACATCGAGACGAGCCGGCTGCTGATCTGGCGCTGCGCCTGGGCGCTCGACCGCGGCGAGCCCGCCCGCCACGAGTCCTCGGTCGCGAAGGCGCACGTCGCCGAGGCCGTCGGGCGCGTCGTCGACCGCGCGGTGCAGATCTGCGGCAGCCTCGGCGTATCCGACGACCTCCCGCTGGCCAGGCTGCTCGCAGAGGTCCGCCCGTTCCGGATCTACGACGGCCCGACCGAGACGCATCACTGGGCGATCGCGCGGCGAGCGCTGCGCCACCGCGGCCACTGACTATGGAAGCGCTCGAGGCGTTCCTCGACGAGGCCGGCGTCGGCCACGGCCGGATCACGCGGACGCCGATCGGCGACGGCCACTCGAACCTGACCTACGCGCTCCGCCGCCGCGCCGAGCGCTTCGTCCTGCGGCGACCGCCGCACGGCCCGCTACCGCCCTCGGTGCACGACGTCCTGCGCGAGGCGCGGCTGCTGGCGGCGCTCGGACCCACGACGATCCCCGTCCCCGAAGTGCTGGCGGTCTGCGACTGCGACGACGTCATCGGCGCGCCGTTCTACGTCACGACCTTCGTGGACGGCCATGTCCTCGGCGGCGCCCGGGTCCCGTCGACGCTCGACGGCCCGGGCGCCCGTGCACAGATCGCCGAGCGTCTGATCGACGCGGCCGCCGAGCTCCACGCGCTCGGACCCGACACCCCGGGCCTGGACCGGTTCGGCCGCGGCGACGGGTACCTCGAACGCCAGCTGCGACGCTTCGGCGAGCTGCTGGCGCGCAAAGCCACGCGCCCGCTCCCGCAGCTCGAGGCCGTCGCGGACTGGCTGGCCACCAACCTGCCGCAGACCACCGAACTCACGCTCGTCCACGGCGACCTCCGGCTCGGCAACGTGATGTTCGCGCCCCAGCGCCCACCGCGGGTCGTCGCCGTGCTCGATTGGGAGCTGGCGACCGTCGGCGACCCGCTGGCCGACCTCGGCTATCTGACGGCGACCTGGGCGGACCCGGACGACCCGCCGAACCCCATGCTCGACCTCTCCGCCGTCACGCGCCTGGCGGGGTTCCCGGACCGCCCCACGCTGGCCAGGCTCTACGCCGAGCGCACCGGGCGCGACCTGTCACAGCTGCGCTGGTACCAGACGCTCGCCCTCTGGAAATCCGCGATCTTCCTCGAAGGCAGCTACCGCCGGTTCCGCGACGGTAGGACGGACGATCCGTTCTTCGCCACGCTCGAGCATGGGGTCCCGGCGCTGGCGAGTGCCGCGCTCGCGAGCACGCGAAGTCGTCGGGCGGCGAGGTGATGTTCCCACGAGCGCGCGGAAGCCGATCGCTACCCTCCGCCGGCGGCCGGCTACCGAGGATGGCCGGTGAACGAGTGATAGACCTCCAGCAACGCCTGGCGCTGGCGGGAGCTGAGATCCGGGTCGGCGCGGATCGCCTTGATGGCGTCGGGCTCGGTGTTGCCGTCCTTCGCGTGGGACCGACGCCGGCCGGCCTGCGCGTAGAGCGCATCGGCCGAGATCTCGAGCGTCCGGGCCAGTGCTTCGATCACGGCCTCCGACGGTTCGCGCAGGCCCCGCTCGATCTGCGACAGGTACGGGTTCGAGATGCCGGCAAGGCCGGCCGCCTGACGCAGCGACAGCTGCTGCAGCTCCCGCTGCCGACGGATGAAGCTGCCCAACGTGCGCGCTCCGGCCATGGCGCTGGTTCTAGCACCCGGTTAGCGGCGGCGACCCGTCCCAGAGGAGGCGGGCCGCCGCCGCGCGGGTGCGGCTGGGGAGGTTCAGCCGCGCGCCTGCGACTTGACGATGCGACGCCCGCGGTTGACCTGCGCCGTGCTGATACGACGGATCACGTCGGCGTGGCGCTCGACCAGGCCGGCGACGACCGGCAGCCGCACGCCGTTCACGGTCTTGACCTCGGCAGCGGCGATCTGGTCGACCTGCCTTTCGTACAGATCCAGCGACGCGACGGTCGTCGTTCCTGCGGCGCGCCGCCACGCTGCGGCGACGTCGCGCGCGATCTCGCGGGGGGTTCGGTCCTTCGCGGTGATTGTTGCCTTGGTCGGCATCTCCTGAGGCCTCTCTTTCGATCGGAGTGGTCGGGTGGTGCTTGCAATGCTAGCAAGATTCAGCTAATCAGCAAGCGGCGAGCTGCGACTCGACTGATCGGTCCTCCGTGAGGGGCAACGGCACGCAGGTCATGCGCCTCTAGGTCAAGGTGGTCCCGCAACCGGGCGACTTGAGCTCCCTTGGCGGCGGCGGGGCGGCCCGAGCACGACGACGTTCATGTCGGTCGCACCCGGGCGTGCTGCTTGCTCATCTAGCGGCCTCACAGGAGCGATTTGGGGCCTTAGGACGACGGCGTGCGCGGGCGGTCTTGGAGGACTCCACAATCGAGTGACGCGTAACATCACACCGGTGCAAGCGCGTCCCGTATCGGAGTCACGGGGGGTGCTGGTCCGCTGGATGGGCGTGACCGACACCAACCAGGCCGGCTTCGTACACGGCGGCACGGTCATGAAGCTCTGCGACGAGGCCGCCGGTCTCGCCGCCGTTCGGCACACGCGGATGCGCGTCGTCACCGCCGGAGTCGATCGCATGACATTCCTCGAACGCGTTGAGCTCGGTGATCTCGTGACGTTCAAGGCCTCCGTGAACGCGACGTGGCGAACGTCGATGGAGGTCGGCGTGCGGGTTGAGGCCGAGCGGCCAGGCAGCGGTCACGTTCGGCACACGAGCAGCGCGTACCTGACCATGGTCGCCGTCGATGAGGACGGAAGGCCCACTCCCATCCCGCCGATGCTGACTGAGGACGCGCAGGACGAGCGGCGCGAGCGGGAGGCGCAGACCCGCCGCGACAACCGGCTCGCCGAGCGCGAGGAGTTCAGGAGAACGCTCGAGGCCGAGCGCGCAAGCCACATCTGATCAGGCCGACCGCATCGGAGAGGCGCCCTTCGTCGATTACATCTCCCACAGCGTCTGCGCGGCGGCATCCGATCCGCCGCGCGGGCCTCAAACGCTGTCGGCGATAGAGCGTCGCCTGGCCCGGCCGGATGAGCCGGTCATCGCATGCGTCCTGAGAGGGTGAGAGAGAAGAGAAGGGGTCATCTGAGCCATCTCGAATGCGCCGCCGAGGCGCTCGCCCGCGCGTACAAGGCTCGCAGTCGATTTGACGATCATTGGCGACGCCGACTCGCTCTGGACGTGGATCGCCGCGCCTGGCGCCACGGGTGAGGCGGGCAGCGCGGTGTGCGGCGCCTCGTGTCGAGGACCCCACCATCGGCACCGTCGGCGGATTTGGCCGCGCGCACGTCGCCGCTATGGCCACGCAGCCCGTCATGCATCGCCGGCCCAACCTGCGCCTCGCCACCTACGACGTTGAGAGGGGGCGCCGACGGCCACGCTCCGCCGCGGCGGGCCGGCGCCGGCACCCTCCGGTTAGGGCCACCAGCCAAATACCCCCGCCAACCTTGTTCTCGCCTCCCAAGCGTGGGTGATCGAACGGTCGTAGCTTCCGTCGTGATCGCACCGTCACCCCCGCTCGCAGGAGAACCGAGATGCCCTACACGCTTCCAGCCGTCCGTGAGATCGTCGACCCCCGCTCAGGCCGCCCGGCTTCCGCCATGCGTGCAGATCCGTTCCGGCAACGCGAGCTCGTCACCGCCTCACTGCTTCGCGTGCCTCGTGACGACCACCACAGGTCCTCCGGGAGCAGGCGGTCGCCCAGCGACTGAGCAAAGCATCCGTGTGACCCTCGTGATTCAACTCGCCCGTGTGCCGGCAGCCCACGATCGCGGATCGGGCGAGCCGGCGTCGTCGAGACTCGGCCGGCTCGCGACGGCGGGCCGATGCTCACGCCCCGGGCCCGCGTATCGCCGTCAGCGTGCGTCCGCGGGAAGCGGTAGCAGCTCAACGCCAGGCCTGCGACGCGCCGGCCCTGGTCGACGCCTCTTCAAGCGGCCCGGCCGCTCGAGGCGCCGCTGATCGAGTGCCCGCCTGACGCGTTCGACGTCGAAGCGCAGCGCGCCCTTCGGACCATCGCCGACTCGGATCGCGCCGAGCTCTGCTGCGTGCTCGCGGACCCACTCGCTGCTCACGCCGAGCATCGTGGCCACCTCCGTCGTGCCAACGTGGTGGCCGAGGCGCGACTCGTGACGCAGGAGTTCCACGACGCGAGACGCGATCGTCTCGACATCGGCCGCGGTAAGCGCAGACGAGTCACGCATCGCGTGCCCTCGGTTCTTGTCCCGACGCGGCGCTGGGGTTCGCGCCTGCGAGACGTGTGGGAGCTCGGTTGAACATCCGAGACCCCTTTCGTGTGGGATGTGTTGTGGGGTAACCGCGGGCTGGGTAAGCCCGCGCGACGCAAGCTAGCCGCCCGCCCGGACGGAAGTCCGAACGTACGCTGAGCGACCGCCGGACAGAGTGATGTGCCAGGCGCTTCCCAGCTCAGGCGCGCCTGAGCATCTCGCCTGGGACGCCGAGCCAGGCGACGCCTGCGGCGTTGGCTTGTTCTTCCCCGTCGGTCCCGTGGCCTCCGTCGTCGTCTGTCGGCACGGGGAACGCCATGACCCACGCACACGGGGCCACCAGGGCGCCGGAGCCGTAGCAGCCCGACACCCATGACACGTGGATGTGCGCCGGGCAGTTGCCGCTGCAGGTTTGCGGCGAGCCGTGGCTCGGGTAGCCGTCGTAGCCGATCCATTGGATCGCCGGCTTGAGCTGGCAGGCCGGTCGGGCTCCGGAGCTCCCGCAGCTCGCGGTCCAGCCCAGATCGCGGGCCAGCCGCCCGACCGTGATGTCCCAGTCGTGCTGCGCGGTCCCGGTCGCCGGCACGAGATCCACCGCGGTGCCGTCGCCGTGCGTGCGATGGCCGGTCTCCCGCCCGGCCGTGACGCGCACGTTGTAGCGGCGCAGCAGCCACAGCACGTCGTCGTGGATTCGCGCGTCGACCTGCTGGGGCGGCCGGCCGACGGCCATCGCCCAGGCGGGCAGCGCGCGGTAAGTGGCGGGGAACGTCAGCCGCACGGCCCGGTTGAGATCGGCTGGCCCGCTCGCGCCCACGAGCTGCGCGCACGACGCGGCCGCGGACGCGTCAGCGACGAGGGCCGCATCCACGGCGTCGGGGTCGGCCTAGGCGGCACCGCGGTAGCGAGCCGCGCGCGCGAGGACGTCATCGACGTACCAGCTGGCGTGGTTGTAGGCGAAGATCGCTCGCGGATAGTCCGCCGGCGCGCCGCTCCGGCGCAGCAGATTCGCGGTGCCCGGGATCGCGTCGGCTGGGTCGTAGCGGTCCTTGTCGCCATCGCCGTCGCCGTCCACGCCATAGAGCCTCCACGTCGGCGCGAGGAACTGGCCGGGCCCGCCCGCGCCGGCGCTGTTCTCGCCCGATTGCACGCCCGGTGCGTCGAGGCGACCGAAGTCGGTCTCGATCGAATAGATCCCGGCGATCACGGCCCAGTCCAGCCTGTAACGGTCCCCTGCCTGCCGGATCCACTGCAGATAGTTGCCCGGAATGTCGGCCAGCGCGGCGGGCGAGGGCGCGTAGCGCGTGCCCGCTCCAGGCCCGCACGTGCTGGGCGGCGCCAGCCCGCCCATCAATGTCGCCACGATGAGCGCGAGCAACAGCGCCAGCAAGGCAATCGCGGCCGTCGCCGCTGCGATCAGCCGCCGGGCGGCGCGCGGCTGGACCAGCGCCGACATGGATGTCAGCCACCAACCGCCGTCACGAGCCAGCGGCCGTGCCGATCACGCACCGACAGCGGGATGCTGTAGCGGCGCTGCCCGTCGTCGACCACGGCGCGTACGAGGACCTCGAGGTCGCTCGTAGCGGCCTGCGCGCGAACCGAGATCAGCCGAGGGCGAGACCTGGCGACGGCCTCGGGTACTCGCGGCGGTGACCCTTCCAGCTCGCGCAGCAGGGTCGCGGCCGCCGAACGGATGCGTCGCGCGCGGGCGCGGCCGTAGCTGTACCGCAGATAGCCATCCAGAAACGAACGGGCCGCGGCCGTCGCGGCGCGATCCGCACGTGGCGCAATGGCAGGCGCACCGCTCGACTCGCGCTCGTTCCGCGGCGCTCCGGGCGGCATCGTCGTCGGCGTCGGCGCGGGAGCATTGCTGGACGAGTGGCGCGGCCCGGTCGGCTCCGGAGCCGGCGGCGATCCCGTGCGAATGGAAGTCGAGCTGGGCGGTCTCCCCGGACGCAGGTCGCGTGCAGGGCGCGGGTCGGGATCGCGCAGCGTCAGTGCCGCGGTGAGCCCGAGCAACACAACGGCCGCGATCGCGAATGCGCCCTTGCGACGCTGCGCGTTCACGAGAACTCCTACGATCTCGTTCGCGTCGACGCATGCATCACTGGCCTAGTTGCCGGCCGGCGCTTCCTCTCCCTCGCGGGACTCTTCACCGACGGGTCTGAGCGTTCGGTGCTGCACCGTGCATCGGCGGGCAATGCCCCAACAGCGATGCTCGCGTTCGGCGCGCGTTGGCTGCGAACACCGCGCGCAGCGAGTCGCTGACTACGAGTCGGCTTGGCTCACCGCGGCGACGCGGTGTCTAATCCGGCTAGCTCGAGCTCTGGTCCAGGCACTCGTCCAGCACTCGGCTTTGCGCCTCGGACGGCTTGTCCAGGATGACCGCGTTCTCCCGCACTTCGGGCGGAGGAACCTCCGCGGGCTCGAGTCCCTGGTCACGCTGCCGCTTCGCTTCCGCGTCGATGTCGTCCTCGACGCGCTGGGCGGCCCGCTGCGCCTCGTCGGTGCCTCGGAAGAACAAGACGGTGATCGACGATTCGTTCGGAGCTTCGGTGTTGGTGAAGGCGCGCACAGCCCCGTTCTGGTCACGTGCCTCGTCGGCGAGCCGATCTCGGATCGATCCCTGCTCGCTTGATGAGTCGTCGGCGGCCAGCTCGGTTGGCGAGGCGTCGCGGGATTGGAGGCACTCGCTGAACCGGGAGGCGCTGTAGGTGTCGCTGCCGCCTCCGCATCCCGTCACCCATGCCGCCGCCAGGAGGCCGACGAGCGCCCCGTTCCGCAGTATCCCCCGACTGAGTCCCGCACACGCCTCTCGTCGAGTCATTGCGCCGCTCTCACCAGATGAGGAATCCCGCGAGGGCTGAAAGCTGCAGCATGATCCCGACACGCCAAAGCCGGATGCACGTAAGAGCCGCGGTGTCGCCGACCCGCCTCGAGCGCGCCCGGCGGCGCTCACTGGCGACTCCGGAGATCCCAGCGACGGCCGAGCAGGCGATCGCGGCGAGCATCAGCGCGATCCCGCCCTGCAGCTCGTTCGTGCCCATCCCGTCACGGAGCTGCCACAGCCAACTCGCGGTGCCGACCGCGTAATAGGCGCAAGCCGCAAGCAGCACTGCGACCACGAGGAGTCGGACCGCGTGGCGGACGCCGAAGAACAGTTCGCGTACGCCGGCCAACCCGGCACGGAGAAGGTCAACGCCCGGGAGCCGGTGCCCAGGACGAGCGTCGTCGAAGAGCCCTCGCACCACATGGGCGGCGCAGGCAGCTCCTGTGTGTCGACCTCGCGAGACGGGTTCCCCGAGTTGTCCTTGACCGCAAGCGCGAGCCACGGATGCAGCTCCACGGCCTCGTGCCAACGTCCGATTGGTGCGCGGTAGGGCCAGCATCCGATGCGCAGTCCATCGACGGCGTCCTCGAGGCGTCGCGATTCCGCGGTGGAGAGCCGTGGATGCCCTTCGGTCTCGAGCCAGGCCAACCCCGGTTCGTTACGCGCGGCTTCCGGCGCGACTACAGAACTCCCCAGCACGGCGAGGTGGAGCTCTTCGCCGAATGCGGTGCTGCAGCTGGCACGTCGCGCAACCATCCGGCGGGGACGGTAGCGCCGTCCCCCGTCGTCATCTCGCCAACGTGGGTCCGAGCCGCCTCGACGCCGCGGCATCAGCGTCGGGTCCGGTAGAGGTTCTCGCGGGCGCGCCGTCGCCATGCGTCGCGCTGGATTGCGCGCCGCTGCTGGGTCCGAGCGCGGCGCCACTCGTGATCGTGCACGTGGCGGCGCAGCGCGCGCAGATCCCCGCGATCGGGCCTCGGCATGTCGCCGTCCGCCGGGACCGATCGCAGGAGATCGCGCTGAGCCTGTTGGGCGCGGTGGGCACGATCGAGCAGCTCCTGCCGCTCCGCCGCGGTCGCCGCCTCATACCGAGCGGGATCGATACCTGCGGCGATCATGAGCTGATGCTCGCGCGCCTGGTGCTCGGGATCTCCGGGGCGAGTCGGCATCGAGGCGAGCTCGCCGCGTCTGCGGGCCACCCAGCGGGCGTGGTCATCCGGCGTCCATCGGCGGCCGTGCTCAGCCTGGTTCGCCTCCGCCCGACGAACGAGTTGCTCTGCCTGCCGCATCTCCGGTGCATCGATCATCTGCTGCAGCTCTCCCCGCCGCGCTCGCAGGCGCTCCTCCTCTTCCGCCGCGAGCGGTGAGGGCTGATGGCCTCCCGCCGCGCGCAGGGCGCGGGCTTCTTCGGACGGTCGGAGCGCTCCGTCGACTGCTCGCAGCTCGTTCTGATGCGTGCGCCGCTCGCCGAGCTTCTCCCGCGCTCGTTCATATTCGACGTCGAGCGCCCGGTCCGCGTGATGAGCGAGCCGCTCTCGTGCGACGCTGCTCGCCGCTTGAGCCTCCGTCAGCCCTTCACGTGCGGAGTGGCGCCGTGCGTGGCGGGCTACGGGCCGGCCGACTGTGCGCATCGCCTCCTGCGCCAGCCGGGTCTTGAAGTAGAGGCCGGCCAGCCCATCGCGCCGCGACCGGCTGCTGTCCTCGCCGCCGTGGGCGGCATTGAGCGTGAGCAGGTTCACGAGCTCGTGTCGCTTCAGGAACGCGACCCACCAGAAGATCGCTTCCACGATCCAGACACCGAGCCAGCCGAGGCCGCCCGGGTTGCCCATCTCGGCGATCACTGCGGCGACGTAGATGACGACGCCGAGCACGATTGCGTACAGCAGCTTGGCGATGAGGGCGCCCAAGAGGCGCTTGCCCCACGTGATGAAGCCCTGTCGTCCGGCCTCGCCGAACGCGGGGAGGAGGAAGACGAAGGGGGCGATCAGCAGGAAGAAGAGCGCCAGCGCGGCGAACGCGATCAGCCAGAACGCCAGCCACCCGAGCAGCAGTAGGGCACCGAGCAGGCCGACGATGACGATGACGAGGAGAGCGAGCCTCTTGCCCGTCGACTGGCCCTGCATCATCTGCACTCGCGGCTGGGTCGCGGTGTCGTCGTCCCCCTTCCAGCTTTCGTACAGCGCGTTGCGCTCGTCACCGTTCGCCGGGTAACGCAGCCACAGATCGGCGACCGTGGGCGCTGACGCGGCGTCCGCCCGATACTTGTAGGCGCCCTGCTTGTCGTAGTACTTGGCGTCCGTCGGCGGCTTGCTCAGGCAGAAGTTGACGTCCCCGAACTCGAGGGCGCACCATGGGCGCAGCACGATCGTGTCGAAGATCGCCTGCGCGCCCCGATCGAGTCCGTCCTCGCCGGCCTGGCTCTGGTTGCCAGGCCGGACGGCGCCGGCGACGCCGGTCGCGACTTCGCGGCCGGCGGCGTCGCCCCAGTTGCCGACCTTTCCTACGGTCCCGGCTGGGTCGTGGACGATGAGCAGGGCGATCAGCATGAGGCCGAGGCACGCGCCGAGGCCGGCGATGGTCTGGATGTACTTGCCGCGCACGAAGCCGTGCCACATGCCCCACAAGGCGGCGAGGCTGAGCGCGAGTGAGAAGTAGCCGGAGTCCAGGCCGAAGAGGCCGTCCATGGTCAGCACTCCGCCCTGGACTTTGTCGATGCTCGTGTTGATGAGGTTGAGGTGGAACGCCCAGTCGAGGGCGAGGAGGACGCCCTTGATGGCATAGAGGAAGCCGAGCCACAGGAAGCTGGCGATCGTCTGCAGCGCGGCGAGCAGGTTGTCGGTGAAGTGGGTGATTCCGGTGTCGATCTTGATGTCGTACGTGTAGTTGCCGATCGGGTAGCGGTGGGCGGGCGACCCGGTGGCGCGGCAGTTGGCGGAGCTCTGCCCGGCGGCGCCCTGGCGGCACGATGGCGATCGGCCGCCGAGGTCGCTGAAGGGGTCGCCGGCGGTCGCGGGCGAGGGCTGCCGATCGGCGGCGCCGGTGCCCGACGTCGTGTCGGCGCCGGGCGGGGTCGACGGCGCGGCTCCGCTGCCCGACTCTGGACCCGCCGATCCCGCGTCGGGCGGGCCTGACCGATCGGTGCTGTCGTCCGCGGCGGCGTCTCCGCCGCCGGCGCCGCCCGCCGTTCCCTTGCCCTCGTCGGGCTGCTGGCGACTCTTCGAGGCCCCTGGCTGCGAATCGGGGTCGCGCGTCGCCGCCGTAACGGCGGGATCGGTCGGAGCGCAGCTTCCCGGCGCGTCGCCCGGCCCCGCGACGCACTCTTCGGCCGCGGAGTCGGCCTGGTAGACGACAGGGTCCGCCAACGCCGGGTGGCTTGCTGTCAGTCCGACCGTGGCAGTGCAGAGGGCAGCGGCCAGCGCGGACCATCGGCGTGCGGGGTCACGCGGCGATCGCACCGGTGTCGCCGCCGGGTGTGGTGTCGAGTTCCTCGAGCAGCCGCGGACCGGGGTCGACGCGGATCGGCGCGACGCGGCCCTCGTAGTCGCGGAACATGGCGAGGCCCTTGCGATAGGAGAGCAGTCGCTGCACGAGTCGGTCGTCATCGCGATCGAGACGGAGCAACCCGAGTCCCTTGACGGCCTCGACCTCGGACTCCTGGCCGAAGACGAAGCGCGCGCCGATGAGGTTGTCGATCTGCTCGGCCTCGGCGAGCAGATGGGTGACGAGGATCGGGGTCGCGAACTCCGAGCGCCCCCAGCGGTTGAGATGCTCGATGAGCCGCTGGCCCGCGGGCTCCTGGAGCAGGAACCATGCCTCCTCGAATCCGACGACCTTGTGCCGGGTGCGATCGGAGCTGAGGATGCGCATGGCGAGCGCGATCATCAGGCGCAGGACGGCTTGGCCGATCCGCTCGTCCTCGGAGAGCTCGCTCTTCGGGGTGCCGGGCAGCGGGCGCGGGAGCTGGCGGATGCGGATGCTCGTGACCTGCTTGGCGGCGATGGGGGGTGGGATCCGGTCGGGCGTGGCGAAGCCGAGCCGGGCGAGGCCTCCGCGCGCGTACGTCTCGATCGCGCGGCCGGCGTCGCGCGCGTCCTCCTCGCCCTCCAGGAGCTCGTGGACGACGTCGAGGCAGGTGGCCTGGCGGGCCTGCGGCCGGCCCACGACCGCCTGGACGGCCCGGCGGATCTCGGTGCGCCATGTGGCCGGGAAGGGGATCGGCAGCAGGTCGACCAGGAAGCTGGTGGCGAG
>Ga0126314_10001321_pt1 | contig 11879 bp, 10 predicted proteins | sample Plot105B_FD_92535 | JGI IMG/M metagenome (GOLD analysis project Ga0126314, IMG submission 92535) | Serpentine soil microbial communities from UC McLaughlin Reserve, CA, USA - Plot105B | ecosystem: Environmental > Terrestrial > Soil > Grasslands | place: USA: UC McLaughlin Reserve, Lake County...
GGGGGTGGGTGGATATTATAAAATCCTAAAGATTAAGGTAACTATACCTTATATTTAAGATTGTATAGGTAACATTTTGAATGCGTGGAAATGTATTGGACTAGTCAATGTCCATTCAATAGTATTAATACCTTGATTTTCTTTAAATTGATTTAAGCTAGTAAAATAAGGTGCTACTGCCCAAGGGTTATTAGAACAACTTGGTTGGTTAGCAAATATATCGTAAATAATATAACCAAATAATACTGTAGCAACAACAGAGATTAAAGATCCTAAACTAGATATAGCATTCCATCCGCTGAAAGCATCAGGGTAATCAGGAATTCTTCTAGGCATTCCAGCCAATCCTAAGAAGTGTTGAGGGAAGAAAGTTAAATTAACCCCAATGAATAATGTCCAGAAATGGATTTTACCTAATAGATCATTGAATGTTCTACCTACAATTTTAGGTGTCCAATAATAGAATCCAGCAAATAGGGCAAATACGGCCCCCATTGATAATACATAATGGAAGTGAGCTACTACGTAGTAAGTATCATGGAAAGCAACATCTAATGATGCGTTTGATAATACAACTCCTGTTAATCCACCGATAGTGAATAGAGCTAAGAATCCTAATACAAATAATAAAGGTGTATTATATCTTAAACTTCCTCCATATAAAGTAGCTAACCATGAGAATATTTTAATTCCAGTTGGAACAGCAATAACCATTGTAGCTGCAGTGAAGTAAGCTCTAGTATCCACATCTAATCCAACCGCAAACATGTGGTGTGACCAAACTAAGAATCCTAAAATTCCGATAGAGAACATAGCATAAACCATCCCGATGTAACCAAAAATAGGTTTTCCTGAGAAAGTTGAAACTATGTGGCTAACTATACCAAATCCAGGGATAATTAGGATGTAACAAATATTTTGATTAAAAAAACAGCTGTTGTATAGCGAAGCAATATTTTTTTTTTGGAAAAAAAAATAGAAGAGAAGCCACTTTGTTAGACCGACTACTCTAATTGCAACAGTCTATTTTTATTAATACTCAAGAACTTTTATATTCTTGTTAGGACTTTATCTTAAATTGTAGTATTTTCCCTAGCCTAGCCAATTGATTTTTAATTAAAAATAAAAAAATTACTAGTGACTATTTATTGAGGACTTGATTACTAATATTTTAGCTATCCCTTTTTCAGTCAAATGTTCTTTGGCTAGGATTAATCTATACACCTTTCTTCATTTTAAATAGCTTATATGCTTTCTAGATTGTAAATGGTATTGATCAAAATATTGTATAACCTTTCTAGCTGAACCGAAGTTAGTTGAACCATAGTAATAGGTGTCTTGAGATTTTCTATATCCAATGTTTCCTCCTAAAAATTCTTTGATCTTAATTAACAACAGGTCCTTTTTTTGATCTATTTGATAATTTAATCTTAATTCCGGTTTATTTCTGGTAATACGTTTAATAATTTTTATTTGGAAACTAGCATCCGCATCAGAAAAACCTGCTAACCAGTGATTATCAAAATTATTGCTGTCGGCTTCGCCTACAAAAGTAAAATTAAGATTTAGATCTTTATACCTACTATGACTTAATATATTATTAAGTACTTGGTTAAATCTATGTTCTGTTCTTAATTTACCATTTATCAAATTAAGAACATGTAACATACCTTCTTTATTAGAAATTATTCAAAGGTATGCGTTTTTATCCTTCACTTTTTTTACATTACCGTAACCTAATCTTTCTTTCAAATAATAGGCTAAAAATGCATCTGAAGAACTAAAAACTATAACTAACTGTAAAGCTTTACTAAAATGACCGTCTCCATCTATTAATCCTGCTAGGTAATAACCTAATTGTTCATTATTTAGAGGCTTTAAATGTTTAGGAACGTGGTCCGATATAGGTTTAAGATTTTCGGAATTTACTACAATTTCGTCGCGTAAAGTCTCTGAGGTTCCATTTTTTATATTTAAAATGTTACCTGCTGATTTACTTCTTTGTTCTAACTTTTTTACTTTGTCATTTAAGAGGGAGTATTTAGAACTTAATAGCGAAGCAGTCCCAGCATACAGCAACGTTAAGAGGCCTACAATCGTAACCTCTGGGTGCCCGAAGAACCAGAATAAGTGTTGATATAAGATTGGATCTCCACCTCCAGCTGGATCGTAGAAACTAGTATTAAAGTTTCTATCTGTAAGAAGCATTGTAATTGCACCAGCTAATACAGGTAAAGATAATAATAATAAGATAGCTGTAATGAAAATAGCCCATACAAATAAAGGTAATTTATGTAAAGACATTCCATTTGTTCTCATATTTAAAGTTGTACTTATGAAGTTAATTGCCCCTAATAGAGAAGAAACTCCGGCTAAGTGTAAACTAAAAATAGCTAAATCTACCGATCCACCTGAATGTGATTGGATTCCAGCTAATGGCGGATAAACAGTCCATCCTGTCCCAGCTCCGTTTTCAACTAATGAGCTTAATAATAATAATATTAAAGCTGGAGGTAATAACCAGAATGAGATATTATTTAATCTCGGGAAAGCCATATCTGGACTTCCACAGTGGATAGGTAAAAAGAAATTCATTTTGTTATAACTGTTAAGTTATATTTGGACTATATCTTCATCCTTTAAATAACATTTTATTTATTTAAGGAGCATAACGTGTAGTCTCTGAGGATCCTAAAAAAATTATATTTTTGTTCGTTTCCTGCGGATCTTCCATTTTATTAGCGTAGCAATAAAGCTTTGTTTGCCTAGTTCTATTAGACAAAAGACTTCTACTATTTTTTGCAAAGCTAGCATTCTTTTTACTATTTAAGGTTATTGTAGGCTTAATTAAATAAGTTTTCAAAACTCTTATAAAAAGACTTTAGGAGTTTCCCGCAAATAGTTATGTAATAAGAGTAATATTACTATTACCCACGGCAATTTCTTTAATGAAGTAAGTTTTTATTTTTTTTAATTAAATACAGCTATGCTCGATTCACAATAAGAAGAGTTAAATTAGTAGCCTAGCAGGTCCAAATGTGAGAAATCAAATAATTTTCGTTTACTGTTAAATTGATCTTTAATTTTTTGAACTTCTAAGATTTCTTTAGTAGTTAAAACTTTTCCAGCTCGTAATCTAGATAGTTCTACCACATAACTTCAATCTTTAAAAGCCAAATACTTTGAAGAAAATAAAGGGAATTTATTGAAATAATTAATAACCTTTTCATGGCTAGTTGCATTGTGTGAAATAACCATGAAAGCGTAAAATATTTTATCATCTCTTTCCCTAGTTCTACTTAACAAATTGACACCTAAGTAACAAGCTATTTTATTTAATATAACAAAATAACTTACTCCTCCTTGTTCAGCTGATACTGATCTATGATAAGTTTGTCTCAATTCTATTCGAAAAAAAGTTTGAATTCTTTTGCTAGTAATATTTCCATTTTTTTTTCTGTCGATTAAAGTTATAGAAAAATTACCATCACCATCAGTAAATCCAGCTAACCAAGCATTACTGTCTATAGGAGATTGATCTAAATTTAAACAATCAATATTACAATTACTATTATTATTTAACCAATCTATAGCTCTGTGTAATGCTTCTATTTTGGGTGTCCGCATATAACCATTAATAATATTAATTATTTTGATTACATCTCCCAATTTTTGAATCTGCCATAGAACGTGACCTGCATCTTGTTTTTTATATATCTTACCGGCTTTAGTAATGCATTGTAATTTTATAGCTAAAGGCTCGTCCACTATATTAAATACCACCAATATTTTAGGGCTATATTTTTTAGCGTTTGAGTCTTTATTATGTACAGCTATAGAACCATCTGACTCTATCAGTCCGGCTAGATAAGGTCCTATTTTAGATCTCAAGGCTAACTCATCTATTTGTGTAGCGTCCTCAACGGACTCTTTCTTAATATTGTGTGTCTGATATTCTGCGATAGAATTAATAAAAAATAAATATACAATGTTTTTTATTGTATTTAAATTTCAACTGATTTTACCAAAACCTCCCACTAACCCAGGCATAACCATATAAAAGATCATGATGAATGCGTGAGCTGAGATTATAACATTAAATAATTGGTGATCACCTTGTAAAAATTGTACTCCAGGGCTCGATAGTTCTAATCTAATAAGTACAGAAAAGGCAGTACCAATCATTCCCGCAAAAACAGAAAAAATTAGATATAAAGTACCTATCTCTTTAGCATTTGTCGAATTTAACCAATTCATGTAATTTATAATTTAAATTTTACTTTAAGGTTGATTTTCAAAATTAATTTTATTATTTTTTCTATTAGAAAAAAGAAGCAATTTTTCTATATTTAGAATAAATTAGAAGCTACAATAATAAAATTAATTTTTATTTTTTATTTTAATTTACCATTTACCTATTTTTTTCTAACTTCTAATTTTTCTATTTATTTTTTTATTTAAAAAAAATATAAAAAATAAAGAAAAAAAGAAGCAAATTAGGCTAATTTAAATTTATAAATGGTATATTTCTGATTTACGTTTAGAAGGGGTATTTACTATAGTAAATTTTAAGGTAGACTAACTTTTAGACCTAACTTATATTATTATATTGAATACTAGGCTATTTTTATTATAAAAAAATCTGCCTATAATTTATTACTTGCCTAGCGAAGCTACCCCCTATCCCAAAGGGCTAGGGCTACAAACTACTTACCCAAAGGGTTATTGTTTAATTTTTTTAAAACTTGTGATTCTAAAAATTTAAAGTAAGATATTAGCTCCGCCTAACAGTAGTAAAATTAAATATTTTCATTTTAATCAATTTTCTTTCTTTTCTTTATTTTATTTTTTAAAATATAGGGAGTGGTAGAGTTAAGAAGGAATTGAACCTTTGTTTCGATAGACTTTGCAGGTCTACTACAGAACCATCTGTAAACTTAACCCTTTAAAAAAATATATAGAAATTAACAAAACAAATAAATTATAAAAAGGGGGGATTAAATATCCTAGCGAAGCAATTTTTTATTATTTTTCTTTATTTTTTATATTTTTTTTAAATAAAAAAATAAATAGAAAAATTAGAAGTAAGTTTTTTTTTTTAATACGAGTAAAGAGACTTGAACTCTTATGAATAAATTCACGAATTCCTAAGATTCGCCTGGCTACCAATTTCAGCATACTCGCTTAAAAAAGAAAAAATATAGGAAGCTAAAACAATAACTTATTGGTAGGTCTAGTAACCAAAGGTAACTATCGTGTTGCGTACGCTACTCTGCAATTTCTTTTGTGGGGAAAAATTTAAAGTAAGATATTAGCTCCGCCTAACAGTAGTAAAATTAAATATTTTCATTTTAATCAATTTTCTATTGAAGACTTCCTAATAAATCCCATCTATTTTCTATGCTATATACTTTTAGCTTCCTATATTTTTTCTTTTTTTTAACGAAGTAAGTCTTTTTTTTTATATAATCAAGTAATAATCCTAAAAGAATATAGTATATAGAAAAAGTTAAAAATTAATTTTTAGTTATATAGTAACTAAGGTCTGAATTATACAAAACTAAGTTTAAATCACTATGTTTTTTTACGAATAGTTAGCCAGGCCAAATATTTATAAAAAAAAATGTGGATATAAGACCAGCTACTATTCTATCTAAATATTAAAGGTGAAATAATATTTAGATAGCCAGACCAAATTCAAAAAATATCAATGTCTAATATTTTTATATTATCTCCTTTAAGTCAATTTGAAGTTACAAGTTTAATAGGGATAAATGCCCCAATCTTAGGGTATATTCACTTAAGTTTAACTAATTTAGCTTTATATACTATTTTTATATTATTTATAGTAGTAGGTTTACATTTTTATGGGAATAATGATTATAACTTAATACCAAGTAAATGGTCAATTTCATTAGAATCTTCTTTCGCTAGTTTAAATACAATGGTTAGAGAACAAGTAGGAAGCCACTCAGAAGTATATTTACCTTTTGTTTATTCTTTATTTTTCTTTATATTAATTGGTAATTTAATATCTAATGTTCCTTATTCATTTGCCGTAACAGCTAGTGGAGTAGTAGCTTTAGGATTAAGTTTAACTATCTTTATAGGAGTAACTATATTATCTTTATCAATTCATGGTATTAAATTCTTTTCTTTCTTTATTCCTGCTGGAACTCCTTTAGCTTTAGTTCCGTTATTAACTTTAATTGAATTAGTTTCTTACTTAGCTAGAGCCGTATCATTAGGAGTGAGACTTTTTGCTAATATTACAGCCGGACATACACTATTAAAAATATTATCTACTTATTTATATAAATTATTTACAGGTAATATCATAGTAGCAGTATTAACTTTAATACCTTTTGCTATATTTTTAGCATTAGTAGGGTTAGAAATAGCTGTTTCATTAATCCAAGCTTTCGTTTTCACTTTATTAGTTTGTTCTTATTTAAGAGACGCTATAGAATTACATTAATCCTAGCCTAATTTTTTTAATTAGCGCATGGGTCGGAAGTGGTAGGCTTTATTTTTTTAAATAAAAAAAATATAGAAGAAAGAAATTATTCCTTATTTTTAAATTACTAAATTTAAAAAATAGAACCCCCTAGCTTTATTTTTTTTAAAGATAAAAGTTTAGCTTACTAATGCTAGCAACTTTAAGAAAAAATGATGAAAAGACTTTAGCATAATGGTTAATGCAGTTCGCTCATAATGGATATTATAAGGGTTCAACTCCCTTAGGTCTTAATTTATTATTTACTTTATTTTTCTATAGAAAAATTAGAAGCAATTTTTTCTTTTTTTCTAATTATAAAAAAGAAGCCTACAACTATAAGAGTAATTAAGATCATTTAACTTAATTTAAAAATAAATTACTTAAATACGAAGGACGCTATTTTATTTACTTAACCGATGTTAGCAGCAGCAAAATACATTGGAGCAGGTTTAGCATGTTCTGGATTAATCGGAGCTGGAGCCGGAATTGGGACTGTATTCGGTTCATTAATTATCGCTACAGCAAGAAACCCTCAACTTAGAGGACAATTATTCACTTATGCAATCTTAGGTTTCGCTTTAGCAGAAGCTACAGGATTATTCGCATTAATGATGGCATTCTTATTATTATACTCATAATAAGTATCCCCCTTGCTTCTTAATCTTAACATATAAGCACTTTTTAAAATATTTAGACTTAAAAAAAGGGGGTTTTACTATTATGGGCCGAATAGTTATAAAATTAAAAATATTCATAGGCTGGGAGTAGCTTTAAATTTTCCTAGATATCTAACTACTCTCACTCATTTACTTAAAAGTATAAATATCTAGTAGGCTTTTATTTTTTATATATAATTAGTAGCCTAGCCTTTGGTTAGGCAATAAAATAGGGAAGTTAGCTGAGTGGTTTAGCAGTAATTTTACACATTGCAGACAGAGTTTCGATTACTCTACTTCCTAATTAAAAAAAAATAAATCTTAAATTTTAAAAATCAAGAATGGTAGACTAGGATACCTTAAAAAAATAAAATTTAGATACTTGTAAGGTCGCGGACCTACGATAGTTTCTAGGCTAAATTTTTCTATATTTTTTTTATTCAAAAAATAAATAAATAAATAAAAAGGAATTGCTACGCTAAGAAACTATTTAAATTATTGCAAAGTATTAAAAATTAGAATTTTTCTGAGGTATATAAAACAAAATAAATGAATTTATCTTTAATATTATTTTTAATAGGAATATTAGGTTTCATATTAAATAGAAAAAATATTATATTAATGATAATAGCTATAGAAATAATGTTATTATCAGTTACATTATTGTTATTGATAATGTCTTATGGTTTTGATGATAGTATAGGTCAAACTTTTAGTATATTTATTATTTCAATAGCTGGTGCTGAATCAGTAATAGGATTAAGTATATTGGTAGCATATTATAGATTAAGAGGTACAATTTCTTTAAGAAATTAATGTATTTATCAATAATAGTTTTACCTTTATTAGGGTCTTTAATTTCTGGATTATTAGGTAGAAAAGTAGGAGTAACAGGATCAAAAATTATTACTTGTAGTTGTTTAATCTTAAGTTCTTTATTAATTACTATCGCCTTTTATGAAGTAGGTCTAAGAGGATCAGAAGTAAGTATAAATTTAGGTAGTTGGATAGAATCTGAAATAATGAATATTAAATGGGAATTCTATTTTGATCAATTAACTGTTTCCTTAGGTTTAGCTGTAATCTATTGTTCGACTTTAATCCATATCTATACAGTTGACTACTTATCTAGTGATGCCCATAACCAGAGATTTTTCTCATATTTATCTGCTTTCACTTTTGGTATGTTAATTTTAATTTGTGGTGGAAATTATTTTGTGATGTTTGTAGGTTGGGAAGCAATAGGAGTAGTTTCTTATTTATTAATTAACTATTATTTTACTAGAATACAAGCAAATAAATCAGCAATATTAGCTTTCACTATGAATAGAGGAGGGGATATGTTAATGAGTATAGGATTTTTTTCTATATTTGCATTATTTGGATCTTTAAATTATTCTCAAATATTTGCTTTAGTTCCTTATATGAATGAAACTGCTATAACTATAATATCTTTATTATTATTAGGGGGTGCTTTAGCTAAAAGTGCTAATATTCCTTTACATTCTTGGTTACCTGGAAGTATGGAAGCTCCTACACCTGTAAGTGCTTTACTGCATGCTGCTACTCTAGTTACAGCTGGTATCTATTTATTATTAAGAAGTTCACCTATCTTAGAATATAGTCCCACTGCACTATTAGTAATAACTATTATAGGAAGTAGTACTGCATTCTTTGCTGCTACTTGTGGTTTATTACAAAATGATTTAAAAAGAATTATTGCCTTTAGTACTATATCTCAATTAGGATATATGATGATGGCTGTCGGTTTAAGTCAATATAATATCGCATTAATGCATACAGTTAACCATGCTTTCTTTAAAGCATTATTATTTTTAGGAGCTGGTGCAGTAATTCATGCATTTGCAGATGAACAAGATGTTAGAAAAATGGGAGGATTAATTAAATTTTTACCTTTAACTTATTCAGTAATGTTAGTAGGTACTTTAAGTTTATTAGCTACTCCTTATTTAACAGGATTCTATAGTAAAGACCTTATCTTAGAGTTAGCTTTCGGACAATATTCATTTAAAGGTATGTATGGTTATATTTTAGGGACAATAACTGCAGGTATAACTGCTTTTTATAGTTTTAGATTAATTAGTTTAGTATTTTTAACTTACCCTAATGGGGCTAAAAATTCTTATTTAAATTGTCATGAATCTAATATCTGGACTGTTATTCCTTTAATCTTATTAGCTTTATTTAGTATATTCTTCGGTTATGTTCTTTCGGATGTATATGTTGGAGTAGGTTCAGATTTCTTTGCTAATTCTTTATTTACTCACCCTAATAATATTACTCTGATTGAAGCAGAATTCTCTCTAAGTACTATTTGGAAATTACTACCAGCAATTATTAGTTTCATAGGAGCAGGTTCAGCTATCTTTTTATATCATATTCAACCTCATTTCTTAAATAATTTAGTAAGTAGTAATTTATCTATAAAAGTTTATTCTTTCTTTAATGGTAAATACTATTTCGATGTATTATATAATCATTTTTTAGTGAATAAAGGATTTAAATTAGGATATAAAATATCTAAAGAAATAGACAGAGGAACTATTGAATTAGTAGGTCCTTTTGGATTATCTAATAATTTCTATAATACGGCTTTAAATATTGCTAAATTAGATACCGGAATTATTACTACTTATTCTTTATATATTACTATCGGATTATTAGCTTTATTATTATTAGTATTTACACCTATGGTTGCTTCTTTTTTTTCTAGTTCAATAGAAAATAATATAGTAGTTGGTGCTGAGGCCAATAATTCGCTATTAATGGAACTTAGATTAGTAATTATATACTTAGCTTCTTGTTTCATAATTTTAAAAGATAAATAATTTACTTTTTCACCCCCCCCCCCTAACAAAGTTAACTAAGTTAACTAAGTTAACGAAGTAATTTTTTCTTTCTTTATTTTTATCTAGTTTTTTTTTTTGAAAAAAAAAATAAAAAGAGGGTTAATTTTATTATTTTTTTAATATTAAATTTGCATTATTAATATAGTATTAAATAGAGTCTATAAGTATAGACTAGTCTTTAAGTTATTTATTCTACTGGGAGGGGATAATATATCGCCTATTTTTTATTTGTTTTTGATTTTTGTTTGTATAATAATAGCGGGAAAATAAATAGGAGTCTAGCCCTCTGGGGCAAGCATAAGGAATAATCGTCATTGGTAAGATAACACGATTGCTAATCGTTTGGGTTTATACCCTTGGGCGTTCGACTCGCCTTTATTCCGAATATATAGAATTGTAATTACTAGCCTGGCTTCTTTTTTTTTCTAATAGAAAAAATTGCTTCTTTTTTTCTAATAGAAAAAATATAGGCAAGAAATAACTAGTCGATAAATTATCCTGCCTTTTGCTTTGCTATTTGTTTTTTCTATTTAAACAATATAAATAATGTTTATATAGTTTGCTACCGCTAAATGTATGCTTAGTCATCCTGCCTTTCTTTTCATGTTTATAGTTTAAATCTTTTTTAAACAAATAATATGAAATTGTATCGGTCACAATTTCTAGGTTAAACCTACTAAAATATGAGCTATAATTTAAACTGTTACAATTTTAGTTTAACCTTTAATTTTTTCTAGTGTAATAATAAATAATTTTTGATGAATAAATTACTTGCCTAGAGAAGCCTTTTTCTAATTTATATGTTATTAAAGCTTGTAAGTGGCTTTAAAATAGCTCGCCTTGTTTAACCATTTTTTAATTTAAAAAATGAATAAATTAGAAAAAGGCTAGGATTAAAGCAGTAGGTTTATAGATAAAGATTCTAATTCTTAGTAAGTAGATTCATTAAGCTATTAATTTTTTTACTTAAAAAAGAAAGGCTAGTAATAACTAGTATGCTTTATTTTTATATTTTAAAAAATTATACAACCTACTTCTTTATTTTTATTATTAATATAAAGATTATTATAGTTTTTATATTATAACTTATTTCTTTTTATAAAATGAAAACTTTATTTATAAATCTCTTAGCTTTTGGTTCTTTACTTTCCAGTATTCTAACTATTACAGCTAAAAATCCAGTAATTTCAGTGATTTTTTTAATTTGTACTTTTGTACAAGCAGCTGGTTATTTAATATTAATCGGTATCCAGTTTTTAGGTTTATCTTATATAGTAATATATGTAGGTGCTATAGCTGTTTTATTTTTATTCGTAATAATGATGATAAACATCAAACTTACAGATATATTAGAAACAGGAAATCAATATACTAAAAATTTACCGATAGCTATTATTATTGGTTCTTTATTTTTATTTATTATCTTTCAAGTAATTCCTTTAAATTTATATAATGTACCAAGCTTATCTATTTCATTATTAAATAATTTTAATCATCTAATCTTTAGTAATTTCAAAGAGTTGCTACCTAATGATTTATTCTTTACTGGTTTCGCAATAAATAGTAATGTGGCTAACGACTTATTTGTTTTAAATTTCCAACAAATAGAAGTTTTAGGGCACACTCTATATACTTATGGAAGTTTATTATTATTATTATTAAGTTTTATTTTATTATTAGCTATGTATGCTACAATAGTAATATCAACTAGCAAAAAATAATAATATTTTTAGACTTTAGATTAAACCCCCCCCCCCCCCCCCCCCCCCCCCCCCCCCCCAAAAGAAGAATAATAAAAAAAAAAAAAAAAATTAACATAAAACATTTTTATTTTTTTTAATAAATTAAATTTAA
>Ga0126314_10001322_pt1 | contig 11872 bp, 9 predicted proteins | sample Plot105B_FD_92535 | JGI IMG/M metagenome (GOLD analysis project Ga0126314, IMG submission 92535) | Serpentine soil microbial communities from UC McLaughlin Reserve, CA, USA - Plot105B | ecosystem: Environmental > Terrestrial > Soil > Grasslands | place: USA: UC McLaughlin Reserve, Lake County...
ACCGTCACATTGGTACCCTTATCATCGCAGGAATTGGGATTGCAGTTCTTTGCCCGCTCCTCAAGAATCTCCACAAAGATCAGTACCACCTTATTGGTCAGGCGTCCTGCAGACAGCGGGGTAGTCCCTTCCTCCACTGCCGCCTGCTTCAGCTCAAGGATATCAAAGCGCGGGTTCTTGCTGCCGTCCACAAAACGGTCATAAGTCCGCTCCTGCACGGCGTTAAAAGGCTTACTTGACGTATACGTAACCTCCGGTACCGATACCAGGTATCCTTCAGATGTCACACCGCAGCCCTTGGTGATCGTGATAGATGTTCCATCAGCACTGGTCTTCACTTCCAGACCGCAAACCACACCGATCCCTATCAGGTTGGTACGGGTAAGCCTTCCCTGTTCTTCTAAATATCCAAACAGCTGATTGAGGTGCTCTGAAGTCAGCAACTGATCAGGTACAAATTCGGGGTAGTTTACTTGTGTAGGAAGCATAATATTTTGTTTTTACTGGTTTATACAATAGTTTGGTTCAGGTACACCCGGTTCTCATCATCACCATCCGCACAATCGTGCAGCGATGCTTTTGGATATACACTTTTTAGATTTTTAAATACTTCGAGCAATGCAGTCAGTTTAAGATGTTGTGCATCAGCATCCGGTTCTGCTTTGGTCAGTTCAGCCGACCAGTCACAGTACACTTGCTCAAACTCCCCGAGCTGTGCAGTACTCACCCAGCAGATCTTCAATCCAAGATGCGCCGGAGTCTCCTGCCGGATGGTGTTCTCCGCAAAACGCCGGAAGGCGATGCCTTCATTGGCAAGGCCGGCTTCCCCGTTCAGCACAATGGTCAGCCGGAACGAATACGGATCTTCTTCCCCGCATACCGAGCAGTCCGGGCTCAGACAGATGGACAACAAAGGGTCTCCTTCCGGAAAGGCCTCATTAGGCTTGTTCCTTGGACGGAGTAGCAGGTGTTCGACGATGAAGATCTCTTCCGCTGCCAGCAGTTGTTTGGCAAAAGCAATGATCTCATCACGTACAACGATCGCCTCAGCTTCCGTTTCAAATGCCTGTTTCCGCGTCGCAATCGTCTCTCCGGCGGGATCTTTAAGGTTGATCACCCATTTGTTGACCTGGCGGATGTCGTACCGGGCCTCAGTGCCAATGTATTTCAATACCTCCCTGATTTCCGTTTTTGTCTTTTCCTGGGCGAGGTTATAATCGTTATTGTAATAGCGGGTGCTGCCGCTGATGTACAATTTGCCATCCTGATCCTTTAACCTCCAGCGGCGCTCATAAGAACGGTTGTCAAAGTCCTTTTCTTCATAATACTCAAAATGGTTCTCCAGGCTTTTAAAACCGAGCAGCCGCTCGATCCTGCGCTTCAATCCAGCGACATTTTCATCGCTGCAGACCGAGGCCGGAGATTTATAATTGTGTGACCTGCCGCGGTTGCTGCTGGTGAAGGGAAAATCCTTCAGAAAATTCACTTTGTCCTTGATCAAAGTCTCATTAGCCAGCTTTTTACTGCCCGAATAGGCATAAAGCATTAACGCATAATCCGTAAACTGCTCTGAAAATCTGGCCATCATGTGGTCGAGGAAACGGTTCCTGCGGTCCAGGAAGGTCGCATTGTTTTCACTGAGCAATTCCAGGCTGCCCTGGTTAAGTACAGCACCGTCTACCTCCGCCAGCAATCCGTTAAGACCAGAAATATGTGGCTCATCCAGCAAAGCAGCAAAATAAGAATGACTGACCGTTTCATCCAGCGCAAACAACTCCTTAAAATGGCTCAGTTGCGCAAGATAATTGACAAACAACTGCTCGTAAAACAACAGATAGGCCTTCAGCTGCTTGGCCTGTGCCCGCCGCTCCTGGGAAACATGGGCCGGAAGCCCTTCTTTACCCACACCGTAAGTCAAGGGAAGGGAATCCTGCAAGGGCTGGTATTCAGCAAGAGGGAACCAGGTACCTTCAGGCACCTGCAAATCGTTTTCAAGAATTGAAAACTTAGGCTGCGCGTTTGCCCCTTTGATGACCTGGAACGTATCAGCCAGCTCTAGACGGTCCGGCAAAAATGGCAAACCGTTCTTAAATACGAGAAATTTGGAACCTTCGATATACAACCTTGGCTGGTGATTGTAACTAACCGCCATCGTCCACGACTGGTTTTCGATAAGGTTTCCCTCCTCATCATATTTCACAAAAACCAGGTTTCTGATCGCAGTTACGCCCTGAATATCCATCAGGAGATTGATCACATCAGAAGTATGCAGCACTTTCTTCAATTGGGTAGTTTCAAGCTGCTCATTATTAATAAACCCATTGTTCAATGGCGGCCCGTCAAATATTTCATCAACGCTAAGGCCCGCACCAAGCATTTCCTTCAGTGAATAAAAACGGATGTCCGCACTGAAATACTGGTCGATCAGGAAATAGGCCTCCGCCAGTACCTTTTCAATATCGGCATCAGGCGCTACATCCATATCGGCACAGATAGAAATGTCCTCTACTGCGATGGCCTTGATCGTACAATAATCTTCACTCAGGTTACGGTGACTGTGCAGCGCAGTCTTCGTAAGGCCGATCACTTCGTCACCCTTTTTAATTTTTTCAAGGTACTTTACGAGGATACCCGAAGCGGAAGCATCCGCCATGGCCGTGCTCAGGTCGAGCAGCTGCAAAGATTTGCGGTCGCTTTCACTGCCAAACCAAACCAGGAAAGGGACATCTTCCATCAGCAGCGTTTCGGTCACCGAGGCATCCGAAGCATCCGGTAGGAATTTAATTTCAAATGTGGCAAAAACCGGTCTTCTAAGTGCCCTTGCCAGTTCAGATTGCGGAATATCCAGGTTGTCTCCTTTGTTGCCCGAAATAAACTGGACTGTTACTGCAGTAATGCTGCTCAGCTGGTTTCTAAATGATTTGTACTTTGCTTTGTCCGCTTCAATCTGGTGCCATGGTGGCAAACGCATTTCTATGGTCGCGGTGCTGTACACCAGATTGATCGGATCCGTAAAGAACCCAAAATTATATTTGATCTTACCACTGTTCAGGTCCCCTATTCCTTCTTCATCCTCAAATTCGATCAGTACATCGTACAGGCCTTTAATGATGATCTGGTGTTCAGTTTCCGGTGTATACTGCAATGAACTCTCTGCGCAACTTGCATACAAAAACATTTCCTCACAAGGACATTCCTTACAATTTATCCAGCCGTTTTTGATACCGTCAATGTCGATCAGCAGCTTGCGGTAATCACTCCTGGTCAGCGGATTAATGGTCAGGATTTCCCGGGCTGTGAAGAAACCCTGTTTCTCGGGCTCCGCCTTTTGACCAGGCGCAGGCGCAAGCAGGTCCTTCATGTCAAATGAAGTCCGATATCCAAGATCCGTAATGGCGTAGCACAGCAGTTCCAGCAAGGTAATCCCCGGATCGTGAACGTTATAATCTGTCCAGAACTTACTTCCCAGATCCTCAATATACTTCATCCCCAACTGGCGCAGGAGTGTATAGTCCATACTGACCGGAAGTGAAAGATTTTTCTGTATTGTTATATTTTCTGGCATAGCGTTCCTGTTAATGTTTTATTTCTCGTCTCAGCCTGGCATTTCCCCGATTATATTCATCTGTACAATCTTCAGCAACCGTACCAGATAGTACCTCACTAATCTTAGCAATGGCATGTTTGTTTTTCGGTGCAGATACCAGAACAGACCTGCCGGTAGCGGCCTCTATCTGGTCCGTATCACTGCCCTCCACAGAAGGGGCCTCACCGATCCTGTGGTACATTTTTACGTCAGTGATGTAATCCACATAGCTCCTTTCCTCTATGAAATTGATGAGCACAGATTTATGAACCCGCCCTCCGAATTCCACATTGCCAGACTGACCATATGCCCATGGCGTCAAATAAGCAGTTATTTCCTGCTGAAGCAGTTCCCGGTAAAAATTAAACTCCAGACCAGGAAAAAGCTTCAGTTTAAAATCCAGCCTTACCTCCTCAAACTGAGGATGACGCACATGCAATTTTACATGACAAGATAACTTTGCCTTGAGGAAATCATAAATACCCGTCAATACATCCTGATTTGTATAAGGCCGCAGTGGATTCGCATCATTGCGGTTCTGCAGGTTAGGAATGGTGATCACCGTCACATGGCCAGGAGCCACTTCATTATAATCATTTCCTTCAAACTTCGTATGATTCAAGCATTTAACCCGATGGATATCAGGAAAGGCTTCAAGTACCAAATGCTCATAGTCCCAGATCGTGATTGCCCTGGCCTTATGGCGCAGCCGCTCACTCACCCTTACATAATAAGCCTCTTCCGCCTCATTGGCCCTTCCACCAAAACTCGCATAAGGCTGTTCTATTTTCTTAACTGCCGAGCTCGCCTCCTTCAGCTTGCTGACCGTTCCGGCCGGCAATGCCGTGTCAAGAAAGTCAGTTGCATTATCACGGTCTTTATAGGTCACCACTGCAGCCTGCGCAAGCACCGCCATCAGTCTGCATACACTTTCCGACTTCTCCTTCACTGCAGCCCTGATCCAAAGGTAACCCGAAGGCAGAACCGTACTGACCGTTCCCGCATCCGCAGGGATGACAAAAGAGATGATACCAGATTTCAGCAGTTGGCTGGTCTGGTCGCTCAGGTTCTCATTTTTAAACACCGTCCACTGGTTGTTCTTCAAATAACTCCAGCTCAGGTGCTCCTTAGGTTTCTCCAGCAAAGGATCCGTAGTGCCCTCCAATACCTGGAAAAGCACATTCACACTTTGCCCGCCTTGCAGGTCCGTCAAGCCGATATAAAACTCTCCTTCATTGTGAAGTGTCTTGTTCTTCGCATCTGTAAACTGGGGCAGAAACCTGACCTCGCTGTTGCTCAATTTCCGGTGCTGTTCCATTTCCCCAAAAGGATAAATATGAAAGAACTGCACAGCCCGGTTGTCAAAAGCAGCCGAACTGGCCACCTCTCCCACCGAAAATGCCTTATAATGAAGGGTCATTTTCTTTATGGTCGGCGTGTAAGGCTCCGTAGGCTCAGACGCTATACTTCCTTTAGCCAACGCAATCAGGTATGCCGTCAGCGCCTTTTGGTATTCCTGGTGCCCAAAGCCCGAGTTAAGCGTCAGCTTTAAATAGCCTTTAATGGCCGTAATGTCATAAGGCTTATAGGGTTGACGATGGTCCGAGATCACCCCATCCGGCAAAGCCATTAAGGATTCCGGAAAAGTCAGCACCTCTTTATTTGGCGAAAAAGTACCTGTGACGTAATTGTAAACAAAATCACTTAAAATCCCCGCATCAGTAACCCCCTCCTGCCAGACTCCCTGTTGCAGGCTAAAAAAGTGTGTCTTTGGATTTTCATCCACATAAGCAGTATTTACGGGGTTGTATTCGCCATAATTGTAATCAATATCAAACGCTTCATCCGGCAAACCCTTCCATTCCACCCGGAACAAAATCTTCGCATTTTTCTTTTTAAAAACCTCTTCATTACCAATGAGCAGAGAATTGCCCTTCACCGGTGCAGGACCAAAAGGTAGGAAAGGCTTGGAAGGATCCAGCACCCCGATGTCGTTCGACAGTGACAAGTTCTTCATACCACCCACAGTCACCGCATCAGACGCATTCAAGCCTACCTTCACTTCCACCTCCACCTTGGCAATGACCACATCCTTCAGCAAATCATAGCCGTAAGCCCCGGCGTCATCATTTCTCAACAGCACCCTAAGCATCGGCAAATCCGTGCTAAACGTTCCTCCGTGTGCCTTAGGCACATAGTTAGTGATCGCCGGAACATCCCCTGCAAGGGTAAAGGTCAGTATCGTAGCAGCAGTCGTTGTACCCGTGATCAGGCCGGAAGTCCAGCTGAAGCTGTCCACCTTAATCCAGCCTTTTTCCGAAGTCAGCCAGCACTCCGCCTGGTTGAGGGCCGTATGCTGGGCAGCAGAAAACACCGCAGCAAACTTAATGCTCACCGTTCTTTCACCTTCAGTGAGAAAGAGGTAATGCGAAGCAACCGCCAGACCAATAGAGGCCTTCGGCAAACTTACCGCATTCAATGCCCCTTCCGTATATTTTTTACTGACAAACGGATGCCATTCTTTATAGGGTGATTCCAGCGCAGCACCCATGCCATCTGCAGAATTGACTACCGGAGCCGCAAACAAGCGGCCCTTATTGACCACCGGCAATATATTGTCAGCCACAGTCCCTTTATACACCGTCATCAGTTTGGCTACTTTCGCCTTGTTAAACACCACATCCCGGCCCAGCTCATAGCTCACCTCTTTGCCCTGGCTATCCTTACCCGCTTTCAGCAGGCTTCCCTTTTTCAGAAGGTAAGCATCCATCTGTTTAGCCAGTTCAAGGACAATATGGGCCTTATTCTCCACTGCCTTCTTAGGAAACAGATGCAGGACCTCTTTGTAATAAAAGTCCAGGTGCCGTTTCGTTAAGGTATTGGAATGCTGTTTGGCAAAACGGAACAGCTTTAAGAACGTAAGGAATAAAGCATAATGAGGCAAATGCGTATTCCGGTTGTTCAAAGTAGCCAGCAAGCTGTTTTCCGCTTCCTTAATCACCTTGGCATACGACAGCAGGAACTGATCAAACAGCCCGGTAAATAAATTATGACCTGCCAGGTGGTTGATTTTCCGGTGGTTGCTCCAGAGTGGATCACCGTAAATACTCGCATCTTCCTGTATCGCAGTGTAATAATCTTCCCAACCCGACGCATCCTTGATCCAATGACCAGAAAGTCCCTCTGCAATCCTCGTCGACGCTTTCAATACCGGAAGCCCCAATACTTTCCAGTCCGGCAGGTCCTTCTCCTTGATCAGGTTCAGGCTTTTTCCAGCCTTATAATAGCTCAATAATTTAAGGAGCGCAGGCTGCAGCTTTACAGCGATCAGGTTCTGTATCGTACATTTCAAACTGATTTCAGAAGGAATACTGGCAATTTTATTGTCAAAAGCCTTGCAAATGGTCATTAAAGCTCCAAACAGGCCGCCCAGCGTTTCCCTTTTCAACGTAATGTTACTGGCAAACTCATCGGCCTTTAAAATTGCGAAACGGTCACTTAAGGATCTTCGGTATGCATCAATGTCCTGTATGGCAATTGCACCCAGTAAGGCAGAAACATCACTTTGAAAAAAGGGCTTCCAATTGCCCGAGGCTTCATTCTGCGCGTCATAATAGTTCAGATAGGCAGCAAATTCATTGGCAAAAACGATCCATTCGGCATAATCACGCTCTTCAATACTAACATATCCCTCTTTCAAGGCGGCAAGTTCGCGCTGCTGCTGGCTGGTTCCACCGCGCTGTAAAGGATTTTTGTTTTCGCTGCAGGCCATAATTATAACGCTACTAGATTGTTAGTGGTAATCAGTTCAAGCTCCGTACCTTCATTCCTGTAATAGGGGTAAACGAAATTGAACCTTGAATTTGTCGCCCGGACCACATACTCGATCTCCAGGACAATGATCCCCTCCAGTTCATTCTCCGTATTCATCTCTGTCTTTTTAACATCGATCCGCGGCTCGAAATACAATATGGCCGTTTGGATTTTGTCCTTAATGATCGTCTTGGTGCTCGTATCGAGCGATTCAAAAACCAGCTCGTCCATATTGCAGCCATATTTTGGCTGCATGACCCGTTCACCCACCCGGGTAGAAAGCAATACCTCCAGGCTTTTCTGAATATCCAGTACCTTTTCCGTCATCTCCACACTTTGCAAAGACAGGTCAAAAGAAGGAGGAAAGCTCCAGCCCCTGCCCAGGAAATCGTTATTTTTAAATTCTGCTTCCATAATCTTATCAATTTAGCCTCCGATGATCACTGTAGCTGCCCCCAGTACGATCGTTCCGCCATGAGCGGTCGAATCTCCCAATCTCGCTGCCGGAGCCCCTCCGATCATCACCGTAGAGGAACCCGAAACAATAGAATCCGGCGGGCCGGAACATGTGAGCATGTCGCCGACCCTCGCCGCAGGCATACCCGCGATCAATACCGTCGGACAACCCGGCGGCAAAATAGGCCCACCCACATGTGGAACCGGCCCGGTGAACATTGGGCAAACATGCATATCTCCTGCTCGTGCTGCTGGTGGCATTTTTATTTAATTAATTTGTACAATAGAACCTTTTATGGTCAGGCTTCCGCCGGAAGACACCTCTGCACCCGCGCTTCCCTCCAGTTTTGCCTGAGCACTGCCCTTCATCGTAATGTTGACCCCCTCGGTTTTCAAATCTCCGGTGGCTTTTAATACAATATCTTTAATACTCTCCAGCGTTATTCCGCTGTCATCCATCAGCAATTTATTTCCATGCTGATCTTCCATGCTGATCGATTTATCCTCCTCAGAAAGGGCCACTTTATTGCCCGCAGGCGTCTCAATACTGATCGTCTTTTTATCATCATTGAACATCACCTTCATCTTGCTGCGCGATACATAGCCTTTTTCATGATTGTCATCGCTACCCTTCAGCGGCGCAGCCTTATCGCTGCTGTTGCACATGCCCAAGATCACCGCAAACCGGGGATCATTATTGATGAAGCCTACAATCACCTCATCCCCGATCTCAGGCCTGAAAAACGTACCCCGATCCTTGCCCGCATCCAGCGTGCTGATCCTGGTCCAGATGCCCTCATCCTCAGTACTGATGTTGGGCAAACGCACCATGATCCTGTCCTCACCTTCCGGGTCACCTTCCAGTTTGCTCACGATGCCAATCTGTAGCCCTTGTATGGCCGGCAGCAAAGCACCCGCCATCGGCTGCTGCACGCTATAACTCTGCGCAAACCATTCCGGGTTCAGGCCAAACTGAAACGCAGTTTCCCAGTTTCCGCCACTGATCTGCTGCCGGACCCCTGTGACAAACAACTTACCCTCAAAACGGTCCCCAATTCCGTTCAACTGGATCATCTGTCCAGGTTTCACTGCGGCCGTGCCGTCGGTGGTCACCCTTCCCCTGATCTTTGCCAGTTTATGCTTCAGCATCTTCGCATTCGCCCATTGCTGCAGCTCCTGCTCGGTCAACCGGCCGCTGTGCTGCAACATAAAACCTTCTTCCCCAATCACATCCGCCAGCGCATCAGAACTCAGATTACCTGCATCAGGCACACCCGGATCTTCCGCCTCCACATCCGCGATCAGCGCATTGTCCGCAGGATTCCAGGCCGCAGCCTTAACCGCTTTAAACTGAAGCCGTGCATCAATCTCCGCATCCAGGTCATGAACGGTCGCGCCATACTGCACCGCCAAAGCCGTTTCAGCGCCGAAATCCGGCTTCACTACCGCAAGTTTCCCATCGTCCGGAATGCACAGCAATCCATTCGCATCCACCCTGCACAGCAGGAAATCCCAGTCCGTACTGTTGTACTGGACCACCTCCTCATGCTGCACCGGCGTAGCTGCCACGTCCTTATCAATGCCATACGCATCGATCAGTTCCTCCATGATTTCGCTATCCTTCATGTCCTTGAAATACTTGTTCTTGCAGGATACGGTCATCTTCACCGCCTTATCCCTGCATTCCACCATCAGCACCGAACTCGTCTTTCTCACCTTCAGACCATGCTTAATGACAATACCTTTAAAAACCGTTTCCTCCTGACCCCTATAGCCTGCCTTGATCTCCAGTTCCTTACCAGGCTCAAAGTCAGGCATATTACTCACCTCAAAAGACTCTTTGGAAGGCTCGCCGTCCATAATGATGATGCTTGCCGAAGGAATGCGGTTGATCTCTTTGTTCACCACGATGGACAAGACCTGGTACGTTCTGGAAACTTCATTCCCGTTCGATAGCATCGTGAAGGTGCAAACACTTTTAGGTGCATGAGAAGGTATGGTTCTTTCGTTTGGCATAACAGCAGCTATAGTTTAATAACAGGAGGAAAAAACAACGGCGTACCCTGCTTCAACTCCCTGAAATTGATCAGCTTATTGACGCGGGCCACCTCGATATAATATTTTGAATCGCCGTAAATGTGAAAACACATCAGCGGCAGGGTATCCCCTTCTTTGGTCACCCGGTAATGGGTCAGGTCCGGAGACTGCGGATTTTCAGCAGCCACGCGGAGCGTTTCCTCCACACTGCCCTTAAAGCCCGTCTTGCAGACCGCCCGGATCGGACTTCCGTCCGGGTTAAATAACTTATAAGTAACCGTAAGTGCATTGCACCTGCCCTTAAAGATGAAGTTGCCCCAAACCAGCTTAAAATGCTGCGGCTCATGAGAATCACTATCATACTCCAAAAGCATTTTCTTGAAATTCTCTACATCCTCAAAAATGTTCTCCTTAGGCTTTCCGTCGATGATCCCAGAAGAATCAAACAGGAACTCAAAGGACATCTCCTCCGGCTTCTTTACATTAAAACGCTGGGTAGCCGCACTCGTGCCATGCCCCTGACCTTCCGTAAACTCGACCTTATAATCCAGTACATAAGATTCCGGGTTGATCAGCGCGGTAAACGTATCCCCGACCTTATGGCTATCGGCATAATCCGGGTTGTTATACGCAAGTATCTTGATCTTTTCTAATTTTCCTTCAGGCATTACCGTTCTTTTTTAGCGTTCATCAAATCAATAACCTGTTCAATGCACTGCCGGATCAGGCCATCCTTATCATCAGCAGCAGCAGCGCTTCCAGGCGCAGCAGCCGCCGGTGTACCCTCCGAAGAAGGCTGGTTTACCGTTACCCGAATGTGCAGCTCTTTAATTTCTATTGGCATCTACTTGACTGTAAAATAATTATAACACATATCCAGGGTCTCGATGACCACCGAATTCTCCTGCGCGTTGAAATCCGACACCGTCCATTTCTTCGGCCACACATTGTACAGGCTCCAGGTCTTTAAAGGCTGGTGCTGCTCATTAAGCAGGATCACATTGACCTGGGCCGGCTGAAACTTGCGGTTCTGCAGCGCATCCAATAACCAGCTGATCACCTTTGAGTCCGTCAGCATGCCCCTTTTCAGGGAAAGATCCGGATACTTGCTGCGCAAAGGCAGCTTGTGCTCAAACCGGTTCTCGCCGCCTTCCTTGAACGCTTCTGTATCAAACTCAATGCTCAGACCCGAAACAGACTGAAACCTCGAATCGTTATCATTGCCGATACCGACAAACTCGACCTTGAAATGAAAGCCGACCGGCGGATAGTAACCGCCAGCCATTAGTTCAGTACATTCAGACCTTCATGTGCCAGTTCAAGCGTCTCAATGGCCACCTCATTGCCATCAGATTTCAGGTCACTCGCCTGCACCTTGACCGGAAAGGCATTGATAATCTTCCAGCTGATCACAGGCTCATGGCTTTCGTTGAGCAGGCTGATCAGGATGTCGCGGCGCTCCACTTTGTTGAGCTGCACGGTATTGATCCATTTGTAGAATTCCTTATCTCCGGCAAACGTTCCGCGTTTAAGCGTAATGTTGCTGAACTTTGCCATGCCCGGCATTTTGATCTTCGAATACACCGGACTCGAACCGTCCCGGTATTCAATTGCCTCTACCTGTATGTCTAATCCGGTTACTTCCGAGAAACCGTAACTTTTATCGCCAAAGGTCACTGAAAAGTGAAACTTGGGAAGTGGGTATGCTGTTGCCATTACTTTAATTTTAAGGTGTTTAAAACGGGGTTAATTCATTAGGATATGAGCAGAGTTTAAGATTTAACTCTCTGCCATTTTATGACTAAACCTCAATATGATAAACTCAGCCGGACGAACTACAGCCATACCGATCTCCACGATCATCCTGCCTTCCAGGATATCTAGCGCAGTCATGGTTTTGTTCAGGCCTATAGCCACGTAAAACGCGTGCTCCGGCTTCGCACCCTGCAAAGCACCCTGACGCCATAGCGTAGTCAGGAA
>Ga0126314_10001323_pt1 | contig 11870 bp, 12 predicted proteins | sample Plot105B_FD_92535 | JGI IMG/M metagenome (GOLD analysis project Ga0126314, IMG submission 92535) | Serpentine soil microbial communities from UC McLaughlin Reserve, CA, USA - Plot105B | ecosystem: Environmental > Terrestrial > Soil > Grasslands | place: USA: UC McLaughlin Reserve, Lake County...
CTCGCGGAGCTCTTCGACTACTTCGACCTGGCTGAGTACGCTGACGACAAGGTCAAGACCTACTCCTACGGGATGGGCAAGAAGCTCGCGTTGATCGAAGCGCTGGCGCACGGGCCCGAGGTATTGTTGTTGGACGAACCCTCCCTCGGGCTCGACTATACATCGCAGCTCGCCTACCAGAGCAGGATCAGGGAGCTCGCGGACCAAGGCGTCGCGATCCTCCTCGCAAGCAACCAGGTCGACGAGGTCGAGTCCCTGTGCGACAGGGCCACCTTCTTGCACCGTGGAAGGGTCGTCGCCGGGGGAACGCCGGAGGATCTCATCTCCCAGGTGAAGGGCGTCAGGCGCATCGTGGCCACCTTGCGCAATCCCGTGGAGTACAGTGCCATGTCCGAGGTCGGCGGTGTAGAGCGCATCGTTCCCGAAGGCCGGAACCTCATCTTCCACTGTGAGGAACGTCCGGGGATAGTCGCCGACGTCGTTGGTAGTATCGTCCGCTCGGGCGGGGACATCGTGAATCTGTCCGTGGAGCGCCCCAATCTGGAGGACGTCTTCGTAAAGCTGACAGGGGAGGCGCTGCGGGATGAGGTTTGATCCCCCCGACGCCTATTGGAAGAAGGACGTCGCGCTGTTCTTCTCCAGAAGGTTTGCGCTGTTCCTGAAGATGCTCTACCCCGTGGCCATAATCGTGCCCGTTGCGGCGAGCAGCATGCCCGCGCAGTACGCGGCCGCCGTCATAGGTATCGTCGCGGTGATGGCGGGGACCTTCGGGGCCGGCGAGAGCCTGACCATAGACCTGAATGATGGCATCCTGGTGCGCGTCGCCCTGACCCCCCTCTCACCGTACAGGATCGTCTTCGAGGTCCTTGCCGTCAACGCTGTCCTCGACCTGGTACAGCTCCTTCCGGCGCTCCTGATCGTCTATCTCCTGCACCCCGTACCCGTGGTGTGGATGCTCGCGGCCACTATTACCGTCTTCGCGACGCTCGTTACCGCGAACTGCATCGGCGTCTTTATCGCCAACTTCACCTCATCTCCGGCGGACGTGCTGCTCTATGCGACGGCAATTCTGTTTCCCTTGATCTACGTCTCCGGGTTTTTCCGCAACCAGCATCCCACCGGTCTTCTCCAGACACTTCGCGGTTTCGTCCCCTTCTCCTACACGGACGACGCTTTGAAGACGGTCTTCGGCCTGAGTACGGCCACGACGCCGCTCGAGATCCTGCTCTATCCCACCATCATATGCGCCGTTCTCGCTGGCGCCGTATGCCTCACCGCCCCGCGGCTACTCTCCCAGCGTCTATAGCGGCCGGTTTACCGCGGTTCATCCTGTTCTGGCGGGTCTCCGCTTTCGGTTCGATTTTCCGCTATCATGAGTTTCGTATGCTTCGGGAAGGCTAGGAGGAATCATGAATAGCAGTCTTCGTCGGTACGGGATCTGGGTCGTCGTCGCACTCGTCGGTGCGGTGTGCTGGGGAATGCTGGCCCTCTCACGGGGGGAGACGGTCAACGCCGGATGGATGCTCTTCGCGGCACTGGCATCCTACGCCATCGCCTACCGCTTCTACGCGCGCTTTATCCGCGATAGGGTGTTGGGGGCCGATGATTCTCGTGCGACGCCCGCAGAGCGGCTCAACAACGGCCGGGACTTCGAGCCGATGGACCGGAGGGTGCTCTTCGGGCACCACTTCGCGGCGATAGCAGGGGCTGGTCCGCTCGTCGGGCCTGTGTTGGCAGCCCAGATGGGCTATTTGCCTGGGACCATTTGGATCATCGTCGGCGTCATACTGGCCGGCGCCGTTCAGGACATGACCACGCTCTTCTTCTCCATGAGGAGAGATGGCAAGACGCTCGGGCAGATGGCGAGGGAGGAGATCGGACCCGTAGGAGGTGCGGCGGCCCTGATCGCGGTGCTCTCGATCATGGTGATCCTGCTCGCCGTCTTGGCCCTCGTCGTGGTCAACGCTCTGGCGGCCTCCCCGTGGGGCGCATTCTCCCTCGCGATGACCATCCCCATAGCGCTGCTTATGGGTGTGTATTTGCGTTTCCTGCGTCCGGGGCGGGTCCTCGAGGTCTCGATTATCGGTGTGAGCCTCCTGATACTCGCCATTATCGGGGGAGGTTGGATCTCGGAGAGCTCTCCCTACGCCGCAGCGTGGACGTTCACCCCGAACCAGCTCACCTTCGCCCTCATTGTCTACGGCTTCGTGGCCTCGGTCCTGCCGGTGTGGGTGCTCCTGGCCCCCCGCGACTACCTCTCGACCTTCATGAAGATTGGGACCATAGCCCTGCTCGCCGTCGGTATAGCCCTAACGTTGCCCCCGATACACATGCCCCGCTTTACGGAGTTCGCCTTCAACGGTGAGGGGCCGGTCTTCGCCGGCTCGCTCTTCCCGTTTGTGTTCATAATCATCGCCTGCGGAGCCCTCTCGGGCTTCCACTCGCTCGTAGCGTCGGGTACCACGCCCAAGCTGATTCAGAAAGAGTCGCAGGTGCGCCCGATCGGCTACGGCGCGATGCTCACCGAGTCGTTCGTGGCCGTCATGGCCATGATCGCCGCCACCACGCTAGATCCCGGGGTGTACTTCGCGATGAACGCCAACCCTGCGCTCCTCGGCGATACCGTCCAGTCGGCCTCCCAGGCCGTCAACAGTTTCGGGTTCTCCGTGAGCCCCGAGACGCTACAGAGCACGGCCAACGCCGTCGGTGAGGACTCCATCGTCGGCAGGACCGGCGGCGCGCCGACGCTCGCGGTCGGGATAGCGGCGATCTTCGCCGGGGTTACCGGCATCTTCGGAGCGGCCCTGGAGGCGTTCTGGTACCACTTCGCCATCATGTTCGAAGCCCTGTTCATCCTGACGACCGTTGATGCGGGAACTCGCGTAGGACGGTTCATGATCCAGGACCTCATCGGCAACGTGTGGAGGCCCTTCGCCCGCCCCTCCTGGCTGCCTGGCAACATCATAGCCAGCGCCCTCATAGTCGCCGGCTGGGGCTACTTCCTCTGGGCTGGCGTAAACGATCCGCTGGGTGGCATCAACCAGCTCTTCCCCCTGTTCGGCATCGCCAACCAGCTTTTGGCGGCCGTCGCCCTGACGGTCGGGACGACGATCCTCATCAAGATGGGCAAGCTTCGCTACGCCTGGGTTACGGCGTTACCGCTCGTGTGGGATGCGGCCGTGACGCTCACGGCGAGCTGGGAGAAGATCTTCTCCACCAACCCCGCCATCGGGTTTTTCGCCCAGCGGGCGGCGGCCCAGCAGTCGATACAGGCCGGCAAGTTGAACGACACCATGGCGGCGCTGGGCGCCGCGAGCGTCGATGACGCGCGCCAGATCCTGGTGAACACCACGGTGGATGGGGTCCTCTCCATCATCTTCGCGCTCGCTATCATTATCGTGATCGCCGACGCCGCCCGCGTGTGGTTCGGCATCATTCGCGGCAGCAAGGAGCCGGAGATGACCGAGGCTCCCTGGCAGGAATCCCACCTCGACTCGGAAGGCAACGAGATCGAGAGGGAGACCGTCGGGGCCCGTTAGGAAGGTATGGCGAACCTTCTACACTCCGTCTGGGATTACCTGAAGGAGATCTCCGGTGAGAACGCCTACGACCGCTATCTGGAGGTCCACCGGGTCACCCACCCGAACAAACCGCCGATGAACCGCGGCGAGTTCTACCGCGCCCGACAGGACGAGAAGTACGCCAACCCGGGCAGTCGATGTCCGTGATGAGACCTTGCCGGCCGGTCGGCCGGAGAGATAGCGGGACGAGGCTTCAGGCATCAGATCTTTGGCTGGTTACCCACCGGCACGATCTTATCTGCGCAGTTGGTACGCTATCACCTTGCGCTATACTCGACGCATGGCTGAGCCAACTGCATCGCACGACTCCTTGACAGTCGAGGAATATCTGAAGCTCGAAGATGGCGCGACCGTTCGCCACGAGTACGTTGGTGGCGAGATCTTCGCGATGGTTGGCGCCACAAAGCGGCACAACAGGATCATCGTCAACATCACGAGCCGTCTTTGGGAGGCCGCGCGCGGCGGCGATTGCCGGGTTTATTCGGAGGGCGTCAAGCTGCGCGTCGCGGACGACGTCATTTATTACCCGGACGTAATGGTCGCCTGCGGTCCCGAAGGTGAAGATCCGGTCGTCGAAGACGATCCTTGCCTCGTGGTAGAAGTGGCGTCGCCAGGCACCGAGACCACGGACCGACGCGAGAAGCTCGCAGCCTACAAGCGTATGTACGGCCTAAGAGCGTACCTTATCGTCGCTCAAGACCGGAGATGGGTCGAGGGTCACCTCCGCGGCGAGGACAACCTATGGCACCGGGGCGATCTCGTAGACGAGGGACATCTCTCTATCCCCTGCCCCGAGACAGAGCTTACGCTGGAAGAGATCTACGAGGGGTTGGAGTAAGGTTTCAGGCCACAGGCATCAACCACCAGCAACTACCTGATACCTGAAGCCTGTAACCTGACACCTTCTTACCCGCTCCTCTTCAACTTCCCGGTCCGCTTCGCGTAGCTCTCTCCAAGGTGGAAGATAAAGATACCGAGGGGCACGAAAACCACACCCATAATCAGCAGCGGCCAGATGCTGCCCCAGAGGTCGACGACGCCGGTGCCCTGCTGAAGCGCCGCGCGAGAGCCTTCCAGGCCGTAGGTGACCGGCGACACGGTGGCCAGCGGCTGCATCCATTCCGGGAGGACGTCCACGGGATAGTAAACGCCCGAAACCAGGAGGAGCAGTGCGGAGACGATGTAAGTCACCTGCTGGCCCTTCTCCGGGGAGAGTAGCGGCATGACGGCCGCTACCACCCCGAACCCGACGAGCGAGATGCTGCACACTGCGAGCACTACCAGGGCCGCCCCGTAGTTGGCGTTCGAAAGGTCCAGATCGAAAGCCAGTATCGCGACCCCGAAGACTATGGCGGTGCGGAGGATCCCGTACACAATGGCGTAGACGCCCATCCCCAGAAGGTGGGTGACCCGACTCGTCGGGCTCATGAACGTGTACTCTATGGTACCCTCCCAACGCTCCCACTGCACCGTCTCGGAGAGGATGTCGAAGATCATCGACAGGTAGCTCCAGATCAAGGCCCCGATGAGCAGGAAGGTCATGTAGTAGCTGACGTCGATGGCTCCCCCGCCCTTCTGCGCGGCGGCGCCAGCCCCGATAAACGTAATGGACATGGCGTTGACCGTAGTGAACGTCAGCCAGACGATCTCCCACATGAAGTAGCGCTTGGTCAGAAAGAAATTCCGTTGTACGTAGCCCCAGACGGCCACCATCTCGATCAGCCAGGGGGGTTTGGCGTTGCCTCTCATGTCTTTACTCCTCTTCCGCGCTTGCTTCCTCGAGGGAGTAGCCCGTCGCGGCCATGAACGTCTCCTCCATCGTGGGCACCCTTCCGTCGGTGGCGAAGCGGCGCTTGAGCTCTTCCGACTCATCGAGGGCCAGTATCTTCCCGTCCATCATGATGCCAACACGGTCGCAGAGCTCCTCGGCCTCGCCCATGTCGTGGGTGCAGAGCAGTATCGAGGAGTCGTGCGCGTCCCTGATCCTTCTTATGAAAGCCTGCACGTCCTTCTTGCTCCTCGGGTCGAGGCCCGTCGTCGGCTCGTCGAGGAGCATGAGGATGGGGCTCGTAAGCAGCGCCCTGGCGAGCGCGATCTTCTGCTGCATCCCACGGCTCAGGTGCTCCATCGGCTCGGTGGCGCGCTTGCTGGCGAAACCGATGTTGTCGAGGATCTCCTTGATCCTCGGCCGCGCCTCGGCGCTGGTCACGCCGTAGAGCTTGGCCCCGTAGAGCAAATTCTCCATCGCGGAGAGCTTCTTGAAGAAGCTGGCCTCGACGCTAACCCGGTTCATGGAGCGCTGTACCTGCTTGGGATAGCGCATGGCGTCGAGGCCGAAGACCTCGACCTCCCCACTGTCAGGGAGAACGAGCGTGGAGATGACCCGCACCAGCGTGCTCTTCCCGCTCCCGTTCGGCCCGAGGATGCCGACGACCTCCCCTTTTCCGACCGAGAGCGTTACCGAGTCGAGGGCGCGTACCACCTCCCCCCGCCGCTTCTTGAAACTCTTCTCTACTCCCCGTAATTCCAAAGCTTTCACGAAAACCTCCTCGAAATGCCCGGAGGGGCGCCCGACTTACAGGCGCCCCCTGGCCTCCAACTTCTCCCAGACCACGCGCCAGGTCTCCTCGCGCTCGGCAGCCACCGCCAACTCGAAGAGCCTGCGCGCCACCCTGCCCCTCAGGGAGGGCCCTGCAGGAGACCGTACGTATCTCCGGCGCTCGGCCCTCCGCTCGGCTAACTCCTGCTCACGGGCCATCCGGTCCTGTGCCAACCTGTAGTGAAAGTCGTTAAACATCACTTTCTGTCTCCTCTACTCTCGTCTCTTCTTCGCGCCACGGAAGGGCAGATACCGTTCGTATCGGGATCGGAGTCGGAGACCATCGCCAGCTCTCGCCGAGCAAAGCTCGAGGCCCCCGGTCCGCTCGGTCCGGAGGCCTCTTCTGAGAAGTGTGGTGGAGCTAGAAGCTCAAGTTCTCATCGCGACCTCACGGACCTCGGGACGCACCTCTCCCGCGAACTTCGGATTCCCTATGTTCGTACGACGGATGTGCATCAATCCTTCGGTCCTTTGCGCGACAACAACACAGCCAAAGCACTCTACCCTTCCATCGAGAACTTGTCAACATCTTCACGCTGAATGGTGGTCGGCAATTCAACTGCCTGTGCGCGGCGCCTGTTTGGTCAGTGCCGACAAGACCTGAGAGAATAAAGTCCCTGGTGCGAATGGTGGTATAGGAAAAGGACTTCTTATGGCCGAGATGAAAGTGACACTGGATGAACCTATCGTCCGAGTTACGGTGCGGGCCGACACGGACTTCTTGACGCCCCTACTCTCCTTCGTGGAGCACACGGCCGAGAAGCTCGGGCTGGAAAGAAAGGACGCCGGGCATCTCAAGCGGGCCGTCGAGACGGTCTGTCAGAACGTCATCGATAACGCGTTCGGGCCTGACGACGACGGGCGCTACGACGTTCACGTTCTGCGGCGGCCGGGCAAGCTCGTCCTGGCGGTCGAGGATCAGGGATTGCCTTTCGATTACACCCCCTTGCAGGATGCGGGAGACCGGAACCTGGCACAGATGTTGCACCAGTCTATTGCCGACGAAGTCCGCTTCGTGAACCTTGGCCGCCGGGGCAATCGGGTGGAGCTAGTCAAGCATCTGCCACACGCTGACGTCAGGGAGCGTCTCCCCGAGGAAGAGCACCATGCGACCCTGAATGCGCCCGCCGCTTCCGAGGACGTACCGATCGAGATTCGCATGATGAGGCCCGAGGAATCCTTCGAGCTTTCGCGCTGCGTCTACCGCTCCTACGGCTACAGCTACGACTGGGACTACATCTACTACCCCGAGAAGATCAGGGAGTTGCAGGAGAAAGGTCTTATGCGCTCCTGTGTCGCGGTAACGCCTGGTGACGAGTTCGTCGGGCATCTGGCCATCACCCTGGAACATCCCGGCTCGCGGGTGGGAGAAGCCGGTCAGGCGGTCGTGGACCCGCGGTTTCGCGGGCACCACCTCTTCCCGAAGATGAAGACCTTCATGGCAGGATGGGCCGCCGACGCCGGCATGTACGGGCTCTACAGCGAGGCAACCGCCGTCCATCCCTATAGCCAGCGGGGCAACCTTCATCTCGGCGCCAAGGAGACGGGGTTCTTGCTAGGCTATATCCCCGCATCCGTCTCGTACAAGCAGATCGGTGAGGAGAGAGAAGGTCGTCGTGGGTCCGTCGCCCTCATCTACATGCGCGTCAAAGACGAACCGGAGCGGGAGATCTACCCCCCCGAGCCGTATCTGGAAGCGGTCGGCCGCGTCGTCGAGCACAACGGGCTGCGGCGGGTGATCGGCGAAGTTCCCGGCCCGACACAACAGCCCTCCAGGATGAGCGTCGAGGTTCGGCAGGACCACAACCTCGCTTTCGTGCGGGCCGAAGAGCCTGGGGCCGATCTGGAGGAGCTGGTCCACGGGCACTTGCGGGATCTCTGCCTGCACCGCGTGGACTGCATCTACGTGGACCTTCCCCTCTCCCATCCGGCGACGGCGAGGGCCGCCGCGGGGCTGGAGAACCTCGGGGTGTTCTTCGGCGGGATCATCCCCGAAGCCCATCCGGCAGGAGGAGACCTGCTCCGCCTCCAATACCTGAACAATATCGAGATCCATGCCGGCGACGTCAGCACCGCCTCCGAGTTCGGAGAGGAACTGCTCGGCCTGATCTTCCGGCAGAGCGACCTGCCGGGATCGTAAGCTATTCGGCTGGTCAGCTTTATGTTTTCGTCCGCAGACGAAGGGACGATGCGCGGTAGATCGATCCGTCTGCAGGTCGTCTAGGGTGCGCCGGGCGGGAGGCCCCTTCCGCGCAGGGCGGAGAAGATTCCCCAGAGGCTCACCAGGGCCCAGGTGCCCTCCAGTAGCAAGAAGCCGAGTTGCCTGTCTACGACGGCGACGACGGTCAGCACGGCCGAGCCCAGGAAATTGGCCACCGAATACCAGAAGTTGGAGGGACTTATCCAGCCGAAGAGGTTGGCGGCGAAGGCGCCGAGGATAGCCAGCGCCCCGAGAACCGAGACTACCTGCAGCACAGAGCGTTACTTTCCGAAAGTCTATCTCGCCAGCGCGTGGTACTCCTCGTTGGGGATCATGCCGCACGCCAACGACATACGGTTGGTGAAGTTATACATGCTTGCTATCTCGACCACATCCCAAACCTCCTCCTCGGTCAGCCCGAATCCCTTGAGGCGCTCGAGGTCTTCCGGGTCACAATCCAGCGGTCGCTCCGTGATCTTGACGGCGAAGTCCAGTATGGCCGTGCGGCGCTTGTCGAGGCCGGCTCGCCGATGATCCAGCGTAATGCGATCGGCCAGGATAGGGTCGCCCAGTGCTTCGCGCAGGGCGGCGCCGTGGGCGACCAGGCAGTACAGGCAGCCGTTCGCCATCGAGACGGCCACCGCGATCATCTCCCTCTCCGCCGCGTCCAGGTTCGGGGTCGGCTCGTGGAGCTGGCGATAGTGGGCAAACCAGGCGGATAGCCTATCGGGACGGTAGCTGTAAGCCCTGAAGACGTTGGGGACGAACCCGACCATCTCCCTGGCCTTCCTGAAGAGTCCCTGCAAGTTCTCGGGCAGCTCGCCCTCTTCAGGTACGGGGAACCAGCTTACGGGTACCCCCGTCCCCTTGCGCGAGATGTGTTCTACGTCGGTCATAGATCCCCCTAGCGGCCCACGGCCCGCATCTGCTCTTCGGCGTAGCGTTCGCCGACGGCCGATCCGCGGGGCATGGCCTCCTCGATGCTGGCGAGATCGTCTTCGGTGAGCGTTACGCCGGCGACACCCGCGTTCTCTTCGAGGTACTTGCGGCGCTTGGTCCCCGGTATGGGGACGATGTCGTCCCCCTGGGCGAGCAGCCACGCGAGGGCGAGCTGCCCCGGGGTGATGCCCTTCTCGTCGGCGACCTCGCGCACCCTGTCTGCCAGTTCCAGGTTTTTCTGGAAGTTCTCCTGTGCGAAGCGTGGGAAGCGGGCGCTGCGGGTATCGTTCTCGGGCATGTCCTCGATGCTCCTCCAGCGTCCCGTGAGGAAGCCCCGTCCGAGTGGGCTGTAGGGGACGAACCCGATGCCCAGCTCGCGCACGGTCGGCAGGATCTCGTCCTCCACGTCGCGGGTAAAGAGCGAATACTCCGACTGGAGGGCGCTGATGGGGTGCACGGCGTGGGCCTTCCTGATAGTAGCGGCACTGGCCTCGGAGAGGCCGAGATACCTGACCTTGCCGGCCTCCACCAGCTCCTTCATCGCGCCGACCGTCTCTTCGATGGGCGTCTCCGGGTCGACGCGGTGCTGGTAGTAGAGGTCTATGTGGTCGACCCCGAGGCGCGAGAGCGAAGCGTCGCAAGCCTCCCTGACGTAGTCGGGCTTGCCGCTCACGCCCAGGAAGCTCCCGTCTTCGCCGCGCACGTTGCCGAACTTGGTGGCGAGCACGACTTCGTCCCTGCGGCTGGCGATCGCACTTCCGACGAGCTTCTCGTTGGTGAAAGGCCCATACATATCAGCCGTATCGAGGAAGGTTATGCCGAGTTCCACGGCACGCTGGATGGTGGCTGTGGACTCCTCCTCGTCCGCCGTGCCGTAGAATTCGCTCATCCCCATGCACCCGAGCCCGATCTCCGATACGACGAGCCCTTCGCTACCAAGATTGCGTTGGTCCACTGTTCTCTCCTCTAGCCTGGCGTATACCACCGGTCGAGTTTATTACACTATCGCCCTTACAAGCATTTCAGCTTTTATGTGAGAATGAAAGGCTCGTGCGAAGATGCTTGGTCAGAGGAGGGCGTTGGCTTGTTAGACCTGGTCGTCAGGCGCTGCGAACCGGAGGATTACAGGGCCGTTCACCTGGTCTATTCCTCTCCGCGGGCAATGGCCGAGACGCTCGGAGTTCCGTTCTCCCCGGAGCGGGCTTGGCGCGAGGAGCTGGCCGGGCAACGAGAGGGCACCTTCTCTCTGGTGGCCTGCGTACGGGGTGAGGTCGTCGGCCATCTCGCGCTCAGCGTCTACATGAACCCCAGAACACGGCACGCAGGACACTTCGGCATAGCGGTAAGGGATGACTGGCAGGGGAAGGGCATCGGCACCGCGCTTATGGAAGCCTGTCTGGACCTCGCAGACAACTGGTTGAATCTCTGGAGGTTGGATCTCCGCGTATACGTGGACAATGCGCCCGCCATAGCCCTCTACGAGAAGTTCGGATTCGAGATAGAAGGAACCCACCGGCGATTCGCCTTCCGCAAGGGCCAGTACGTGGACGCCCACGTCATGGCCCGTCTGCGATAAGAGACGTCCGGTCCTTCGGGCAGATGGCGATCCACCGGCGCCTGCCATGACCCACCAAGGGCGCTTCGCGAAGCGCCCCTACCACGGGATACTTCGGCCCCTTCCGCCAACCGGCCTAGACCCGTTGGGCGTTGCGGATGAAACGGTAAGGGTAGACGTCTTCGAGGGCGCTGGCTTCCGATAGGTCGTCCACCTGATCTTCGGTCAACGCCCAGCCGCTCGCGCCGATGTTGTCTTCGAGTTGTTCCGGCGTACGGGCGCCGATGATCGGTGCCGTAACGCCATCTTGCTTGAGGAGCCAGTTCAGGGAGATCTGGGCATAGGACTTGCCCGTCTCCTCGGAGATCCTGCCTACCACGTCGAGCGTGGCCCAGTTGCGCTCCGTGGCTCGACGGTGCCAGTACTCGTCCTGCCACTCCTCGGCTCCCGCGATGCGTGAGCCCTCGGGCGGCTCCTCGTCGCGCCTGTACTTCCCCGAGAGGAAGCCGCCGCCTAAGGGGCTCCAGGGGATCACACCGAGCCCCTCCTCCACGCACACGGGCAAGACCTCCCGCTCGATGTTGCGCTCGACGAGCGAGTACTGCGGCTGCAGGCAGACGAACCTCTCGAAGCCGTGCGCTTCGCTCGTGTCCAGGCTCCTCATGAGCTGCCAGCCCGTAAAGTTGGAGACGCCGATGTAGCGCACCTTGCCGCTCCTGACCAGGTCGGAGAGGGCAGAGAGGGTCTCTTCGAGCGGTGTCGCCACATCCCAACAATGGACCTGGTAGAGATCTATATAGTCCGTGCCGAGACGCCTGAGGCTGTCCTCGCATCCCTGCATTATGTGTTTGCGCGAGAGGCCGACGTCGTTCGGACCTTCCCCCATGGGAAAGCGAACCTTCGTGGCCAGGACGATGTCGTCACGCACGCCCTGGAGAGCCCTGCCGGTGATCTCTTCGGAGACACCGTTCGAGTAGACGTCGGCGGTGTCCAAGA
>Ga0126314_10001324_pt1 | contig 11870 bp, 8 predicted proteins | sample Plot105B_FD_92535 | JGI IMG/M metagenome (GOLD analysis project Ga0126314, IMG submission 92535) | Serpentine soil microbial communities from UC McLaughlin Reserve, CA, USA - Plot105B | ecosystem: Environmental > Terrestrial > Soil > Grasslands | place: USA: UC McLaughlin Reserve, Lake County...
CATCTCGTCGAACACCTCGCGCGGCGAGCCGTACTCCATCGGCAGCCCGATCCGCGCGGCGATGTCGCAGATGATCATCCAGTCCTCACGGGCCTCGCCCGGCGACTCCAGCACCTTGCGGCCAATCTGCACGCGCCGGTCGGTGTTCGTGTACGTGCCCTCCTTCTCCATGTACGAGGAGGCGGGCAGCACCACGTCGGCGAACTCGGCGGTCTCGGTCAGGAAGATGTCCTGCACCACCAGGAACTCGAGCGCGCTCAGCGCCTTCCGGACCTTGTTCACGTTCGGGTCCGATAGGAACGGGTTCTCGCCCATCATGTACATCCCGCGGACCCCGCCCTGGAGCGCGCTGGCGATGATCTCGGTGACGGTCAGCCCACGCTCGGGGTCGAGCTCGGCGCCGCCCCAGGCGTCCGCGAACTTCTCGCGCGCGTCCTCGCGCGTGACGAGCTGGTAGTCGGGATAGAACATCGGGATCAGCCCGGCGTCGGACGCTCCCTGCACGTTGTTCTGGCCTCGCAGCGGATGCAGGCCGGTTCCCTGCCGGCCCACGTTCCCCGTGATCGAGCACAGCGCGATCAGACAGCGGGCGTTGTCGGTGCCGGTGGTGTGCTGCGAGATCCCCATGCCCCAGTAGATGACGGCTGCGTTCGCCGTGCCCCACAGGCGGGCCACCTCCCGGATCGTGTCGGCGTCCACGCCGCAGATCTGCGCGGCGCGCTCGGGCGGGTACTGCTTCACCGTTTTCGCCAGCTCGCCGTAGTTCGTGACCCGCTGGGCGATGAACTCGCGGTCGACCCAGTCGTTCGCGATCACCTCGTGCAGGATCCCGTTGTAGAAGGCCACGTCCGTGCCGGGCTTGAGCTGGCAGTAGATGTCGGCGTAGTCGGCGATCCGCTCGCGCCGCGGGTCCACCACGATCAGCTTGGTGCCGCGCCGCTTGGCCTGCTTGAAGAAGCTGGAGGCGACGGGGTGGTTCGCGGTCGTGTTCGTGCCGGCGAGGATGGCGACGTCCGCGTTGATGATGTCCCCGTAGGTCGTGGACACCGCGCCCGAGCCGACGCCCTCGAACAGCGCCGCCACGCTCGACGCGTGGCACAGGCGGGTGCAGTGGTCCACGTTGTTCGTGCCGAACCCGGCGCGGATCAGCTTCTGGAAGAGGTACGCCTCCTCGTTCGAGCACTTGGCCGAGCCGAAGCCGGCGATCGCGCCCGGGCCGCCGTCGGCGTGGATCTCGGTGAGCCGGCGCGCAACCAGCTCGAGCGCCTCCTCCCAGGTGGCTTCGCGGAAGTGGGGGAGCACCTCGTCGTAGTCCACGAGGCCGCCGGGCTTCTTGCGGCGGCGGCCGTCGCCCTCGCCCTTGACGTCTCTCGACAGCGGGCCCTTCGGGTACGAGTCCTCGCGACGGATCAGGGGCGTGGTGAGCCGCTGCGGCGAGCTCGCGTAGTCCCACCCGTAGCGGCCCTTCACGCACAGGCGCCGCTTGCTTCCCGGCTGCTCGCGTCCGTCGGCGAAGGAAATCGCGTTTCGCTCGCGGTCCACGTGGTAGGTGAGCGCGCAGCCCACGCCGCAGTACGGGCAGACGGTGTCAATGCTCTCGAGCTCCGCGCGCGGCCTGATCGGCACGCCTGCGATCGGCTTGTTGGTGAGCGCGCCCGTCGGGCAGGCCGCCACGCATTCGCCGCACGTGACACAGGACGACTCGCCCATCGGGTCGTTCAGGTCGAACGCGATCAGCGTGGTGTAGCCCTTGCCGGAGCGGCCGATCACGTCGTTGCCCTGGATGTCGTCGCAGGCGCGGACGCAGCGGTCGCACAGGATGCAGGCGTCGTGGTTGACGGCGATGACCGGGTTGCTCAGGTCGATCCCACGGCCGCCGCCGAGCGGGATGCCGTCCTCGCGGTCGATGCCGTAGCGGCGGGCGAGCGCGAGCAGCTCGTTGTCGGCGGTCGTTGTCTCCTTCGGGTCCTCCTCGGTGGGCGGCTGGTCCGCCATCAGGAGCTGGGTGAGCGAGCCGCGGCGCTGTTCCACCTCCGGCGTGGCCGTCTTCACCTCCATGCCGTCCTCGCACGGGCGAACGCAGGCGGCGGCGTACACGCGTGCGCCCACGTCGACCACGCACATGCGGCACACGCCGACGGGGTCGTAGCGCTCGTCGTGGCACAGCACCGGGATGTCGATGCCGGCGCCCTTCGCCGCGTCGTAGATCGTGGTGCCCTCGGGCACCGTGAGCTCCTGACCGTCGATGCTAAGAGTGACGGTGCGGGCGGCCGGACGTGTGGTTATGGCCACGCTCGGAGCCTAGCGCCAGTCATGGCGCTTGCACAAATAGGTCCAAGCCGAGCTGTGTCTTGGTTTCCGGCTTGGGAACGCCCTGCACGGTCAGGCCGCGACCGTCGTAGTAGGCGTCGATCATGTGCGTCAGGCGGGCCTCGGTGAGAGTTGCCCGGCGACCCGAGTCGAGCTCGAGCGACTCGGTCAGGAAGCGCTCGGGCAGGCGGTCCTCGGCGCGCGTCCAGCCCTCGCGGAGGTTGAAGAGCCGCTTGGCGACGACGATGCGCCGCGCGGTGCGGCGGAGCTCCTCGGCGTCCACGTCCCAGCCCGTCACGGGCTCGAGCAGCGCGGCCCACTCGGGCCACGGCTCGTCGAACACCCCGCGCAGGAACTTGCACAGGATGAGCGAGTCCATGATCGCGGCGCGGTCCTCGGTCTCGATGGCGGCGGCCACGTGCTCGTCTCCGCCGGCGAGGCGGTCGAGTGAGCCGGAGAGGTCGGCCTCGTACGCCCCGGAGCGGTTGTGGTCGGCGCCGCGGGCGTTCACGGCAAGGCCGAGCGCCATCGCGTGGAGCGTGCGCGGCTCGTAGCCGGGCAGCTCGAGGCCCTTGACGTGCGGGGCGAAGGCCTCGGAGCCCTGGCCCACCTGCTCGGCGGCGCGGCGAGAGCCCTCGGCGAGGAGGTCGCCGAGACCATCGCGGGCGCCGATCTCGTTAAGCGCGCGCACGAGCGCATCGGCGTCGCCGAAGCGGAGCCAGGGCGCGTCGATCAGGCCGCGCTCGGCGCACTCCATCGCCCACGCGAGCGTGCCGCCGGCGGAGATCGTGTCGATGCCGAGGTCGTCGCAGAGCCGGCTGGCGGCGAGGACGGCGTCGGGGTCCGACACGCCGCACAGCGGCCCGAGCGCGAACACGTTCTCGTACTCCACGCGCGCGGTGCCGCCGCCGGGCGCGGCGTAGATGTGCTCGCAGCCGATCGTGCAGGAGGCGCAGCTCTCGCGCGCGACGAGGCGCAGCTCGTGCAGCTCCTCGGCGGCGAGCTTCGGCGCGCCCTCGAAGGACGCGGCGCTGAAGTTGCGCGTGGGGAGCGTGTTGATCGCGTTGAAGGAGAGGAGGTTGGCGAGCGTGCCGAGCTCGCGGTACTTCGCTGTTGCCGGGCCGAAGGAGCGGCCGCGAAGGTCGCGCGCGGCGGCGAGCACCCGCTCGGGGTCCGCGAGCGGCGGCTTGACGCCCGCTCCCCTGACGGCGACCGCCTTGATGTTCTTCGCGCCGAGCACGGCGCCGAGCCCGCCGCGGCCGGCGTGGCGACCGTCGTGCGAGACGGTCGCGTACCGGACGAGCCGCTCACCGGCCGGGCCGATGGCGGCCACGCGCCACGCCGGGCCGAGGTGGTCGCGAAGCCGATCCTCGGCGTCCGCGGCCGACAGGCCCCACAGGCGCGGCGAGGGAAGGATCCGCGGACCGCCGCCGTCCACGACGAGCACCGACGGGCGATCGGCGGCACCGCGTACGACGATCGCGTCGTTGCCGGTCAGCTTGCCGGCGATCGCGAAGTGCGACGACGCGAGTGCATCGTTCAGCAGACCGGTGAGCGGCGACTTCGCGACGACCGCGAACTTCGCGCTCGTGGTGAGCGGCGTGCCGACCAGCGGCGAGAAGACGAACGCGAGCGGCGCCTCGGGAGCGAGCGGATCGACACCCGCCGGCCCGAGCCGGTGCATGAGCCAGGTGCCGAGCCCGGCCCCGCCGATGGTGCCCCGAAGGACACGCTCCGGCAGCTCGACCGTCTCCGCCCCTCCTGTGTCGACGTCCACGACGAGCGCCCGCCCGAAGTAGCCGCCCGGCGCACCGGTCGCCGAGAAAGCGGCGGCGGGAGCACCGCGGGTCACGCGCGGCCTCCGTCACACGCCGGCCGTGGGCGCTTCGCGCGGCTCACGCGCGGCCTCCTTCGCCGGCCGCTCCCAGGCTGTCTTCGCCGAGTGCCGCGCGGAGGCGGGCGCCCAGCTGGAAGCCGGGCTCCTCGCCATCGAGGAGGCGGGCCGGGTGGATGCCGCGGATCGAGGACGCGAGGAGGAGCTCGTCGGCGGCCGCGATCCGGTCGAGCGTCAGCCGTTCCTCGCGCGCGGGATGGAGTGCGAGCACTCGCGCGCGGACGGTGCCGGGAAGCTGACGGCCGTCCAACGGCGTTGTTACGAGGTGCGTGCCCTCCACGATGAATAGGTTCGCGTATGCGGCCTCGAGCACGTCGCCGTCGAGGTCCAGGATCAGCGGCACCGCATCGAGCCGCTCGGCGAGCTCGTCGACGAGCCGCCGGTCCCGCCACTTGTGTGCACCCAGTCCGCCAGGGAGGACGGCTGGGGCAAGGACCACCGGGTCAGGAGGTGGTTCTGACGCAAGGGGTTCGCTCTGGACATCGGTGGCCGTGGGTGTGGCGACTACGCGGAGGCGCTGCAGCGGGGCGGTCGCCGCGGTGGCGAGGACGCCTTTCTCGAGGTCCTCGGGCAGCTTGGTGGCGTACAGGGTCTCCACGCTCCGCTCGAGCCGGGCCAGGTGCGCGCGCAGGTCGATTGGGGTGCCGCCGCGGACGAGGATCGTCTCGAACACTCCGAGGGCCGGGTCGGGACGATCGGCTCCGCCGGCCAGTGCGGGCACGGGGGCGACTCGGGTCACGCGCGGCTCCTCGATCAGGCGGGCGCCCGCCGCCGCGATCACGGGGCGTGCCTTCACGAAGCACTCCTCCAGCTCGCTCTCGGCTACCGAGTCGGCCACGATGCCACCGCCTGCGCCCATCCAGATCCGCTCGCCGCTCATCTCGAGCGTCCGGATCGCGACGTTCAGCTCCAGCCCGGCGACCGGGCTCGCGAACCCGACCGCGCCGGTGTACGCCTCGCGGCCACCAGCCTCCAGCTCGGCGATCACGCGCATGGCCTGGATCTTCGGCGCGCCGGTAACCGACCCGGGCGGGAAGGACGCGCGCAGGAGGTCCGAGTCGCCGGCGTCCGGCAGCAGCCGCCCGCGCACGGTCGAGACCAGGTGCCACACGCCGGGCGCCTGCCGCGGCTCGTTCAGCGCGGGCACCTCGATGGATCCGTACTCGCACACGCGGCCGAGATCGTTGCGCATCAGGTCCACGATCATCACGTTCTCGGCGCGGTCCTTGAGAGACGCGGCGAGAGCCGCGCGCGACGCGTCGGCCGGGCCCAGGCCGGCCGTGCGGGACGCGGTTCCCTTGATCGGCTCGGTCACGACCTCGCGCCCGCGGCGGCGCAGGAAGAGCTCGGGCGAGAGGCTGCACACCGCGCCCCACGGGCCCGCGATCACGCCCGCATGGCGCGGCTCGAGCGCACCGGCGGTGCGGGCGAACAGGTCGAGCGGGTCGCCCTTCCACTCCGCCTCGAGCCGGAGGCAGAGGTTCGCCTGGAAGATCTCGCCGGCGGCGATCCGCTCGCGGCACTCCTCGATCGCGGTCACGTGGCCGGCTCCGCCCGGCGGCGCGGGCTGGAAGTTGCCGACCCACACGGGCCGCTCGCGAACGCCCTCGGCGAGCCGGGTGCGCAGAAGGTCGAGCCGGGCGTTCAGCGCGTCGGCGCGCTCATCGGTCCACAGCGCCTCGAACCACCATCGACCGTGGGGGTCGAGGTGGAGGAGGTGGTCGTAGAAGGCGAGCGCGAAGTCGGGAAGCGGCACGCGCCGCGGCGGCGGAGGCGGGACGCGCTCGAGGCGGGCTCCGAGGTTGTACCCGAGGTAGCCGAGCCAGCCGCCGCCCACGGCCGCGCCGACCGGCGGCTGCTCCCGGGAGGAGGCGTCCACGGCCGGCTGGCGGTCGAGCAGGTCGAACGGGTCCTCCTCGGGCCCCGCGATCACCAGCGGCTCCGAGCCGATCACCGCTCCGCCGCCCGCCCAGTCGCCCGCCAGTGCGAACGGATGAGCGTCGCCCCGCACGAGCAGCGCGCCCTCGGCTGCCGAGAGCGTTACGCCTTCGAGCTCGGTCCGGACGAGGCGAGCGGCGGCGGGTATGGCGGCGGTCATGCTCAGCCCCCCGCGTCCGCCGCGAGGAACGCGATCTCGTCGCCGCCGGCCAGCGGCAGCTCGGGATGCCGGGTGATCTGGTCGCCGTTCAGCGCGGCCACGACATGACGATCAAGCGCCACGCCCGCCGCGGAAGCCGCCGCCTCCAGCGTCGCCGCCCGTATCGCGATCGGCTCGCGGCCCAGGTTCGTGGCGAGCGTGCCGTAGCGGCGCACGGTCACACTCGGCGCGGCGCGTGAGCGGGCTCGTTCGTAGTCGTCGGGCTCGTTCAGGTTCAGCACCGACAGCAGCTCGGGGTCCGCCTCGGCCAGCTCGCGGTCGCGCAGCAGGTCGTCCTCGGCCAGCTCGCGCACGCGGCATTGCTCGAACAGGAAGGCCGGCCGCATCCGGTCCTCGGCGATCAGCCGCTCGACCGCGTCGATGAGCGAGGTCCGGTACGCGGCCGCCAGCGGATGACGGAAGCCGTGCACGACCGGCAGCGCAACATCCACATCGGCCCCGGCGGCCGCGCGGACGACCGCCCTCACGAACGCGGGATGCAGGAGCGGCACGTCGGTCGAGGAGACGTACGCCACCTCGGCCTCGTCGCGGACCGCCGCCAGCCCGGCCGCCAGACCCTGCAGCGGGCCGCGGCCCTCGGCGGCGTCCTCCACCACGCGCACGCCGGGCGGCAAGTCCGGCAGCTCCTGGTCGGGCGCGCGCACGACCACGACCGGTCCGTCGACAGCGCGGCCGACGATGCCCGTGACGCGGTGAATCAGAGTGGAGCCATGCCACTCGAGGTTTGCCTTGGGCCGGCCCATGCGAGTGGAGCGGCCCCCGGCCAGCACGACACCGGCCACCTCACTCACACTCGCGAGTGTACCTATTTGTCCGAGCGGGGCCGGGCAACGAGCAGCGACGCGCCGATCGCCCCGCCGAGGTCGCCGAGCGTCGCGACGTGCACCGCCGGCGGCTGCGACTCCACGAACAGGTGGGGCATCATCGCCTCGCGGATCTTCCGTACGTACGGCTCCCCGAGCCGCACCCCCATCCCGCCGCCGATCACCACGGCCTCCACGTCGAGCACGTTCACGCACGACGCGACGCCCGCGCCCAGCGCCTTCACCGCTTGTTGGATCAGCTTCCGCGCCACGTCGTCCTCGGCCTTCAGCGCCCGCGCCCACACGCCGCTCGTGAGCCGGTCGCGTCCCCGCTCTTCCATGATCTCGAACAGCTTGGTGTGCTCGCCCTTCTCCTCGAGCTCGCGGGCGCGCCGTTCGAGCGCCAGCCGTCCCGCGTACGCCTCCATGCAGCCGCGCCGTCCGCATGGGCACTTGCGCCCGTCCATCCGCACAACCACGTGGCCGATCTCGCCGGCGGCCGACCGGCCCAGCCACGGCTTGCCGTCCAGCACGATGCCGCCGCCCACGCCCGTACCCCAGAACACGCCCAGGATCGAGTTGTACGGCTGCGCCGCGCCGAGCTCGAACTCGGCGTCCGTGGCCACCTGCACGTCGTTGCCGAGCCGGACCCGGGTGTCAAGCTGGCTCGCCAGCTCATCGCGGAGCGGGTAGGGCTCCTCCCAGTCCGGCAGGTTCCGCGCTGCGGCAACGGTGCCCTCGTCATCCGAGACGGCCCCTGGCGAACCAACGCCCACTCCCTCGAGGTCGCCCGTGTCGGCGCCGGTCTGCTTGGTGGCGTCGCGGATGGCCGCGGCCATCGTCGCCGCCACGTCCGGCGGGCCGCCCGTCGTGGGTGTCGGCATGCGCGACGAGCCAAGCACGTCGCCGCCGTCGCCGACCACGACCGCCTGGATCTTCGTGCCGCCGAGGTCGATGCCGCCGCGAATGCCCATGAGCGCTCTCGCCGCGACAGTACCCGGTCGGCGTAGAGGTAGCCCGGTCGGGTACCTTCGACTGGTGATCGACGGCGTACTCGGTGGCCCGGTCGATCAGGACTACCTGCTCCAGGCCCGGCAGATGCAGGCGATGTCGTTCGCCGTGCACATCCCGCTGGTGTGCTTCGGAATCGCCTTCCCCGCGATGGTCGTATTCCTCGAGGGCCTGTGGATGAGGACGGGCGACCCGCTCTACCGGGCGCTCGCCAAGCGTTGGTCGAAGGCGATGCTGATCCTGTTCGCGATCGGCGTCGTGACCGGGACGATCCTGTCCTTCGAGATGGGCCTCCTGTGGCCCGAGTTCATGGCCACGTTCGGCGACGTCTTCGGGCTCGCCTTCGGGATCGAGGGCTTCTCGTTCTTCATGGAGGCGATCTTCATCGCGATCTACGTCTACGGCTGGGATCGGCTCCCCCCGCGGACGCACCTGGCGGTGGGCCTCCCGATCATCCTCGCCGGGTTCTCCGGCTCGCTGATGGTGATCTCGGTGAACGGCTGGATGAACCAGCCCACGGGCTTCTCGCTCCAGAACGGCGAGGTCACCGACGTGAAGCCGCTGACCGCGCTGTTCAACTCGAACCTGTGGCACGAGCTGGTGCACATGTACCTGGCGGGCTTCATCGTCACCAGCTTCCTCGTGGCGTCGGTATACGCGGCGGCGTGGCTGCGCGGGCGCCGCGACAGGCGTCACGTGGTCGGCCTCGTGGTGGCACTCAGCTTCGCCGCGCTCGCCGCGCCGGCGCAGCTGCTGGTGGGCGACTGGGCGGCCCGGACGGTGGCGGAGCGCCAGCCGGTGAAGCTCGCTGCCTTCGAGGGACTCCATGAGACGGAGAAGGGCGCGGGGCTCGAGGTCGTGCCCGGCGTGGAGGTGCCCAAGGCGCTTGCGCTCCTCGCCTTCCACGACCCGAACGCCACGGTCAAGGGACTCGACACGGTTCCAGAGGACGACCAGCCGCCGGTGGGGATCGTCAAGACGTCCTTCCGGGCTATGGTCGGGATCGGCACGGCGCTCGCCGCGCTCGCCGTGTGGTTCGTGTGGATGTGGTGGCGGCGAAGGCGCCTGCCGGACACCGTGTGGTTCCCGCGGCTGCTGGTGGCGGCGGGACCGCTCTCGGTGGTCGCGCTGATCGCCGGGTGGGTGACCACGGAGGTGGGGCGCCAGCCATGGGTCGTCTACGAGGTGATGCGGACGCGCGACGCTGTCACGGGCGCCGACGGCATTCCGGTCGGGTTCGCCGCGCTGTCGCTGATCTACATCGCGCTCGCCGCGATCGCGTATGTGATGCTGCGCCGCCTCGGCCGCAGCGAGTTCGAGGTGAGCGCCTGATGCTCGCCGACCTCGCGGCCGTGTTCACGCTGATCGGGCTGACCGCGTACGTGGTGCTCGGCGGCGCCGACTTCGGCGCCGGGTTCTGGGACCTCACCGCCGGCGGCGCCGAGCGCGGCGCCCCGGTGCGGTCGATGATCAAGCGGGCGATGGCCCCCGTGTGGGAGGCGAATCACGTCTGGCTGATCTTCGTCCTCGTGATGCTGTGGACCGCCTTCCCGGAGGCGTTCGGGTCGATCACCTCGACGCTCGCTGTGCCGCTCTTCCTGGCGGCGCTCGGCATCGTGCTGCGCGGCGGCGCCTTCGCCCTCAAGGGCGAGGCGGGCACGGTCGGCGAAGCGCGTGCGCTCGGCGCCACGTTCGCCCTGTCCTCCGTGCTCGTCCCGTTCTTCCTCGGCGCCGCGGCCGGCGCGATCGCCGCGGGCGAGGTCCCCGTGGGCAACGCGGAGGGCGACCTGTGGGCCAGCTGGACGGGCACGCTGCCGGTGTTCGTCGGCTTCCTCGCCGTTGCGACCGGCGCCCATCTGGCAGCCGTGTTCCTCGGCGCGGACTCGCAGCGGGCGGCCGAGCCCGAGCTGGTCGGCCGCTTCCGCGCGCGCGCGCTCGGATCAGGCGCGGCCGCGGGGGCGCTCGCCATCGCGGGGCTCGTGATCGCGAACTCCGAGGCGCCCCGCATGTACGACGGGCTCACCTCGGGAGCCGGGCTCGTGTGCGTGATCGGGTCGGCGCTCGCGGGCGTGGTCACGCTGTGGCTGGAGTGGTGCCAGCGCTTCGAGCCCGCCCGCTACACGGCCGCGGCCGCCGTCGCGGCCATCGTGGCCGGCTGGGCGCTGGCGCAGGAGCCGTACCTCCTGCCGCCCGAGCTGACCGTGGACGAGGCGGCGGCGTCTGACGCCACGCTCGCCGCGCTCGTGATCGCCGCGACCATCGGCTTGGCGCTGCTCATACCCGCGCTCGCGTGGCTCTTCCGGCTCACGCTCAGCGGGAAGCTCAGGTACCAGGACGAGCCGCGCCCGTGAGCCGGCTCGAGACAGCCGCGGTCGCGTGCTTCGTGCTCGGCGCGGGCCTCCTGTTCCCGTTCGAGGAGACGCTCACGATCCTGTTCGGCGTGCTCCTCCTGATGGCGTCGATCGTGCTCGGCGTGTTGGCGCTGGCGAGCCCGGAGCGGCTCGGGGCCGGGCCGGAGCCGGACGACTAGTCCGCCGACAGGCAGGTCGTCGCGACGTACCGCCCGCGCCGCTCTGAGCGCTCTAGCGGGAAGGCCAGCCTGCCGCTCACCGCCCACAGGTCGGTGTGACGGTCGCTCACCGCCCACCCGGGCGGCCAGCGCGAGACATCGGCGTCCTCGAGCGCGGCGATCAGCGCCTCGGCCACCGCCTCGCCGCCCCGCCGGCTGACCGGCCGGCGCTGCCTGAAGCGCACCACGCAGTGGTGGGAGGGAACGATCTCGTGGACCTCCGGATGATCGATGCGGGCGACGCGCTGCACTGGTGGCGCGAGAATAGGGCCATGGAGCAGGTGGTCATAAAGGTGCGAAGGAACGGCCCGTACAAGGTCACGGGGCCGGTGACGATCGTCGACGCGGACGGCAACGAGTTCGACGTCCCCGAGGGCGACGGCATCGTCCTGTGCCGGTGCGGCGCATCGACGACGAAGCCCTTCTGCGACAAGACGCACTCGAAGATCGGCTTCGAGGCAGCCGAGCGAGCGGTTCGCGAAGAAGGTGGTCGGGATTCGTAGCGAAAAACGGTACGAATCCCGACCACCGGCGGCCTAGGCTGAACGGACTCCGAGATGTGCCGACAATGGCGGGTCATCTCGGCTCCATCTTTTTGGCAGCGTAGACGAGCTCGGCCGGGCAGCGCCCGCGCGTGATGCGGCCGTGGTGGTCGCGTTCGTGGTTGTAGGTCTGGAGGTAGCGCTCGAGCTCTGAGCGCAGGCCTTCGAAGCGAACTTGTAGGTAGCGGGCGAAGGCGGGCCGCCAGCACTCTTCGAGGATCGTGCGGTGGAGGCGCTCGACGTGGCCGTTGGTCTGCGGGCGGCCCGCGCGGATGCGCGTCCGGCGCGCTCCGAGGCGCTCGAGCGTGCGCGCGAAGTCGAGGTTGCGGAACTCGTTGCCGCCGTCGGTCAGCATGCGCTCGAGTCGCCAGCCGGCGGCCCGGAGCTCTTGGGCGACGCGGCGGGCGAGCTTCGAGGTCTGAGCGACCGTGGGCTGGCCCTCGGGGCAGGCGACGAGTTCGGCGAGGATGACGTTGAGGACGCCGCTCTTGCCGGCGCCGGCAACGCCACCGAGCAGCCCGTGTCGGTGCGCCAGGCGCAGCGTCACCGGTTGGGCGTCCTCGAAGAGGCCGAGCGGGATCGG
>Ga0126314_10001325_pt1 | contig 11866 bp, 8 predicted proteins | sample Plot105B_FD_92535 | JGI IMG/M metagenome (GOLD analysis project Ga0126314, IMG submission 92535) | Serpentine soil microbial communities from UC McLaughlin Reserve, CA, USA - Plot105B | ecosystem: Environmental > Terrestrial > Soil > Grasslands | place: USA: UC McLaughlin Reserve, Lake County...
GACCGCGCTGCTCTACACCGTGCGCGAGCTCGGGGAAGAGGCCGAGTCACGCAAGGCCGACCTGGCCGCGTCCTACCAGCGCGCGATCGTCCGTGCGCTCGTGGAGCGCACTCGCGCCGCCGCCGAGGAGCTCGGAGCCGAGCGCATCGCCATCGTCGGCGGCGTCGCCGCCAACTCGGAGCTGCGGGCCTCACTGCCCGAGGCTGCGGCGGCGGCGCTCGAGCTCTGCACCGACAACGCCGCGATGATCGCCTCAGCCGCGAGGTACGCCACGCCGATTCCCTACCCTTCGTACCTTGCGCTGGACGCCTTCGCTTAGCGCCCGCGCGGCGCAACTCGGACTGCTCGCCATCGTCGCCGTCGTCGCGACGGTGATCGCAGTCGCAGTCATCACCGAGGTCGGCCAACCTGGGGCGCAACCCCCTCGGACCTCCTGGCGCGGCCTCGTCGGTGGCCCTCGACCCGAGGTGGCGGTTGGCCAGCGCATGATCGTCGTGCTGCGGACACCGTCGCTCGCCGATCGCGTCGAATCCGTCGGCGGGCGGGCGAGCGAGGCCGACCAGCGGCGCTGGCATGCGGCTGCGCAGGCCGCGCAGCAGCAGCTGGTCGCCCGCCTCGGCGCCGCCGGACTCCGGCTCCGGCCCGAGTTCAGCTACACCCGCGTGCTGTCAGGCTTCTCGGCGCCGCTCGACGCGCGCGCGATCGCCCTGCTGCAGCGGTTCCCCGAGGTCGAGGGCGTCTACCCCGTGCGAATCGCATACCCCGCCTCCCTCTCGAGCGATCTAGTCGAGCGGCACGAGCTCGCGCGTGGCGCGGGCTACCGCGCACGGCTGTCGCTCCCCGGCTCGACGGGACGTGGTGTTACCGTCGCGCTGGTCGACACCGGCGTCCAGTACGGCCATGACTATCTGACGGGGGCGATGCTCGAAGGCGTCGACGTCTTGGAACGCGACGACTTTGCAAGCGCAAAGGCGAAGCCCGACGAGCCGTCCGAGCTCGAGCGGCACGCGACGGAGCTGGCGGGCCTGATCGTCGGCTCAGGCGGTCTTGGCGGGCTCACCGGCGTCGCCCGGAACGCGACAGTGCTGCCGATCCGCGTCGGCGGCTGGCAGCGCGACGTCGCCGGCCGGTGGGCCGTCTACTCGCGCACGGACCAGCTGATCGCTGGTCTCGAACGCGCCGTCGATCCCGACGGCGACGGCAGCGCCCATGACGCCGCCCGCATCGCTCTCCTCGGCTTCGCCGAGCCGTACGCGGCGTTCGCCGACAGCCCGTCGTCGCGGGCCGTCGCGGGGGCGCTCGGGCTGGACACGCTTGTCGTGGCTCCCGCAGGGAACGACGGGCCCGCAGGCCCTGTCTACGGGAGCATCTCCGGGCCGGGGGGGACGCCTGAAGCGCTCACCGTCGGCGCCGCCGATCTGCGCGACGAGGTGGAGCAGGTGCGCCTGACATTGCGGTCCGGGCTCGGAGTCCTCTTCGACCGCGAGGTGCCGCTTGCCGGGGCGGTCGAGCCGCGACATCCGTTGCGCCTGACGCTCGCGATGCCGGACGTCCGCGACGCCTTCGTGCCGGCTGTGCTCGGCGAGAGCGAGCCCTCGCTGACGATCGGCGACTTCTTCGACCGTCGCGGCTACAGTCGCGTCGCCGGGAAGGCGGCGCTGACGCCGGCCGGCGAGACGCCCGAGGCGGCAGCCGTCGCAGCCGCTCGCGCCGGCGCCGCAGCCTCCGTGCTCTATGGCGAAGCGATCCCCGCCGGGGGCCTCGGCCTCGACGAGCGCGTCACCGTCCCCGTTCTCTCGATCCCGACGGCTGCCGCCCGGAAGGCGCAGCACGCCCTCCGGCGGGGCGAGGCCGTCACCGCCGAGATCGGCACTGCAGACACGCGCGAGAATCCGACCGCGGGCGGTGCGGCGGCATTCTCGTCGCGCGGGCTCGCGTTCGACGGGGGCGCGAAGCCAGAGCTGATCGCGCCGGGTGTCGCGCTGTTGACCTCCCACCCGGGCCGGGCAAGCGACGGCTCGCCCGCGTTCGGCACCGTCAGCGGGACGAGCGCGGCGGCGGCGATCGTCGCCGGCGCGGCCGCGCTCCTCGCGCAGGCTCGCCCCGAGCTCGACGCAGCCGCGCTGAAGGGTGCGCTCGTCGGGACGGCGACGTCCGGGAGGCTGCTCGACCTCGGCGCTGCCTCGGCGGTCGAGGTCGTCGCCGAGCCGACGTCACTGGTGCTGGGCGCGGGCGCTCGGCGCGGGTGGTCGGGCACGGAGCGGTTCACGATCAGGAACCTCTCCGAGCGACGACTCCGTGTGCACATCTCCGTCGGCCGGCTCGGTGAGGTCGGAGGCATCGCACTCGCCGTCTCGCCGGCCACCGTCACGCTCCCGCCGCGGCGGCAGGAGCGCGTGTTCCTCGCCGGAAGGCTCGCTTACGTGCCGCCGGGGCAGCAGAGCGTCGCCGCTTCCCTGGAGCTGACCGCCGGCGGTGGGGCCCCCTTGCGCGTCCCGTGGACGGTGACGTTCGGGCGGCCGCCGAGGGGCCTGCTCGGCGGCGTACGCCTCTCGCCGCGCCGTTTTCGGCCGTCGGACGCGGCGCCGGCGCTGCTCGAGCTCCGCGCCGGCAGGCTCGCCGAGCATGACGGCGTGAGCGAGGTGCTGCCGGTCTCCCACCTCGATCTCGAGCTCTGGCAGGGCACCGAGCGGCTGGGCCGCCTGTCGCGGCTGCGCAACCTGCTGCCGGGCCGCTACACGTTCGGCCTGACCGGGCGAGGGCCGGGCGGACGCCGGCTTGCGCGCGGCCGCTACCAGCTGCGCCTGCTCGCATATCCACCCGGAGATGCGCCTCCGAGCAGGCAAAACGTCGAGTTCACGATTCGCTGAGGCGTCGTATACTCCGCGCGCCTGTGACGACCGTCGAAGCTCCGATCAGTCACCTCAGAGAGAACCCGTTCGAGCTCGCGCAGGACCAGCTGCGGAAGGTCGCGGATGCGTTCCAGATCGACCACAACCTCGTCCGGGTGCTGGAGCGGTGCAAGAAGGCGGTCGTCGTCTCGATCCCGTTCTCGCGCGACGACGGCTCGATCGACGTGTACGAGGGCTACCGCGTCACGCACAACATCGCGCGCGGCCCGTCCAAGGGCGGCATCCGCTACCACCCCGACGTCACGCTCGACGAAGTCAAGTCTCTCGCGATGTGGATGACGTGGAAGTGCGCCCTGATGGGGATCCCGTTCGGCGGCGCGAAGGGTGGCGTCGTCTGCAACCCGAAGCGGCTGAGCCAGGGCGAGCTGGAGCGGATGACTCGCCGCTACACGTCCGAGATCGTCAACGAGATCGGCCCCGAGAAGGACATCCCGGCGCCCGACGTCGGCACCGACCCGCGCGTGATGGCGTGGATCTTCGACACGTACTCGATGAACAAGGGCCACTCCGTGCTCGGCGTGGTCACCGGCAAGCCGCTGAACCTCGGCGGCTCGCTCGGCCGGCTCGAGGCGACGGCGCGCGGTGCGCACTACTGCATCCGCGAGGCCGTTGCGAAGCAGGGGCGCTCACTCGCCGACATGCGAGTGGCCGTCCAGGGCTTCGGCAACGTCGGCAGTTACCTGGCGAAGTTCGTCGCGGAGGACGGGGCGAAGGTGATCGCCCTCTCGGACTCGAGCGGCGGCATTCACAACCCGAACGGGATCGACGTCGCGCTCGCCCTCGCTCACAAGCAGGAGACCGGTGAGCTCTCCGGGCTCAAGGACACCGATGCCGTCACGAACGACGAGCTGCTGCTGCTCGACTGCGACGTGCTCGCGCCGTGTGCACTCGAGCAGGTGATCACGACGGACAACGCCGACAAGATCAAGGCGAAGCTGATCTGCGAGGGCGCCAACGGGCCGACGACGCCTATGGCCGACGACATCCTGGAGGACCGCGGCATCCTCGTCCTGCCCGACGTCCTGGCGAACGCAGGAGGCGTCGTCGTCTCCTACTTCGAGTGGGTGCAGGGCCTCCAGGAGTACTTCTGGAAGGAGCACGAGGTCAATGCGCGCCTCAACGACATCACCTCGCGCGCCTTCCACGAGACGTGGGCGACGTATGAGGCGAAGTCGACGACGATGCGGATTGCCGCCTACGGGCTCGCCGTCCAGCGAGTGTCGCAGGCGACGCTGACCCGCGGCCTGTATCCCTAGCCGACGCTTGCGGCGCCGCCTTCAGGACGGCGGGCCTCGCCTGTCGTCCGTCTGAAATGACCGGTCGACTCGATCGAACATCGCCTGGAACGGCGCTGCGCCGCGTCGTTTTCTTCCATGCACCTGAGTGCCACCTCTGCGAGGCGGCGCGCCGTGTGCTCGAATCGGTGCGGGCCGAGCGAGCCTTCGAGCTCGTGGAGGTGGACATCTCGGGAGACGCCGCGCTGGAAGAGCGTTATCGCGAGCTCCTGCCGGTCATCGAGATCGACGGCGCGCAGGCGTTCACGTACTTCGTCCAGCCGGAGGCGCTGCGCCGAAAACTTGCACAAGCGGAGGCCGCCGACGGGACTTTGTGACTCGCGCGACCAAGCAGTGACGCGGACTGGCAGAATGCTTGTGCCGTGTTACAAACTCCGCCGCAGACAGGGGTTCCGGAGCGTCTGACGGTCGGCGTCGCCGCCCGGCTCAGCCGGTACCTCCAGGTGCTGACGCAGGCGCGGAAGATGGGCAAGGAGCGAATCTCCTCGCAGGAGATCTCGGACTACACGAACATCAACGCGACGCAGATTCGCCGCGATCTCTCGGCGTTCGGCAAGTTCGGCAAGCGGGGCGTCGGCTACAGCGTCGACGGCCTGCTCGGCGAGATCCGGCGCATCCTCCGCACGCAGGGCCAGCACAACATCGCGCTCGTCGGCGCCGGCCGCCTCGGCGAGGCCATCGCAAGCTCACCGATCTTCGCCGAGCACGGGATCAACATCGCCGCCGTCTTCGACCGCGACCCTGAGAAGGTCGGCCGGCACGTCGGGCACGGCGACGTCGTCGTCGACGACTACGGGCGCCTCGCCGAGGCCGTCCGCGAGAAGAACATCGTCGTCGGCGTACTCGCCGTTCCGGCCGACAGCGCGCAGACAGCAGCCGACGACCTTGTGGACGCGGGGGTACGGATCATCTTCAACTATTCGGAAGCTCTTCTGGACGTGCCCAGTGACGTGGCTGTGCACACGAGCAACCCCGCGGTTGAACTGCTCTACGCGCTCTATTTCCACCTGACCTAGGCCGTTTCGGCCAACGTCCTGGTGCCAGGCACCCGGACAATGGCCCCGGCGGACACGTTGCGAGCCGCCGCGAAACGACACCCGCGGCGCTTCGCCCGTTCTGGTGAAATCGCGGCGTTGCGGATCCTGCTCTGGCACGGCTACCTCCTCGGCGGCACCGGCTCGAACGTGTACACACGCGCGATCGCGCGCGAGTGGAGCCGCGCCGGCCACGAGGTCGTGGTCGTCTGCCAGGAGCCGCACCCCGAGCGCTACGACTTGTGCGGGGCCCGCGTGCTCCGGCCCGACATCGGTGGCGTGCTGCCGGTCTTCGTGCTCGACCGCTACGAGGGATTGGAGGCGAAGCTCCTCCAGGACCTGACCGCGGACGAGCGCAACCGCTTCGTCGAGGCCAACGCGGCGGCGCTGCGCGAGCTCGCCCCGGCCGACCTCGTCTTCGCCAACCACGTCCTGCTCGGCGCTCCCGTCGCCGCCGCAAGCGAGCTTCCGTTTGCCGTGAAAGCGCACGGCTCGGAGCTCGAGTACTCGATCCGCGGGAATGCCGAGCTCGCTGCGTGGGGACGGGAGACGCTCGCCGGCGCTCGAGCCGTCTTCGTCGGCTCCAGGCACATCCGCGACGTGCTCGAGCAGGTCGTCGGGCAGGTCGAGCGCGTGCACGAGGTTCCGCCGGGCGTGGATGTCGAGGAGTTCCGCCCGGAGCCGCACGACCAAGCGCTCGCGGCACTCGTCGCCGAGGCCCGGCAGGACCGGCCAAACCCGGGGAACGCGAACGAGCGCCTTCCGGACGAGGGGAACGCCGAGCGCCTAGCCGAGTTCCTCGCCGGCGACAAGCCCACGATCCTGTACTTCGGCAAGCTCCTCCGGAACAAGGGGGTCCACCTCCTGCTCGAGGCGCTCGGAGAGGTCGATGCGCGTGCGGTGATCGTCGGCTTCGGCGACTACCGCGAGGAGCTCGAAGCGATGGCCGCCGGCGCGAACGCACTCTTCACCGGCCCGCTCGAGCACCGGCACCTCGTCCACCTGATCCCGCTCGCCGACGTGACCGTCGTGCCGTCGATCTTCCCCGAAGCCTTCGGCATGGTCGCCGCAGAGGCCGCGGCGGGCGGCTCCGTCCCGCTCGTCGCCCGCCACTCGGGCCTGGCCGAGATCGCCGATGCCCTCGGCGCGGAGCTGACGAGCTTCCAGAACGGGGACGTCGCCGACCTCACCGTGAAGCTGCAGCGGCTGCTCGAGCTCCCGCCCGCCGCGCGCGACGAGCTCACGCGGCACGCGCGCCGCGTCGCCGAGGAGCGCTGGTCGTGGGCTCACGTCGCCGACCGGCTGCTCGAACCCTTCGCATAACCTCCGCCGGAATGAGCGACGAGCAGCGGCTGAGCCCCGAGGAGCAGATTCGCTTGGCGCGGGAAGGCTTCGAATCGGCTGACGACTTCACCGTCGCGGTCGAGGAGGAGTTCGCGATCCTCGAGCCCGAGACGCTCTCGCTCACGAACCGTTTCGAGGAGCTGCAGGCGGCGGCGCTGGGAACCGAGCTCGAAGGACACCTCGTCGGCGAGCTGATCGCGTCGGAGGTCGAGATCCGCACGGGCCGCTGCGACGGCTTCGCCGAGGCGGCCGGTCGAATGGCCGAGCGGCGCGACCAACTTCGGGAGCTTGCCGACCAGCTCGCGATCATGCTCGGTGGTACGGGTACGCACCCCTGGAGCCCGTGGCACGAGCAACGGATCATCGACACGCCGCACTACCGGCGCAACGACGAGATCCTTCGCTGGGTCGTGTGGCGGAACAACTCGTTCGGCCTGCACGTGCACGTTGCGGTCAACGGAGCGGACCGCGCCGTCCGGGTCTGCGACCACCTCCGGCACCTGCTTCCCGAACTGCTTGCCCTCTCTGCGAGCTCGCCGTTCCTCGAGAACGTCTTCACGCACCTCCACTCCGTGCGCACCGAGATCTTCACGAAGCTCTTCCCCCGCTGCGGGATCCCGGATGCCTACGGCAGCTGGGCGGAATTCGAGCGCTACGTCCGCTTCCTCTACGACACGGGCTCAATCGACGAGCACACGCAGATGTGGTGGAGCGTCCGGCCGCACCTCGCCTTCCCGACGGTCGAGATCCGCATCTGCGACGCCCAGCCGGACCTCGGCGAAGCGCGGTCGCTCGCGGCTCTCGCGTACGCGCTCGCCGTCCGCACCGCTCGCGCGCTGGACGAGGGCGAGCCCCTTCGCTTGCCGCCGCACCGCCTGATCGAGGAGAACTACTGGCGCGCGATCCGCTGGGGGCTGACGGGTGACTTCATCGACCTCGAGACCGGCGATCTCATCGACAAGCGGAAGCGGATCGAGCAGCTGATCGAGTGGGTGCAGCCCGTGGCGGACGAGATCGGCGCGGGGCCGTTCTTGGCCGTGCCCACGGCGAATGCGGCCGAGCGCCAGATCGCCCGCTACGAGGAGGGCGGGACGCTGGAGGAGATCTACGCCGAGCAGGTGCGGCCGAAGGAGCCCGTTGGCCGCTGAGCCGCCGCAGCCGACGCCCGAGGACCTCCTCGAGGCGGTCAAGAGCATGAAGGTCTCCGACCTCCTGCTCTCGACTGCGGCGACGTTGGCGCAGCTCGGCTTCGCGAAGCTCGACGAGGCGACGCGCGACCTCGACCAGGCACGGCTGGCGATCGAGGGGATGAGGGCCGTGCTCGCGACGCTGGAGGGTGCCGTCCCCGAGGAGGTCGTCCGCGACTTCAACCAGGTCGTCGCGAACCTGCAGCTCGCGTATGCCCAGGCCGCTGCCGCCGGCGAAACAGCGGACCAAGCCTAGGCAAAACTGTCCTTTCCTGTCACTGTGGGCCGATGGGGCGGAGGGCGTCCTTGGTCAGAAAAAGCATCCGTAAGCTTCAAGAAGTACGGCGCGCGGGCCGATAGCGTCTGGTGATGCGGGGTCTCGGAGCCGTCCTCTCCGTCGTCGCCGTGCTGGGGTTCCCCGGTGCGGTGGCCGCTTCGCCTCCCTCCGAGCCCGAGAGCTTCGTCCCTGACGAGCTCCTCGTTCGCTTCGACGGCGCGACGACGTCGTCGGCGCGGAGCCGGATCGCGAGCGACCTAGACGCGCGAATCGTCGAGCGGCTCCCGCTGAGCGGCCTTGTCCGCGTCGAGCTCGAGCCGGGAACGTCAGTGGCGGCCGCCGCGGCGCGCTTCGAGCAGCGCGACGAGATCCGGTATGCGCACCCCAACCACCGGTACCACCTCGACCGAAATCCCGACGACCCGCTGTTCGGCAGCCTCTGGGGGATGACGAAGATCGACGCACCGGGTGCCTGGGACACGAACACCGGCAGCGCGGCGGTGACCGTTGCGGTGGTCGACACCGGCATCGACTACACCCACCCCGACCTCCAAGGGAACGTGTGGGCCAACGACGATCCGATCGACGGCGTCGACAACGACGCCAACGGGAAGGTGGACGACCTCCGCGGCTGGAACTTCATGGACGGCACCAACAATCCGATGGACGACGTCGATCATGGGACGCATGTCGCGGGGACGATCGGCGCCGCGGGCAACAACACGCAGGGCGTCGCCGGCGTCAACTGGACGGTCAAGCTGATGGCGATCAAGTCGTGCTGCGACGAGTTCGACAGCTTCACCGAGGACTCGATCGTCAAGGGCTTCCAGTACGCCTGCGCCAACGGTGCGAAGGTGATCAACGGGAGCTTCGGCGGGTCGGCCGGCACCCAGACGATCGTCGATTCGATCAACGCGTGCCCGGGGGCGCTCTTCGTCTTCTCCGCCGGGAACGGTGGTTGGGACGGGATTGGCGACAACAACGATTTGTCTCCCCAGTACCCGTGTAGCTACGGCTCGGCGAACATCATCTGCGTCGCGGCCAGCGGTGCCGGCGACTCGCTGGCGAGCTTCTCGAACTTCGGCGTGAACAACGTCGACATCGCAGCGCCCGGCGAAGCGATCAAGAGCACCGTTCCCGGCCCCGCTTACGCCGACTTCGCCGGCACGTCGATGGCTGCGCCGCACGTCAGCGGCGCCGCCGCGCTCGTCCTCGCCGAGCGTCCGGGGCTGAGCACGGCCGAGCTGAAGCGCTCGATCCTACTCTCTGGCGAGCCCAAGCCCGCGCTCACGACCCGCGTCGCCACCGGCGCGCGGCTGAACGTCCGGCGGGCGTTCAGCCAGGAGGTCGTCGCCCCAGCGGGCCTCGCCGCGCACAGCGCCAGCCCGTCGTACAACCAGTGGTCGAACATCACCGCGGCGATTGCGACCTGGGGCGGCGCCAGCGACGCGTCGGGCGTCGACGGGTACTCGTTCGCGTGGTCGCCCGATCCGAGCTTCGCGCCGGACGACGTGAAGGACGCGGAGGAGAACGTCACCTCGGCGTCAGCAACGCTCCCCGACGGCAAGCACTGGTTCCACGTCCGCGCGCGCGACGGGGTCGGCAACTGGAGCGACCCCATCCACCTCGGCCCGTTCATGGTCGACACGTTCCCGCCGGTGCGGCCGACGCTCTCCAGTCCGACGCACCGCGCGGGCGTCGCCTCTGCGGATCGTACGGTCGAGATCAACTGGATCACGCTCGGCGACTCGGTCAGCGGGCTCGACGGCCACTCGTTCGCGTGGGGCCGGCAGCCGCTCGTGACGGTCGACGAGACCAAGGATCTCGAGGAGGGCGTCGTCCGAACGACGAGCCCGCCGCTCGCGCCGGGCGCTTGGTGGTTCGGGATCCGCGCGCGTGACAACGCCGGCAACTGGACAGACGTGACGATCCTGGGACCCTTCGTCATTTCCGGCGTCTCGCCGGTCTGCAACGTGCCTCGCCTGCGCGGGCTCAAGCTCGTGGTCGCGAAGCGAACGCTCGTGAAGCGCGGTTGCGCGCTCGGCCGCGTGACGCGCGCGTACTCCAAGCGCGTCGCCCGCGGGCGCGTCGTCGGCCAGAAGCCCGGCCCGGGCCTCCGCCTTCGCCGCGGCGCCAAGATCGCCGTCGTTCTCAGCAAGGGGCGGCGCAGGCGGTAGTACGGGTGTGGTAGAAAACCGCGGCGCCGGGGGGACCTCGGCGCAAGCCTTCTAGGGACCCGCCGCGGTGGAATTTTTCGATCAACACCCTGTCGTCGTCGCGCTCGTCTGCGCCGGGCTGGCGATCGCCTATGGCGTCGTCCTCACGGTCTGGCTGCTCCGTCTCTCCCCCGGCACCGAACGGATGCAGGCGATCGCGCATGCGGTGCAGGAGGGTGCTTCGGCGTACCTGCGGCGCCAGTACACGACCATCGCCGTCGTCGCAGCCGTGCTCTTCCTCGTGATCGGCTTCTGGAACGACCTGGGCTGGGGGACGGCAGTCGGCTTCCTGATCGGGGCCGTGTTCTCCGCGGCCGCGGGCTTCATCGGGATGAACGTCGCCGTTCGCGCGAATGTGCGGACGGCGGAGGCGGCGAAACGAGGCGTCGCGCCCGCGCTGCGGGTTGCTTTTTCCGCGGGCTCGGTCACCGGCCTGCTCGTCGTCGGCCTCGGCCTGCTCGGGGTCGCCGGCTACTACTGGATCCTGACCGCTGGTTTCGACCAGACGGAGAAGGAGGCGACGGAGCACCTGATCGGCCTCGCCTTCGGCGGCTCACTGATCTCCGTCTTCGCGCGGCTCGGCGGCGGCATCTACACGAAGGCGGCCGACGTGGGCGCCGATCTCGTCGGCAAGGTCGAGGCGGGGATCCCGGAGGACGATCCGCGGAACCCGGCCGTGATCGCCGACAACGTCGGCGACAACGTCGGCGACTGCGCCGGGATGGCAGCCGACCTGTTTGAGACCTACGCCGTCACCCTCGTCGCGGTCATGTTCCTCGGCGCGGTGCGCTTCCCGTCCACGGACATCGTCGAGTACCCACTGGCGATCGGCGGGGTGGCGATCATCGCGTCCATCATCGGGACGTTCTTCGCGCGAATCGGGCGTCGCGGCTCGATCATGAATGCGCTCTACAAGGCCGTCGTGGTCTCGACCGCGCTCTCCGCGCTCTTCTTCATCCCCGTCACCGCGGCCTTCGACAGCGACCGCTTTCCGTTCTGGAACCTCTACGCCTGCACGCTGATCGGGCTCGGCGTCACGTTCCTGCTCGTCGCGATCACGGAGTTCTACACCGGCACGCGCTGGGGCCCCGTGAAGGGGATCTCGAAGGCGTCGCTCACCGGGCACGCGACGAACATCATCGAAGGCCTCGCGATCGGAATGCAGGCGACGGCGGCGCCCGTGATCGTGATCGCGGCCGCGATTGTGGCCGCGTACGAGATCGAGGGGCTCTTCGGCGTCGGCGTCGCGGTGATGGCGCAGCTCGCCATGACTGGACTGATCGTCGCGCTGGACGCCTACGGCCCCGTTACCGACAACGCCGGCGGGATCGCGGAGATGGCCGACCTGGACGAGTCGGTTCGAGCCGTGACGGATCCGCTCGACGCCGTTGGCAACACGACGAAGGCCGTCACGAAGGGCTACGCGATCGGCTCCGCGGGATTGGCGGCGTTGATCCTCTTCGACGGCTTCACAACGGAGCTCGACGACGAGGGGCTGAGCGTGACCTTCGTCTTGAACGACGCCTGGGTGATCGCGGGCCTCTTCATCGGCGGCCTGATGCCGTTCCTCTTCTCGTCACTCGCGATGCAGGCCGTCGGCC
>Ga0126314_10001326_pt1 | contig 11863 bp, 10 predicted proteins | sample Plot105B_FD_92535 | JGI IMG/M metagenome (GOLD analysis project Ga0126314, IMG submission 92535) | Serpentine soil microbial communities from UC McLaughlin Reserve, CA, USA - Plot105B | ecosystem: Environmental > Terrestrial > Soil > Grasslands | place: USA: UC McLaughlin Reserve, Lake County...
ACCTTGGGGTCACGCCGGAGGCTGGAGGGCTCTCGTTTTGGCTGCTGCCCTCTCAAGCAAGTCCGGCACGTCGCGATGGCCAATTCCCCGCGAACCGGCGCCCACTTTGGCCCGTTCCAGCTAGCCGGTTCCGGGATGGGCGCCGACCGGACTGACGTGGACGGTGGCGGCGCTCAGTTGGCGGACGTCGGTCAGTAACTGGTCCTCAGCCTGGTGGGCGAGCGCGTGGGCTTGGGTGATTGTCAGGTCGGGGTCGGCCATGATGTCGGCTTCGGCCCGCAGGCGATGGCCGATCCAGCGCAGACGCAACTCACGGACCCCCTTGACGCCTTCGGTGGTGCGGAGGGCCTCGGTGGCGCGGTCGACGAGCCTCGGGTCGACGGCATCCATGAGCCGGGCGCCGACCTGGGCGAGTGCCGAGCGCAGCACGCCGAGGATCGCCAGTGTGATGATCAGACCCACCACCGGGTCGGCCCAGCGCCAGCCCAGCGCCACGCCGCCGGCGCCCAGCAGAACGGCCAGGCTGGTGAAACCGTCGGTGCGGGCGTGTAGGCCGTCGGCTACCAGCGCCGCAGAGCCGATGCGGCGGCCGACCGCAATGCGGTAGCGGGCCACCAGCTCGTTGCCGAGAAAGCCCACTAGGCCGGCGCCAGCGACGGCCCAGAGGTGGGTGACGTCGCGCGGCTGGAACAGCCGGTTCATGGCTTGGTAGGCGGCCAGACCAGCAGACAGCGCGATCATGGCGACGATGAACAGCCCTGCCAGGTCTTCGGCGCGGCCGTAACCGTAGGTGTAGCGCTTATTCGCCGGCCGGCCGGCCAGCGTGAAGGCCACCAGCAGTGGCACGGCCGTCAAGGCGTCGGCCAGGTTGTGGAGGGTGTCGCCGAGCAGGGCCACTGAGCCAGACAGCAGCACCACGACCGCTTGCAGGGCAGCAGTTATGCCCAGACCGACCAAGCTGATGAGCAGCGCCCGGCGGCCGGCGGTATTCGCCTCGAGGGCGTCATCGATCTGGTCGCTGGCGTCGTGGGAGTGCCCGCCGAGCAGCTCCGAGAAGCCATGGCGCAGCCGGCTGAGGCGGCCCGCTGGATGATCATGATGCTCGCCGTGATCGTGGCCGTGGTAGTGACGGTGACCCGGCTGGCCGGGGCCTCGAACGTCGTGGATATGGCTCATTTAGCACTCGGGTTTGCGGACGGAATGCGATCACTATACATCACCTGCGCAGATGTGCATATGTGCAGCTGACGCTATGCTGGGTCGCATGGCGTCCGGCCGGCCCACCCCAACGACCACCGCCTCACCCCACCCTGACAAGCTCGACGACGCCCGGGTGCAGGCCGCGGTCATGTCGTTTGCGCTGCTGGCTGAACCGACCCGCGTGCGGTTGCTCTGGGCGCTCCGCGACCAGGATGCCGACGTTTCCTCGCTGGCCGACGCGGCCGGCTGCCGGCCGACCGTCGCGAGCCAGCATCTGTCCAAGCTCCGCTTCGCCGGCCTCGTTGAGGGCCGCCGGGACGGCCGGCGGGTCATCTATCGACTGCGCGGAGCCCACGTCCGCAACCTCTTGGCAGAGGCGCTGTTTCATGCCGACCACCAAGTCAGCGGCGAGCCGGTACACGACTGACGCGCTGCCCAGGCGCCCACGACTTCTGTCAACACTGACCGGACGACCCCGCCCAACGTCGCCGGGTCAGTCCCTCGAACCGCCGCCGCTTACAAGGTAAACCGCGGGTGCAGTCCAGAAATCCGGTGGAGCAGGATTACCTCCTTTGCCGGTTGACGACGGGCAGGCCACCCCTACCCTGGCTCGGCGCGCCCCCGACTGAACTGGTCGGAACGACGCTGCTGACCCGCTAGTGCCCGAAGCCGGCTGAGCTTCCATTCCCGTGGCCCTCGGTCTTTGGTCGGTCGCATGGTCGATCCGGCATATCCCGCCCGGTAACGGGTCATTTCGTCCCCGGTGCGCTCCACCGGCGACCTTACGACTGTCATCGCGGGCCGGAAAGGCCCTGGCAGCGCGCTCCGGGCGATATATCGGCCATCACGCGAGCTCACAAGTTGGTCATGCGCTCAAGGTGTTCGGGCTAACGGGCGCCTTGCACGGTCAGCCGGGCAGCAGCCTCCTCGATGTCGCTGAGATCCGGACATCGGCGGCCCAGACCGGACGCTCGATAAGTTATGAACGCCCGACCGGCCGGGCGACAATGCCGCGGCCATCGGGAGGCGAACAGGGTTGATTCTGGGAGCCACCCAGTGATCCGCCCAAGGAAATGAGACTGGATGACAAACCGGCTCCGCCGTGGCGCCGCCGCGCTGCTCCTGCTCCTTCCGTTCGCTGGTTGCGCCGCCGGAGAGTCGGCAGGCCAGACCGCCTCCCCAGTGCCAGCATCACCGACCGGGGTAAACGGCAACGCCAGGCAGTCACCAGGCCCCAAATCGCTACCATCGAGGTCACCGACTCCGGCCGCCGATGTCACCGTTGCAGTCACTATCGCGGCTGGACGAGTGACACCCAACGCGGCCAATGTGCGCCTTCGGCGCGGACAGTCGGTTGCGGTGACTGCGCTCAGTGATGTTGCCGAGTCGGTGCATATCCATGGCTACGACAAGACCTTGACGCTGACCCCGGGCAAACCCACCACGGTGCGATTCATCCCCGACCAGAGCGGCGTGTTCGAGATCGAGACCCACGAGACCGGCAAGCTGGTTGCCAAGCTGATCGTGTCGTGATCGCCGCCTTCACGGTGGTCAACCCGCAGGTCGGCGCCCTCATGCCGCTGCACGGGATCGGTGGCCGTCAGGACCTGCCGCTGCCTTTCGAGCTCGTCGTCGCCGGCGCAGCTGCGGCGGTCGTGGCCTCCTTCGTCGTGCTGGCGCTGGCCTGGAAGAGGCCCGGTCCGGCTCGGCCGGGATTGCCCCTCGGCGAGGGCTTCACCCGGATCATCGACTCGGCCGCGCTGCGCTGGACGGTACGGGGACTTGGGCTCGCTGTGGCGGCCTTCATGATGATGGCGCTGCTGCTCGGTGAGGATCGGCTGACCAATCCGATCTTCGGCTTCGTCTATGTCTGGGTGTGGGTCGGCCTCGTCCCACTCTCCCTGTTACTCGGCCCCATCTGGCGCACCCTTAACCCCTTACGCACGCTCCACCTGCTCGGCTGCCGGCTGCTTGGCACGAACCCTGACCATGCCGCCAGCCAGTTGCCCGCCTGGGCAGGCCGGTGGCCGGCCGCCATCGGGCTCTTCACGTTCGTCTGGCTCGAGCTCGTCGCACCAGACCGGGTCACCATCCCCATCCTGCTATTGTGGCTGGCCCTCTACACGGTGATCCTGCTGTTTGGCGCCGTCTTGTTCGGACAGGGCTGGTTTAGCGCCGCCGCCCCGTTCGAGACCTACGCGCTCACCATCGCCAAGCTGTCACCTTGGGGACGTAACGTCGGCGGCCAGATCGAGCTCCGCTCGCCGCTGGCCAACCTCGCCACCCTCACGCCGCCACCGGGCATGGTCGTCTTCGTCAGCGTCCTGATCGGCTCGACCGGTTACGACGGATTCTCCAATTCCAGCCTGTGGGTCCGGTCGATTCAAAGCAGCGCCCTCCCCGGCATTGTCCTCGGCACGCTCGGCCTGCTCGGCTTCATCGCCGTCGTACTGGGCAGCTATACCGGCGCCTGCCTGCTCGCCGGCCGGTTGACCGACACATCGCGGCGGGCCTTGCCCGGGCTGTTCCTCCACAGCTTGGTCCCCATTGCCCTCGGCTACATCACCGCCCACTACCTCACACTGCTCATCCTGGAAGGCCAACGCGTCTTCATCAACGTGAGCGATCCGCTCAGCCGGGGCTGGAATCTGTTTGGAACCGCCGAACGCGGCGTCGATGCCAGCATCGTCAACTATCCCGGCCTGATTGGCAGTATCCAGGCCGGCGCCATTGTCACCGGCCACGTCCTTGGCGTCATCCTCGCCCACAATCGGGCCCTCGCCCTGTTTCCCCGGCGCGCCGCGCTCACCGGACAGCTTCCGCTGCTCCTGGCCATGGTCGGCTACACCGTCGCAGCCCTGCTCCTGCTCTTCGCCGAATGAGGCCACCCGGGCGCCAAAACCATGCGCAACGAGAAGATCAGCTTGACGACGACGGTGATTACCAAACTGCTTACGAATCCGCCAGCACAGTCGCGGTCAATGGAGGACGCGGGTGACCACACGCCAGCCTCAGGGCCGCTCCACCCACGGGCCGACTGTCGATGGCATGGAAGAAGGTCGCCAAGGACACTGTCGCCCTGCTGAGCGCCGAAGCCGGCCTCCCTACGATCGGCGCCTCTCGGACCTCATCGGGGAGCTGTCCACCCGAAGCAACGAATTCGTGTCCGGTGGGCCGCCCCGACGCCCAGACTCACAGCACTGGCGTCCAGCACAAGCTTAGCGTCACCGCGCACGCCGATAGCGCAATCAGACGGCAACGTTCGCTAACGGATGGCTAACGAAAATGATCAAGGCCCGGTTGCACTCACAGCAATCGGGCCCTGACTAGGTGTTTTGTTGTAGCGGGGGGAGGATTTGAACCTCCGACCTCTGGGTTATGAGCCCAGCGAGCTACCGAGCTGCTCCACCCCGCGTCGGCGGTGCTCCACCATACGTGACTGGTTCAAACAAGCCAAATCGGCCGTCGGTCAAAACTGGTGAGGATGGCTACCGAGCGGTTGGCCTAGAGGTGAGGTCTACCAGCAACCCGGCGGTTCGGTTGGCAGACTAAGCAGTCGTGACTCCAATTCGCGTGACAGTGTGGGGCGAGAACTACCACGAGAATGCCGAGCGTGATCGAGCCGGCATGGCAGAGAGATATCCGCAGGGCATGCACGACGCCATCGCGGCAGGCATCCGCGAGCTGCTCGAGGACGCGGTGGAGGTTCGTACGGCGACTCAAGATCAGCCAGAGCACGGGCTGACCGATGATGTGCTGGCCGGCACCGACGTCTTGACCTGGTGGGGCCATGCTACCCATGCAAGCGTGGACGATGCTGTGGTGGATCGCGTGCAACGGCGGGTGCTCGGCGGCATGGGGTTGCTCGTCCTGCACTCGGGGCACTTCTCCAAGATCTTCACCCGGCTAATGGGAACCACCTGTTCGCTCGCTTGGCGCAATACCGCCGACACAGAGCTGGTGTGGACTGTCTCCCCGGCCCATCCGATCACTCGAGGCCTTCCCCAGCCGATGGTGATCCCTGAGCACGAGATGTATGGCGAGTACTTCGACATTCCCGCACCCGAGGAGTTGATCTTCATATCCAGCTTCTCCGGAGGGGAGGTCTTCCGCTCCGGCTGTTGCTGGCGTCGCGGGAAGGGCAAGATCTTTTACTTCTCCCCGGGTGATCAGGCCTATCCGATTTACCTGCACCCGGACGTCAGGCGGGTGCTTGCCAACGCTGTGGAATGGGCATGTCCGGAACCTGGCGCCGACTTCCTGGCGCCCCAGGTGATTGCCAGCCCTGAACCGCGATTACCGAGCCAGGGCCAGCCTCCAGGAGGCGGGGATGAGTAACTCCAAGACCTTACGTGCCGGCGTGATCGGCACGGGCTGGGCCGGGCAGCAGCACTTGGCGGCATACACCGAAGCTTCCGGGGTTGATCTTGTAGCCCTGGCCAGCAAGGACGCCGACCCGCTGGCCGCTCTCGGCGAGCAGTACGGCATGGCAGCAGATCTGCGCTTCGCCGACTGGCAGGCGCTACTTGATCATGCTGAACTCGATGTCGTCAGCATCGCCGCGCCGACCGCATTGCATCGGCCGATCGCCGTGACCGCCCTCGACCGCGGTATCCACGTCCTTTGCGAGAAACCGATCGCTGAAGACGCACCGACTGCCCGTCAGATGGTGGACGCGGCCGAGCGCAATGATCGAGTACTCGACGTGGTGTTCAATCACCGCCGGCGTGGCGATGTCCAGGCACTGAAGAAGATCATCGATGCCCATCTGCTTGGCGACATCTACTACGCCAAGACCGGATGGCTTCGCCGCCAGGGCATTCCTGGAGTGGGGAGCTGGTTCACCCGCCGAGCCACTGCGGGTGGCGGGCCCTTGGTCGACATCGGTGTGCACATGCTTGACATGACCCTTCACCTGCTTGGCGAGCCCCAGGTACAGACGGCGACCGCCGCAACGTACGCAGAGTTCGGGCCCCGCGGCCGCGGCTTCTCGGTCGAGTCCACGATGCGGAAATCCGGCGTGGAGGACGACGGTTCATTCGACGTCGAGGATCTGTCCACTGCCTTCCTCCGTCTAACCGGTGGCGGCACGTTGTTCCTTGAATCCAGCTGGGCGCAATGGATCCCCAAGGATCACTGCTACGTCACGGTGTACGGGTCCGACGGTGGCGCCAGCATCGAATGGGGGGCGCCGAGCGATCCGCACCGCTCGATGAACATTTGGACGGAGAAGGAGGGCATTCCGGCGTTACTTGAGCCGCACATCCCGCCAGACGGACGGCATCTGGCCTGCGTGCTGGACTTCATCCAGACCGTACGCGCTGGCGACTTCACCAACCACCGCGGACACCAGGCTCTAGTCCGGGCTCTGATCGTCGACGCCTGCTATGCCTCGGCGGCGGCAGGCCGCGAAGTAACGCTCGAGCCAGGAGAGCAGCCCGGCACCACCAGGCACCCTATGACCGCCTGAGCACCTTCGGGCAGGCACTTTCAGTGCTGGACCGTTCATAGTCATCCATCACTTCTGTCACAATTTTCACTTAAACCTCTAGCGTGTCACGCGCGTCGTGCGGCAGGCTATGGCCACTTCCCCAACGAATGGATTGCCATGTCCGCTACAACGCGCGCCTCCACGCCCATCCCCGCAGCGCTAACGCGCCTACTAGGAACGAGCATTGCCGCCCTGCTGGCGACGTCGGTGCTCACAACCCCGCCGGCCGCAGCCGATACCGCGATTTCAGCCAAGTCCGGCACGTTCACCATCTCGGGTGTCGGCTGGGGACACGGCTGGGGTATGTCCCAGTACGGCGCGTACGGTGCAGCCAGGAAAGGCCTGATCTGGAAGCAGATTCTCGCCTTCTACTTCTCCGGGACGAGGCTGGCGCAGCAGCCGAGTGGATATTCGCTTCGGGTCTGGATCACCGCGGACAACGACGGTGATCTGCGCGTGCGTCCGGCGGCCGGATTGACCCTGCGAGATGCCAGCGGACACAGCCATCTGTTACCAACGGGCACGAAATATCGCATCTGGCGAGTCAAAAGGTCGGGGACCGGCTATGCGTTGAGCTATCTCAACCCCGATGGCGTGTGGGCCATCCAGCGGACGAACCTGTCGACCACGACCTGGAGGTTCACCAACACTGCCAACATCGTCAAGGTGATGATGCCCAGCGGATCAGTCCGGGAGTACCGCGGCTCAGTTTCCCTGATCAAGTGGGGTACGACCGGCCGAACGGTGAACAGACTGAGGATGGAGAGCTACCTCAAGTCGGTCGTTCCATCCGAGATGCCGACCTACTGGGCCGCGAACGCCGTTCGCAGCCAGGCCGTGGCCGCGCGCAGCTACGCCACCAAGCTCAAGAGCTGGGCCGGTTCCAGGTCCTACGACCTCTGTGACACGACCGCCTGCCAGGTCTATCGTGGCTTTGCCGTCACCTACCGGGGCTCTCGCACTGTGCACGAGACGGCCAACGGCAACGCGGCCGTGGCGGCCACTGCTCGGGTGATCCTGACTTATAACGGCATCCCGGCACTCACCCAGTTTTCTTCGTCCAATGGTGGGCACAGCGCGCAAGGCGACTATCCCTACCTGGCCCCGCGTCCCGATCCCTATGACGGCCTGATCAAGTCGCAAGCCTGGTCAAGATCAATTTCTACATCCAGCATTGCGCGCAGGTGGCCGTCGGTCGGCACGGTCCGGCAGCTCCAGGTAACCGCTCGTGACGGGGACGGACGTTGGGGTGGCCGAGTCGAAGCAATGAAGATCATCGGCAGCGCCGGGACTCTTCGGGTATCCGGAAGCTCGTTCCAGCGAGCGTTCGGACTGCGGTCGACGCTCTTCACCATTGACGGTACGACCTTCACCGCTGCGTCCGGTACCGCGCAGACAACGGTCCTTGCCATGTCGGGCACCGCTCAGACAACGGTCTCGGCTGCGTCTGGCAATGCCCAAACGAGCATTCCGCTCAGCTCCAGCTCCCCATCGGGTGCCAATCTGCTGTTGATCAGCCCCGACGGTATTCTGCGGAGGTACCCGGTCAGCAATGCAGCGCTCGGCACACCCTTCACGATCGGCTCCGGCTACCGCGCTTACAGCCACGTGGTCAATGCTGGCGATTGGAACCGCGATGGCTATTCGGACATCATCGTCCGCACCGAGCAGGGTGGCCGTCATCTGTTGCTGCGTGGCACCACGTCGGGCAACCTCGCAGCAGGGGTCGACATGGGGTTCGCGGCCAGTATTCGCACGATGACCAGTGTCGGAGATGCCAATGGTGATCGATTCCCCGATCTGGCGGTCATCAGCCGCGCTGGGAATCTGTGGCTGCTGTACGGCGACGGCAACACAGGGCTCAAGTCAGCCCGTATTGTCGCTCGCGGCTGGAATGATCATGTCTGGCTGCGTGGGGTTGGAGACTGGAATCGCGACGGCAGGCCGGATCTGGTGAGCAGGATCAATGACACGCTGTTTTTGCACCTGGGCACGGCCGCCGGCTTTGGCCGCAGCAGGTCGCTCGGCACAGGCTGGTCGTCGATCGCCAGCATCACCTCGGCCGGCGACTTCGATGGGGACGGGCGCGGTGACATCGTCGCTCGCAGCAAGACTGGCACGTTGCTGCTCTACCGCGGCACCAGCACGGGCGGGCTGGAAACACCGCAGGCGCTCGCGGGTTCGTTCATCGGCACCAGGTTCGTCGTCTGACCGGAACCGAACGTGATCGAGGGCTTTGAGATCGGTCACCACACCGCTGATCAAGCTGGCTGGCTGACTGGCACGACCGTGATTCTGGCAAGGACTGGTGCGGTCGGCGGCGTTGACGTACGGGGCGGCGCGCCCGGCACCAGGGAGACCGACCTGATGCGACCCACCGCCCTTGTCGACCTCGTGCAAGCAGTCGTCCTGACCGGTGGCAGCGCGTACGGCCTGTCTGCGGTAGATGGAGTGATGGCCGGGCTGGAGCGAGCCGGGCTGGGTTTTCCGGTGGGCCAGAAACCTTCGGAGGTCGTGCCAATTGTTCCGGCGGCCGTGATCTTCGACCTGGGCCGCGGCGGAGTGTTCGGCGACCGGCCGACTGCTGAATTCGGCGCCTCAGCCCTCGCGGCAGCCTCCACGTCGCGCCCTGCTAGCGGTTGCGTCGGCGGCGGCACCGGAGCTGTCTGTGGCGGCTTGAAAGGCGGCTTCGGCTACGCCGAAATGCGGCTCGATACCGGCGAGTCCATTGCGGCAGTTGCCATCGTCAACGGGTCCGGCTCACCCTTCAACCCGCGTACAGGGAGGCTCTGGGCGGACCGCTTGGATCTACTTCCGCGGCCAAGTGAGGCAGGGAAAGCCGCGCTCGTCGCGGCCCAGGCCAGCACCCAACGCCGGCTCAACACGGTTATCGGCGCTGTGCTAACCGATGCCTTCCTGACGAAGGTGCAGGCGAACAAGCTGGCCGCTGTGGCACACGATGGCTTGGCGCGCGCCGTCCGACCCGTGCATTCGATGACCGACGGCGACACCATCTTCAGCCTCGCCTCCGGTCGCAGGAGTCATAACTCTGACGTCACGGCCGCGCTCAGAGACTTCAACAACCTGCTCGCCGCCGCAGCCGACGTCTTCAATGACGCGTGCCTGGATGGGCTGCTCGCAGCTACGAATCGTGGTGAGTGGCGAAGCTATCGAGAGCTCACCGGCCTGCAGTCGGAATAGCGGACTGAGATATCCGGAAGGTCTTCAGGCTGAGTTCCTACACTGGTCGCTGCGTTTCAGCCATGAACGAGGAGATATGAAGGCTCTGCTGCTGGAGAACATCCACCCCGATGCCGAACGGCTGCTCAGCGAGCGGGGGATTGAGGTGACGAGCACGTCCGGCGCGCTGGATGAGTCAGAGCTGCGGGCGGCGCTGCCGGGAGTGCAGTTGCTCGGTATTCGGTCCAAGACCAACGTGACCCGATCCGTTCTGGAGGGGTTTCCCGACCTCCTAGCCGTCGGCGCCTTCTGTATCGGCACCAACCAGATCGACGTTGCCGCTGCATCATCACAAGGCACCGCGGTCTTCAACGCGCCCTTCTCCAACACGCGAAGTGTGGTGGAGCTCGTCATCGCCGAAGTCATTTCGCTTGCCCGTCACCTGACCGACAAGAACACCGCGATGCATGCCGGCCTCTGGGACAAGTCGGCCAAGGGTGCACACGAGGTGCGCGGCCGAACGCTTGGCATCGTCGGCTATGGAAACATCGGCAGCCAGCTGTCCGTGGTTGCCGAAGCGTTGGGCATGCGGGTGATGTTCTACGACATCGCTGACAAGTTGGCGCTTGGCAACGCTCGCCGCTGTGAGACCCTAGACGAGCTGCTTGCCGAGGCGGAAACGGTGTCGCTCCATGTTGACGGCCGGCCCGGGAACGCCGGCCTATTCGGCGCCGAGGAATTCGCCAAGATGAGGCCCCGAAGCCTGTTTCTCAACCTGTGCCGAGGTTTCGTCGTGGATCATGAAGCTCTGCGTGATCATTTGGTTTCCGGGCACATCGCCGGCGCCGCTGTCGACGTCTTCGCCGAGGAGCCCAAGAACGCCGGGGACGCATTCGTCTCCAGCCTCCAGGGAATCCGCAACGTCATTCTGACTCCGCACATCGGCGGCTCGACGGAGGAGGCGCAGCAAGACATCGGCCGCTTCGTGGCTGGAAAGTTGCGCGAGTATGCAGCGACCGGTGCGTCGAGCATGTCGGTGAACCTACCGCAGGTGCAATCCGATGACCCGCGGAATCGATGCCGAATCCTGCATGTGCACCACAACGTGCCGGGCGTACTGGCGACGGTGAACGGTGTGTTGGCCGACTTCGGTGTGAACATTGAATCGCAGGTTCTGTCCACGAGAGGTGATCTGGGTTACGTGGTAACCGATATCGGCGGCCATCTCTCACCCGAGGTGATCGATAAGCTCGGCTCGCTGTCGGAAACCGTACGGCTTCGCGTTGTGGGCTAATCAGCGATCGCGAGTGCCCGTCTGACCAGTCGGGATGTCCACGGCGCGCAGCGGGGATCCGCTTCCAGGTCCTCAAGCGTCCACCAGCCCAGCTCTGCTTCCTCAACCGCCTTGTCTGGTAGCGGCTCGGTGCCTGGTGGCAACTTGGCGGTGAACGTCACAGTCAGTACGAGCTCCCCATCGGGCCCGGTGTAAGCCTCGCTCTCCAGGTAGTGCAGCGGCGTCCCGGACAGGTCAATGCCGGTCTCCTCCGCGACCTCACGGGTGATTGCGAACTCGAGCACCCTCTCTGGGCCGTCGGACACCTCGATGTGACCACCGATCAGGCCGATCCTGCCCGGTGCGTAGCTCGCGTCCTCGGCTCGGACGTTGAGCAGCCAGCGCCCTTCGCGATGCAGCACTGCACAGACGTTGACCGGAAAGCACGCACGTTCGGCCATCAGCGCCTTATCCGTCGGAGGACACCGATGGCGGCGGCCAGGACAACCGCGCCAACGACTGGCGCTCGGTAGCGGCGCAGCCGCGGCAACGCAGCTGTCGCCACGGAAGTGGAAGATGGCTCAGGTGTCTCGCTGACCGGTGCCGATCGGGCGGGTTTCGGCGTTCCGTTTGTGGGGGCTGTTGTCGCGGGTTGGGTGGTGATGGTCGGGGGGTGTTCTGGTTCCTCGTCGGTGGGTTGGGTGGTGATGGTCGGGGGG
>Ga0126314_10001328_pt1 | contig 11850 bp, 10 predicted proteins | sample Plot105B_FD_92535 | JGI IMG/M metagenome (GOLD analysis project Ga0126314, IMG submission 92535) | Serpentine soil microbial communities from UC McLaughlin Reserve, CA, USA - Plot105B | ecosystem: Environmental > Terrestrial > Soil > Grasslands | place: USA: UC McLaughlin Reserve, Lake County...
ACCAAATAAACCGATCTTAAGTTTCTTGCTCATCTAAATGTTATGCTGTTTTATGTAGTTTAATAATTTTCTTGTTGATGCTTTCCTTCAGGAAATTACCAATCACGTTTGTCAGGATGTCTGTTTCGATCAGGAAACCATCGTGGCCATATGCCGAGCTGATACTGTACAATGCGGCACCAGGGATGTGTTTTGCAAGAAATTCCTGTTCGGACAGCGGAAAGAGTACATCATTCTCAATGCCGATTACCAATGTGTTGGCCTTTACTTCAGCCAATGCATCTGTAATGCTCTGACGGCCCCGGCCGACGTTGTGGCTATCCATAGACTTAGTTAGGTACCAGTAGCTATAGGCATTGAATCGTTTGCACAATTTTTCGCCCTGATAATTCTGATAGGAAGATGCCCGGAAGGAACCTGTTTTGTCATTTACACTTTCCAATTGTGTGGCTGCATAGGCATCGTAAGTTCGATAAGAAAGCAATGCAATGCTGCGTGCTGCTTTTAATCCTTTCTGACCTCCGTCGGGATGCTGTGCATAAAACGTGCGGTCGGTTGTGATGGCCAGACGCTGGCTTTCATTAAATGCGATTCCCCAGGGAGAATGTACCGCATTAGTTGCTACCAGAATCAGGTTTTCAATAATAGACTGATCAGTTATTGCCCATTCGAGCGCCTGTTGCCCGCCGAGCGACCCGCCGATGAGTACTTTGATCTCCTCGATTCCCAGATGACCGGCAAGCAGACGGTGCGCTGCAACCAAATCTCTTATCGTAAATTCCGGAAAGGCAAGATAGTATGGCTGTCCGGTTATTGGGTTTAAGCTTAGTGGATTCGTAGTTCCGTAATGAGAACCCAGCACATTGGCACAGATGATAAAGTGCTCTTCGGGATTGAAAAGGTCATTACTTCCGAACAGGCCTTTCCACCAATCCAATACATCAGCGTTTGCAGTAAGTGCATGACATGCCCAAATTACATTGTCTTTTTTAGCATTCAGCTTACCATAGGTCTGGTAGGCAATTTCTACATTACGCAGTTTTTTGCCATTCTCCAGTCTAAACTGTTTGTTATGCTTATATATTGTTGTGGCGGTACTCATTATTGATTTTAAGTGCTTAAGTATTTTTACAGTTTTATTGCGTTGAAGGCCTGCTCAAAATCGGCTTTTATATCGTCGATGTGTTCAATTCCTACAGAAACACGGAGTTGATTTGGTTTTACACCTGCAGCGATTTGTTCGGCTTCGTTTAGTTGCTGATGTGTGGTTGCAGAAGGCTGGATGATCAGTGTCTTTGCATCACCAACGTTAGCCAGATGACTAACCAGTTGAAGGCTATCTACGAGTTTCGTGGCTTGTTGTTTGTCTCCATGAAGTTCAAAAGAAAGCACTGCACCGAAGCCGTTTTGAAGGTATTTTTTTGCATTTCCATGATAAGGACTGCTTTCCAGACCCGGGTAGCTTACCGCTTTTACAGCTTCATGATTTTCAAGCCAGATCGCAAGGGCGAGCGCATTGTCTACATGGCGCTGCACGCGAAGGGAAAGGGTTTCCAGTCCCTGTAATAAAAGGAACGAATTGAATGGTGAAATGGCAGGACCAAAATCTCTCAGACCTTCTACTCTTGCCCTAATGATGAACTGTATATTGCCAAAAGGTCCGCCGATGCCAAATACATCGTTGAATACCAATCCATGATATCCTTCTGATGGTTCAGTGAACTGACCAAATTTTCCATTACCCCAGTTGTAATTTCCCCCGTCCACAATTACTCCGCCTACACTTGTTCCATGTCCGCCAATCCATTTGGTAGCCGATTGAACAACAACATGGGCACCATGTTCCAAAGGTTTGAACAGGTATCCGGCAGCACCAAAGGTATTGTCTACAATCAAGGGAAGATCATGCCTGTTTGCAATGGCTGATATTTGTTCAAAATCAATAACACTAAATGCAGGGTTGCCAATAGTTTCCAGGTAAATGGCTTTAGTTTTGTCATTTATTTTGGCTTCAAAATCATTTGGGTTATCTCCGTCTGCGAACCTTACCTCAATGCCTAAACGCTTAAAGGCAACTTTAAACTGATTATACGAACCCCCATACAAATGAGAAGACGACACAAAATTGTCTCCGGCCTGAAGGATATTGTTGAGTGCAATGAACTGTGCTGCCTGACCGGAACCTACAGCTAAAGCTGCAACACCACCTTCCAGCGCAGCTATACGCTTCTCGAACACATCATTGGTCGGGTTCATAATGCGGGTGTAGATATTTCCAAATTCTTTAAGTGCAAAGAGGTTCGCACCATGTTCTGAATTTTTGAAACCGTAAGATGTAGTCTGGTATATAGGCACGGCTCTTGAACCTGTCGTTGGATCTATTTCCTGGCCTGCGTGTACCTGTAATGTTTCGAATTTATGTGAAGCTGACATATTAGTTTTTTTTGAGGGTTAAATGTTGAATTACTTAGTTTGATTTGTTATAGGGAATAATTGTAACGGTATGTACCGGTCTAGCGTACCCTTTTCAGGGCCTTCCGAGTGTATCTGAAATGCAAATGGAAGATTTTTTGGGCTACTGTATGCCACAGCACATACATGCAGTATGTTGTTTGCAACAATAATCAAATAGATTTGTAGGAGTTCTTAATATTTTCATTCGTCTCAATTTATCTTTCCAAAAAGCACCATGCCTTTCGGTCAGGAATTGGCACCTTCTCCGTTAGGGAGGGTTGCCAGTGGGTCAGGGAGCCTGTCTCTCGCCACTTCTTTATAAATCAAACCTTAATTAAGAGGATTGACTTTGATTAGCTTTCGCTAAATAACGCTGCAAACATATGTTTAAGTTGAAAAATATCCAAAATTAAATTCTGAATATTTTTTAACTATCTGTTTTTCAGATTATTAAAATGAAGATTACCGTCAGCTATGACGCTTGAAATAAGGTTAAACAGATGTCAGAGCCTGCTCCAGATCCCTTATCAGGTCATCTATGTGTTCCAGTCCTGCAGATATCCGAATTAAATTCTGTGGTGTTTTGGTATCTGGCCCTTCTACTGACGCGCGGTGCTCAATTAAACTTTCAACTCCACCCAGGCTGGTAGCCTGTGCGAACAGTTTTACATTATTTACAACCTTACGGGCCTGTGCTTCGCCTCCTTTCACCAGTACAGACAACATTCCTGCAAAACCACTCATTTGTCTTTTGGCAATGTCATGTTGCGGATGTGTTTCAAGGCCCGGGTAATAAACGGCCTCAATTTTTGCATGTTTTTGAAGATACTGCGCCAAAGCAAGTCCGTTGGCGCTATGACCACGCATGCGGTAGGGTAATGTTTTGATGCTTCTGAGCAGCAGATAACAATCGAAAGGAGCCGGAACTGCTCCGCCCGTTTGCTGAATATTTCTTACCTTTTCCCAAAAGGCATCTTTTTTCGCGGTAATCAGTGCGCCCCCGAGCACATCACTGTGCCCGCCGATATATTTTGTAGAAGAATGCATTACAATATCTGCACCAAGTGAAATCGGATTTTGTAAACAAGGAGAGGCAAATGTGCTGTCACATGCCAGAATTAAATTGTTTGCTTTAGATATTTGAGCAATAGCTTCGACATCTGTAATCTTTAACAAAGGATTGGAAGGGGTTTCGAGCCAGATCAAAACCGTGTTTTCCCTGATAAAGGCTTCGATGTTTTTTGTATCTGTCAGGTCTATAAAATCTATTTCAAGTGTATCCTTAAAGATAGTTTGCAGTTGTTTTTTAAATCCCCAATACATATCGTCCGGAGCTATGATGTGACTGCCGGGTGTAAGGGCCTGGAATAAACTCATTCCTGCAGTATTTCCGGAAGAAAATGCACAGGCATCTGCGCCATTTTCCAGATCCGTAAGTGCCTTTTCCAGCGCCGATCGGTTTGGGTTACTTACTCTGCTGTACATGTGTCCGCCAGAATAGCCACCATCTGCGTCCCTCAGAAATGTTGTCGACAGGTTTATCGGTGGAGTTACATCTTTTGTGCTGATCTGATATAGATTTCCGGCGTGTATAGCAATGGTTTCTGGCTTCATTATTAAAAAGTTAAATCTGCAAAGGGCATTTAGGTATAACAAAGTTAGTAGGATAATGTTATTCTATTGATGTTTTGGCAAGATTTATGTAATTGCAATACCAAATAAAGAAAGATATGAAAAGAATATTCATGATAGCAGCCATTTTATGCAGTTCGTTAATGGTTTTGCAAAGCTGTTCGCCAAAAGGCACCGCTACTACAAGTGTAAAAAGAGGTAACATCACAGGGACGTGGTTATTGAGCGATGTTACTTACGAAGGAGTACCAGAAGCAAATATAAAATCGTTTCTTGGAGAATCGGGACCAGCTTCTTGCTTTAAAGGAGGCATATGGACACTCACCAATAGCGGGAATGGCAGCTATACCATACCAGGCGGTGGAAATTGCACAGCTAAAACCCAAAGTATTTTCTGGTCCGCAAGTCCTGCAGATCAGACCTTTCAATTTAAAAAGTTATTTGAAGGCGATAAGGCAAAAAATGTTACCTCCGGGCACAGATTGTTATTGTCATCTGCAGACGACAATACTTTGGTCATCAAATCACCTGTTGAATACGGAAGTTCACCTTCTTACGTAGTGTTGCATTTTACGAAAGCGGCGAAATAAAAAAAGGTTGTAAATTTTATGGTGACTTAACGTTGTATTTAAACGGTGGCGTTAACTTCGGACTATAAATTTAGATCATGCTAAAAAACAATTATACACTGATCGCATTTGTTCTGATCGCGATGTTTGCGCCTCTGGTTTTTATCTGCCGGGGAGGCAGGAGAAATCAGAAGATTTTTTAATGCAGTAATTTTTTCCGGCCTACACAATATTGTTTGAATTGTGTCGTCTATATATTGAGAGCGTTAATTTAGATAAAGCGGGAATGATCGGTATGATTATTCTCGCTTTTTTTTTGAATGCCAGAGGTAATTTAATTCTCCGGTTCGGGGCAGTGGTAGTTCTTTCAACTAAATCTGTATTATTGTAATTTAAATAAAGGATTACGATGAAGAAGCACCCTGGATGTGATATGCAAAGTTGTTTCATGTGTCAGCTGGCACTGAAAGAATGGAAGCCTGCAATAGAAACACACAAAAAAAACTTCAAAGTAAGGAAAGGTGAACAGATCATCACCGAAGGGGATCCGGTTACAGGTGTGTATTTTGTGATTAGCGGTAATGTTAAAGTTCATAAAAAATGGGGCGACAAAGAGTTGATACTGCGCTTTGCGAATCAGGGAAAGATCTTTGGGCACAGGGGGCTGGGTAGCCAAAGTTCGGTTTATCCAATTTCGGCGACAGCTCTGGAAGAAACTGTATACTGTTTTGTTGAACTTGATTTTTTTATCAGTACCGTAAAAGTAAACCACGATCTAGCATTCCAATTACTGATGTTCTATGCCGGCGAACTTCAGGATTCGGAAAAACGCATGCGTAATCTAGCACTGATGTCAGTGAAAAGCAGGTTGGCAGTTGCCCTGATTAGTTTAAAAGCACAGTTCGGAGTCGATGAAAAAGGTGGTATCAATGTCGACCTCAGCCGTCAGGACCTTGCGGCCTACGCTGGAGCCACCTATGAAACTGTTTTCAGGACGATGAATGAAATATTACAGGAAAACCTGATCACTTTAAAAGGTAAGCGGATCTGTATAAGCAATGAAGAAGGATTAATCTGCCTTACCCGTGAATGACCAGGTTTTCCTGGTAAATCAGAACTTATAGCCCAGACCTACGCCAACATTCCACCTGCCGTCTTTACTGGCGGTTTTGGCAGTGTACAAGCATGGCATCTGCAGGGCAATGTGTTTATAGATGGCCGTAATTCCACCTCCCAGTGAGGGTACGAAAACTGCATTCCTTGGTGCCCCGGCGGGAGCATTGTCATCTTTTATTTTTAAGCTCGGCAACATGCCCGCCATCAATGTAAAAGGTTTACGGGTATATTTTATGGCGGGTCCGGTGAAGTTGAGTGTTGCTCCGTGATCGATGTATCCTATAGCAACAACTCCCTCAAATAGGGTTGGTTTGATAGAGCCTGTTTGTGCTTTAGCCGAAAAACAGAACATAGATAGGGCTGCGCTGCCAAATATAGCTGCTTTAGAATTCTTGAACATAATGGTTTGGTTTAGGTGGTTTCTATATATTTCTAGTTGGACTGTACGCCTATATAAACGGTGCCGTTTTCTACTTTTACAGGATATATTTTAATCGCGCATTCATCGCCACTAAGGCATTCACCCGTTGTCAGTGAAAAAGTTTTCTTGTGGAAAGGGCAGGCGACTTTAGGTTCTTCCGTTGTGCTGCCTATCATTCCACGGCTCAGTGCCATTTGCCTGCGATGCGGACATTCATTTTGCGTGGCATACCATTCATTTCTTCGTGTAAAGTAGAACAAAGCTATTTGTTCATCCCCGTGTTTTACGCATACGCCTCCATTTTCGACTGCATCCTCTATACGGCAGGCCGCCAGCCATTTCATAGTTTCTTGGTTCATAGTTAAGCTGTTGTCCATTCTGGTGTTTTTTTCTGTCCTCGCATTTCCACAAATTCTACTGTCGGGTCTTTCTCTTGTGGTGCGTTTACAAAGTGATTAAATCGTTTTCTGATCTCCGGATTCTCGACGGCAGTTTTCCATTCACATTGATAGGTATCTATTAATGCGTTGATCTCTGCTTCCCACTGCGTTGCCATACCCAAACTGTCATTAATGACAACATTTCGCAGGTAGTCCATGCCACCTTCCATTTTGTTGAGCCATGTCGCCGTGCGGGTAAGCGGATCCGCTGTGCGGATATAAAACATCAGGAACCTGTCGATGTATTTGATACAGGTATCGCTGTCTAAATCTGATGCCAGTAGCTGTGCATGCTGCGGTTTGCTTCCGCCATTTCCGCATACGTATAAGTTCCATCCTTTTTCCGTGGCGATGATTCCAAAGTCTTTGCTTTGTGCTTCTGCGCATTCCCTTATACAGCCGCTAACTGCAGATTTGAATTTGTGAGGTGCTCTTATGCCTCTGTACCTTTCTTCTATCCTAATGGCGTAGCTCACGCTGTCGTGCAGACCAAACCTGCACCATGTGCTGCCAACACAGCTTTTTACCGTTCTTAAGCCCTTGCCATAAGCATGTCCGCTTTCAAAGCCTTCCGCAATCAGTTCTTCCCAGATTAAAGGTAAGTCGCTCAGGTGAGCGCCGAACATGTCTATGCGCTGTCCTCCGGTTATCTTTGTATAGAGGTTATATTTTTTCGCTACAGTTGCAATGACCAGTAACTTATCAGGTGTGATTTCTCCGCCAGGTATACGTGGAACGACAGAGTATGTGCCGCCTTTCTGAATATTTGCAAGGAAGCGGTCGTTGCTGTCCTGCGCGGTATCGTTCCCTTTTTTAAGGATCATCTCATTCCACAAGCTGGCGAGTACTGAAGAAACCAGTGGCTTGCATACTTCACAGCCATCTCCCTGACCCAGATTGTCCAGTACTTCGTCATAACTTTTCAGGTTGTGGATGTGCGCAAGATCGTAAAGCTCCTGTCTGCTGTAGCTGAAATGTTCGCAGATCACGTTGCGTACATATTTCCCTTTTGCCTTCAGGGTGTGAAGCATCAGGTCTTTTACCATTGGAACGCAACCCCCGCAACCGGTTCCTGCCTTCGTGCATTTTTTTATTGCATCTACAGTTTCACAGCCACCTTCTGCAACCGCATTGCAGATATCCCCTTTAGTAATGCCTTCGCAACTGCAAATCAGTGCTTCCTCAGGTAAACCTGTTATTCCTGCACCTGCAGGTTCAGCACCGCCCCTTGAACCCAGGATCAAATCTTCAGGATTGGGTGGAAGAATGATCTTGTTGTTGGTGGTCTGCAGCAGCATATTGTAAGCTGCCGCATCACCAATTAAAATACCTCCTAAAAGATACTGCCCGTCATTACTGATGTTAATGCGTTTATAAGTTCCCTTATGGGTGTCTTCAAAAATAATGGTTCTGCAATCTGGCTCGGTAATGAAGTTGTCACCAAAGCTGGCTACATCAACTCCGATCAGCTTTAGTTTGGTGCTCATGTCAAAGCCATTAAATTGTTTGACAGCACCACACAGATTAGCCGCTACTATTTCGGCCATCTCATAACCAGGCGCTACCAATCCATAGATCATCTGGTCTACCAGTGCACATTCACCTATCGCAAATATAGATGGGTCAGTAGTTTCCATTCTTTCATTTACAATGATGCCGCCGCGACTGCTTACTTCAAGGCCACAGAGTTTGGCCAGTTCATCCCTTGGCCTTATTCCTGCGGAAATGACCAGCATTTCTACAGCAAGCTCGGTATCGTCATTAAATTTCAGGGAAGAGATGCGGTGTTCGCCCTCAATGCTTGCGGTGCTTTTGTTTAATAGGATCTGCAAGCCCATCGTACTTAATTTAGACTGCAGCATGGCACTCCCGGCATTGTCGATCTGTCTCGGCATAAGGCGAGGGGCAAATTCTATTACTGATGGTTTTTCAATACCTAAGTCCATTAGTGCCTTAGCTGCTTCCAGACCCAATAATCCACCGCCCATTACTGCTCCAGTCTTTACATTGGCTGCATAGTTTCTGATCAATTCCAGATCTTCTATGGTCCGGTATACAAAAACACCATCTTTTTCTATACCATCTATATTGGGTACAAATGCAGATGACCCCGTTGCGAGTACAAGATAATCGTAAGTTACGGTCTTGCCGGAATGCGCATGTACAGTTTTGGAGGTTCTATTGATTTCTTTTACAGGATCATTAAGATATAATGCAATTCCTTGTTCCGAGTACCACTCTTCTGTAGACATAGAAAGATCATCTGCAGACTTACCACTGAAATATTCACTCAAATGAACCCTATCGTAAGCTCTTCTTGGTTCTTCTGCGAAAATAATGAGCTCGAACTCGTTGGTTTTGCTTGTTATTTTCTCGCAAAACTTATAACCAACCATTCCATTTCCGATTATGATGATTTTTTTACGATTCATGATAGATTATTTTAAGATTTTAATGCTTTTTGTGTTTTTTACATCTACTTTTTTCTTTTTTTATGTAAAAATAGATGTGATTTTATTTTTTAGTCAAAAATCAAAGTTATTTGCGTGTATTTTTTATGGTATTAAGGTATGTTTAATGATTTTTGATATCCAAATGTATCATTTTTTATATTTAAAAACATAATAAATATGATTTTTATCATTAAAAAATTGAATTATGTCATTTTATTTTGTGATTTTTATATTTTAATTTGAAAAATGAACGATTATGAATAATAAATCAGCTGAATTTGGACTATTTGTTGTAGGTGGCGGTCCCGGAGATCCAGATTTGATCACTTTAAAAGGATATAAGGTGTTGAAAAGAGCAGATGTTATCTTATACGACAACTTAATTAATAAAGAACTGCTCGAAATTGCTCCGGCGCATTGCGAAATGGTCTATGTAGGAAAACAACCTTATGGAAATTATACACCTCAGGAAACTATTCATGAACTCATCGCATTTTATTCAGCTCCAGATAGGGTAGTGGTTCGTCTTAAAGGTGGCGATCCTTTTATCTTCGGAAGAGGTTTTGAGGAAGTACTATACGCAGAACAACATGGCATTCCTGCGCATTATATTCCTGGTATCAGCAGTATGCAGGCCAGTGGTTTCAGCGGGATTCCTTTAACACACAGGGGTATCAGCGAAAGCATGTGGATTATTACAGGTACCAAAAAGGATGGTACACTTTCAAATGACCTTAAATGTGCAATAAAAAGCACTGCAACCGTAGTGATCTACATGGGTATGAAAAAATTGGCCGAAATAGCGAAAGTCTACCTGCAATCCGGCTTGGGTGCAATGCCTGCTGCTATGATCCAGCACGCTTCATTACCTCATCAAAAAAAGGTGGTGTGCAAAGTTAAGGATCTGGAGGCAGCAGCAGCAGAAAGTGGGATCAGTTACCCGGCCATCATCATTATAGGAGAGGTGGTCAATGCACGCGAACTGCCTATGTCTGAATTATTGAAAGCTTCATAGCTCTTTACATAATCCTGACAGCTAAAAAAGAATAAGAAAAGGCGAACTGTCTATTTTATCGTATTTTTGTCCATTATATACTATAGATGGATACTACTTTAAAATTAGCACTTATTCTAAATGACCAGGATCTTCCTGAACAACTTAGATCAATTGCGCAGAAAGTACAAAACCAGGAAAGAATCTCTTTTAAAGAAGGAGTTTATCTTTATGAGCATGCTGAACTGGGTTATCTTGGCGTGCTGGCCAACTACATCAGAGAAAGAAAGCACGGTGACAATACTTATTTTAACCGCAATTTTCATCTCGAACCGACTAATCTTTGTGTATACGATTGCAAATTCTGTTCTTATTCCCGCCTCATTAAACAAAAGGAGGAAGGATGGGCGCTTACGATGGAAGAGATGCTTGATGTGGTCAGGAAATATGATGATGAACCAGTAACAGAGGTACACATTGTCGGTGGGGTACTTCCTCAGTATGATGTGGCCTTTTACTCGGCACTTTTCACTGCTATAAAGCAACACCGTCCCGATCTTCACGTGAAAGCGCTTACCCCTGTAGAATACCATTATATATTTAAGAAGGCTAAGATTGATTATGCTACCGGTATGAAAATGATGAAGGACGCCGGCTTAGAGTCTATACCCGGCGGAGGTGCAGAGATCTTTCACCCGGAAGTCAGAGAACAGATTGCCAAAGACAAGTGTACCGCAGATCAGTGGCTTGACATTCATGAAGAATGGCATAAACTGGGCATGCGCTCTAATGCAACCATGTTGTATGGTCACATAGAAAAATTTGAACATAGAGTGGATCATATGGAGCGTCTTCGTACGCTGCAGGACAGGACGGGAGGTTTTCAGACTTTTATCCCACTCAAATTCAGAAACCAGCACAATCAGATGAGCCATGTTGCTGAAGTTTCTGTAATTGAAGACTTGAGAAATTATGCAATTGCCAGAATTTATCTGGATAATTTTGATCATATTAAAGCGTACTGGGCCATGATCAGCAGGCAAACCGCTCAGCTGTCTCTTAACTTTGGTGTAGATGACATAGACGGAACGCTCGATGATACCACCAAGATTTACTCCATGGCTGGCGCAGAAGAACAAAATCCAGCTATGAGTACACAAGATCTTGTAAACCTGATCAAACAGGTAAAGCGGAAACCCATAGAGAGAGACACATTATACAACATAGTAACCGATTATACCGACGTTGTTTTTGACAATGAAGTAAAACCACAGTTTTATAAGCTGCCCGTAATTAATTAATGGACAAAGAAATATACATCATCAGACATGGTGAAACAGAACTAAACAGATTAGGAATAGTGCAGGGCAGAGGAGTGAATACCGATCTGAATGATACAGGGCGAAGTCAGGCTGCTGCTTTTTATGAAATGTACAAAAAGATTCCCTTTCAGAAGGTTTATACCTCAACCCTGAAAAGAACCCATCAAACGGTAAAAGAATTTATAGACGCCGGAATGCCATGGGAGCAGCTAGCCGGTCTTGATGAGCTCGCCTGGGGAGAATGGGAAGGCAAGCCGAATGATGAAAATGCGATCGCAGCCTTCAAAAGCATAATGGAAAAATGGCAGGGAGGAGATTATGATGCCCTATTTGATGGCGGTGAAAGTCCAAATATGGTCCAGGCCCGGCAGAAACAGGCCATCGATTATGTCCTGACAAAACCCGAAGAGAAGCTGATCCTTATTTGTATGCATGGACGTGCAATGCGC
>Ga0126314_10001329_pt1 | contig 11844 bp, 14 predicted proteins | sample Plot105B_FD_92535 | JGI IMG/M metagenome (GOLD analysis project Ga0126314, IMG submission 92535) | Serpentine soil microbial communities from UC McLaughlin Reserve, CA, USA - Plot105B | ecosystem: Environmental > Terrestrial > Soil > Grasslands | place: USA: UC McLaughlin Reserve, Lake County...
ACCGACGGGGCTCGAGACGGTGATCCACGTATTCGTCGAGGATGCAGGCGACTACTACACCATCAGCGATGACCTACCCCAGAGAACAGACGGCAATCACGGCATTGCGATTCCCGCTGACTGATTCTTTACTGCTCTCGCCAGAAGCCTGAGCATTGGCCGGATCGTCGACGCTCAAACGAATCGCAGAGGGGTTGACCATCTTTGCAAACTGCTCTGAGATAATCGGGCGTAGTCGAAAAGTAACCCTGGAGGTGCGTTGCGTGTCCCTTCTCGACGAGTTGAACGAGCGTGGTGTCGGAACCCTGCCCGGTCTCATCGGGCTCGAGATCCTGGAGGCGGAGGAAGGTAGGGTCTCGGGCTGCCTCGACCTTCGTGAGGAGCTCATGGCCCCGAACGGCTTCCTGCACGCGGCGACGGTGATCGCCCTCGCCGATACCTCATGCGGCTACGGTACGTTCGTGAACCTGCCCGAAGGCGCAGAGGGCTTCACGACAGTAGAGCTGAAGAGCAACTTCGTCGGGACCAAACGCGACGGTGCGATCGCGTGCGAAGCGAAGCTCGTCCACGGTGGCCGCACGACGCAGGTGTGGGACGCGACCGTCTCCGACGAGGAGGACGGCAAACCCATTGCCCTGTTCCGCTGCACGCAGATGATCCTCTACCCACGCTAACCAGATTTCGGCTCGCCCTTTCGGGGAGAGATCCCTGTAATAAGGACGACGCTTATGAGGATGATCCCGAGCCCGGCCAGAGTGCCAGGCCCGAAGGGCTCGTCGAGGAGAAACACGCCGAACAACAGCCCGAAGACGGGCACGAGTAGCGTGACGGTGACGGTGCTCGTCGGGCCGACGTTCTCGATGAGGCGGAAGTAGATCAGGTAAGCAACCGCGGTCGAGAGCAAAGCCAGCCCGAGTATGGAGAGAGCGACCACGAACGATGGCGCTTCTGCGGGAACGCTAACGGCTGCCAGGGGTACCAGGAGCACTACCGCACCGCACAGTTGCCCGATAGCCATGCCTAGTGGTGGGATGCCCGAAAACGACTGCTTGGCGTAGGTCGCCCCTAGCGCGTAGGAGAGCGAGGCGATCAACATCGCCGCCACCGCCAGCAGGACGAGACTATTCAAGGGTAGCGGATCCCAACCGACGAGCACCGTGACCCCGGCGATTCCGAGCACGATCCCGATGGCCTTCCTGGCCGTAAGGACGTCTCCCATCCACACCGCGGCGACGATCGCCGTGAACATGACGGTGGTCGAGTTCAGGATGGCGGCGAGGGAGGCGGTCAGATAGATCTCGGCTGCTGAGATCAGGGAGAAAGGCACGGCCGCGTTCAAGAACCCGAGGACCAGGAAAGACCTCCACCGGGTGCGGATCTTCGGCACCCGCCCGATCGCCAGGGCGTAGAGAGTTAGGACCGCAGCAGCGAGACCGACCCGCAACCCCACGAGCAAGAAAGGGCCCAACGCCGGCACGGCAACGCGGATAAACAGGAAAGAACCACCCCAAAGCGCGCTTAGCATTACGAGGCCAGCGAAGTCTCGTGGTCTCACGAAACGCTCTTTTCAGCTACAACGGGCGCTGTGTCGCACCCGCATCCTATTTGCTCGCCCCGGCGAGTACGTTGCGCTCGTGCTCGAGCAAGCGTTCTTTGAGGTGAAGCCCACCGTTGAACCCGCCGAGCGTGCCGTCCGCAGCGATAACGCGGTGGCAGGGTACGACTACGGGCAGGACGTTGGAAGCGTTGGCGCTGCCGACGGCACGCGCCGCGCCAGGGCGGCCGAGGTTGTCCGCTATCTCCCCGTAGGACCTGGTCTCCCCAAAGGGAATGCGTGTCAACTCCGTCCATACGGACTTCTGCCACTCTGAGCCGGCGAACGCCAGGGGCACTTCGAAGGTCTTGCGCCGTCCGTTCACGTACTCGGACAATTCCTTTCGCACGCCGCCGGTCCTGGTCTCGTCCGCTTCCACGGTGTAACCTTCGTCCTCCAACTCCTCTTTCATGACGGGCCCGTAATCGCTCTCGACGAAGTGCAGCCGCATCAGGGCCCCATCTTCGTTTACAGCGAACGCGAGCGGGCCGGCGGGGGAGTCTATCTCGTCGATGTAAGCTTTCACGCTACCACCTTTCCTTTCGTGGTCGGAACTTTCTCGTCCTCGAGGCTCGCCCACAGGTGCTGCGTGGCGTAGGCACGCCAGGGTCTCCACCGTTCGGCGAGGACGGCAACACTGTGGCGGTCATCCGCGTGGCCGAGCCTGGAGATGGCCCGCCTGACCCCGAGGTCCGTGGGAAGAAACGCGTCGGGATCGCCGAGAGCGCGCATCGCCACGTAAGAAGCGGTCCATGGTCCGATCCCACGCAGCCCGAGCAACCGTCGTTCGACGTCCTCACGCTCCGAGCCGGGGTCGAGCGAGATCCCACCGCCCGCAACTGCGAGCGCCAAGGTGCGCAACGTTTCGCGACGGGCCGAAGGGATGCCGAGTTCATCGAGGTCTGTCTCGGCTACGGCCTGCGGCCCGGGAAAGAGCCTCCCGGGTTCGTCTGCTGCTACTGCGAGCGCCTCGGGAAGCGGTTCTCCACAGCGGGCGACGAGCCGGCCGGCGAGGGTGCGGGCGCCGGCCACGGAGACCTGCTGGCCGAGCACGGCGCGGAATGCGAGCTCGGCGCCGTCCACACTCCCGGGTACGCGCCGCCCCGGCGAACGACGAACGAGCGCGTCGAGCAGCGGGTCGGAGCCGAGCACGTCGGCTATGGCGACAGGGTCTGCGTCGAGGTCGAGGAGCGAGCGGCATCGCTGTACAGCGCTACCGAGGTCCCTCAGATGCTCGAGCCTGAGCACGCACCGGACGTGGTCGCCGCCCACGGAGAGGGCCACCATTCCGGCGCCGTGCGGCAGTCGCAGCGTCCGCCGGTACGTCTCCCCATCGAACGTCTCTACACTGGCAACAGCGCGTGCGCCGAGGAAGTGCAGCATACCGTGCGCGTCGAACGGTCTGCGAAACGGCAGCCGGAGTGAAATCTCTCCCTGCACCGTCTCATCGCGAACTCCTCGCACGCGCCGCAGCTCTCTCGGGGTCACGGCGAAGACCTCGCGGATCGTGTCGTTGAACTGGCGTATGCTCGTGAACCCGGCGGCGAACGCGACCTCTGTGATCGGCAAGTCGGTGGTCTCAAGGAGCAACCTGGCGGTGTGGGCGCGGCGAGCGCGGGCGAGCGCGAGCGGACCGGCGCCGACCTCGGCCGAGAGTAGACGGTTCAAATGACGCTTCGTGTAGCCGAGCCGCCGCGCGAGTCCGGCGACACCGTCCCTATCGACGACGCCGTCGGCGATGAGCCGCATCGCCCGCGCGACGATGTCGGCCCTGACGTCCCATTCCGGCGAGCCAGGCACGGCATCTGGCCTGCAGCGCTTGCAGGCGCGAAAACCGGCGTGCTGGGCAGCGGCCGCGGTCGGATAGAAGCGGACGTTGGAGCGCTTCGGAGTGGCGGCAGGACAACTGGGCCGGCAGTAGATCCCTGTAGAGGTAACAGCTACGTAGAACCATCCGTCGAAGCGTACGTCGCGGCCCCGTACAGCGCGATAACGATGTTCGAAGTCTTTTAGCATGCCCCTATTGTCGCACCCGACAGTCAAGATTACTGGCGGAAATCGGACATCGGCATCATGGGAGAAAGTTTCGTTGGGAGACACATTGCGTGGGTCCGAGGCCCGTCTCGGGCGCACATTCTGATACGTATTCGGGGTCTTAAGTTGCGGCGCATGGTGCATAATTAGGCAGTCTCGCAGAGGAGATAGGAGGATAGAGCAAGATGGGTGGTGTGCTCACCGATCTCGTACGGTGGGTTATCGAGGTAGTCCAATCCCTTGAGTACGTCGGCGTATTCGTTCTGATATTGGCGGGAAGCCTGTATCTGCCGGTCCCGACGGAGTTGACGTTGCCGCTGTTCGGGTTCCTGATCGGCCACGGGCGGCTTTCGTTCGTCCCTGTGGTGCTCGCGGCGACGGCCGCGAGGGTGTGCGCCTCGCTCATCCTGTACGCCGTCGGGCTCAGGATCGGGGAGGCGCGTTTGCGGCGTGTGGTCAAGCCGTTCGAACGTTACAAGCTGCTTTTCGTGTCGGACTTCGAAAGGGCGAGTAGGGTGTTCGAGCGCCACGGCGGAAAGGCGATACTGGTCGGGCACTTGATCCCAGGTGTCGGCGCGCTCGTGTCGGTACCCGCCGGTCTCAAGCGCATGCCGCTGCGCTGGCGGTTCCTCGGATACACGGTCCTCGGATGTACGATCTGGAACAGCTCTCTGATCAGCCTGGGGTGGGCGCTCGGCGGCCGCTGGAGGATAGTGGAAGTCTTCACGTCTTTCGTCGGGTTTGCTGTCCTGACGCTCCTCATCGCCGGAACGCTCTGGTTCTTCTGGCGCAGGCGGAAGGTACGCGGGTAGATCGGTATTCGGGCCAACGCGCGAGGTCACAGCAGGTTCGCTTCCAGGGCCCGCAGCACGAGAACGGTTCCTATACCTGTCACCATCGCCGCCGGCAGGCTGCCTGTCCTTACGGCGACGATAACGACGGCGAGGGCGGCCAGCGCTTCGGCGGGGCCACCCATCAGCACCGTAGGGGCGACGAGCGAGACGAGGATCGCGCCGGGTATCTGATCCAACCACGCCCCGGCCCGCTCGGAGAGGTCGAAGCGGCTCGCGAGCCAGAGTCCGCCCGCCCGGGTGGAGTACGTAGCAAGGGCCATCAAGAGGATCGCCATCAGGGTGCCTGTATCAATGCCCACGCCGCGCCACCCCCGCGAAGCTGCCCGCCAGCCCACCAAGCAGGATGTACCACTGGCCTGGCAGCCATTGGTGTGCCGCCACCGCCACCGCGGCGGCCACCGTCCAGGGAAGGAGGTCGGACTTCCCCTTCCACATCCCCGCGATGAGAGCGAGAAACACGGCGGTGAACGCGAAGTCGAGTCCCCAGCGCGCCGGATCTTCGACCGCGCCACTGAAGATGCCACCGACGAACGTGGAACCTGTCCAGGCGAGGAACATCAAGAGTCCACCACCGAGCAAGAACGCGGCGTCGCGGCGTCCTTTCGCAAATTCATTCATGGTGAGCGCCCAGTTCTCATCAGCCATGAAGAACACGGACGCGTAAGCTTTCGGACGCGGCAACTTCGTGAACACGGGTCCGAGGGCCGCGCCCATCAGCAGGTGCCTGAGACCGACGACGAGCGTGGCCAGCACGATAGTGGCCAGGGGCAGCGGTGACACCCAGAGCCCGAGTACGACGAACTGGGCCGCTCCCGAGAACACGAGGGCGCTCATCACGGCGGCCTCGAGGGGACCGAGACCGGCCTGTCCCGCCAGCGTCCCGAACACGAGGCCGATGCCACACCCGCTGATGGCTATGGGGATACATCTCCTCGCTCCGGCAAGCGCCCCCGCGAGGGTGAACGTGACTCGCTCTTCCGTCACGGCGCCCTATCTACGGAGCGCCCGGTAGAACGGCCTGGCGAGCATGCCGAACAACCCTGACGGCTGGTGCATGCCACCCACCCCGTTGCCGCGTGGCACGTCGAGGCGCCAGCCATGGCCCCGCCGACGGTAACCGGATCGGTCGAGGTAGTCAGCCCGCGACTCTGCAGCGATGACTTCACGGGCACCGATCTCATGCGCCAGGTCGCCGGCGCCACGGTACATCGCAAGAGCCATCCGCTCCTCGCCAACCCACGGATCTACTACGAGTAGCCCGAGAAGTAGGCGCTTGGATTCCATCCGGTAGCGCACGGCACCAAGGACTTTCCCATTCTTCTGCGCGACGATGAACCTCTCCTCGAAAGCCACCCATCGCGGCATTCCATTCAGTTCCAGAAGATCTGCGACCGCAACCTCATCCTCGGCGAGCCCCCATCTCACTTCGACGTTCTCAGGCTCCTTAGGCACACTACGCCCATCCTCGTCTACGCCTCGTCGAGCCTTCCGCAAAGGAGCAGCGATCCTGCGCTCCTGCGCCTCACGCAACAGATCCTGCTGGCGTTGCCTGGCTGTCTCCAGATCGAACGGATATATCATCGCTCTCCTCCATTCTCGCCGGTTGGGGTATAATTGTCACGTTGACTTGGGACAATTATAATAGACCTAGTGTCATAGGACAATAGGATAATTCATGGATTTGCGCATAAATTCCAAGAGCCACGTACCGGTACACGTACAGTTGGAGGGGCAGATCAAGCACCTCATTCTGACGGGAGGCTTCGAGGTGGGGAGCCGGTTACCTAGCATCAGGTCTATGGCTGGATTTCTACGGATCAACAGGAACACCGTGGCGCGGGTGTTCTCCGACCTCGAGCGGGAGGGTTACGTGGAGAGCCGCCGTGGCAGTGGCGTCTACGTCGTGGAGCCTCCTGTAGACGTGGAGTACATCAAGCGCCAAGAGGTTCTGGAGAGGGTTATGGATCTCGCGGCTGCACAGGGGGTGTCTGTCGAGGATCTGGCCTACGGGCTGCTCGCGCGTTCCGGCGCGGAGCCGCAGGATAAGTTGCCCATCCTGTTCGTCGAGTGCACGCGGGCTGAGCTGGATCAGTTCTCCGAGGAGCTCGAGGAGCAGCTCCCCGTCGAGGTCGAGAAGGTCATGGTCGCAGACCTGGCGGACAGGGTCTCGGACGCGGGGGACCTGCCGTGGCGTCTCGCGGTGACGACGTTCTTCCACATTCACGAGGTGCAGGAGATCGTGGAGCCCCGTGGGATAGAAGCGGTCGCGCTACTGGCCGAGGCGACGCTGGAGAGCCTGCAACGATTGACGGAGCTGCCCTCAGGGACCCCGGTCGGGGTCGTGGGATGGGGGCGCACGTGCATGGAGAACCTGTCGAGCTCCCTCGAGGGCGCCGGCCTCGACCACCTCGACTTCGTCCAGGTCTACGTGGATCAGGGACCGGAGGAAGTCCTGGCCACACTCGGGGACGTCAGGGCCGTGGTATGCTCCAGCGTCACGGTCAGGAGGCTGCGCGAGTTCGGCATCCCGGAAGAGCTCGAGATCATAGAAGAAGACCGCATCCTGGATCAGGGGGGCATCGAGATGCTAGGCAGAATGCTCCGCCAATTGCCCCGCACCGCGCAAGCGACGGAATAGGTGTAGGGGCGGGTTTCAAACCCGCCCGATCTGCAAGAGGCGGTACGCGAACCGCCCTTGTTGCAAACCGCCTCTGCAACGCATCTTCTCGGAGCGACGGAACCTTCAGGTGCGTACGTTAAAGCGGTTCATCGCCGCCTCGGGGCCATGGTCGACGACGTACTCGACGGCGTCGGCCGCATTGGGGATGGCGTCTTTCACGGCAGAGTCCATCCGTGAGAGCACGTAGTCCGTGACGGTCATGCCCGCGGGCGGTCGTCCGATACCGATACGCACCCTGACGAAATCATTGCCCAGTCTCCCTATGACAGAGCGCAATCCGTTGTGCCCGCCCGCGCCGCCGCCTACCTTGACGCGGACCGTACCAGCTGCGAGGTCGAGGTCATCGTGGACGATGATGAGGTCTTCGGGCCTGTAGTCCGAAACGGCGGAGCCCGAGTTGTTCATGAACGTCGTCGGCTTGAGGAGCGTAGCGTCGGCAACACCTATGGAGACGGGCGCAGCTTCGGCCTTCTTCCTCTTGCGCCAGGAGCCGCCGTGGCGTTTCGCGAGCTCGTCGGCGACCAGGTAGCCGGCATTGTGGCGGGTACGTTCGTAGGAGCGTCCGGGGTTACCGAGCCCGACGACGAAGGGGGACCGGATCGGCCCCCCTTCATCTCGCTCGCCTCGTTGGAAGAAGTAGCGGACCAGTCTAAGCCTGGACGTTCTGTCCCTCGGGGCCTTCCTCGGGAGCATCCTCCTCGGGGACCTCCTCGCCCTCGGCAGCCTCCTCTATCTCGGCGGCCTCTTCGGCAGCGGCAATTTCCTCTTCCGTCGGCTCCTCGACGATACCGGCGGCCTCCATCTCCTCTTCCGTGATCTCGGTCGGCGCCGTGATCGTGACAGCGACCGCTTCCGGCTCCGAGAGGAGCGTCACGCCTTCGGGCAGTGTGAGGTCGCCGAGGTTCAGGTTCTCGTTCATGCCGAGACTCGAGACGTCGAGCGTGATCTCCTGCGGGATGTCGCCAGGGAGGGACTCGACCTGTAACTCGTAGGCGACCTGCTGCAGCACGCCGCCTTCCTCCACGCCCGGCGCCTCGCCGATGACGGCGAGAGGTACCGTGACCTCGATGCGCTCGCGCATGTTCACCGGCGCGAAGTCGACGTGGACCAGGACCCCGGAGACAGGGTCGCGCTGCGCGTCCACGACGCGGGCCGTCGAGGTATCTCCGTCGATGGCAATGTTGTAGAGGGCGTTGTCCCCGAAGTGGTGGAGGGTATAGTCCACGATCTTCGTCGGGATCGCGAGCGCCGTGCTGCCGCCGGCTTCGTTACCCTCGCCGTAGAGGACTGCTGGGGTCATCCCCGAGGCCCTGAGACGTCGGGCCGCGTTCTTGCCTCTCTCCACACGCTCCTTGGCCTGTAGGTCTACATTGTCTGCCACGTCTCGCTCCTAACGGTCTAGAAAAGTTGGTTCTCGCCCATGAAGACCTCGCTCACCGACTCGTCCGTGAAGACGTTCTTGATGGTGCTTGCGAGTATCGGTGCGATATTGAGCGTATTTATCTTAGACCGCGGCTCATCTTCCTTCAAGGGCAGCGTGTTGGTGACGACGACCTCTTTCAGGGGTGAGTTTTCGATCTTCCGGTACGCGTCCCCCGAGAACTCGCCGTGGGTGGCGGCGGCGCTCACCTCCACGGCGCCCTCGTCGACCAGGCGCTTCGCGGCGTTGACCAGCGTACCGCCGGTGGCGATCACGTCATCTATCATGATCACACGCCTATCTTCCACGTTACCTATGACGTGCGTTACCTCGGAGCTGTCGGGCCTGTCGCGCATCTTGTTCACGATCGCCCAGGGGAGCCTCAGGTGCCCGGCGAGCTGCTTGGCCACCTTGACCTCGCCCGTGTCAGGGGCGACCACGACGGCGTCCTCGGCGTCGCGGAAGCCCTGTTCCGCGAAATAGTCGACGAACGCGTGCATCGCCGTCAGATGGTCCACGGGAAAGGAGAAGTAGCCCTCGATCTGGCCCGTGTGCAGGTCCATCGTCATCACCCGCTCGGCGCCCGCCGCTGCTATCATGTTGGCCACCAACCTCGCCGTTATGGGCTCACGCGGCTTGGTTTTCCTATCCTGGCGCGAGTAGGCGTACCACGGGATGACGGCCACTATCCGCTTGGCCGAAGCCCTCTTGGCCGCGTCGATCATGATCAGGAGCTGCATCAGGTTTCTGTTGACCGGCTCGCACAACGACTGGACGATGAACATGTCGGCCCCACGGACACTCTCGAGATACCTGGCGTAGAGCTCCCCACCAGGAAACTCTATCAACTCGACCCCGGCCAACTCCATGTCGAGCCGCTCGGCGATTCGCTCGGATAACTCAGGATAGCCCTGGCCGCTGACTATCATCAACCGCTTCTCCGTGTTCTGCGTCAGGTAGCCGTTCTGCATCATCGTCGCGCTAGCCCCCCGTCTCGTTCTCGGCCGCCCCGTCCTGTCCGGTCCTCTTCCTACGCCGTTGGGGAGACTCCCTGATCGCCCGCGCCGGCGCCCCCACGGCAAGTTTGCCCGCGGGCACATCCTTGTTGACCACTGACCCGGCCCCCGTATAGGCGTCCTCCCCGACCGTGACGGGTGCGATCAGGTTCGTGTTCACCCCCGTAAAAGCGCCGTCCCCCACCATGGTGCGGGATTTGGTCTCGCCGTCGTAGTTCGCCGTTATGGTCCCCGCCCCGAGGTTGGCGCCGGCCCCGATCTCCGCGTCCCCCACGTACGAGAGGTGGGGCACCTTGCTTCCGGCCCCTACGCGCGAGTTCTTGACCTCGCAGTAGGCACCGACCTTGGCCCCTGCTTCGAGGACCGTCGCTGGCCTAAGGAACGAGTAGGGACCCACGCTCGCCCCGTCGCCGACCTCTGCCCCGCGTCCGACCGAATGCTCGACGAGGGCGCCATCGCCCACTAGCGTATCCTGGAGGTCGGTGCATGGTCCGATCACGCAGTCCGTACCGATCCTCGTCTCCCCGTGCAACATACATCCAGGCAGGATCACGGTGTCGCGCCCGATCTCGACCGACGCCTCGATGTGCGTGGAGGCCGGGTCCCTCACAGTCACCCCGTCCCTCATGTGGGCGTCGAGAATGCGGCGCCTGAGGATCGCTTCGGCCCGCGCGAGCTGGGCGCGGTCGTTGACGAGGTTCGCCTCCTCGGGATTCTTTAGCTTGTAGGTTACCGCCCTGCTGCGCCGTCCGATCGTCTCGAGCACGTCCGTCAGGTAGAGCTCACCGCTCTCGTTCTCCGCGGTGAGGCCCCCGATCGCACCCCTTATCTCCGAGAGCTTGAAAGCGTAGAGACCGAGGTTGACGAGTTTTATCCCACGCTCCAACTCGGTCGCGTCCCTCTCTTCGACGATGCTGACCACGCCGGCATCCTCTACCACCCTCCCGAGGCCGCTCGGGTCATCCAGCTCGGCCACGAGGACCGTGGCCCCGACGCCAGCGGAGCTGTGCCGCTCGACCAGCTCCCCGAGGGTCCTGTCCGAGACGAGAGGTCCGTCACCGTTGACCACGAGAAGGATGCCTTCCTCTTCTCCTTCGAGGGCGTCCAGAGCGTAACGCACAGCGTCCCCGGTACCGCGCTGTTCCTCCTGCAAAACGGGCTTCGCGTCATCGGGCAGGACCGCCTCTACGAGCTCGGCTTGATGGCCTACCACGACGAATAGCCCCTCGGGGACGAGGGGCCTCGTGGCGTCGATCACGTAGTTGACCATCGGGACACCGCATAGGGTATGGAGAACCTTCGCCCGATTGGACTTCATCCTGGTGCCCTTGCCCGCCGCCAGGATCACGGCGAAGATCGGCGACCTCTCAGACATGTGCCCGCGCTTCTCCTATCGTTCGTCTGCCCGGCGGTCCTCGGCTGGGGCGGCAGGATTCGAACCTGCGATCCCGGGACCAAAACCCGGTGCCTTGCCACTTGGCCACGCCCCAGTACAGGCTCGAGCCGATTATACCGGAGCGCCTTTTCGCCGTCAGGAATTAGGGTCGATCTCGAAACCCCAAGAAGAACAGGTCGGGACCAAACGCCTGCAAGTCTAATAGCCTCGAGTAAACGATCCCGTGCGGAGGCAGGGGTAATGGAGCGCAACGAACTGCTTAAGAGGATCTCCATAGATCCCGACGTCTGCTTCGGCAAACCCTGCATCAGGGGGCATCGGATCTGGGTGTCTCTGATCCTGGATCTACTCGCGTCTGGTATGACGATGGAACAGATACTCGACGAGTATCCGCAACTTTCCCGCGCGGACATCCTGGCCTGTGTGGCCTATGGAGCCGAAATGAGCCGTGAAAGGTTTGTGGAGGTACCGCTCGAGCGTCCCGCTTGAGGTTCAAGCTCTACGAAAATCTCGGACGCCAGGCCATCGATCTGTTCCTGGAAGCCGGCCACGACATCGCAACCGTCGCGGAACAGGAACTGCAAGGCGCGGCCGATAACCGACTGATAAACATCTGCCGGGATGAAGGAAGAGTTCTTGTCACACTCGACCTGGACTTCTCCAACGTGCTTCGTTTTCCGCCGGAGATGTACATGGTGATCGCCGTCTTGAGAGTGCCCAACCCGGTCGACCTCTCAAGTATTCACGAGCGCATCAGAGTCCTGCTCAAAGGTGCCAAGGGTGAGGAGCTTGCAGGGAGGCTATGGATCATTGAAGCGGATCGAATCCGGCAATACGATCCGGATCATTC
>Ga0126314_10001330_pt1 | contig 11841 bp, 12 predicted proteins | sample Plot105B_FD_92535 | JGI IMG/M metagenome (GOLD analysis project Ga0126314, IMG submission 92535) | Serpentine soil microbial communities from UC McLaughlin Reserve, CA, USA - Plot105B | ecosystem: Environmental > Terrestrial > Soil > Grasslands | place: USA: UC McLaughlin Reserve, Lake County...
CGGCTTCAGGCCCGCGGCGATCGCCTCCGTGTCCTCGGCACGCTTTGGGATCACGGTATACGCGTGGCCGAGCGGGTTGTAGGGGAACTGCTGCCGGAAGAGGTCGGGCCGTTGCTGGCGCATCCTCTTCAGCGCCTCCGCGGCGGAGACGAACTCGAACTTCTTGATCCGCTGGTCGGAGTCGAGCCTGACGCGCATCGCCTCGACGCTGCTCGCGGGCGCGGTTCGGTCGAAGAAGACCTTGACCACGAGCTCCTTCTTCACGTGGTCGCTCCAGGAGTGGGCGTAGGTGGCGAAGGCGATGAACAGGCCGAGCAGGAACATCCCGATCAGCACTGTCATCGTCGCCGCGACGGTGGTCGAGACGTTCGCCCCGATCGAGCGAATCGCCTCGGCGAGCATCATCTTGACCCTCACTCGGAGGTGTAACCCCCGCGGCGCTCGTCGCGGGCGATCTTGCCGTCCTCGAGTGCGATCACGCGGCGCCGCATCTTGTCGACCATCTCGCGGTCGTGCGTCGCCATCACGACGGTCGTGCCAGAGCGATTGATCCGGTAGAGGAGCTGCATGATCCCGACGGAGGTGTCGGGGTCGAGGTTCCCCGTGGGCTCGTCGCAGACGAGCAGCGGCGGGTGGTTGACGAAAGCGCGCGCGATCGACACCCGTTGCTGCTCTCCGCCGGAGAGCTCGTCGGGATACGAGTTGACCTTGTGCGTCAGGCCGACGAGGCCGAGCACCTCCGGAACCTTGCGCCGGATCCCGTTCCGCCCGTCCCCCTGCACCTTGAGGGCGTAGGCCACGTTCTCGGCGGTCGTCCGGTTCGGCAGCAGCTTGAAGTCCTGGAAGACGCAGCCGATGTTGCGCCGGAGCTGCGGCACCTTGGACCGGCGCAGCCGGCCGAGGTCCCGGCCGCCGACGATGATCCGCCCCGAAGTCGGCTCGAGCTCCTTGAGCAGCAGCCGCACCATCGTCGACTTCCCGGAGCCCGAAGGGCCGACGAGGAAGACGAACTCGCCCTTCTCGATCACGAACGAGGCACCTTCGAGCGCGATCACGTTCGGGTCGTAGACTTTGTGGACGTTCTCGAAGACGATCATTGCCCGCGCGGCGGCTGCAGCCGCGTTGCCTTGCGGGCGCTCGGGCTCCATGCCCTCGGCGGGCGGTTCGGTGACGATTGTGGGCTCGTGTACGGCGGTCATCGCATGGCGCTCAGCGGCGACGGTTCCCGTCCTGGGACGATGGGCGAGTGTAGCGAAACGCCCTGCTAGACAAGATTTCCGGCCGCCTTTTGCAGGAGGTATTCACGGATGAAGCCGTCGAGGTCGCCGTCGAGGACGGCGTCCGTGTTCCCGGTCTCGACCTCCGTCCGGTGGTCTTTGACCATCTGGTACGGGTGGAGGACGTAGCTGCGGATCTGACTGCCGAAGCCCGTGTTCTGCGCGGCCCCCCGCTCCTCGGCGAGCTCCGCCTCCCGTTGCTCCTCCGCCAGCTCGGCGAGGCGCGAACGCAGCATCCTCATCGCCGTCTGCTTGTTCGAGGACTGCGAGCGCTCGTTCTGGCATTGGACGACGATGCCGGTGGGGATGTGCGTGATCCGCACGGCCGAGTCCGTCTTGTTCACGTGCTGCCCGCCGGCGCCGCTCGCGCGGTAGGTGTCGATCCGCAGGTCCTCGTCGGCGATCTCGACCTCGGCCTCCTCGCCGACGAGCGGCGCGACGATCACCTGGGCGAACGACGTCTGCCGGCGGTGCGCGGAATCGAACGGCGACAGGCGGACGAGGCGGTGCACGCCGCGCTCCGCCTTGAGCGTGCCGTATGCGTTCTCGCCCGAGACTGTGATCGCAGCCGACTTCAGTCCCGCCTCCTCGCCCGGGCTCGCTTCGACGAGCTCGGCCTTGAAGCCCCTGCGCTCGGCCCAGCGGAGGTACATCCGCACGAGCATCTCCGCCCAGTCCTGCGCGTCGGTCCCACCCTCGCCGGCGTGGATCGTCAGGAGCGCATCGCCGCCGTCGTACTCGCCCGAAAAGAGCGCATCCTCGCGGAGGCGGCCGAGGTCTTGCTCGAGCGGCCTCAGGTGCGTGTCGAGCTCGTCGGCGAGGTCGCCGTCGAGCTCGAAGAGCTCCCGCGCCTCGTCGTAGTCGCGCGTGAGCGTCTCGTACCGCTCGAGCCGCCGCGTCAGGCGCGAATGCTCCGCAGAGATCTCGGCCGCTAGGCGCTGGTCGTCCCAGAAGCCCGGCTCGCCCATCGCCGCCTCGAGCTCGCCGAGGCGCGTCTTCAGCGAGTCCGGGTCAAAGGTAATCACGGACCCAGGCGAGCTGGGTCCCGATCTCCTCCAGCCGCTCCTCGACGGTCTGCGTGGGCTCGGCCATGCGGGGATGCTAGTTGCGCCTGCGGAAGCGAAGCGCCGACCACGTGTCGTCCAGCGAGGCGATCTTGTAGTCGACCCAGCCGGCGTCCATCCCCTGCTTTCGAACCACGAGCTGCGTCAGGTCGCCGCGGCCGCCCTTGCCGCCCTTGGGCCAGGCGACCCAGAGGCTGCCGTGGTCGGCAACCGAGCCCAACGCGGTTGGCAGCTGCTCTTCGAGCTCTCGCGGCGTCCGGGCGAACAGAATCACGAGCTCGGCGTCGCCGTCGGTCCGACGCGCCTCCTCGATCTGCTTGGCGAAGTGGTCCGGAGCGCCGATCAGCCGCACTCGCGCATCGCCTGTCAGCCCCAGCTTCTGCTCCAGCGGCGCACCGGCATACGGCGCCATCGCATCCGGCACGACCGGGTCGTTCGGCGGCCGCTCGATCGCCGTGCGCAGGATCGCGCCGACGCCCTCCCAGTCGGAGAAGCGCGCGTCGTGGAGGATCGCCCGGACGCGGTCGACCTTGTCCGGCTCGCCGCCGGCAAACACCTGCGGCGTGTGCCGCGTCGTCGGCTGCTTCCGGAGCTGGATGCCGATCACGAGGCCCTCACTCGGACGGCGATCGAGGTCGATCACGACCGCGTCCGGCGGCTCCGCCGCGAGCTGCTTGAGATCGGGCGGGGCTTTCGGCGCGACGACGTCGACCTGCTCGGCGAGCGTGCGGAGCCGCTCGACCGCGTCCGCGGCGTCAGGAGCCCAGGAGATGAGGACGACGCGCAGGCCCTAGAGCCTAAGCGGCTAGGCGCCGTGGCACTTCTTGTACTTCTTCCCCGAGCCGCAGGGACACGGGTCGTTGCGGCCGACCTTGTCCCAGTCGGAGGCGACTCGCTGCTTCGTCGCGACGGCCGTCGCGCCCCCGCCGGTCTCTCCCGCGGTGACGCCGGCGCCCGCGGCGGCGATCGCGTCGGCGCCCGCAAGCGACTCGTGCTGGTAGGCGAACTCGCCGTCGCCGTCGCCGTCCCAGCCGTCCTGCTCGAACGCCGTGATGTCGTTCGGCTGCACCTCTGCGTGGAAGAGCAGCGACACGACCTCCTCGCGGATCTCGGTGCTCAGCTGCTGGAACATCAGGTGCCCTTCGTGGCGGTACTCGACGAGCGGGTCCTTCTGGGCCATGGAGCGGAGGTGCACGCCCTCGCGCAGGTAGTCCATGTTCTCGAGGTGCTCGCGCCAGCGCGCGTCGACCACCTGCAGGATCACGTAGCGCTCGACCTGGCGGGCGATCTCCTCGCCCCACTGCTGCTCGCGCTCCGCGTACTCGTCCATCGCGTCCTCGACGAACTCCTCGACGATCGCCGCACGGTCGATGCCCTGGATCTCGTCGAGCGCGACGCCCGTCCCGTAGAGGGCGTCCATCGCCGTTATCAGCTCCGGCAAGTCCCACTCCTCCTGGAACTCAGCCGCGGTGTGCTCGGCAACGACGTTCTCGATCACCTCACGGATCCACACTTTCACGTCGTCGGACAGGTCGTCGCCCTCGAGCACACGGCGCCGCTGCTCGTAGATCACCTGGCGCTGCGTGTTCATGACGTCGTCGTACTTGAGGACGTTCTTGCGCATGACGAAGTTCTGCTCCTCGACCTTCTTCTGCGCGCCCTCGATCTGCTTCGAAAGGATCGACGCCTCCATGGGCTGGTCTTCGGGGAGCTTGAAGCGCTCCATGATGTTGTAGATCCGGTCGCCGGCGAAGAGGCGGACGAGCTGGTCCTGCCCCGAGAGGTAGTAGCGCGACTCCCCGGGATCTCCCTGGCGGCCTGAGCGGCCGCGAAGCTGGTTGTCGATCCGCCGCGCCTCGTGGCGCTCGGTGCCGAGGACGTAGAGGCCGCCGAGCTCACGCACGCCCTCGCCGAGCTTGATGTCGACGCCGCGGCCCGCCATGTTGGTCGCGATCGTGACGGCGCCGCGCTCGCCGGCGTCCTTGATGATCTCGGCTTCGCGCTCGTGCTGCTTCGCGTTGAGCACGTTGTGCTGGATCCCCCGGCGCTGGAGAATCTGCGACAGGTACTCGGAGGTCTCGACGTCGATGGTGCCGACGAGCACCGGCTGGCCGTGCTCGTTCCGCTCGACGATGTCGTCGACGACCGCGTTGAACTTTGACTCCTTCGTCTTGAAGATGAAGTCGTTGTTGTCCTCACGGGCGACGGGGACGTTGGTCGGGATCTCGACGACGCTCAGGTCGTAGATCTCGACGAACTCCTTCTCTTCCGTCTTCGCGGTGCCGGTCATCCCGGCGAGCTTGTCGTAGAGCCGGAAGTAGTTCTGGAGCGTGATCGTCGCGAGGGTGACGTTCTCCTCCTGGATCGGGACGCCCTCCTTGGCCTCGATCGCCTGGTGCAGGCCCTCGGACCAGCGGCGGCCTTCCATGATCCGGCCCGTGAACTCGTCGACGATCTTGACCTCGCCGTCCTGGATCACGTACTCGACGTCGCGGTGGTAGAGCGCCTGCGCTTTGAGGGCCTGGTTCAGATGGTTGACGAGCTGGACGTTGCGCGGGTCGTAGAGGTTGTCGATGCCGAGGGCGCGCTCGACCTTGTCGATCGCAGCCTGCCCGGGTGAGACCGTCTTGTGCTTTTCGTCGTAGGTGAAGTCGGCGCCCGATTCCTCCGTCTCGTCGATCCCCTTGGCGACGCCCTTGCTCTGGACGCCCTCGAACGTCTTCACGACGCGCGCGAAGTCGTAGTAGGTCTGCGCGGCGGTCTCGGGCTCGCCGGAGATGATCAGCGGCGTTCGCGCCTCGTCGATCAGGATCGAGTCGACCTCGTCCACGATCGCATACGTGTGGCTGCGCTGGACGACGCCCTCGAGCGCGACCGCCATGTTGTCGCGCAGGTAGTCGAAGCCGAACTCGGAGTTCGTCCCGTAGGTCGCGTCCGCGTCGTAGGCCGCCTTGCGCTCGTTGAACGGCATCAGGTTCTGGATGAAGCCGACGCGCATCCCCAGCGCGTCCCAGACGGGCTTCGTCCACTCGGCGTCTCGCTTGGCGAGGTAGTCGTTGACGGTGACGAGGTGGACGTTGTCGCCGGTGAGCGAGTTCAGGTACAGCGGCTGCACGGCGACGAACGTCTTTCCTTCGCCCGTCTTCATCTCGGCGATGTCGCCTTCGTGGAGGGCGATTCCGCCCATCAGCTGGACGTCGAAGAGCCGAACGCCCATCGTCCGCTTGAACGCTTCCCGGACCGCCGCGTAGGCCTCGAAGAGCATGTCCTCGAGCGCCTCGCCGTTCTCGAGCCGCTGCTTGAACTCGGCCGTCTTTGCCTGCAGATCGATGTTCTCGAACTCCCCTTCGAGGGTGCTGATGTACTCCGCCTGGTTCTTGAGGCGCTTGAGCCGCCGGCCTTCGCCGACGCGCAGGAATTTCTCGAAGTTGCCGAGCTGCTGGGCCACGGATCTAGGGTATCGGAGCTTTGCGGCGCGACCGTGAGCGCCGGAGATCCGTCACAACGGGTTCACCCGGACCGCCCAGAGATCGCCGTCGAGCCGTTCGGCGTCGAGCACGAACTCGCTCTGGCGGTCGCGCGCGAAGGCCTCGAGCGTCCGCACGTCGCTCCAACCCGGTCGCTCGTCGACGAGAAGCGTTCGCTCGTCGCCCTGGACGACGAGGCTGACCGTGTCGCCCTCGATCTCCTCGGGAACCTCGAGCACCTCGATGCGGGTCGCCGCGACACCCCACAGCTCTCCCTCGCCTCTGACCGCGCGCGCCTGATACGGCGGCGCGAGCGACTGCTCGATCGCCTCTGCGAGCGGTCCCGCAGCGCCCTCGGGGATGTCGGCGTCGACGAGCAGGGTGCCGTCGGGCAGGACGGTGAACTCGAGCGTGTCGCGGTCGAGGCCCGGAGTCTCGGCCGTCGCGACGGCGTCCCACTCGCGCTGCCTACCGCCGTGCAGCACGTCGAGCGTGCCCTCGAACAGCTTCGGGCGCGTGTCATGCCTCGCTTGCCACTCCAGAAGGCCGGTGCCCTCCGCGAGCTCCTCGTGCAGCGGCTTGCGGCGGCGCCGCCAGAAAGGCATCCCGGCCGCTAGAGCTGCGGCTCGATCTGGCCGTACGACCCGTCGCGGCGGCGGTAGACGACGTTCACGTCCATCGTCTCCGCGTTCTGGAAGACGAAGAAGTCGTGGCCCACGAGCTCGAGCTGCAGGACCGCCTCCTCGGCGCTCATCGGCTTCACAGGGAAGCGCTTGGACTTGACGATGTGGGGCTCGCCGTCGATGGGCAGCGCGTCCTCCGGGATCCCCTCCTCGACCGTGGCGGCCGTCCGGTACCGGCGCCGCTTCTCCCGGTAGCGCTTGACCTGCCGCTCGAGCTTGTCGACGAGCTGGTCGATCGAGGCCCGATGGTCGGCGGACGCCTCGCGCGCGCGGAGGACCGGCCCCTTCGTCCAGATCGTGGCCTCGGCCACGTGGTTCGCCGCGATCGACGGGTTCCGCTCGACCGCGAGCTCGAGCTCGACGCGCGTCGGGTCCGCTAGCTGCCGTTCGAGCTTGCCGAGCTTCTCCTGCGCGTACTCCCGGATCGAGTCGGTGACCTCGACGTTCTTGCCCTTTACCTGGAGTCGCAACCAGGACCTCCCCGGATCGACGGCTGTCAGCTTCGCTGAGGCGATTCTAGTTGCGAACCGTGCGAGCGAAGGTGACGACCTCGACCCGTCGAGCGCCGCTGCGGCGGAGCGCGGAGGAGGCCGCCGAAGCCGTGGCGCCGGTGGTGTAGACGTCATCCACGAGCGCGACTCGGGCAGGCACGCCGCCGGCGGCAACGAACGCTCCTGCGACGTTGCGTCGGCGCGCCTGGAGGCTCAGGCCGCGCTGCGGTCGGGCGGTTCTCGTCCGGCCGAGGGCGTCCAGAAGCGGAAGCTCCCAATGCTGCCCTAGCGCTTGCGCGAGCCGTTCGGCGGGATGATGGCCGCGCTTGACGCTTCGGTCGCTGTCGCGCGGGACGAACGCGATCGCCGTGACGTCGGGCCGTTCGACGAGATCGACGATGATCTCTGCCGCCTCGGCGGCGAGCGCTCGCAGCCCCCGCTCCTTCCAGGCGGAGACGAAGGGCAGAACCGGTCCCTCGTAGGCGACGGCGGCGCGCGCGGAGGCGAACGCGAGCCGACGGCCTGAGCACTCGAGGCAGCGGTTGACGGGCCAGGCGGTGGCCGCGCCGCAGCGTGCGCAGCGAGGTGCGGCCAGCCGCGGCAGCGCGTCGCGGCAGCGTCCGCAGAAGGCCGCACCGAGCGTCCGGCACGCAACGCAGCGGCGCGGAAGGAGAAGATCGAGGAGCACATCTCCTCGACCGTACGCCCCGAAGATGCACGTGTCTGTGCCGAAATGGCGCCGAAAGTGAGACGGCGCGACCGGAGCGGCTAGAGCTCGAGCGAGTACTCGGCGCGCTGCTCGAGGCCGCGCTGGCGCCGCAGCCGGTTGTCGGCTTCGAGCAGCTGCTTCGGGTCGCCGATGTCCATCCAGCCGTCTTCGAACCGATACGCATACACCGGCACCCGCGGGTAGAGCCAGACGACGAAGTGTCCAGGGGCGTCGGGCGGGTTCCCGCCCTCCAGGTACTCCTCCACGAGCGCCGCATGCTCCGCCCGATAGAGGTACGCCGCCGTCGCGGCCAGGTCACTGCGCGGCACCGCGGGCTTCTCCTCGAGCGCAACGACCCGACCGTCCTCGTCGACCTCGACCACGCCGTACTGCTTGATCTGCTCCCTGTCGGCGATTCGGTGGACCGCGATAGCCGACCCGTCGCCCTTCTCTCGCCAGAAGCGGACGTAGTCCTCGACGCTGTACTCGATCAGGTTGTCGCCCGCCACGACCAGGAGGTCGTCCCCGTGCAATCGCGCCTGCTCGATCGTGAAGCGGATGTCGCCGATGGCGCCAAGCCGGTCCTCGTTGCTCGTCGTCCCGTCGTTCCAGACCGTCACCGCTCGGTCCGCTGCCCACGCCTCGAGGTCCGGCGCGAACCGCGCGTTCGTGACGACGTGGATCTGCTCGATCTCGCCGACCGCCTCGATGCCGTCGACGAGGTAGTCGAGCATCGGCCGCCCGGCGAGGGGCAGCAGCATCTTCGGAATCGAGTCGGTCAGCGGCCGCAGGCGCGTCGCGTAGCCGGCGGCCAGCACGATCGCCTTCAGGCGCCTACGTCCCTTCCGACCACGACGCGAGGTACTTGGCCTGCTCGTCGGTCAGCCGGTCGATCGAGATGCCCATCGTCTCGAGCTTGAGGCGCGCGATTTCGCTGTCGATCTCGTCGGGCACCGGATAGACCTTCCGCTCGAGCTCCGCGGCATGCTCGACGGCGTACTCCGCCGCCAGCGCCTGGTTCGCGAACGACATGTCCATCACGAGCGCCGGGTGGCCCTCCGCGGCGGCGAGGTTGATCAGCCTGCCGTCTCCGAGCAGGTACACGCGTCGACCGTTCTCGAGGACGAACTCCTCCACGAACTCGCGCGCCTCGCGAACCTCGGAGGCGAGCTGCCGCAGCGCCGGGATCTCGATCTCGACGTTGAAGTGGCCGGTGTTCGCGAGGATCGCGCCGTCCTTCATCCGCCCGATGTGCTCGCGCGTGATCACTGACTTGTCGCCCGTGGCGGTGCAGAAGATGTCGCCGACCTCGGCCGCCTCCGCCATCGACATGACCTCGAAGCCGTCCATCGCGGCCTCGAGCGCACGCACGGGATCGACCTCGGTGACGATGACGTGCGCGCCGAGCCCCTTCGCCCGCATCGCCACGCCCTTGCCGACCCAGCCGTAGCCGGCGATGACGAACCGCTTGCCCGCGAGCAGGATGTTCGTGGCACGGATGATGCCGTCGATCGTCGACTGGCCCGTCCCGTAGCGGTTGTCGAAGAGGTGCTTCGTCTTCGCCTCGTTGACCGCGATGATCGGGAAGCCAAGGGCGCCGTCGGCCTCGAGCGCCTTCAAGCGGATGACGCCGGTCGTCGTCTCCTCAGTCCCCGCGATGATGTCGCCGAGCTGCTCGCGGCGATGCGAGTGCAGCACGCCGATCACGTCGGCGCCGTCGTCCATCGTCAGCTGCGGCTTGTGGTCGACGGCCGCCTCGATGTGGTGGTAGTAGGTGTCGTTGTCCTCGCCTTTGATCGCGAAGACGGAGATGTCGAACTCGTCCACGAGCGCCGCGGCGACGTCGTCCTGAGTCGACAGCGGGTTCGACGCGCAGAGGACGACGTCGGCGCCGCCGGCTTTCAGCGTCCTGGCGAGGTTGGCCGTCTCCGTCGTGACGTGGAGGCACGCGGAGATCCGGTAGCCCGAGAGCGGCTGCTCGGCCTCGAAACGGTCGCGGATCGCCGCCAGCACCGGCATCTGCCGGTCGGCCCACGCGATGCGGCGAACGCCCTCGGGCGTGAGGGTGAGATCCTTGACGTCGTAGCGCTTGGTCGTGGCCATCTGCTTCCTCTCTCGAGCTCGCGGGAGTGTAGTTCCGGTCCTCAGGCGGCGAGCAGCCGCTCGTGCTTGCGCTGCTCCCAGTCGACCCAGTCGGCCGGCTGGATGTCGGCGCCCGCCAGCCAGCCGTCGACGGCGCTCCGCAGCGCGGGCTCGCGGCGCAAGCGGGCGGCGAAGGCGACGTCTGTCAGTTCGACGCCGAAGCCCTGGCGAAGTCGCCGCAGCGCGCGGAGCTGGTTCAGCTCGCGCAGGCCGTAGAGGCGGTAGCCCGAGGGGCGTCGTGGCGGGACGACGAGCCGCGCCTCCTCGAGATAGCGGAGCATGCGCGCCGACCAGCCCGTTGCCTTCGCGGCGGCGCCGACGGTGTAGCCCTCCATGCGGCGAACCCTAACACAACTGTGTCAATGTTCGCCGCCGTCGGCTCGTCCATATGAGTCCTCGAGCCGCACGACGTCGTCTAGCTGCGGCGTCGAGACCTCGAGGATGACGGTGTCCTCGAGCGCGCGGATGCGGTGGACCGTCCCCGGCCTGATCCGGAAGGCGGCACCGCGCGTGACCACCTCCTTGGCGGTCGTCTTCTCCCCCGCGGCTGCCAGCTCGAGCTCGACGCGTCCCTCCAGCACGTACCACGACTCGTCCTTCTTGCGGTGGAACTGCAACGAGAGCTCGTGGCCGGCGTCGACAGAGAGCAGCTTCCCGGCGTAATCCTCGGCACGAGCCCAGATCAGCTCGTGGCCCCACGGCTTGTCGACGCGTTCGGGCTCGAACGCGAACTGCTCGACACCTTTCAAGTTCGGCGAGGAGAGCGGGCGATCTGACATCGGCGGATCATCCCACTACGCAACGGCGAGGAGATCAGGGTGGGACTCGACGTACTCCTGGGCGCGGCGGAGGTCCTTGGGCGTGTTCACGGTGAGCCAGGGGCCCTCGAAGCGGAACGCGCGCAGCCGCCGCTCCGCCGCGAGCTCGGGAAATGTCGACGTCTCGTGGTCGCCGCGCTCGGGAAGACGCGCGAGCGCCTCTTCCTCGAGCACGTACAGGCCCGTATTGACCCAATGCGGCAGCCGCGGTGCCTCCCGAAATCCGAGAACGACATCATCCTCGTCGAGGTCGACGACGCCGAGGTGGCTCTGGAGCGGCGCGACGGTGATCGTCGCCGCCCCGCCTCGCTGCTCGTGAGCCGCGCGGAGGGCGGCCAGCTCGAGATCGAAGAGCTCGTCGCCGTTGAGGGCATAGATCGGCCCGCCGCTGCGGCGGACCTGTGCCGCTAACCGCAACCCCCCGCCGCGCCCGAGTGGCTCGCGCTCCCCGACGGTCACGAGCTCGAGTCCGGCACCGCCCAGCTCCCTTTCGAACAGCTCCTCGTGCCCCGCGGCGCAGCTCACGATCACGCGTTCGACCCCGGCATTCGCGAGCAGCGCGAGCTGGTACGCGGCGAGCGGCCGCCCTCCGATCGGGACGAGCGACTTCGGCCTGCCCCCGGCAGCGTCGCCGAGCCGCTCGGCCTTCCCGCCGGCGAGGATGATCGCCTCCGTCGCCACTACGGCACTACGCCGGCTCGTGCTCGGGCTCAGGCGTCTCCGGGAGCCCGGCGAACGGCGAACTCGCCCGCCCGATTCCCTCGTAGGCGAAGCCGAGGCGCTCGACCGCGGCCGGATCGAGGAGGTTGCGGCCGTCGACGATCAGCGGGTTCCGCATCGCGTTGCGCACCTCGGCGGAGGGCAGCGCCTCGAGCTCCTCCCACTCGGTGACGACGACCGCCGCGTCGGCGTCCCGCACCGCGTCGAGGATCGTCTCGCAGATCACGACGCCCTTGAGCAGCTGGCCCGGCTTGGCGACCGGATCCCAGCCGCTGACCTCAGCGCCCTCGGCGAGGAGGCGCGACGCGAGGACGACGCTCGGCGCCTCTCGCATGTCGTCGGTGTTGGGCTTGAAGGCGAGCCCGAGCAGCGCGACTCGCTTGCCGCGGAGGCGTCCGAGATGCTTCTGGAGCTTCGAGATCACGCGCCGCTTCTGGAGCTCGTTGACCTCGATCACCGCGGAGAGCAGC
>Ga0126314_10001331_pt1 | contig 11840 bp, 9 predicted proteins | sample Plot105B_FD_92535 | JGI IMG/M metagenome (GOLD analysis project Ga0126314, IMG submission 92535) | Serpentine soil microbial communities from UC McLaughlin Reserve, CA, USA - Plot105B | ecosystem: Environmental > Terrestrial > Soil > Grasslands | place: USA: UC McLaughlin Reserve, Lake County...
CGGCCGCCCTGGCCGAGCTGGCCGCGGCCAGCGGGCTGGTCAACGCGGTCTGCTTCAACCTGCGCTTCGCCCCCCACAACCACAATGCCGCCGGGATGGTCCGGGCCGGCGAGATCGGCGAGCCTCGCTATATCACCGGCAGCTACCACCAGGACTGGCTGCTGGAGGAGACCGACTGGAACTGGCGGCTGGTGGCCAGCCGCCAGGGCGGCCTGCGGGCCGTGGCCGACATCGGCTCCCACTGGATCGACCTGGTCAGCTTCGTCAGCGGCCGCCGGGTCACCGAGGTCCTGGCCGACCTCCACACCTTCGTGCCCGAGCGCAACCATCCCCTTGGCGAGGTCGGCACCTTCGCCGCGGCCGGGGTGGCCGACGACGTCGAGCGGGTCCGCGAGCCCATGACCAGCGACGACGCCGCCGGCATCCTGCTGCGCCTCGAGGGCGGCATGCGCGGGCTGTGCTCGGTCAGCCAGGTGTCGGCCGGGCGCAAGAACCGGCTCAGCTGGGAGCTGAACGGCTCCCGGCGGTCGCTGGCCTTCGTCTCGGAGGAGCCGGAGTACCTGTGGGTCGGGCACCGGGGCCGGCCCAACGAGCTCGTCCCCAAGGACCCGGCGCTGATGTCGGAGCCGGGGGCGGCCGTCACCGGCTACCCGGCCGGCCACGTCGAGGGCTACCCCGACACCTTCCGGGGGCTGTTCGCGGCCGTCTACGCCGACGTCGCCGCCGGCCGGCCCGGCCCCCAGCCCCGCTACCCCACCTTCGCCGACGGCCACGACGTCGCCCTCGTCTGCCAGGCCGTGACCGAATCCGCCGGGTCCAGGACCTGGGCGCCAGTCAGGAGGGACGCACCATGAAGCTCGGGCTGCTCACCGCCGCCTTCCCCGACACCCCGCTCACCGAGGTCGCCGACTGGGCCGCCGGCAACGGCTTCGCCGCCCTGGAGGTGGCCTGCTGGCCCCGGGGGGACGGCGCCGCCCGCCGCTACGCCGGGGTGTCCCACATCGACGTCGCCGGCCTGTCCGACGCCCAGGCCAAGGACCTGACCGGGGACCTGGCCGGCCGCGGCATCGAGATCAGCGGGCTCGGCTTCTACCCCAACCCGCTGCACCCCGACCCGGCAGTGCGCACCGAGGCCCTCGACCACCTGCGGGTCCTCATCGGCGGGGCGGCCAAGCTCGGGGTCCCGGTGGTCAACACCTTCGTCGGGGCCGACGCGACCCGGCCGCTGCGCGAGAACATCGAGGCCGCCCGCGGGTTCCTGCCCGACCTGGTCGCCTACGCCCGCGACCACGGGGTCAAGCTGGCCATCGAGAACTGCCCGATGATCTTCAGCCAGGACGAGTGGCCAGGCGGCCACAACCTGTTCTACGCCCCGGCGACCTGGCGGGAGATCTTCGGCTGGTTCGACGACGACACCCTTGGGCTCAACCTGGACCCCTCCCACCTGGTCTGGCAGATGATCGACCTCGAGCGGGTGGTGCGCGAGTTCGGCTCCCGGCTCCACCACGTCCACGCCAAGGACCTCCAGATCGACCGGGAGGGGCTGTACGAGCACGGCGTCATGTCGGCCGGGATCGGCTGGCAGGTCCCACGCCTGCCCGGGCTGGGCGAGGTCCCCTGGGACCGGTTCCTGGCCGCCCTGTACCAGGCCGGCTACGACGGCTGTGTCGTCATCGAGCACGAGGACCGCGGGTTCGAGGGCAGCGACGAGAAGGTCAAGGCCGGGTTCCTGCTGGCCCGCAACGCCGTCGGGCCCTACGTCGTCTGACCCTCGGTGGTCTGAGCCCGCCGGTCAGCCGAGGACGCGGTCGAGGAAGGCGCCGCTGGCCGGGTCCTTGAGAATGAGCTTGCGCCGGCCGTCGGGCAGGTGCTCCTCCTTGATGACGACCAGGCCGTCCTCGGTCCGCTCGGCCCTGGCCACCCGGGGGGCGACCCCGCCGCGCCAGTCCAGCTCGACCGGCTCCCAGGCCCGGGAGGTGGCCGAGCGGTAGCAGGCGTCCATGACGGCGTTGACGACATAGCCGTCGTAGAGGGTCTCTGTCGGCTCGCGGCCCTGCTCCATGGCGTCGAACATGTCGGCGAACATGTCGACGTAGCCGAGCTCGGCGACCTCGTCGCCCACCGGGAACTGCCAGCCCGCCTCGGCCTCGGCCTTCTCGGCCACATAGCCGCCCTGGCCGGAGGTGAACATCTCGAAGCCGGTGCGCAGGAAGTGGTTGAGCCAAATCGTGCCCTCGGTGCCGGCGACCTCGTCGCGCAGGTCCATCCCGCCCCGGAAGGTCCAGCTGACCTCGAACTGGCCGACGGCGCCGCTCTCGAAGCGGATCAGGGCGATGGCGTTGTCCTCGGCCTCGATGGGATGGACCAGGGTGTCGGCCCAGCACATGACCTCGACGGGCCGGTTCCCCTTGCCCACGAACGACCGGACGATCTCGATGCAGTGGCAGCCGAGGTCGACGATGGCCCCGCCGCCGGCCTGGGTGGCGTCCCAGAACCAGGCGCTGTGCGGCCCCGGGTGGGTCTCGCGGCTCCGCACCCAGAGCACGTCCCCGACCGCCCCCGACTGGGCCGAGGCCAGCGCCTTGCGGGTCTTGGGGGTGTAGACCAGGTCCTCCAGGTAGCCGCCGAACACCCCGGCCCGCTCCACGGTGTCCAGGATCTCCCTGGCTTCGGCGGCGCTGCGGGCCAGCGGCTTGGTCACCAGCACGGCCTTGCCGGCGGCGGCCGCGGCCGTCACCGCCTCCTCGTGCAGGTGGTTGGGCAGCCCCACGACCACGGTGTCGACCTCGGGGTGGTTGACCGCCTCCTCGACGCTGGTGGTGGCGTGCGGGATCCCCCAGCGCTCCTGGAACGCCGCCCCCCGCTCCTCGGTCCGCGAGTACACGACCTGGACCTGGTCGCGGCCACGCCGGCCGTGCAGCGTCATGGTGTAGAAGTCCCCGATCAGGCCGGTGCCCAGCATGGCCACCCGGTGCGACGTCGGCATCCAGCACCCCTCACCCTCGACCGGCAATATGTCTAGACATTTTAAGCACGAGCGCAAATCGCTTGCCCGCCGGGCGGGCGTCTGGTCTGCTCGACGGGTCGTGCGCATCTGCAACCTGGGGATCCTGGCCCACGTCGACGCCGGGAAGACCACCCTGACCGAGCGGCTGCTGTTCGCCGCCGGCGTCATCGACGAGGTCGGCAGCGTCGACGCCGGCAGCACCCAGACCGACTCGCTGGCCCTTGAGCGCCAGCGCGGCATCACCATCAAGTCGGCGGTGGTGTCGTTCGTGGTCGGCGACACCACCGTCAACCTGATCGACACGCCCGGCCACCCCGACTTCATCGCCGAGGTGGAGCGGGTGCTGGGCGTGCTCGACGGGGTCGTGCTGGTCGTCTCGGCCGTCGAGGGGGTGCAGCCCCAGACCCGGGTGCTCATGCGGACCCTGCAGCGGCTGGGCCTCCCGACCCTGCTGTTCGTGAACAAGGTCGACCGCGCCGGGGCCGGGGACGAGCGGGTCCTGCGAGCCATCGCCGAACGGCTGACCCCGGCGGTCGTGGCCATGGGGTCGGTGCACGGCCTCGGCACCCGCGCCCCCCGGTTCGTCCCCTACGGCGCCGGCGACGACGCCTTCCGGGCCCGGCTGGCCGACCTGCTGGCCGACCACGACGACGCCCTGGTGGCCGCGTACCTGGACGACGAGACGGCCCTCCCCTACCGGCGGCTCCGCAGAGAGCTGGCCGCCCAGACCCGACGGGCCCTGGTCCACCCGGTGTTCTTCGGCTCGGCCATCACCGGCGCCGGGGTCGAGGCCCTGGCCGCCGGGATCACCGAGCTGCTGCCGGCCGCCGCCGGCGACGCCCACGGCCCGGTCTCGGGCACGGTGTTCAAGGTCGAGCGGGGATCGGCCACAGAGAAGCTCGCCTATGTCCGGCTGTTCTCGGGCACGGTCGGGGTGCGGGACCGCCTGGCCTTCACCGGCCGGCACGGCGGCCACGAGGGCAGGGTCACCGCGATCGACGTGTTCGAGCACGGCGGGGCCGTGCGACGGCCGGCGATCGGTGCCGGGCAGATCGGCAGGCTCCGAGGGCTGGCCGAGGTCCAGATCGGCGACACCATCGGGGCGTCGCCGGCGGCCCGGGTGGCCGAGGGCCAGTTCGCCCCGCCGACCCTAGAGACGGTGGTCGTCCCCGCCCGCCCGGCCGACCGGGGCCTCCTCCACGTCGCTCTGGCCCAACTGGCCGAGCAGGACCCGCTGATCAACCTCCGCCAGGACGACCTGCGCCAGGAGGTGTCGGTGTCGCTCTACGGCGAGGTCCAGAAGGAGGTCATCGGTGCCACCCTGGCCGGCGACTTCGGCCTGGAGGTGGGCTTCCGCGAGAGCACCACCATCTGCATCGAGCGGCCGGTCGGCACCGGGGCGTCGGTCGAGCGCATCGCCACCGACCCCAACCCGTTCCTGGCCACCGTCGGGCTGCGGGTCGACCCGGCCCCGGCCGGCGCCGGGGTGACGTTCCGGCTGGAGGTCGAGCTCGGGTCGATGCCGTACGCCTTCTTCGTCGCCGTCGAGGACACCGTGACCGAGACCCTGGGCCAGGGGCTCCACGGCTGGGAGGTGACCGACTGTGTCGTCACCATGACCCACTCCGGCTACTGGCCGAGGCAGAGCCACGCCCACGCCACCTTCGACAAGAGCATGTCGAGCACGGCCAGGGACTTCCGCCAGCTGACCCCGTTGGTCCTGATGGACGCCCTGGTCGAGGCCGGCACCAGGGTCTACGAGCCGATGCACCACTTCCGCCTCGAGCTGCCGGCCGACACCTTCGGTCAGGTCCTGCCCGTCCTGGCCGGGCTGGGGGCCGTGCCGAGGGCGACCGCCCCCCGGGGCTCGGCGTACCTGGTCGAGGGGGAGATCCCGGCCGCCCGGGTGCATCAGCTGACCCAGCAGCTGCCCGGCCTGACCCGCGGCGAGGGGGTGCTGGAGTCGGCCTTCGACCACTACCGGCCGGTCCGCGGCCCGGTCCCGTCCCGGCCGCGGACCGACCACAACCCGCTGAACCGCAAGGAGTACCTGCTGCACGTCCTGCGGCGGGTGCCCGGCTAGGTCCTCCTCGAGCGGGTGCGTATTGCCTGGTGGTGGTCCGTCACCCCGATGACGGATCATGACACAGGATGGTGACCGATGGACGACCACGACTGGCTGGCCGTCCTCCGCACGGCAAGGAGCGCCGATGTCCGAGGCGACCGCGCGGACGTCGCGCTGGAAGGTCTTCGCCCCTGATACCGCCGGGGCGATCTACGGCATCATCGCGGCCATGGCGGTGATCGCCGGGACGGCGAGCAGCCCCTCCCACGGCAAGCCGCTCACGCTCACGGTGGCCACCCTGTTCGTGTTCTGGCTGGCCCACGTGTACGCCCAGGCCCTCTCCCACCACCTCCGGAGGGCCAGGCAGCTGGAGTGGTCGGTGGTGCGGACGGCCATGGTCGAGGAGCGGCCGCTGCTCGAAGGCCCGGTCCCGCTGCTGGTGGTCCTGGCCCTGGGGTCGCTGGGCGTGCTCGAGAACCATCAGGCCATCGGTGTGGCCCTCTGGCTGGGCGTGGCCGAGCTCGTCACCTGGGGCATCCTCTATGCCCGCCGTCAGCGCTGGAACTGGTTGACGGCGCTGACCGCCGGGGCCGTCAACGGGCTGTTCGGTCTGCTCATCGTGTTCCTCGAGGTGGTCGTGCACTGAAGGCGGCGGCGGCGGGCTCGCCGAACAGGCGGGGCGCCCAGGCGGCGGCGGCGGGGTGGCGACGCAGCATGTCCAGCGGCCGGGCGTTCAGGTTGGTCAGCCACAGGGTGACGCCCCGCCGGCGCAGGTCGGCGTCGAGGCTGTCCACGATGTCCAGGGCGGTGACGTCGATGTCGGGGACGGCGTCGAAGTCGAGCAGCAGCACCCGCGGGGGCGGGTCGGCCGCGTCGACCAGGTCGAGCAGCCGCCGCCGGAGCCGGGGGCCGTTGCCGAAGTAGATCAGGGCCAGCGGCCGCAGCACCAGTAGCCCGGGGACGGTCTCGCCGCCGGGGTGGCGGTCCAGGTCCCGCCAGTGGCCGCTGCCCGGCCGGCGCCCGAGCACCTCGATGGGCGGGTGGTTGGTCCCATGGAGCAGGGTCAGCATGGAGACGACGACCGCCAGCAGCACCCCCTGGAGCACCCCGAGAACCAGCACCCCGGCCAGCGCGACCAGGGCCAGGGCGTAGTCGCGGAAGCGGAGCCGACGGATGCGGCCGAGGGCGGCCAGGTCGACCAGGCCGGCCACGGCCACGATGACCACCGCCCCAAGGGTGGCCTGGGGCAGGTTCTCGAACAACGGCGTCAGGAACAGCAGGGTGAGGACCACGACCAGGGCGGTGGTGACGCCGGCGACCTGGCTGCGGGCACCCGCCCCGCGGTTGACGGCCGTCTGGGACAGCCCCCCACCGGCCGGGAAGGCCTGGAACAGGCCGCCGGCCAGGTTGGCCCCGCCGAGGGCGCGCAGCTCCTGGTCGGCGTCGACCTCTGGCTCCTCGGGGCCGGCGAAGGCACGGCCGGCCGCGATCGACTCGACGAACGCCATCAGGGCGATGCCGGCCGCCGGCGCCACCAGCCGGCCGACCAGGTCGAGGTCGGGCAGGGCCAGGTGGGGCAGGCCGGGGGGATGGTCCCGACCAGGGCGACCCCCCGGTCGGCCAGGCCGGTGGTCACGGCGAGCACGATCCCCAGCAGGACCACGAGCAGCGGGCCGGGCAGCGACGGCGGCGCCCAGCGGCGCAGCCCAAGCAGGATGGCGATGCTGGCCAGGGCCAGGGCGAAGGTTGGCCAGCTGATCTCGCCCAGATGGGCCAGAGCCGAGGCGACCTTGATGAAGAAGTCGTCGCCCTCCTGGGGGACGCCGAGGATCTTGCCGAGCTGACCGGCGGCGATCAGCAGCCCGGTGCCGGCCTTGAAGCCGGTCAGGACGGGGGCGGAGATGAAGTCGGCCGTGAACCCCAGCCGCAGGATCCCGGCCCCGAGCAGCAGGACGCCCATGAGGGCGGCCAGGGTGGAGGCCGCCACCAGGGCCCGCGTCGGGTCGCCGCCGGCCACCGAGCCGACCCCGGCCGCGGTCAGGGCGGCCAGGGTCGAGGTGGTGCTGACCGACAGGGGCCGGGAGGTGCCGGCCAGGGCGTAGACGAGCATGGGCACGGTGGCCACGTACAGGCCGGCCTGGACCGGCAGCCCGGCGATGGTGGCATAGGCCATCGCCTGGGGGATGACCACGGCGGCGGTGGTGACGCCGGCGACCAGGTCGCCCCGGAGCCACGGGCCCCGGTAGCCACCAAGCCAGCCCACCCCCGGCAGGTACCTGGCCAGCACGGAGCCGGCCGAGCGCCGCCCGCTCATCGGGGCATCCTGTCGCCTCCCTTCCGCCTCCGGCTCATGGTCGGGCCGGCCGGGACGGCGGTCATCACCCTCGGGGGGTGATTGGGACCAGGTTCATCCCTCAAGGATGATGCCTGGTCGTCCTGGCTGGGTCAGGCTGGCGGCGGGTCGCTGTGACCGCAAACGGAAGGAGCTCCCATCATGCCCACAGCCAGCAAGCGGGCCACCAAACGGCTCACCGACGCCCAGCTGGAGGAGATGCTGGCCCTGACCAGCCACGCCGACAGCGTCGAGCTCAAGCTGACCGTCCCCGACTCCGAACGCCGCGCCACCGTCACCGGCCTGGGGATGGACCCCCTTGAGGCCCAGATCCGCCAGGTGTTCTTCTTCGACACCCCCGACCTGCGCCTCAACAAGGCCGGGGTGGTCGTGCGGGCCCGCCGGGTCCAGGGGCGCGGCGACGACACGGTGGTCAAGCTCCGCCCGATCGTTCCCGACGAGCTGCCCCCCAGCGTCCGCAACGCCAAGACCATGGTGGTCGAGGTCGACGCCATGCCCGGCGGCTATGTCTGCTCGGCCTCGTTCAAGGGCGCCCTCGGCCCGGGCGACGCCGTCAAGCGGGTCGCGGCCGGCGAGCGGGCCATCCGCAAGCTGTACTCCAAGCAGCAGCGGGCCTTCTACGCCGCCCACGCCCCCGAGGGGCTGGAGCTGGACGACCTGGCCGTCCTCGGGCCGATCAACGTCCTCAAGCTCAAGTTCACCCCCGAGGGCTTCAACCGGCGGATGGTGGCCGAGCTGTGGCTGTACCCCGATGGCGAGCGGATCCTGGAGCTGTCGACCAAGTGCGGCCCCCAAGAGGGCTTCCAGGTCGCCGCCGAGGCCCGGGCGATGCTGGCCGACCGGGGCGTCGACCTGTACGGCGAGCAGCAGACCAAGACCAAGACCGCCCTTGACTACTTCGCCAAGAGCCTCCAGGGGGCCGCCACCTAGGACCGCGCCCCGGCACCCTCCAGGAGGGCGGGCGGCTGGGACCGCACCCCCGGCCCCGGTAAGGTCCGGGGGTGCTGGTCTTTCATCTGCGGGCGGCCCGGCGCCGGGCCCGGGCGGCCGCGGTCGCCGAGGCCCTGGCCCTGCTGCACGACCTGGAGCCGTCGGCCCCGGCCGGGGGGCCGCTGTCGGAACGCGGCGGGGTGGTCTGGGTCGAGCTGGCCTCCGAGCACCTGGCCGAGGCCACGGCCCGGCTCCCCCGCCTCGGCTACACCACCGCGGTCGACCGGCTCGTCCCGGCCGACGGGCCGCCCGACCTCCACTGGCGGCGCCGCCCCTGGCGGCTGCTGCGGCTGTACACCGAGGACGCCGCCGGCCACCGGGAGCGGGCCCCGGACCGGCGCGAGTTCCTGTTCGAGGCCGGCGGCGGCCCGCCCCGGCCGGTGCGCGGCTACCGCGGCGGCGGCGGGCCCCTGACCCGCCGTGGCCTGCCCGTCTGCGACTCCCGGCTGCTGGTCAACCTGGTCGCCCCGGCCGGCCCGGGGCGGCTGCTGGACCCGTTCGCCGGGGTCGGCGGGATCGCCCTCGAGGCCGAGGCGGCCGGCTGGACGACCATCACCGCCGACCTCGACCCGGGCCTGCGCCACGGCCTCGGCCGCATCGGCGCCGCCCACCTGGTCGCCGACGCCCGCGCCCTGCCGCTGCGGGCCGGGTCGCTGGACGCCGCCGCCACCGAGCCGCCCTATGACCGGGAGGCCGGGCCGCTGGCCGACCAGGCCCTGGCCGAGCTGCACCGGCTGCTGCGCCCGGGCGGGGCGGCGGCCGTGCTGTGCGCCGGCTGGCAGGCGGCCGGGCTGCGGGCCACCGCGGCCGGGCTCGGCTGGCGGGTCACCCTCGACTGCCCGGTGGACCGCAAGGGCACCGAGGTGGTGGCGCTGGCCTGGCGGCGGCCCTAACCGGCCGGCCGGTCCCCGCGGACGGCGAAGCCGACGTGCTGGCCGCGGAAGTTGAGGGCGAAGTACTCCGGCTGCAGGCCCAGCCCCCTGGCCTGGTCGGCCAGCCACATGAACCAGTTCTCGCCGGGACCGGGGGCGGCCGGCTCGTCGACCACACAGCAGGGCAGGACCACGCAGCTGGTGCCGGCCTGCGCCACGGTGTCGAGCACGGCCAGGTTGCTGCCGTGGGCGTGGAGCGCCACCAGCAGGTCGTAGCGGCGGCCGAGGGCGGGCCCGAACGGGACCCGGCGGCGGGCCACCCGGTCCTGGTCGCCCAGCCGGACCCGCCGCCCGCTGGCCAGGTCCCGGTAGCGGGGCGGGAGGGGCTGGTCGACCGGGTCGACGACCTCGGCCTTGAAGCCGGCCTGGCCGAGGTGGTGGGTGAGCAGCCCCTTGCCGCCGCCGACGTCGGCCACCGTGCAGGGCGGGAAGCGGCCGGCGATCCAGCCGGCGAGGAGCTGGAACCGGAACTTCTTCATCTTGGGCAGGTCGTCCCCGGAGCGCCGCCCGCCGGCGGCCCCTCCGGGCGGTACCAGCCCGAGCTCCTCCAGGGAGGGCGGCGGCGGGTAGCGGTGGGTCATCTCGCGTCCGGCAACGACCCGCGCGGGATGGTTGTTCCGCTCAGGCCACGGCCCGGGCACCGAAGCCCTGGATCGCCCTGGCCAGGTCGGAGGTGGTGATCAGGCCCACCAGCTGACCGTCGTCGACCACGGCGGCGAGCGTCCGGTCGTTGGCCAGCCGGCCGGCCAGGTCGGTGACCGGCTGGTCGCGAGCGACCAGGACCAGCGCCGACATGGGGATGGCGACGTCGCCGGCGCGGACGATGTGGCGCCGGTCCATCGGGACCGCGTACAGGGCGGCGGCGGTGACCACCCCGGCCGGGCTGCCGTCGAAGGTGCGCAGGGGCAGGGCGGCCGCCCGCCACGGCTGGACGTAGTTGCGCAGGAAGGCGTCGACCGTGAACCAGGCCGGGGCGGTCGCCGGGGCCGGGGTCATGACCTGGCCGGCCCGCAGCTCGCCCAGCTGCGAGCGCAGGACCGCCTGGTCGCGTTCCTGGCGGGCCGCGGTGACCAGGAAGAAGCCGACCAGTGAGGTCCACAGGGTGCCGATCCCCCAGCCGGTCAAGGTGCCGAGGAGGCCGTAGGCGACCAGGCCGGCGCCGACCCACACCCCGGCCCTGGTGGCGGTGACCGAGGCCCGGACGCGGCTGCCGTGGCGGCGCCAGAGCAGGCCGCGCAGGACCCGCCCGCCGTCCAGGGGGGCGGCCGGGAGCAGGTTGAACAGGGCCAGGGCGGTGTTGGCCACGGCCAGCCAGGCGGCGATGGCGACGGCGACGGCCGGGCCGCCGAGCAGGAGCAGGGCGAACGCGGCCAGCCCGAACGTGACGGCCAGGGCCAGGCTGACGGCCGGGCCGACGATCGCCACCCGGAGCTCGTCGCGGGGGCTGGCCGGCTCGTCCTCGAGCTGGGCGACCCCGCCCAGCAGCCACAGGGTGATGCCCCGGACCCGCAGCCCGGCCCGGCGGGCGACCAGGGCGTGGCCGATCTCATGGGCCAGCAATGAGCCGAGGAACAGCCCGGCGCCGGCCGCGCCGGCCAGCCAGTAGGCGGCCGGGGCGAGCCCCGGGACCTCGACCGGCAGCAGCCGCCCGGCCAGCGACCAGGCGATCAGCAACGCGATGAGCAGGGCGCTCCAGCTGGCCCCGACGGGGATGCCGGCGATGCGGCCGAAGCGGAGACTCGCGGTCATCTACAACGACTCCTCGAAGACTTTTCCACAGGTACCAGGATACCCCTAGGGGGTAAATAGGACGTAAGCCCCCAGCGGCCGGTTGACCCGCCGGCCTCTGGTCCCACACTATTGTTTGAACAGTCAGTCAAAGGAGATGGCATGGGCGCATCGACCGTGGCCGCGACCCTGGGGCAGGTCGGCCTGCCCGCTCCCCTGCCCGAGCTGGCCGCCCGCAGCTGGGACGTGGTCGTGGTCGGCGGCGGCCACAACGGCCTGACCGCCGCCGCCTACCTGGCCAGGGCGGGCCGGTCGGTGCTGGTCCTGGAGCGCCGCGAGCGCCTCGGCGGCGCCTGCACCCTCGAGCAGCCCTTCGCCGACCCCGGCTACCTGGTCAGCCCGTGTGCCTATGTGGTCGGCCTGCTCGACCAGACGGTGGTCGACGAGCTGGGCCTGGAACGCTACGGCTACCGGGTGTTCGTGGCCGACCCCAACCTGTGGGTGCCGTTCGCCGACGGCACCTCGGTGGCCCAGTTCGTCGACTACGACCGGACCGTGGCCCACCTGCGGGCCAACCGGTTCTCCGAGCGCGACATCCAGGGAATGCTCGACTACGAGGACATGTTCGACCGGCTCCGCCTGGCCCTGCGGACCGGGCCCGAGGGCGACACCTGGCAGGGCGACGCCCCGACCCGCGACCAGTTGGAGAAGCGCCTCGGGCACGACCCCGAGCTGATCTCGGTGCTGTTCGAGGAGTCGATCGCC
>Ga0126314_10001332_pt1 | contig 11837 bp, 13 predicted proteins | sample Plot105B_FD_92535 | JGI IMG/M metagenome (GOLD analysis project Ga0126314, IMG submission 92535) | Serpentine soil microbial communities from UC McLaughlin Reserve, CA, USA - Plot105B | ecosystem: Environmental > Terrestrial > Soil > Grasslands | place: USA: UC McLaughlin Reserve, Lake County...
CTGGCCGCCCTCGGCGACAAGCTCGAAGCCCGGCGGGTGGCGGCCGGCGCCGGGGTCCCGGTCCTCCCGGCCCTGCCCGTGCCCGGCCCGGTCGGCGCCGACCTGGCCGCCGAGGCCGCCGCCCCCCTCGGGTTCCCGCTGCTGGTCAAGGCGGCCCACGGCGGCGGCGGCATCGGCATGCGGGTCGTCCGCGACCCGGCCGACCTGCCCGAGGCCGTCGCCGCGGCCCGCCGCCAGGCCGGGTCCGCCTTCGGCAACGACGAGGTGTTCCTCGAGCGCTGGCTGGAGTCACCGCACCACGTCGAGGTCCAGCTCCTGGCCGACACCACCGGCCGCATGGTCCAGCTGTTCGAGCGCGAGTGCTCGATCCAGCGCCGCCACCAGAAGCTGATCGAGGAGGCCCCGTCGCCGGCCGTCGACCCGGAGCTGCGCCGCCGCCTGGGCGAGGCCGCCCTGGCCGTCGCCGGCGCCGTCGGCTACGTCGGCGCCGGCACGGTCGAGTTCCTCCTCGAGCCCTCCGGGGAGGCGTTCTGGTTCCTCGAGGTCAACGCCCGCATCCAGGTCGAGCACCCCGTCACCGAAGCCGTCACCGGCCTCGACCTGGTCCGCCTCCAGCTCCTGATCGCGGCCGGCGAGCCCCTCCCCCTGGCCGAGCTCTCCCAGGTCGAGGTTCGCGGCCACGCCATCGAGGCCCGCCTCTACGCCGAGGACCCGACCGCCGGCTTCCTCCCCCAGGCAGGGGTCCTGCACCGGTTCCGGGTCGGGTCCCTCGGCGTCAGCGGCCCCGGCGGACCAGCTGTCCGGGTCGACGCCGGGGTGGCCGACGGGTCGGTGGTCGGGGTGCACTACGACCCGCTGCTGGCCAAGGTCATCGCCCACGCCCCGACCCGCCCGGAGGCAGCCCGGATGCTGGCCTCGGCACTGACCGGCGCCCAGCTCCACGGCGTCGCCACCAACCGCGACCTGCTGGTCGGGATCCTCCGGTCGGAGCCGTTCCTCGCCGGCGACACCGACACCGGGTTCCTCGACCACCACCCCCCGGCCGAGCTGACCGCGGCCGGGAGCTCGGCCGGCCCGCTGACCACCCGGCTCCACGCGGCCGTGGCCGCCCTGGCCGCCCAGGCCGCCCGCCGGGCCGCCACCACCGTCCACCCGGCGGCCCCCTCGGGCTGGCGCAACAACCCTTCCCAGCTCCAGCGGGTCGCCCTTGACGTCGTCCCGGGCCCGGCCGCCGTCCTGGTCGGCTACCGCTTCGACCGCACCGGCGCCCTTGCGGCCCTGGAGGTCGACGGCGACCCGCTGCCCGAACCACGCCTGTGGCACTGCACCCCCGACCTGGTGGACCTGGAGGTTGAGGGGATCCGGCGCCGGTTCGAGGTCCACCAGGTCGGCGACACCGCCTACGTGGACAGCCCCCTGGGTCACAGCGAGCTCCGCGAGCACCTCCGGGATCCGGCCACCTCGCCAGAAGGGTCGCCGGCAGGACTGCCGGAGGGGCTGTGGACAACCCGATCCCCCGTCCCCGGCGATCGGCTACGCTCCCCCACCGGGGGACCCGACACCGGTTCGGGTGGGTCAGGCACGGGACCGGGTGGTTCGGGCTCGGAATCTGATGGGTCGGGCGCGGAACCGGGTGCGTCGATGGTGTCGCCGCTGCCAGGGGTCGTCCGGCGGGTGGCGGTCCGGATCGGGGAGTTCGTCGAGGCGGGGGACGTGCTGGTCCTCGTCGAGGCGATGAAGACCGAGCACCGGGTCGCGGCCGCGCGGGCCGGGAGGGTGCGGCGGGTGCTGGTGGCCGAGGGCCAGGAGGTCACCGCCGGGACCATCGTGGTCGAGCTCGAGGGGCCGGCCGATGGGTGAGGTGGTCAGCTACCAGCTCGAGGACGGCGTGGCCTTGCTGGTGATCGACCGGCCGGAGGCCCGCAACGCCATCAACCAGGCGGTCGGCAAGGGCCTGTGGGAGGGGTTCCGGCGGTTCGAGGAGGACCCGGCCGCGGCCGTGCTGGTGCTCACCGGGACCGGGGAGGCGTTCTGCGCCGGGGCCGACCTCAAGGAGATGGCCGCCCTCGGCCTGACCGTGCCACCTCGGGACATGGCGCCCAACCTCGGACGGAACCTCCAGGTGACCAAGCCGGTGATCGCGGCGGTCAACGGGCCGGCCTTCGGCGGCGGGTTCCTGCTGGCCCAGATGTGCGACCTGTGCGTCGCCGGGACCTCGGCCCAGTTCGCGATCACCGAGGCCCGCTGGGGCCGGGGGGCGCCGTGGGCGGCGCCGCTGCCGTGGCTGGTGCCGCCCCGGGTGGCGATGGAGCTGCTGTTGACCGGAGAGCCCATCGACGCCCACCGGGCCTACGAGGTCGGGCTGGTCAACCGGGTCGTGCCCGACCCGGAGCTCCGCTCCGAGGCCGGCCGCCTGGCCCGGCGGATCGCCGGCAACGCGCCGCTGTCGGTCCGGGCCGCCAAGGCCATGGTCCAGGCCAGCGCCGGCCGCGACCTCGACGAGGCGGTGGAGCAGGGCTGGCGCCTGTTCGAGCCCGTCTACCTGAGCGAGGACGCCCAGGAGGGGCCGCGGGCGTTCGTCGAGCGGCGCCCGCCGCTGTGGAAGGGCCGCTGACCGTGGAGCCGCTACGCATCGCCAACTGCTCCGGCTTCTACGGCGACCGGCGCGCCGCCCCGAGGGAGCTGCTGGAGGGCGGCCCGATCGACGTGCTCACCGGCGACTACCTGGCCGAGCTGACCATGCTGATCCTGTGGCGCTCGCGCGGCCGCGACCCGACCAAGGGGTATGCCACCAGCTTCCTGGCCCAGATGGAGGAGTGCCTCGGCCTGGCCGTCGACAAGGGCGTCAAGGTGGTGGCCAACGCCGGCGGCCTCAACCCGGCCGGGCTGGCCGCCGAGCTGCGGGCCCTGGCCGGGCGGCTGGGGCTGACCGTCAGTGTGGCCCACGTCGAGGGCGACGACCTGCTCGGCCGCCTCGACGAGCTCAGGGCGGCGGGGGAGCCACTGGCCAACCTCGACACCGGGACGCGACTGGCCGAGGCCGGGGTGACGCCGGTGACGGCCAACGCCTACCTGGGCGCCTGGGGCATCGTCGCCGCGCTGGAGGCCGGCGCCGACGTGGTCGTCTGCGGGCGGGTGACCGACGCCTCCCTGGTCGTCGGCCCGGCCGCCTGGCGCTTCGGCTGGGCCGCCGACGACTGGGACCGCCTGGCCGGGGCGGTGGTGGCCGGCCACGTCCTGGAGTGCGGGACCCAGGCCACCGGCGGCAACTACGCCTTCCTGCACGAGCTGCCCGACACCCGGCCGCCCGGCTTCCCGATCGCCGAGGTGGCCGCCGACGGCAGCGCCGTCGTGACCAAGCACCCGGGGACTGGCGGGCTGGTCTCGGTGGGGACGGTGACCGCCCAGCTACTGTACGAGATCGCCGGCCCGGCCTACGAAGGCCCCGACGTGGTCGCCCGCTTCGACACCGTCCGGGTCACCGACGTCGGCCCTGACCGGGTGCGCCTGTCCGGCACCCGCGGCGAGCCGGCCCCCGACCGGCTGAAGGTCGCCGTCAACTACCTCGGCGGGTTCCGGAACTCGATGAGCTTCGTCCTCACCGGCCTCGACATCGAGACCAAGGCGGCGATGGCCGAGACCGCCCTGTTCGACCGCCTGGGCGGCCGCGAGCAGTTCCAGTCCGCCGACACCCACCTGGTCGGCCACCCCGCCCCCGACCCACCCTCCGCCGAGGAGTCCGTCGCCGAGCTCCGCGTCACCGTCAAGGACCCCGACCCCTCCAAGGTCGGCCGCGCCTTCTCCGCCGCCGCCATCGAGCTGACCCTGGCCAGCTACCCCGGCTGCTACACCACCACCCCACCCACCGACGCCACCCCCTACGGCATCTACTGGCCAGCCCTGGTTCGCGCCGACCTGGTCGACCAGACAGTCGTTCTCGACGACGGCCGCCGCCTGGCCATCAAGAAGGCACCGGCTTCGCCGGCGCCGAACCCACCCGGTTTCACGCCGAGTCCCCCGGTGGGGGAGCGTAGTCCATCGCCAGGGGTGGGGGATCCGGTTGTCCACAGGCCCCTGACCACGGCTTTCTCTGGACCCACGGCCCCGGTGCCGCTTGGGCGGGTGTTCGGGGCACGGTCGGGAGACAAGGGAGGGAACGCGAACGTCGGGATGTGGGCCAGGAACGAGCGCGCCTACCGCTTCCTCGTCGGGTTCCTGACGGTGGAGAAGTTCCGGGAGCTGATCCCCGAGGCGCGCCACCTCGCCGTCCACCGGTACGAGCTGCCGAACCTGCTGGCCGTCAACTTCGTGGTCGCAGGGTTGCTGGGGGAGGGGGTGTCGTCCTCGACCCGGGTGGATCCGCAGGCCAAGGGGCTGGGGGAGTGGCTGCGGGCGCGGGTGGTGGAGCTGCCCCTCGAACTGCTGGAACGGCAGGGAGGCTGACGATGGACTTCCGGGAGACGGCCGAGCAGACGATGCTGCGGGAGGCGGTGGCCAAGATCGCCGCCGACTACGGGCACGACTACTTCATGGCCAAGGCCAAGGCGGGCGAGAAGACGACCGAGCTGTGGCGGGCGGTGAGCCAGGCCGGGTTCGTCGGGGTCAACCTGCCCGAGGAGTACGGCGGCGGGGGCATGGGCATCAGCGAGCTGGCCATCGTGACCGAGGAGCTGGCCGCCCACGGGTGTCCGCTGATGCTGCTGATGGTGTCGCCGGCCATCTGCGGCACCCTGCTGGCCCGGTTCGGGACCCCCGAGCAGCGGCAGCGCTGGCTGCCGCCGATCGCCTCGGGCGAGCGCAAGATGGTGTTCGCGATCACCGAGCCCGACGCCGGGTCCAACACCCACAAGCTGGAGACGGTCGCGACCCGCGACGGCGACGGCTGGCGCCTGCGGGGTCGCAAGTACTACATCTCCGGGGTCGACGAGGCCGATGCCGTCCTGGTCGTCACCCGCACCGGGGTCGAGGAGGGCAGCGGCCGGGGCCGGCTGTCGCTGTTCATCGTCGACACCGACGCCCCCGGGCTGGACCGGGCCCCGATCGAGCTGCACGTCAACGCCCCCGAGCGGCAGTTCTTCCTGTTCCTGGACGACGTGCGGGTCTCCCGCGACCGGCTGCTGGGCGACGAGGGGGACGGCCTGCGCCAGGTCTTCAACGGCCTCAACCCCGAGCGCATCATCGGCGCCGCCGCCGGCAACGGCATCGCCCGCTACGCCCTGGCGAAGGCGGCCGCCTACGCCAGCCAGCGCCAGGTCTGGGGCGTGCCCATCGGCACCCACCAGGGCCTGGCCCACCCCCTGGCCGAGGCCAAGATCGAGGTCGAGCTGGCCCGGCTGATGACCCAGAAGGCGGCCTGGGCCACCGACGCCGCCGTCCCCGGGGCCGGTGAGGCCGCCAACATGGCCAAGTACGCCGCCGCCGAGGCGGCCATGCACGCCGTCGATGTCGCCATCCAGGTCCACGGCGGCAACGGCTTCGCCGCCGAGTACGGCATCGCCGGCCTCTGGTGGATGGCCCGGGTCCTGCGCACCGCCCCGGTCAGCCGCGAGATGATCCTCAACTACGTGGCCGAGCACTCCCTGCGCCTGCCCCGCTCGTACTAGGGCTCGACCCGCCGCACGGTCGGCACCCGCTCGATTCCCTTGTCGAAGGAGGCCACGGCGTTTACGCCCGAGATCTCGGCCTCGGCGACCAGGTAGGCGTCGGCGAAGTCGAGTCGGTGCACCTCGTAGACCTCCAGGGCCCGGAGCAGGGCCGGTTCGTCCGCGACCTCGATCGCGGGGAAGGCGATGATGGCCCGCACCAGCTCGGCCACCCGGGTCCGCGGCACCTCATAGAACGACTCCAGCACATAGACGACCTCGGCCGCGATCAGGTCGGGCAGCAGAAGCTGGTCGGCTCGCGCCAGCAGGCGCGCGGCCTTGGCCGCCTGCCCGGGCGGATCGCCGGTCAGGTGCCGGATCAGCACGTTGGTGTCGACGAAGGCGCTCACGGCTCGTGGCCGAACCGGGCCGTCCGGGTGCGCCGGCGGACCTCGTCCCAGGCGACTCCCCGCTTCTCGGCCGGCACCTCGACCGAACCCGCCAGGTCGAGGAGGTCGGCAGTGCGTGCCAGGACCGCCCGGCGGCCCTCGACCCGGAAGACGACATGGTCACCCTCGCCCAGCCCGAGCGCCTCGCGGACCGCCCGCGGGATCGTCACCTGCCCCTTGGAGGTCATCCTCGCCGCGACATCCATAGACACTTTCCTCCTTACTTTTCCAGTGATGTAAGGATAGCGGACGAGCACCGTCCGGATCTCCTGAGAGAATCTCCGGTGACAGAGAGGAGCCGGTATGCGGAACCCGGTGGTGCACTTCGAGATCGGGGCGGCGGACCACCAGTCGCTTGGGAAGTTCTACGGGGAGCTGTTCGGATGGGGGCTCCGGGAGGCGTCGGAGGGGTACACGCTGGTCGACACTCGGGGTGGTCAAGGGCTCAACGGTGGGATCGGGAGGAGTGGGACCGGGGAGCCCTGGGCGACCTTCTATGTCGAGGTGGACGACCTCAAGGCATACCTCGACCGGGCCGGGGCGCTCGGGGGGCGGACGGTGCTGGAGGTCACCGAGCTGCCCGGCATGGCCTTTGCCATGTTCGACGACCCGGACGGGCTGCTGGTCGGGCTGGTCCGGGCCGGTGGGTCCCAGGACCAGGTGTTCCAGCGGCCCTCGGCGGGGGACGGGGCGGCGGTGGACTGGTTCGAGGTGCTGGGGGCCGACGCCGGGCGGTCGCAGGCGTTCTATGCCGAGCTGTTCGGCTGGACCGTTCCCGGGGGCGCCTACGGACAGGTGAGCCCGGAGGGCGGCCGGGGCATCGGCGGGGGGATCGGGGCCGGCGGGAACGAGCGGTGGGCGACGGTGTACGCCGGCGTGGCCGACGTCGAGGCGGCCCTGGCCAGGGCCGAGGCGCTCGGGGGGAGCCGGGTCTACGGGCCTGTCCAGGCGGGGGAGGGGACGCGGACGGGCGCGTTCCGCGACCCGGCGGGCAACGTGTTCGGTGTCTATCACCGCGAGGGGTCTTGAGCGACCCGGGGTTCTACCGCGGGCGCTCGCTGTGGCTGGACGGGCTGGCCGACGACGACCCGCTGGTCCCCCGGCCGCCCCTGCCCGGTCCGGTCGACGTCGACGTGGCCATCGTCGGGGCCGGCTACACCGGGCTGTGGACCGCCTACTACCTGCGGCGGGCCGACCCGGGGATGCGGATCGCGGTGCTGGAGCGGGAGGTCGCCGGGTTCGGGGCCTCGGGACGCAACGGCGGCTGGTGCTCGGCGTTCGTGGCCATGGACCGCGAGCGCCTGGCCTCCAAGGCCGGGCGGGGCGCGGCGATCGCGCTCCAGCGGGCGATGTTCGGCACCGTCGACGAGGTCGGCAGGGTGGCCGGGCAGGAGGGCATCGACTGCCACTACGTCAAGGGGGGCGCCCTCCAGGTGGCCGCCTCCCCGGTGCAGCTGGCCCGGCTGGAGGCCGGGCTCGCGCACGCCCGCCGTTGGGGCATGGGCCCCGACGACCAGCGGCTGCTCGGCCGGGCCGAGGCCGAGCGCCGGGTCGGGGTGGCCGGCCTGCTGGACGCCGCCTTCACCCCGCACTGCGCCACCGTCGACCCGGCCCGGCTGGCCCGCGGCCTTGCCGTGGTGGTCGAACGGCTCGGCGTGCCCATCTACGAGGCGACCCCGGTGACCCGCATCCGCCCGGGGCGGGCCGACACCACCCGCGGCCCGGTCACCGCCGAGGTCGTGGTCCGGGCGACCGAGGGCTACAGCGCGACCCTTCCCGGCCTGCGCCGGTCGCTGCTCCCGCTCTACTCGCTGATGCTGGCCACCGAGCCCCTGCCCGACAGCGTGTGGGACAAGATCGGCTGGTCGGGCGGTGAGGCCATGGCCGCCGGCGGCCACCAGTTCACCTACGCCCAGCGCACCCGCGACGGCCGCGTCGCCCTCGGCGGGCGCGGCGCCCCCTACCACTTCGGGTCGCGGGTCGAGCCCGGCTACGACCGCGACCACCGGGTCCACACCCGCCTCGAGGCCTCCCTGGGCCAGCTCCTGCCCCCGGCCGCCGGCGCCAGGATCACCCACCGCTGGGGCGGGCCGCTGGCCGTCCCCCGCGACTGGACGGCCTCGGTCGGCCTTGACCGGCCCACCGGCCTGGCCTGGGCCGGCGGCTACGTCGGCGACGGGGTCGCGGCCGCCAACCTGGCCGGCCGCACCCTGGCCGACCTGGTTCGCGGGCAGGACTCCGAGCTGACCATCCTGCCCTGGGTCCAGCACCGCTCCCGCCCCTGGGAGCCGGAGCCGCTGCGCTGGCTGGGCGTCAACACCGCCCGCTGGCTGGCCGCCTCCACCGACGCCAGCGAGCAGCGCAGCGGCCGCCCGGCCCACCTCCGCGGCCGGCTCCTGGACCTGTTCCTCGGGGACTGATCAACTCAGCGGGTGGCGCCAGCGCAGGCCCGGGAACCGGCTGAAGTCGCGGTCGGTGGTGATCCACTCGCTCCCGGACTCGATGGCCAGGGCCGCGAGATAGGCGTCGGGCACGAGGTTGCCCTTCACCCCCGCGGTGCGGCAGAGCCTGGTGAAGATGTCCCAATGCCGCTGACCGGGCTCCACCGGCACGCAGTTCGGCTGAGTGCGCAAGCCCTCCGCGAAGGCGAGTGCGGCCTCTATGGGGGTTGGCTGCCGGAACACCTTCGGGTTGGTGACGATCCTCAGGAAGCCACTGAGGACGAGGTCGGAGATGCCGTACGGCTCCTGGCCGTTGAGGAGGCCCCCGAGCCAGTCAGCGTAGTCCTCGTGCCGGGCGGCGTCGCGGCGGTGCGCGTACACGAGGACGTTGACGTCAACGAGCCGCATCGCCAGGGGTCGCGTCGTCGTGTTCCATCAGCTCGAGGAGGGCCGCGCTGTCGTCCAGGTCCACCCCGGGCTGCACGCCTCCCTCGCCGAAGGTAGGCAGCTCGACGGCTCGGCGGACGGAAAGGTGGCGTCGGTGCAGACTCTCCCGGAGGGCGTCCTCGACCACGGCGGTCAGGCTCTGGCCCGTCCGCGCCGCAACCTGCCGGGCCTCGGCAAGCAGGTCGTCGTCGATGTTGATCGTCGTCCTCATGCATCAGAGCATCAGGACATTGCATCAATATGTCAAGGGGGTCGGGTGTCGGGCCGGTGACGTCGGCGGTCGGCGTGCTTTGGGATACTTCGCCCCATGGCGTCGACCCCGCCGGGAGCTGGGCCGGGCCCGGACATGGGTGCGGCCGGCGTTGGCCTGCCGGTCGAGCCCATGGGACGGCGGCCGAGCCGGCTGCGGGCCTATCAGGCCGCCGAGGCGGCGGCGGTGGCGCTCGGGTACGGGGTGGCGGTGCTGCGGGACGGGGCACCCGGGTCGGGTGGCGGGTGGGCGCTGGTGGCGGCCGGGGCGGTGGCGGTGGCGGTGCCGCTGTGGGTCAAGTCGCGGCGGGAGCTGCGCCAGGAGCTGGAGACGCGCTCGGCCGAGGGGCTGGCCATCGAGACCGACGCCAAGCTCCGACTGGTCGTCGGGGACGTGGTCACGCCCATCGCCGAGGTCGTCGGGCGGGTGCACCAGACCTCGGGCAGGGAGCGGGAGGCGCTCCGGGGCCAGCTCCGGCAGCTGGCGGTGGAGGCGGCGGCCAGCCTGTGCGACGGCGAGCGGGCCAGGGCGATCTTCTGGAAGCTGGAACGGGGCGAGATGCGAGCCTCGGCCTGGTTCGGGCGCGGGGACCCGCCGACAACGGTGTTCACCGACGACCCGGGCGACCGGCGCGGCCAGGAGGCCCTGCTGCTGGTCCGGTTCCACGACTACCTGCTGGTCGACGACGTCCGGGCCGAGGAGCTGCCCAGGGGGGCCGAGCCGCGGCCGGGGGCGACCTACCGGTCGTTCATCAGCGTGGCGGTGTTCTGCGGCGACCAGAACCTGGGGATGCTGTCGGTGGACGCGCCCGAGCCGGACGCCTTCGACGAGACCGACCTGAACGTCATGCGGGCAATGGCCCAGCTGCTGGGAGCCGGTCTTGTCGACCGCCGCTGAAGCTGGCAGGCTGGACCGGCGCGGTCGACGAGGAGGCGGGGCCATGATGCGGGGCCAGGTGGTGCCCGAGGAGGCCCGTGCCTGGACGGCCGGGCTGCTGCTGGCCACCGACTACTTCGCCCAGGCCCGCCGGGAGGCGGTGGCCAAGGCCAGCGCGGCCATCCGTGGCCGTCTGCACCGCAGCGGCCGGGCTACGTCTGAGGATCGCGGAACGTCACCGTGACCTGCGTGTAGCCGAGCGACCGGAGCATGCTCTCCAGCATCGCCCTGGTGTTCTGCTCGGCCCGGGCGCGTAGGTCGCTCTCGGCGGCCGCGGCCTGCATCTTGTCCCTGGCGAGCCGGTAGAGCTCGCGCTCGCTGGTCGGGTTGTCGGACAGCACCGAGCCGAGGCGGTCGAGCAGGCCCCGCTCTCTGGAGAACACCCGGCTCTGCTCCGGGTCGACCCGGGCCTGGGTGAGCCGGGCCCTCGGCAGGGTGATGTCGGCCCGCTTGCCGTCGCCAGAGACCTTGATCGCGCCCTCGTCCAGGGTGGAGAAGTCGACCTCGGCGTCGACGCTGCCGCCGGCCAGGAACAGGGTCCGCTGGCCCTTGAGGATCAGGGGGATGCCGCGGGAGCTCTCCTCCAGGTCGACCACCACCTGGAAGTTCCCGCTGGCGGCCTTGAAGACCTCCAGGTCCTCGATCGCCTTGAGCAGCACCGGCTGGCTGCGGTCGACCTGCCGGGTGGCGAACGGGTTGGGGAACGACGGCCACAGCCGCAGCCCGCTGAGGCCGGACACGGCCACGAACAGGACCAGGGCGAGCAGGACCACCGCGACCAGCCGGACCTGGGACCGCCGGCGCGGCGGCCGCCACCCTGGCCCCGGGCCGGCGCCCGGCGGCGGCGTCCACTGCCGCTCGGTGTCCATACCCCGCTGCCTACCCGTCGTGACCGGCTGCCGAACTTCGTTCCTCGAGGGTACCGCCCGCGGCCAGCGCATAGGCGCGGCCGCAGGCGCCGCAGGCCAGGTCGGCGGGCAGCGTCCGGCCGCAGCGGCAGGCCCAGCCGACCTGGCGGGCCGGGTTGCCGACCACCACCGCGTGCCCCGAGACGTCGCCGGTGACCACGCCGCCGGCCCCCACCATGGCCCAGCAGCCGATGGTCAGCCCGGACAGGACGGTGGCGTTGGCCCCGACCGTCGCCCCCCGCCTGACCAGGGTGGCCCGCCACCCGGCGGGGCCCTTGGGAAAGGGGGCGCGCGGGCTGGCGTCGTTGGTGAACACCGCCCCCGGCCCGAGGAACACCTCGTCCTCGACCGTCACCCCGGAGAACAGCTGGACGCCGTTCTTGATGGTCACCGCGTTCCCGACCACCACCCCGCCCTCGACGAAGACGTGGCCGCCGACCTTACAGTCGGACCCGATCCTGGCCCCCTCGAGCACGTGGGCGAACGCCCAGATGCGGGTCCGGGGGCCCACGTCGTCGCTCTGGCACAGCGCGAGGGAGTGCACGAACACCGACGGGTCCCTTGACATGCCTGGAGGCTACCGCCGCCGGATCACTGCGGCCACCGCCGTCCCGCGGGCCAGGGGAACCAGTCAGAACGGCGGTGGCGGCGGTGAGCACGGAGCCATGGCCGTGCTCAGGACGCGGCGTGGTGGCGGCTGGCGTGCACCCGGTCCAGGTGGAACCCGTGGGTGCGGTCGGCGATGCGCAGGGTCCGGACGCTGGCGTAGAACGCCCAGCCGCACTGGCAGGCCGGCATCCAGCGGGTGTCCATGTCGGCGGTGC
>Ga0126314_10001333_pt1 | contig 11829 bp, 12 predicted proteins | sample Plot105B_FD_92535 | JGI IMG/M metagenome (GOLD analysis project Ga0126314, IMG submission 92535) | Serpentine soil microbial communities from UC McLaughlin Reserve, CA, USA - Plot105B | ecosystem: Environmental > Terrestrial > Soil > Grasslands | place: USA: UC McLaughlin Reserve, Lake County...
ATGGCGCCGCGTTCCTGAGCCGCCCTGAACGGCGAGGCCCATCGGCTTGTTGAGGACCAGCACGTCCTTGTCCTCGTAGAGTGTGATGGAACGCAGGAACTCGCGGTCGTCCTGGTCCTTCCCGGCCGAGCGCGCGGCGGGCTTGGGCTGATCGAGCCTTAGGGGCGGGACCCGGACTTTCTGCCCGGCCTGCAGCCGCTCGTTCGGCTTGGCGCGCCGTCCGTCGATGCGCAGCTCCCCTTTTCGGACGATGCGCTGGATGTGCGTGTAGGCGAGCTGGGGAAAGCGCGCCGTCAGAAAGCGGTCGACCCGCAAGTCGGCCTCGTCGGGCTCGACGATAAGGGTCTGCACGCCGGTGGCCAGGGTTTCGCTCGCGGCCGCCCGCGCCTGCGCCCGAGTCTGGCGCGGCATCTCGGCGGGCCCGGGCCGGTCCGTCGCGGCCGGGAAGGCGCGTGAGCTTCCCGTCAGCGACGGCCCCTTTTCGCGCCTGCGGGTCGACTGGCCCTCTCGCGAGCCGGACCGGTCGCGCGCCGACGTCTCCCCGGCTCGCGTTCCGCTCCTGCCACCGCCCTTGAAGCCACCCCTGCCCGAACCGCCCTGTCTCATGCCCGCGTGGGTAACACCGACCGACCCGAGCGGCAATCAAGCGAGCGCACGGACGAGCGCCAGACCGACTGCGAGACCGGCGATCGAGAGCCCGACCGACGCGCCTGCATAGACGGCGGCGAGCACCGCGTCGCCGCGCTCCCATAGAAGGACGGCGTCGAGCGAGAAGGCGGAAAAGGTCGTGAACCCGCCGAGCACCCCGGTGGTCAGGAACAGGCGAACCGGCTGGCTCCAGCCCGTGCCGGCCTTGAAGGCGAGCCAGCCGGCGAGCGCCCCCATCGCGAACGAGCCGACGACGTTGACGACGAGCGTCCCCCACGGAAAGGCCAACCCGAAAGCGCGGGCGCAAGCGAGGTTCACCCCGTGCCGGAGCGCGCCGCCGAGACCGGCCCCCAGAAACACCAGGACATAGGCGTTCATGCCCCGCGGTCGCGCCGTTCGGCCCTGAGTTTCCCCCACCAGTCGAGCCGCTTGCGGATCTCACGCTCGAACCCGCGATCGACAGGATCGTAGAAGCGCTGCGCCCCGAGCTTCTCCGGCCAGTAGTCCTGACCCGAGAAGGCGTCGGGCTCGTCGTGATCGTACGCGTAGGCGTCCCCATAGCCGATGCTCCTCATGAGCTTGGTCGGCGCGTTGAGGATGGTTTTCGGCGGCATCAGCGAGCCATGCTCCTTCGCGGTCGAGGTCGCGGCCTTGAACGCCGTATAGACGGCGTTCGATTTCGGCGCCGTCGCGAGGTAGAGGGTCACCTCTGCCAGGGCGAGTTCGCCCTCGGGCGAACCCAGGAAGTTGTAGGCGTCCTTGGCGGCATTCGCGATGAGGAGAGCCTGAGGGTCCGCGAGGCCGATATCCTCGATGGCGGCGCGCATCAGCCGGCGGGCGATGAACAGGCGGTCCTCGCCGGCATCGAGCATGCGGGCAAGATAGTAGAGCGCCGCGTCGGGGTCGGAGCCGCGGATCGTCTTATGCAGGGCCGAGATCAGGTTGTAGTGCCCCTCCTGCCCCTTGTCGTAGATCGGCGCGCGGCGCTGGACGATCTCCTGCAGCCGCTCGGCATCGAACACTTCGCCCGGCTTCGCGGACCGCCAGATCTCCTCGGCGAGCGTCAGCGCCGCCCGCCCATCCCCGTCCGCCATCCGCAGAAGCGACGCCCGTGCCTCGTTATCGAGCGGCAGCGGCTGGCCCGCGATGGTCTCGGCCCTCGCCAGGATCTGCTCGATCGCGGCCTTGTCGAGGGACTTGAAGATCAGCACCCGCGCCCGCGAGAGGAGTGATGCATTGAGCTCGAAGGACGGGTTCTCGGTAGTGGCGCCGACGAGGGTGATGGTGCCGTCCTCCATCACGGGCAGGAAGGCATCGAGCTGGGCGCGATTGAAACGGTGGATCTCGTCCACGAACAGCAGCGTGCCCTGGCCAGTGGCACGGCGCAGGCGAGCCGCCTCGAACACTTTTTTGAGGTCGGCGACCCCGGAAAAGATGGCCGAGATCTGTTCGAAGTGCAGGTCGGTCTGGTCCGCAAGGAGCCGCGCGACGGTGGTTTTTCCAGTTCCGGGCGGCCCCCAGAAGATCAGGGAGCCGAGGGAGCCCGATGCGATGAGGCGGGTCAGGAGGCCGTCCGGGCCGACTAGATGCTCTTGCCCGACCACCTCGGACAGGGTTTTGGGGCGCAGCCGGTCCGCCAAAGGTCGCGGCGCTCCTTCGTCGAGCCCTGCCGCGGCGAAGAGGTCGGTCATCGGGACTGCCTCGGGAGTGCCGCGCCGCCGGTCCGGGTCGCGACGAAGCCGATGCTGCCGCTGCGGCAGCAGCAGGCGGCTCCGGGCGTCAGCCGCCCAGAACCGTCGTGAAGACCCGTCCGCCCCGGTTGATAGTGATCTCCCAATACGGCCCCCCGCCCCGCATCGCGCGCTCGACATCCTTCGTGGCCGTCAGGCGCTGCCCGTTGATGGCGACGATCTGGTCGCCCTTCTGGAAACCGACCCGCGCGGCCGTCGCGTTGTCCTCCAACTCTGCCACGGCGACGCCCTCCTGCGAAACGTCGATTTGCAGTTCATCGGCGACGGCCGGGGAGATGTTGACCAGGACCGCGCCCGCGAGCGGCGATCGGCTGCGGACCTTGAGCGGCTCACGCGGCCGGGTCTCAGGCGGGGTCATGAGCTTCACGGAAATCGGGATGCGCTGCCCGGCGCGGGCTACGTTCAGCGACGTCTCGCCCTCGATGCCCCGGAGGGTGAAGCGGTACCCGAAAGCTTCGGGGTTCTCGACCGGCTGGCCGTCGACCGCCAGGATCACGTCGCCGCGCTTCAGCCCGGCCGCCATGGCCGGGCCCTTGTCGTAGACCTCGGTCACGAGCACGCCCGTCGGCCGTTCGAGCCCCATGCCCGAGGCGATCTCGCTGTCGACGGCCTGGAGCCGGGCCCCGAGCCAGGGGCGCCGCACGGTCCGGGAGCCGCCGCGGGCAGACTCGATGACCGCCCTGACCATGGTCGACGGAATCGCGAACCCGATGCCGTGGCTGCCCCCCGAGCGCGAGAAGATCGCCGTGTTGATGCCGACGAGGCGACCCGCCATGTCCACCAGGGCGCCGCCGGAATTGCCCGGGTTGATCGCCGCGTCGGTCTGGATGAAGAACTGATAGTCCGTCACCCCGACCTGGGTCCGGGCGAGTGCCGACACGATCCCCTGGGTGACCGTCTGGCCGACACCGAACGGGTTCCCAATCGCAAGCACGATGTCTCCGACCTCGAGACGCTCGGAGTCGCCGAGTTCGAGCACGTGGAGGTCGGAGACGTTGTTGAGCTTGAGGACCGCGAGGTCGGTGCGCTGGTCGCGTAGCACGATCTGCGCCTCGAACTCGCGCCGGTCGGCGAGTGCGACCTTTACCTCGTTCATATTCTCGATAACGTGATTGTTGGTGATCACGAGACCGCTTGAGTCGACGATGACACCCGAACCGAGCGACGTCTGCGAGCGTCCCGGCGGCATACCGGGCGCGCCCTCACCGAAGAAGCGCCGGAAGAAATCCTCCATGGAGTCGTTACGATCCCGCCGTTCCGTCCGGGAGGCGTAGACGTTGACGACCGCAGGTGCGGTCCGACGCACGACGGGTGCAAAGGAGAGCTGCACGTCCGCGCGGCTCTCGGGAGCGACCCGCGTCTGCGCCTGGCCGGGTGCGAGGGTCGACAGGATGAGGAGTGCGGCGACGAGCGGGGTACGAAGGGAGGCGAACATAGCGATTCCATTCGATCGAACGGGAGTGGAATAGACCGGGCGGGCTCGAACGCAAAGCCGCAAGTCCGCTTCATCTGACATCGGGGAAGCGCAAAAGGTCCCGCCTCGGCTACCTCCTGTCGCGCTTTCCCGGACAAGGCGAGCGCAGCGGAACGCAGACCCAGTGTCCGGAGAGAAGCTGCCGCGCAGCGGCTCGTCTTTCCTTCAGAGTGACGGAGCGGCTTCGCCGCGAGTCGTTGCGCTGGATCGCGGATCTGCGATCCAAACCGTCCGGGAAAGAGGAAGAGGGTGTGGCTGAGGTCGGAGTTTCACCGGCTCCGCCGTTCCCGGATAAATGGAGCGCAGCGAACCGCTTTGAGTCGGGATTTCGGCGCCGAAAACGCGCGGCGCACCGACGTCCTCGCCCTGGAAACAAAAAGGCGGCCCGCAGGGCCGCCCCATGAAATCCGTCCCGCCCGAGCCTTATGCCGCGGCGCTCTCCACGACCTCGTCCCTCTGGCTCGGGCCGGAATCCTGGCCCCGAGCGTCTACGTCCCGGTCGACGAACTCGATGACCCCCATGGGGGCGTTGTCGCCGTAGCGGAACCCGGCTTTCAGGACGCGGGTGTAGCCGCCCGGGCGCTCGCCGTAGCGGGGCCCGAGGACCTCGAAGAGCTTCCTGACCATGGCGGCATCGCGCAGCTGCGCCATGGCGAGGCGGCGGGAGGTGAGATCGCCGCGCTTCGCCAGCGTCACGAGCTTCTCGACGACCGGACGCAGGTCCTTCGCCTTGGGAAGCGTGGTGACGATCTGCTCGTGCTTGATCAGCGCGGCCGACATGTTGGCGAACATCGCTTTGCGATGCTCGGAGGTGCGGTTGAAACGCCGCCCGCGGAAACCGTGACGCATGGCTCTCTCCTTTGATGTTGCGGCCGCCGTGCCAAGGGTCGGCCGTCCGTTTTGGGGAGGTGGGGCTAGCGAACGGGGACTTAGGAGGAAGCCCCTACTCCCCACTCCCTGCAATCCACTCCCTCAGTAATGCTCCTCGAACCGCTTCGCGAGATCCTCGATGTTCTCCGGCGGCCAGCCCGGCACTTCCATGCCGAGATGGAGGCCCATGGAGGCGAGCACTTCCTTGATCTCGTTCAGCGACTTGCGGCCGAAGTTCGGGGTCCGCAGCATTTCGGCCTCCGACTTCTGGATCAGATCGCCGATGTAGACGATATTGTCGTTCTTCAGGCAGTTGGCCGAACGGACCGACAGTTCGAGTTCGTCGACCTTCTTGAGCAGCGCCGGGTTGAACGGCAGCTGCGGTGCCGCTGCGGCGGCCTCTTCCTTTCGCGGCTCCTCGAAGTTCACGAACACCTGGAGCTGATCCTGGAGAATGCGGGCCGCGTACGCGACCGCGTCCTCCGGCGACACGGCGCCGTTGGTTTCCACGGTCATCGTCAGCTTGTCGTAGTCGAGAATCTGACCCTCGCGGGTGTTCTCGATCCGGTAAGACACCTTCTTTACTGGAGAGTAGAGGCTGTCCACCGGGATCAGGCCGATCGGGGCGTCCTCTCCGCGGTTGCGCTCGGCCGGGACGTACCCCTTTCCTGTCGCGACCGTGAACTCCATGCGGATCTCCGCGCCCTCGTCCAAGGTGCAGAGCACCAGGTCCGGGTTCAGGATCTGAACGTCGCCGACCGTGTTGATGTCTCCCGCGGCCACGGTGCCGGGTCCGGTCTTGCGCAGGGTCATGCGCTTGGGACCATCGCCCTGCATTCTGATGGCGATCGTCTTCACGTTGAGGATGATGTCCGTCACGTCCTCGCGCACGCCCGGAATCGACGAAAATTCGTGCAGCACGCTGTCGATATGGACCGACGTCACCGCCGCGCCCTGAAGCGAGGACAGGAGAACGCGACGCAGCGCGTTGCCGAGGGTCGTTCCGAAGCCTCGCTCGAGGGGCTCAGCGACCACGGTCGCGATCCGCTTGGGATCGTCGCCCGGGGCCACGTCGAGCTTGTTCGGCTTGATGAGCTCTTGCCAGTTCTTCTGGATCACGTTCGTACCTTTCTGGGGAAAGGGCGAATGGCAACTGGCGAGTGGCGAATGGATCAGCACTCCGCCTACATCCGCCACCCGGCATTCGCCATTTGCGAATTCGCTAGACGCGGCGGCGCTTGCGGGGCCGGCAGCCGTTGTGCGGGATCGGCGTGACGTCGCGGATCGAAGTGACCGTGAACCCCGCCGCCTGGAGGGCGCGAAGCGCCGACTCGCGGCCAGACCCGGGACCCGACACCTCGACCTCCAGCGTGCGCATGCCGTGCTCGGACGCTTTGCGGGCAGCATCCTCCGCGGCCACCTGGGCCGCATAGGGAGTCGACTTGCGCGACCCTTTGAAGCCCATCGAACCGGCGGAAGACCACGAGATCGTGTTGCCCTGGGCGTCCGTGATGGTAATCATGGTGTTGTTGAACGAGGCGTTCACATGCGCCACGCCGGAGACAATGTTCTTGCGTTCGCGGCGGCGGACGCGGGTCGCTTCTTTGGCCATTCTCTTGTCCTTCAGGCGCGCCCGTTATGCCAGGCGCTCGGGATTGGTGTTCATATCGTCGTGGCCTGGCTGGGGCCAGGCCATCTCTTTTGGATAAGGCGCGCCGTCTGGAGATTCCCCGGCCAAGCCTCGATGAACGGACCGGCCCGTTTCATCACTTCTTCTTGCCGGCGATCGGCTTCGATTTGCCCTTCCGGGTGCGGGCGTTCGTATGCGTGCGCTGACCGCGAACCGGCAGGCTGCGGCGGTGACGCAGGCCGCGATACGCGCCGAGGTCCATCAGGCGCTTGATGTTCATAGAGACTTCGCGCCGGAGATCGCCCTCGACCATGTAGTCGCGGTCGATGGTCTCGCGGATCGACAGAACTTCGGCGTCCGTGAGCTGATTCACCCTGCGCTCGGCCGGGATGCCGACCTTCTCGGTAATCTCCTGAGCCTTCCTGGCGCCGATTCCATGAATATATTGAAGTGCGACGACGACGCGCTTGTTGGTCGGAATGTTGACGCCGGCGATACGGGCCATAGTCCGTCTCCATGTGATCGAAGCTTGAGCTTCGAGGATGTGTTGTCGCGCGTCCGGTGGAGGCCGGCCCCTGCGCGGGTTGACCTGCAAACAAACAAACCCCGAGAGCCTTAAGCCCTCCGGGTCGAGCGGTTCTTATGCATGAGACGAGCCCCTAGCGCATGACCTCCCCACCGTCAACCCCCGGTTGGCTCGGATCGCAGGCCGGGTCACCTTGCCGCACGCCGACCTTGCCAAACTACGCAGCCTCCCCCCAACATCGCTGCGCCTTCGCTGGGGGCGCCTGCCACGCCGATCGCCACCCCGAATCCCAAACAGGACGAAGCTCATGCCTCAACTCGGTCCCGCGTCCGCGTGCAGCCTCGGGTTGGCCCTGTTGTGTCTCGCAGGCGGCTCGGGCAGGACCGCAGAGATCGGCCCCGAGGAGCCGATGGCGCATATCCGCGCGCTTCAGGAGATCGCCGGCGCGAACGGCGGCAACCGGGCGGCCGGGACTCGGGGCTATGAGGTTTCCGTGGAGTACGTTTCGGAGGCGCTTCGGCGGGCCGGCTACCAGGTCCGCATCGAGGAGTTCACGTACCCGTACAACGAAGAGCGTTCACCCCCGCGCCTTCTCTCCGGCGCGGCACGGGTCCCGGCCCCCGAAGGCGAGGTGCGCAGCTTCACCTATTCCGGGCCCGGCGACATCACGGCCCCGCTCCGCTCGGTGGATCTCACCCTGTCGGCCGACGGTCCCGTGCAGCCGTCGACGAGCGCGTGCGAGGCCGCCGATTTCTCGGGTTTCGAGCGCGGCGCCATTGCACTGGTGCGCCGCGGCACGTGCCCGTTCTTCGTCAAGGTGCAGAACGCCGTTGCGGCAGGGGCCAACGGGGTGATCGTCATGAACGAAGGCACTTCGGGGCAAACCGGCGGCTTCTCGGCCTCTCTTGGCCGGCCCATGCCAATCCCGGTCGTGGGCGTGAGCTACCCGTACGGTCGGGAGTTGGCGGCGAAAGCGGACAGACCCGAAGACGAGACGGTTCGCCTCACCGTCGACATCACAACGAGCACGGGGTCGTCCAAGAATGTGCTCGCCGACGCCCCTGCGGGCGAGAACGACCGAAGGCCCGTCGTCATGGTCGGAGCGCACCTCGACAGCGTGCGCGACGGGCCGGGCATCAACGATAACGGCAGCGGCGTCGCCGCCACTCTCGCGGCGGCCTCGCGGGTCGCGGAGGCGAGCCGGACCGGATCGATCCGGCTGCGGTTCGGGTTCTGGGGGGCCGAGGAAATCGGGCTCGTCGGCTCACGGCATTATGCGAGCCGGCTCTCCGAGGAGGAACGCAAGCAGATGCCGCTCTACATCAACCTCGACATGGTAGGATCGCCGAACTTCGCACGGATCGTCCTGGCAGAGCCGGCGGCGGACGGCACGGCAGCGGTCGCTTCCAACACCATGCTCGAACATTTCGCCGCACGGTCCCTGGCGGCGGAACGACGCGCGGCAGGGCCGCTTGGCACGTTCAGCACGGACATGGCGTCCTTCAGAGGACGAGGCATCCCGGTCGTCGGGCTCTATACCGGGTCGGCGGAACTGAAGCGGGAAGACCAGGTCGCGGGATCTGGAGGAACAGCCGGCCAGCCGCACGATTCCTGCTATCACCGAGCCTGCGACACGTCCGACAACGTGAGCGCCGCCGTCCTGACCGACATGGCCGGCGCGCTGACGGATGCGCTTCTCGCCCTCCTCCGCTCCGAATTACGCTAAAGCAAAAATGCGTTCCGACGGAACCGGAACGATATCCCTTTGCTGGCGCACCGTGTAGCGGAGAACTGGTTTCCACTTCTTCGCGCGATGCTGCGGGCGAGCCGTCGCAGCGACCGGCTGGGGCGCAGGTTGGCCGAAACCGTCCGGCCTTCCCACTCACCGGCCGAGAATGGCTTTGAGCTCGTTGCTGACTTCGTCGATCGGGCGCATGCCGTCCACCGTCCGGAGCGCCCCCTTCTCGGCGTAGTACGCGGAGAGCGGTGCGGTCTGCGCCTTATAGGCCTCGAGGCGGGTCCTGAAGACGTCCGGGTTGTCGTCCTTCCGTACCACCTCGCCGCGGGCTTCGGTTTCCTTGGCCCGCTTCACGATGCGCTCCACGAGGGCCTCTTCGTCGACCTTGAACTCGATCACGGCGTCGAGCTTCAGGCCCTTGCGCGCGAGCATGGCGTCGAAGGCTTGGGCCTGCGCCACGGTCCGGGGGAACCCGTCGAGGATGAAGCCCTTCTTGGCGTCGGCTTCCTCGATCCGATCGGCCACGATGCCAACCACCACGTCGTCGGAGACCAGTTGTCCGGCGTCCATGATGGCCTTGGCCCTCAGCCCGATCGGCGAACCTGTCGCCACAGCGGCTCGAAGCATGTCGCCGGTCGACAGCTGGGGAATACCCAGCCGCTCCACGAGACGCACGGCCTGCGTGCCCTTCCCGGCTCCCGGCGGCCCCAACAGGATGATTCTCATCGACGCCCCCCTCACCGTCTCGCCCCCCGGCCTGGAGGAACCCCGCTACCGCCGCCGCGCACCCTTCAGCTTGGCCTTTTTCACCAGTCCCTCGTACTGGTGCGCCAGCAGATGGCCGTGGACCTGAGCCACCGTGTCCATGGTGACGGAGACGACGATCAGGAGTGACGTGCCGCCGAAGTAGAACGGCAAAGCCGCATAGGACACAAGGAACTCGGGAATCAAGCAAATGACGACGAGATAGGCAGCGCCGAGAACCGTAATGCGGGTCAGCACCTGGTCGATATAGTCGGCGGTCCGCTCGCCCGGCCGGATTCCGGGGATGAAGCCGCCGTGCTTCTTGAGGTTGTCGGCCGTCTCCTGCGGGTTGAACACGATCGCGGTGTAGAAGAAGGCAAAGAACGCGATCAGCGCCGCGTAGAGAAACATGTAGGCCGGCCGGCCGTGGCCGATATAGGCCGTGATGGTCGCGAGGAAGCCGGTCCCGCCCTGGGCGGCCTGGAAGCTCGCGATCGTCGTCGGCAGCAGCAGGAGCGAGGAGGCGAAGATAGGCGGGATCACGCCGGAGGTGTTGAGCTTCAGCGGCAGGAACGAGGTCTGTCCCTCGTACATCCTGTTGCCGACCTGGCGCTTCGGATAGTTGATCAGCAAACGTCGCTGGGCGCGCTCCATGAAGACGACGAAATAAATGATGCCGACGGCCATCACGATTACGAGCAGAATGAGCCCCGTCGAGATCGCACCCTGCCGGCCGAGTTCCAGGGTGCCGGCCAGAGCCGTCGGCAGATTCGCCACGATGCCCGCGAAGATGATCAAGGACGACCCGTTGCCGATGCCGCGCGACGTGATCTGCTCGCCGAGCCACATCAGGAACATGGTCCCGCCGGTGAGGGTGATCACGGCGGAAATCACGAAGAAGAGGCCCGGATTCTGGACGATCGAGCCCTGCGCCTGCAGGCCGACCGCGATTCCCCACGACTGGAAGACCGCCAGCAAGACCGTCAGGTACCGGGTGTACTGATTCAGTACCTTGCGGCCAGACTCGCCCTCCTTCTTCAGCGCCTCGAGGGTCGGGAGCACCGACGTGAGCAGCTGGATGATGATCGAAGCCGAGATGTAGGGCATGATGTTGAGCGCGAAGATCGCCATGCGCTCGACGGCGCCGCCCGAGAACATGTTGAACAGGCCGAGCACGCCGCCGGACGCGTTCTGGAAGCTCTGGCGCAGCGCTTCCGGGTTGATGCCCGGGAGCGGGATGTAGGTGCCGAGCCGATAGATGATCAGTGCGCCGAGCGTGAACCAGATCCGCTTCTTGAGTTCCTCGGCCTTGGCGATCGCGCCGAAGTTGATATTGGCGGCAAGCTGCTCGGCTGCTGAAGCCATGATGGTCCCCGAATGTCTCGATCCAGCGCACCCTCAGTGCGCGAACGGCGGCCACGCGAAGGAACGCGGGCCGCCGCTAGGTTGATCTCCGATATGGGTGCGCGCTCACGCCTGCGCAACAGCACCCACAATCGTCACCGAGCCGCCCGCCTTCTCGATCGCTTCCACCGCGGACTTGGATGCGCCCGCGACCTCGAACGACAGCCTGGCGGATATGTCGCCCTGGCCGAGGATCTTGACGCCGTCACGCGGCTTCGAGACCACTCCGGCCGCCACGAGGGACTCGACCGTGATCGGCGCGCCCTGGTCGATCTTGCCGGCCGCGACGGCCTCCTGGATGCGGCCGAGGTTGACCTCGTTGAGCTCGCGACGGTTCGGCTTGTTGAAGCCCCGCTTGGGCAGACGCCGGTGCAGTGGCATCTGACCGCCCTCGAAGCCCTTGATCGACACGCCGGTTCGGGCCTTCTGGCCCTTGACGCCGCGGCCGCCCGTCTTGCCCTTGCCGGAGCCGATACCCCGGCCGACGCGCATGCGGTTCCTGGTCGAACCTTCGTTGTCGCGGATTTCGTTGAGTTTCATGACGCTCTCCTCACTGCCCGTCCGGGGGGGTCTCGTGGACGCGCACGAGGTGCTTCACCTTTTCGATCATGCCGCGCACGGACGGCGTGTCCTCCAAGGTAGAAGTCCGATGAAGCTTGTTGAGCTTGAGCCCCTTCAGCGTCTCGCGCTGCTTGGACTCGCGGCGGATCGGCGAACCGATCTGCTCAACGGTGAGAGTCTTGGCCGTCGAAGCGGCAGAATTCTTCGCCATCGTCACGACCTTCCCTTACCCTTCGGCGCCTGCGGCCTCGCCCTCGCCGGCGTCGCGGCGGCGGGATTGAAGCGTCGAAACCTTGAGGCCGCGGCGCGCCGCGACTGAGCGCGGGCTGTCCTCGTTCTTGAGCGCATCGAAGGTCGCGCGCACGAGGTTATAGGGGTTGGACGAGCCGAGCGACTTCGACACCACGTCCTGCATGCCGACGGCTTCGAAGACCGCGCGCATCGGACCGCCGGCGATGATGCCGGTTCCCTGCGGGGCGGTGC
>Ga0126314_10001334_pt1 | contig 11824 bp, 10 predicted proteins | sample Plot105B_FD_92535 | JGI IMG/M metagenome (GOLD analysis project Ga0126314, IMG submission 92535) | Serpentine soil microbial communities from UC McLaughlin Reserve, CA, USA - Plot105B | ecosystem: Environmental > Terrestrial > Soil > Grasslands | place: USA: UC McLaughlin Reserve, Lake County...
AGAAGGTCAACAAGCCAACTGGAAATGGTGCGACAGGTGTCAATCATTAGCTTACGCTGGCCGTGGAGGTGGTGTATGTCCGGCTCCGGGTGGAGGGGCTCATCACAATCAAAGCTACAACTACGTACTCACATTTCGTCTAAATGAAGAGGGAAAGCGTAGGCGCAAGACAACAAAGTTTGATTAACGAAAAAGTGGAAGTTCTGCAGCCACCAACAAAAGACTTCAATATGACTCTTGCAAGGCGTATATTTACTGTATCAAAGTACCACCAACCTGATTTCTAAAGTTTCTGAGTTCAGGTGAACTTACAAAATAATATCTATATCTGCCTGGTTGGACGGGTTCTTAATTAAAGTTGCACTATCAAACCGCGTATTGTTTTCCATCAAACGTTTTTGAGAGAATAATCGATCCACGATAAAATCTAGCTTGAGTGCTTTGTTTTGGGACCATACAGAGATGTAGTCAGTCATCACTAATGGGACTACCTGAGACAACTACTGCGACCGCGGCGTGTAGTTTTCTGCAACTGCCCCAGCAAGTGAACCGTTCAAGTTATGTGCCTCACGTAGAGACCAACCTACTCATGAGCGTTCGGTCATATCCAAAAGGGAGTGCATGCTTTTTGGGCTAAGTGTATAACTAGATTACTAACAGAATAGACTAATATCCTAAATCTTAAGGTTCAATAGAAAGAAGAAGGCTACTGTCTCTTTTCATAGGGACAGTTGCGAAATGATTTTTAGCTGTTTAATATAAAACTCTTACAGTTATTGGCTGATGCAAATGACGATCTTGTTTCAAGATCTTTTATTCTATCTATCCATTCTATTGCTTGTCCTCTGCGTCGTTTAATCAATTCTTGTTATATTCTCTTTCGTGTCCTCGTACTCAATTCTTGCCTCCTTCGGTAGTTGGAAAGCCATCAGTTTGTATCATCTTCCTTACACTCCGCCGATACTGTAATGACATGCAGAAAGCAGCTTTAGCTTTTTTCTGGATATGCAAGAAATTAAGAAACTATATTGTCTATTCTAACGATTTGCTCGCTCTATTATGATCAGATATGGGATTGTTGTTAGCTCGTTGGACTATGGTTAAAGGCCTGGAATTCTGGTTGGATTCAAATAAATTTATAGCCAAATCCTGACGAGCTCATCAATTTTTGGTTATTTTAGAAGGATCTCCATCTTCAGCATAGACAACTCACTTCAAGTCTTTGATGCATAAAGTATGAATAAATCCTCTGAAGTAAAGGTTAGAGTTTCATATAGACTTTGGCAAGAAGCTCAAGGTTCGTCGCCACAGCACATTTGCAAGATATATGGCAATATCCTTCAGGAACAATAAAAATATACTACAAGGAAGATTTTTATAATAATCAAAAGCTTTTTTTATAGCCTGATTATAATATGGTTCAAGGTTCCAATTAATGGATCAGATTATGGGGATAGTTAAAGAAGGAAAATTTGTTCCCTTCAATAAAAAAGGCGAGATTAAACTAGAAACTATTGGGGCGGTAGAAGCTACATCTCCCCTACCTTTAGATGTGACAAAATACGAAGGAAAAGTCATCATGGTCGGCGGAGATTTACAGGGCGATATCTTGTATCAATCAGAAGTTGTTGATGAAGCTGGACCTATATTGTCGGCTGTTGTCTTAGAGACCTTTGGAAAGCGTTCTGGACTGTAGGCAGAGCATTGTCATATTCCCAGTTGGTTAGGAGTAGATGGGGAACAGTCTACTACTTTTCTCAAGGCAGCAATTATCAAAAAGCGATTGATGTTAGACTCCAGAACGGAGCATTTGAGCATATGGCCGCTTAATAAAAGGTTTAAAATTTATATATTTAACCTATCCATTGCTTATGGTGAATCAAGCTAATCATAGACACGGAAACGTAAATGATGGAGCGGCTTTTTTATTTGCACTTATAGCAGGTTTGGCAGCCATGACTTGCTTTCCATTTATAGAAAACGCTTCAGCAGCACAGATGAATAATACCTCAACTCCAATAAATGCAACTTCAGCAGCACAGATGAATAATACCTCAACTCCAATAAACGTAGCAGCAGTCGCCTTAAATGCCAGCAAGTCAATAGAGGAGGATTTGAATAGTACTCGTGAGGCCATATCAACTGGCAACATTCAAGATGCGTTGACTAATCTTGAACAGGCTTCTGAAGTAGCGCAAACTCTATCTCAATGTATGACTGCTACCGTAGGGCAGAATGATACTGGACTTACCCTGACATACCCTCAACAACAGCAGGGAATGAATCAGTCTTCCGTGCATTAGTTTGGACTGCTAATAACGATAGCAGTTTCCCATGTGAGTATGGTTAGACCTATTTCGGATAAGTGGAATATATTAATTGTTGTTAATAAAATGAAAGGAAAGACATTGTTTTCCAACTTCAATTGCAATAGGAGCAGAAAGACCTCTTTTTTAATTGTGACAATTTTTGCGTTTGTTTTCATATTTTTTCTTCCTGCGGATGTCAATGGAACTCATCTTTCAAAACCTATTATTGTCATGGATAAAGCGAGCTTTAATGCAGGCGAGGCTGTAACCGTAAAAGGTTGGGTTGACTATTTTGGACCAACATCTGGCGTCTCACTTGATGTGTTGATCAGAGCACCAAATGGTACTATAGCCATTAGAGATCTTGTGAAGAGCGATTCTCATGGTAATTTTTCATTTAACTTCAGACTGCCGGGGGTCATGTCTACCACTAAGTACACTGTACAAGTTATTAGTCAATGTAGAGATGAACATAGAGAAATATGTGCAAATGAAAGTATCTCAGTCCCGATTATTGTACGAGGGGCAGATAACAAGATGGTATCAGGTACATCGCAGCGTGATACATCAAATTCATCTAAAAAACCTTTTCCAACAGCCCAGTTATTAGACGATGCAGACAAATCCAACCTTACAGGATTAAATCTTTTCCAGGGACAGAAAGATTTTACGTATAATTGTAGTGAGTTAAAAGTAAATGTACATGGAACTGAGAAAAATGACATGTTGAGGGGGACAAATATTAGTGATGTCATTGATGCATTGGATGGAAATGATACCATATATGGGCTCGAGGGCGGCGACATTATTTGTAGTGGGAATGGAGATGATTTAATTTTTGGAGGGTTGGGTGATGACAAGATACAGGGGGGAAATGGTGATGATCTGATTAACGGTGGATATGGTCACGATCTCATAGAAGGGGGAAATGGTGATGATCAGATTAACGGTGGATATGGATATGATGTATTATATGGTGGCAATGGCAGGGATGTCATAGATGGTGGTCCTGGGTATAATCAATGCTTCCAAACTGATATAATACGCAACTGCGGTTAATTTCATCTTTCATTTTGTCTATTGACTTCAGAACAACTGAGTGATAGAAGAAAACACACAGTACACTAAGAATTGAAATCTTTAACCAGGGAGACAGCAAAATCGGCACCTTGACAGAAAGAGAGCTCAAAGTCATACCTAAAAAATAGCGGGCCGTCCGTGCATATCAATTGCTAGAATAGTAATAATAATGAGAATATTATATCGAAACCATTATCAAGCATATAAATAACTAGTAAAATGAATATAATGATAAAGAAGGAGGAAGAAAATAATAAATAGCCACAAAAATAACAGCAACAATAGTCATCATCGTCAACAATATCGACATAAAACAATTCTATCCCAATTCTCAATATCAACACTGTTCGCAGCACTAGTTGGGACTGCCGGCGGCACCATTGCGTTAGCTACCATGGTAGGAGCGGTCTCCTCGATGTTGTTCCCTGCTGCTGAAGCTGCTCCAAGCTACATATGTGATGGATTGATTGTAACTATAGTTGGCAAGGAAACCGTAAATGATGTCATACAGGGTACATTAGGCGACGATGTCATAGTTGGATTAAGTGGAAATGACCAGATATTCGGCAATGGAGGATTTGACCATATATGTGGTGGTTTAGGTGACGATAAGCTCTACGGTGGCAATGGTGATGACGTTTTCCTGGGCGAGCAGGGTAATGACTTGATAGAGAGCCGCGGAGGCGATGACTTCGTCGATACCGGCGCTGGTAATGACAGAGGCAGAGGAGGCGATGGTGATGACTTTCTCGTCGACAACCTCATTATTGGCAGCGGTGATGATTCCCTCGATGGCGGCGATGGCGATGACTTCATCGATGGATATGATGGTAATGACGTCATCTTTGGATTTGCTGGTAACGACTTTGGTAATGGAGATGCAGGCTACGATCGATGCTATAATCTCGAGATCGCACTCGACTGCGAGCAGGACCTCAGGTAGCAGAAGAAAGATAACAGCGTGACGCAAGGATATGTATTATATTTGCAAAGACGGCGGTGAGCATAAGCGGGGTGCTCACCATATCATTCCACTAAAGCGCGCTGCAATTATTACGAAGAGTGTATAATTAAGACCCTTACTTTGCCAGAAGAATAACAACAGGGAGAAGAAGATAATAACACGAGGAAATGACTAGCTCTGAAGGGACAGCAGGAGAATAAAGAACCCGGATATAGATGAGAGAAGAGAATGTTGTTTTGCGGATCTATCGCGATTGACGTGGGGTTGCCGTCTGTTTCCAATAAGACTGGAGTGGATTCTCCATCTATTATAGAAATTTTCCCATCAGTATAACTCGAAACATATACTTTGCCTGTCACAATCCCACTTGATCATGATCCATTACATCTTCTTCCCAAACAGAAGCGCTAGCGTATATTACCCTGCTTGCTAGGTTGAGGAACGCCTTATTGTTCCTCTTAAGCTTTTAATGGTATTGTGATATTTACGTAGAAGAAAATTCAAAGCACACAATAGAATGCTGCCAAGGTAGGGGATGAATTAAAACGCCTCTTCCGTTGGATGATTATGATTTGACAAAAGACAAATCATCACTTTGCATAAACTAGCTAGCATCATTTTACCTTGTTGTACTCGGAACTGTGTCGATAACTGAAATTGTATTATCTAGGACGTTAGTCACATACATGTTACCATTATTCGGATTATATGCAATACTTAACGCACCCTCCCCTACAGGTATTTCCTGGCTAACCGTATTGTTTTGCGTATCTACTGCAAATACTGAATTAGAAAATCCCCCCGCTACATACATATCTCTATTATCTGGATTAAATGCAATATCATTAGGAAGATTGCCTAGACGTATCGTCTTGATAACCGTATTGTTTTGTGTATCTATTACCGAAACACTTCTAGATTCTTGGTTTACTACGTAAGCAGTACCGTTATCTGGATTAAAGGCAATCCCTGTGGGTAAAATACCTACAGGTATAGTCTTGATAACCGTATTGTTTTGTGTATCTATTACTGAAACAGATCCATTTCCTGCATTTACTGTTTCGTTTCCTTCATTTACTACATACATATCCCCATTATCTGGATTAAAGGCAATTTCATTTGGGATATCATCATTTGTAAAGTTACCTACAGGTATAGTCTTGATAACCGTATTGTTTTGTGTATCTATTACTGAAACAGTTTTTGATCCTTCATTTAATTTTTCATTTACTACATACATATCCCCATTATCTGGATTAAAGGCAATCCCTGTTGGTAACACACCTACTCCGACAGGTATAGTCTTGATAACCGTATTGTTTTGTGTATCTATTACTGAAACGACGCACGGTGTAGATGAAGTTTGTTCGGTACATCTTTCTTCTACTTCACCAGTACTAAAGTTAACAAGCAATGCAAGAGAACTCACATACAGATTATCATTATCTGGACTTAAAGCAATTTCACGTGGAAGTGCATAAAGGCTTTTGGGAATATCCATTATAGTTATATTTGAAGTAACCGTATTGTTTTGCGTATCTATTACTGATACTCCTCCTACACCTCCGTCTAATGCCGGATTTACAACGTATCCATTACCACTATTCAAGTCAAACACAATTTCCTCTTGTGTACCTGTAATATCTGGCCTACCGCCAAGTTGTACTGTTGAAATAACAGAGTCTGCAAACGCTAACTGTAACCCCGATGAGTACAAAAATAAGAATACCAAAAATATTGAAATAAAAATAAAGACACGGATATTATTATTATTATTGTCTTGAGTTTTTAACTGTTTTTTTAGCAACAAGTCAAAACTAAGAAACCCCAATAGTTCATAAAGGTTTTTCCATGCACAGTTTTTTGTTCTACGCGCAGTCATTCAGACTCACCTTTGTTTTGGCTATTGTTGGCACAGCAATACAACCTCTGGCCAAAATAATAAATTGATAGAATAGATACTTGCTATCCTATTAAAAACAGAGGCTGCTAATTTCTCTGTTTTACTATTTATTATAAGTAACAATTGAGATTCTGTCAAGCTTTACTACATTATTATTATCAGCAATATTATTACTACCTCCTGCTAAGACTGGTATAATGCGAACAACAAGCTGATCAGTCTCTTTTGCAATTTCATTTATCTTTTCAGCAGTGATGGTGACTCGTTTATAGGCCGGAGTCAGAGGATGCGACGGTCTATAATCGAATGGTAATCTTTCCTTTCTTATTTCGCAATGCCCTTCATCTCCAAAACAACGTCCATGTCCAAAAATAGAATACGAACCCACATATCCATTCTCAACAGTCTGCGGAGTATTCTCATTAGCTTCTGGGTTATTAATAAATACATGACCCACATAGGAAGCTCCAGAATGGTCAACTCCATGAAATTCTAAATCAGCCCTATAGAAATTTTTGCCAAGCCTTTTTAGATCTAACTTTAACGGCATCGAAACAAAGATCCTTGGTCTTGAAGGTACATTTGCAGAATCAATATCAGACATAATTCCTATGCTCCCATCTCGGCAGCCGACACAGATACTGATGTTGTGATATCAGCGTACTCATAGCCTAACCTTCTTATATTTAAGACATCTTTTACATCCAAGTCAAACGGTGCTAATGGGATATCAAGCATTTGTTCCATTCCAGTACCCTCTCCATGCCTGCCTTGCCACAAATACCAGAGACGATCAATCATACAATGATGTGCAAAAAAGATGGGATCGTAAGATGCTAGGCCGACATTAGCCATAGTGCCTCCTACCCATCCATGTATGTAGTCGTGAATATTTGATAACTCGACTTCAAAATCTTCAAAATCTGATATACTTAGAATGGAATCAATTTGTTGCTTTGACGGTAGCGGGCCTATTTGACCAGGTGATCTTCCTGTATCTTGATTGAGTTCGGCCGACGGAATATTGATATGAAATTTATAAAGAGGGTTTGGTTGGTTGTCGACAGTTTCGAGTTCATATGATCTCGGCAGTCTATTTTCTGACTCCTCACGAGTCCAATCCCACCAAGGAATTGTTACTGTCGGATCGTTTGTAAGGTCTTTGAGATGCAATTCTAACCAATATAGATATGCACGATGCCATTGCAGAAATATGCGGGGCCTTACTGTAGTTCGCATACTAGCTTGGTGATGCCAACAATACCATCCCGGAACTCCATGAAATCCAGCAATGTGACCATAACCTCGATTATCTCTAATACCCATTGAAATTCTAAATGCATTCCTGATCTTAATTAATTCAGCTTGGTCCTCATCTTGCTCGATGCTTTTTATACTTCTTCGGAAGCTTAGACCTGTTGACATTACGAACTGATCAAAAGCGTATATTTAAAAAGCTTTTGAGAATTTTATTGAGTCAAGCTAATTGAATCATAACGCCCTCTCTTGCCCTGAGAACTAATACCCGATAATTCTAACCATCTTGAGGTTCCTTATCGCGACTAGTTAGTTAGCTCCAGAGAAACATACGTCATTTGGAAGCAATCCTTTGCATATATCTCTCAATTTCCTTTTCTACTTTAGCGTGTTGCGACCTGCTTATCTTCCTTCTGTCGAATAAATCCTTGGCTTTTCTTCTTGTTTTGCCTATCTCCTCCAAATAATTTTCTTTATTATAATGTCCCTCTGCCAATTTCTGATAAAAGCTTCTGATGTCTTTCTGATATTTATGTACAAGTTTCCGTGAGTTTCTTCTAAAGTGTATCCAACGCTTAATGTCATGCCACTTAAAAATTATCGTTATTGCTAGCACAATAATAATGGTTGTTGTTACCATGAAAAAGAGTAATTGATCGATGGTTGGAAGCAGCCAAAAATTGATTCCATTTTCGAGCATATGATTTAATGGAGATAAAGCCACGATTCCTGCTGTTACACCAGCAATGCCCATAATCGTGAAGGAGGAGGATATGATATTCATTCGATCTTGTTTCTGTGTTATTACTGACTGTTCCCTAGCTGAACGCTCATTATTGAGAGATTCCAATTTATTTTTAATGCTTTCCTCTACTTTATCCAGTCGCCACCGGTCCTCAAGGGTTTTGACGAGAAAAGGTGCTCCAGCATGAAGTATGGTGTTAATACCACATTGAAACTCCTGAAGAAATACTGACACGGCCGGTCTTACAGTGTCAATAAGGTCTATCCCCCACTTGAGGTTTCTATCTGACTGATCTACTATTGGTTCCTCAATAGTTAATTTGAGAAGTACTCTTTGTAATAGATAGTCTAGCAACATATGACCGAAACAGGAATATTGACCAACTTCTACCAAGTTTACTTTATTTCTTACCCATTTTTCTGTATCCTCATCTGACTTCTCAGTTAGGATAAGAGATCTTCCCCATCCATAGAAGACCAGGTGATCTTGAAGAAATAGCATATTCTCAGGAGGCTGCTCTAGTAGGGTAGTAAAATCTCGGCGGGAATCACATTTTAAAGCTTGTTTGCCTTCTTTAATGTCATCTTCAAAGAACTTATTTCCATAGAACCAATAAATGATATGAGTCCAAGCGGGGTTACTAACCTTGGCTAATCCTACCTTGAAGTTCTCAAGGTCGACTAGTTTAAAACGATTTTCATGGCTAATCGAGTTAGTAAACTTGTCAAGTTTCTCTTGTGATCTTTGTTTTTTGAATTCCTCATCAATTATTTTTTTAACTTTGATCTCTAGTTTATTTTTGATTTTGTTAATATCATCACTATATCTTACTGTGACTTGAGATGAGAAGATGCCTACTCCAGATGGATAGATATAGATTGTATTCTTCTCGAATTTCAAATCTACTTCCGGGGTACCAGGTTCTAGAGAATTTGGTTCTAAATTTTGGTGGAAATCTTCAAAAGAAAATATTGCTAACAGAACTGGCCGATCTTCGTGACTAAAAAAAGATTCTTCTTGATTTGAGAATACCTGATCGAGGAACCTATAGGAGTTTATGTTTGTTTCAGCTTGTATTTCCTTCCAAAATGCTTCAAGAGCAGGACGACTGACTTCTCTCTCACTGGCTATATCCACCTCCGAATTTCGATCTATTTCTTCGTAATAATCCCTATGTGTCTTATCCTTAATAGTCTCTTCAAGCTTTAGCCTTCCATCTTGGGATATTGAAAAGGAGTCTTTAGGGTTTCTCCTTAAGAGCTTCGTCCCGGATAGGCTCTTTTGTACGTTTTTAAAAAATCCTTCATTAGGATTTTGAGCTGATATCTCTAAATGCGTTGTCCTTTTTACATAGGAAGGGGTGGACTCCTCCAGATCTTTTAGTGCTGACCAAACATCTAAAGGGGTAATTTTTGATTCTATTTTAAGTTCCTTAATGAGCTGATTTCCTGTTACTAACTCATTGCTCCCTGAGTTTAATGATTTCAATATACAAAACTCTGTGAAGCTGAGTGGACGCCGTGCGATGGTAGTCTTCAATTTTCGAACTTGTCGCGCATCAATATAAATATTCGTAGCAAATGGACCATGAATAAACATGCGGAATTCGTCAACTTTCATCATCTGCATCTCCCAGTTGAATGTACTCCGGCTTCAGGATAAAGTGGCAAAACCAAAGCGCACTATAGCTATAAGAATCAGGACATTGAATCACACTTTGAATGGTATTCGATACATAGCAGGTTGGATAGCTTTTCATCTTAACGTCTTTTAATTTCATAACTTTTTACATATCGTCCTTTTTTATAATTTTACTCATAATTGAATATAGTATATTAACAGAAGATTGTAATATTACAATGTGATTATGATCCTAAGAATTATGATAACTGATAATAACTGGAAGAATCCAGAGTAAGTCTCAAAGATACAGCGACAGGCTTATATACTAATAGATGTTTTTTTCAACTAGAAACATCTTTTACAAATTAGACCAAATAAGGCTAGTGATATAATGAATTTCTTGAAGTCGTATACGCGGTGTTATTGAAACCGCAATAATATTTCACCGATATTGATATTAACTCCCTCTCTATGACGAAGGATGTGGAAACTCTTAGAAGGGGATCAAATCATCCTTCAGTATTCCAACTACAGCAATGTCTCTCAAATATGGGATATGACATCGCTGTTGATGGAATTTTTGGCCCAGGTACCGAAGCAGCTGTAATACAATTTCAGAAGGACAATGAATTAGAAAGTGATGGAATTGTAGGCCAAAACACATGGCATGCCCTTTCTGCTAAATGTCCGGATATATCACAGCCTTCTACGGTTCCTATCGGCTCCGATATATCACAGCCATCCACGGTTCCTAGCGACTCTGCCCTGGCTGCTACCGACCCAATTTCATTAGACGGTTTGGGCGGAGTTTCAAGGACAATGGCTGATATTTATAACAAATATGGAAAATATTTGAAGGAGAAATCACAGGAGTTTGGAATTTCCACGGCCAGCGCAGCAGCAGTACTAAAGGCCGAATCTCAAGGTTCCGGGTTTGGCTCGACTGGTAAAATGATCATTCGATTCGAAAATCATGTCTTCTATGATAACTGGGGAAAAAACCACCAAATGGAATTCAATGATCATTTTCAACTTAATTCCAGTCGGAGATGGGAAGGCCATACATTTCGAGCATCAACAGATTCTGAATTTACTGCTTTCCATGGAAATCAGAACAAAGAGTGGGAAGTGTTAGAATTCGCGCGAGGTCTGGATGAATCAGCAGCCCTTAAGTCAATATCTATGGGAGCAGCTCAGATAATGGGATTTAACTTCTCAACATTAGATTACAGTTCGCCCAAGGAAATGTTCGATGATATGTCCAATAGTATGAGAGCTCAACTTGATGGGATGTTCAAGTTCATCTCTAGACGAGATGAATGTATTAATGGATTACGCACAAATGACTTTGTTAGGTTCGCAAAATGTTATAATGGGACAGGCCAAGCAGAGAAATATGGCTCCGTGATTGAGGAAGCCGCGTCCGCCTATAGCAACGTCAGCTCAGGGAGAATGTTCCAATGAAGAATATAAAAGGATTTAATGTTTGATTCTGTAGCATACACGTGTCTAAGCTCGTCAGAGAACATTATTCCTGCCTCATACTTATTCCAGTGCTTCGCCTACACGCCCCCAGATGTTTTTGCTTCTGACCAGGTTGTCAACACGGTAGTAATTATAGAAGAAATTATCGGCCTCTGGCCTAAATAAAAGCTTATATATTTGAATTCGAAAAGCTTATGCAGTATGAACAAGCCGATCATAGCGGCTCTAGCTGCCTTGGCAGTATTATCTTCTACGATGGGCCTAGCGTTTGCACAATATGGAGGTACAGGCGGTACAACAGGGAGCGCCTCCCCGGAGCAACTACAACAATGCGAACAAATGGGTATACTACGCGAGAACTGCAGCGACGTAACCATCCTAGCTAAAAAGAGACTTACAGCGGCACAGGAGAACCCTTCTACTGGTTCTGGGACACCGATGTTTGCAACTGAAACAGG
>Ga0126314_10001335_pt1 | contig 11823 bp, 10 predicted proteins | sample Plot105B_FD_92535 | JGI IMG/M metagenome (GOLD analysis project Ga0126314, IMG submission 92535) | Serpentine soil microbial communities from UC McLaughlin Reserve, CA, USA - Plot105B | ecosystem: Environmental > Terrestrial > Soil > Grasslands | place: USA: UC McLaughlin Reserve, Lake County...
AAGTATCCTGGCTTGTACCGGTCATTACGGGAACTGGGAACTGGGCATGATGGCCCTCGGGCGAAAAATTCCAGGTAAAGCTTATGTTATATATAAGCCATTGAGCAACAACAGCTTTGATAAATGGTTTTATGATATCCGTACCAAATCAGGTAACCTGTTCATTCCTATGCGACAAACCCTTAGGCAAGTTGCAGCAACAAGAAATCAAACTACCATGTTCTGCTTTGCCGGTGACCAGACGCCGGTAAAAGATGAAGCCCGGTTTTGGATTAATTTCCTCAACCAGCCGACCCCGGTTCTTATCGGTATGGAAAAAATAGCCATGCAAACTGACAGACCCGTTATTTATTTTAATATGCGCCACGTCAAAAGAGGATATTATGAAGTCGACTGCCATCTCATCTGTGAAAAACCTTCAGAAACACGGGAAAATGAGATCACAAAGGCAACATTCAGTTTCCTCGAACAAATAATCAATACAGCACCTGCCTATTGGCTTTGGAGCCACAGGCGATGGAAACACAAACCAGAAAACGCAGGATGACAATACCAAGTGTAGCAGTAGTAATATTAAACTGGAACGGACAAGCACTGCTTGAAAAATTCTTACCGGGCGTTGTAAAATCTCTATACAGTAACTTGCAGCTCGTGGTCGGCGATAACGCCTCAACAGACCAATCTGTAAATTTTATAAAAACAAACTATCCGGATATCCGCCTTATTGTCAACGACAACAACTACGGTTTTGCAGAAGGCTACCGGAAAATACTGGAACAAGTAGAGGCAGATTACTACATACTGCTCAATTCAGATGTTGAAGTGCCAGAAAACTGGATCCAGCCCGTCATTGACTGCATGGAAAGTGATTCCACCATCGCAGCTGCTCAGCCCAAAATTAAATGGCAAAAGGACAAAACGCAATTTGAATACGCAGGCGCTGCGGGTGGATTTTTAGACCTTCACGGCTATCCCTTTTGCAGAGGAAGGCTGTTTGACACCGTTGAATCAGATCAGGGACAGTACAATGAAAAAATGGAAATCTTCTGGGCAAGCGGTGCAGCGTTATTTATAAAAAGCAGGCAGTGGAAGGAAGTCGGTGGACTTGATCCGGATTTTTTTGCACATATGGAAGAAATAGATCTTTGCTGGCGTCTGAAAAATCTAGGCTATAAAGTAGTTTATTGTCCAGATGCGGAAGTCTATCACGTAGGAGGTGGTACACTCAATGCCAATAACCCTTATAAAACGTATTTGAACTTCAGAAATAACCTTATTATCCTCCAGAAGAATCTGCCCATTCAGGATGCGTACTTTAGGATTTTCATTAGAATGTGTATCGACTTTATTGCCTGGCTACACTTCCTGCTTCAGGGCAAAACTGATTTTGCGCTTGCAGTTAGTAAAGCACATTTTCATTTCCTTAAGGCCCTGTCAAGGAATGCGAAGAAACGATCGGGTAAACAGATCAGTTTTCAAAATCACAAGGGGCAATATCCTTCAAGTATTGTTTACGACTATTTCATCAGGAAGGTCAAATATTTCAGCGAGTTGAAGATCAGCAAATAGGTTAGTCTTTCAGCAAGCTCTCAATAGCGAGTCTGTAGCCATCCATACCAAAACCAGTCAGCACACCTTGGCAATTTTTACCGGTTAGCGATACGTGTCTGTATTCTTCACGCGCATAGATATTGGATATGTGAACCTCCACTACGGGGGTTTTGATCGCCGCAATAGCATCGGCGAGTGCCACAGAAGTGTGCGTATACCCACCGGCATTGATTACAATGCCATCATAACTGAAACCAACCTCATGTAGCTTATTGATCAGTTCGCCTTCTACATTACTTTGAAAATAATCAATCTCAATAATGCTGTACATATCTCTTAACTGGTTTATATACTCATCAAAGCCGGTATTTCCATATATGCCCGGTTCACGCACACCTAAAAGGTTTAAATTTGGTCCGTTAATAATTTGTATCTTCATCATCTCAAACTTAAAGCTAAAAACTTACAGTAGAAAATATTTGTGATCAATAACCCCTATTTAAAATCATTTAAAAATTACCTTCGTCTGGAGCGCTCACTCGCGGCAAATTCAATTGATGCCTATTTAAGAGATATTGCCAAGCTATATGAATATTTCGATTCTGTAAATCAGGAGCCTGGAATCAAGGAGATTACCCATAAAGATTTAAAGCTTTTTATCAGCTGGGTCAACGAACTAGGTATGCTGCCAAGTTCACAGTCGAGAGTCATTTCAGGTCTTAAGTCTTTCTTTGGCTTTTTGCTAACAGAACAACTCATCGATACAGATCCGACAGAATTACTTGAGTCTCCCCGTCTGTCCAGAAAACTTCCCGACACACTTAATATCGACGAGATTAATACATTGATCTCTGCGATTGATCTCTCAAAACCAGATGGAATGCGTAACAAAGCCATTCTCGAGGTGCTTTACGGTTGTGGGTTGCGGGTCACAGAACTCATCAGTCTCAAACGTTCTAATATTTATGAAGAAAGCGGCTTTATAAAAATAATTGGTAAGGGCAATAAAGAACGCATAGTGCCTATCGGCAGCATAGCGCTCAAAATGTTAAATATTTACATCAATGAGGTGAGAGTACATATCGCCGTACAGGAAGGTTGTCAGGATTTTATCTTTCTTAACCGAAACGGACGAAACCTGACCCGTGTATACATATTCCTTTTTATAAAGGCACTTGCAGAAAAAATTGCTCTGAATAAAACCATCAGCCCCCATACCTTCAGACACTCCTTTGCGACCCATCTGATAGAAGGCGGAGCCGATCTGCGTGCTGTTCAGGAAATGCTGGGCCACACCAGCATTACGACTACAGAGATCTATACCCACCTCGACCGAAACTACCTTAGAGGTGTCATTACTGAATTTCATCCAAGAAGCTAGAACTATCCGGCCAGCCTGCATTTAATCATCCTGTCATTTCCCTGCATATCCTTTCTCAACTCAATATCTATAAATGACTTAGCTAAAAGCATTTCAACAGTCTCTTTACCAAACTGCGCATTAATTTCAAAGAAAAGCAGTCCTTCAGCATTCAGATTCGTTAATGCAAAATCTGCAATAGCCTTATAAAATATCAGCGGATTTTCATTAGCTACAAACAATGCCAGATGCGGCTCAAAGGCAAGTACATTTTCATGCATCTCCGGTTGTTCATCATTGGTGATATATGGAGGGTTACTAACAAGCACGTCAAATTTTTCCGAAGAACTATAATCCCTGATGTCAGCCCGTATACTATTCACAACTACCTCATTTAAAAAAGCATTATGTATAGTAATGTCAATTGCAGCTTCAGATATATCCATAGCGAAAACAGTGCTTAATGAAAGATTTTTCATTAATGAAACTGCTATGCATCCGCTGCCGGTACCTATATCCAGAATACGTCCATTAAAATTGGAAGAACAAGTTCCAATCACCCATTCAACCAGCTCCTCCGTTTCGGGCCTTGGAATCAAAACAGCCTCCGACACCTTAAACTTTAAGCCATAAAAAACAGTTTCTCCAAGTACATACTGCACAGGTTTTCCTGTCTTCAGTTCCTTCAGAATTTGGATGTATTTATCAAGCTCAGGTTGGCTAACCTCATTCAACTGCACCAAATGCAGCTTCCCTCTGTCCAATCCAGACACCTGCAATGCAATAACATTAAAAATCGCAGCACTTTCCTGGGGATCATAGAACTCGTTCAGTTCATCCTTAAAATGTTGTAACAATTGCTTAAAATTCATGCCCGGCAAAAGTAACTAAATCAAACAATATACCTTACTTTTGTGATGATGACCGACGATATATATATGCAACGTTGCCTCGAACTGGCAGAACTTGGAATGGCAAATGTAAGCCCAAACCCTATGGTTGGTTGCGTAATAGTCCATAATGACCACATCATTGGTGAAGGCTATCACGCTAAATTCGGTGCAGCACATGCGGAAGTCAACGCTGTAAACGCTGTCCTCGAGAAATACGGCGATCATGCAGCCAGTATGCTGTCAGAAGCAACGGCTTACGTAAGTCTTGAACCTTGTTCCCACTTCGGTAAAACCCCACCCTGTGCAGATCTGCTGATAAGACACCGCATAAAAAAGGTTGTCATCGGCAATGAAGATCCCTTTGCAGATGTCAACGGAAAAGGAATTGAAAAACTCAAACATGCAGGTATTGACGTAAAAACAGGAGTCCTTCAAGAACAATGCAGTCAGCTAAACCGTAGATTCTTAACCAGGATTACCCAGCAGCGCCCATACATCATTCTTAAATGGGCCACAACGGCCAACGGTTATTTCGCACCTAAAAACACCGTTCAGGAATGGATCAGCGGGCCGCTAGCCAAGAAACTGGTACATAAATGGAGGACTGAGGAAGATGCGATACTTATTGGAAAACGCACAGCTATTTCAGATGACCCACTACTCACCACAAGAGAGTGGTCGGGAAAAAACCCAGTCAGAATCCTCATAGACAGGCAGCTTCAGGTGCCGCCGACCAGCCAGATCTTCAACGATCAGGCAAAAACAGTTATTTTGAATGAAGTAAAAACCAAGGTCAACGGCAATGTGAACCATATACAAATGGAAGACATGCAACACTATCTTCCTCAAAAAATAGCCTTTCAATTGTACCTGATGGATATCCAGTCTGTAATCATTGAAGGCGGAGCCAATACACTAACACAATTTATAAACGCAGGCCTCTGGGATGAAGCTCGTGTTTTCACGTCATCCACGTCATGGAAAGAAGGAGTCCAGTCACCACAGATCAACGGACTGATCACAGATCAGCTGAACATTCAAAGAGACCGGTTAACCATTTATCAAAACACGCATAAATGATATACCTGATCATCAGCATCTGCTGCAGTGTCACCGTGGCGATCCTGCTTAAGCTTGCCAAAAGGTATAAAATAAGTATCCCGCAAGCAGTTACCTGGAATTATTTATTTGCCATCAGCCTCAGTTATGTATTCTTCAGACCTGCCTCCGCAGATCTGGTAGGGAGTGCTCCGTCTAAACTTTATATCTCGCTGGGTATATTACTGCCTGTTATATTCTGGTTTCTGGCAGCTTCAGTTAAGAGCATAGGTATTGTTAAAACCGACATCGCCCAACGGCTATCCCTATTTATACCTATTCTGGCTGCTTATTTTTTATTCAAAGAAGACTTTACTACGCTTAAAGTTTGCGGCCTCGCTGTCGGTTTCATAGCAATATTCTTTACCCTTCATAGAAAAACAACAAACAACCATGCTGTCAGCTGGGTTTATCCCATTATCGTTTTCCTGGGCTTCGGAATTATAGATACGCTCTTTAAACAAGTAGCTCAAATCAAAACCATGCCATATACCAGTTCACTGGTCCTCATTTTCGCACTTTCGTTCCTCATATCACTCGCGTACATTGTCTATCTATCCATAGTAAAAAAACAAAAGCTGCAGCTGATCAACTTCATTTGCGGCTGTATTTTGGGTTTTTTCAACTTCTTTAACATTCTATTTTACCTCAAAGCGCACCGGGCCATGGCAGACAGCCCATCGACCGTATTCGCAGCAATGAACATAGGCGTTATCACCCTCGGAAGCCTAGTCGGTGTCCTGATATTCAGGGAGAAGTTAAGCAAACTTAACTACTGGGGCTTATCGTTCGCACTGGTAGCCATCACGCTGATCACTCTATCGCAGAAATATGCTGTTTGATGACACGTATAAAACCATATCAGCAATTTCAGAAGGCATTTTCAGAGACAAGGGAAGCAGATTTGTCGCTTATGCCTACCCAATTAAAACCGATGCTTCAGTCAAAGACATTGTTCAAAACCTGCGTGCAGAACATCCCAAGGCCAGGCACTTCTGCTGGGCGCAACGCCTGACCACTGACAGGAGCATATTCAAAATTCAGGATGACGGCGAGCCCTCAGGTACCGCAGGCAGGCCAATATTAAATACTCTGCTTTCTGCAGACCTGACCAATATCCTCATTGTAGTTGTCCGGTATTTTGGAGGCACGTTACTGGGCGTTCCCGGCCTAATAAATGCCTATAAGACAGCAGCGTTAACAGCAATTAAGGCAGCAGCTATTATAGAAGAGACCGTTAACGATATTTATGAGATCAAATTTGATTATCTGACCATGAATGACGTTATGAAACTCATTAAAGACGAGCAACTTAACATACTGCAGCAAAACTTCGACAATACATGCAGTATGCAACTTGAAGTTAGAAAATCCAAGATTGATACGGTACTTGACAAACTCAGTAAACTTGACAACATCGATACCAGGTATCTCTACACAGCATAGCTTATTGTGTGCGCCGAAGAACAGCAGGTGAGCTCGAAAACTAAAATTGCAACCTTGTCACCCTTTTAAACAGCTTCTAATTATAAATCACCCCAAAAGGATTGAAAATCCATAGGATCACAGAACCGGAGATAAAAATCGCATCTATCCGGGATCTCTTAAGACCACTTGGCCATAAAACATTCTCTTTCAATGGCGTAATGGCAAGACTGGGAAATAACAACTTCATCAGCGACCTTGCTTATTAGCCCGAAGGCATTAAATAGTACTTGAAGCGTTATGATAAGAACTATTAAATGAGCAAATACCGGTTTATATGACCAAACAAAAGTCCACACTCTAATGTTGAATAATCAGACCATAAAAGGAAGCGATTATGTTTACAAGATTAAAAGATAAAGCAGCCATCGCAATAGGCAGCTCATTACTAACAGGATATGATACAGAAGAACTGAATGCCGGCAAGAGATTGATTTCGATTGTAGCAGGAGTATATATTCTGCAAAAAGGTATACGTTCCATAACTAAACGTCCTATGACTGGTTTTGAGGAAATTGCCCTGGGTAGCATCCTGCTGTATAGCGCCGCCAGCGGGCTAAACAAAAAAATCATTAAAAAACCATCAGACCCTTCTGACATCAGGAAAAATCAAATTCAGGGAAATGACCCCAGAAACGATGTGCCCGCATTCGTGTAAGGCAGAAATTAAGTACCTTTAAGAGGGCATAGCGTCCTTTTTGCGAAGCTTAAAGGAATGCAGCCCGAATAAAAGATCTCGCCTTGCTTCTTCTCCCTGCTTCCCCAAAATTAAGTGTCTTTAAGAGGCATAGCGTCCTTTTTGCGCAGCTTAAAGGAATGCAGCCCGAATAAAAGATCTCGCCTTTCTTCTTCTCCACTGCTTCCCCAAAATTAAGTGTCTTTAAGAGGGCATAGCGTCCTTTTTGCGAAGCTTAAAGGAATGCAGCCCGAATAAAAGATCACTTAATTTTACTTGTCATAGTAAACACCAGCTTTCCGCCATTTACAATATCCGAATGCTTAATTGTTAAGCCCGTCAGCGGTTTACCATTCAGCAGAACCTTCGAAACATACACGTTTTTATCACTCTGGTTCAAAGCCTCAACTGTAAAAGTCTTGCCATTCTCTAAAGTAAGCACGGCCGATTTAACCGATGGACTGCCCAGAGAATACTCATCAGAACCCGGTGTAACAGGATAAAAGCCTAGAGAAGAAAACATGTACCAGGCGCTCATTTGTCCACAATCATCGTTACCGCCAAGACCATCAGGCGTAGGCTTATACTGCATCTTAAGGATCATACGAACACGAGCCTGAGTTTTTGCAGGCTGACCAATCCAATTATATAAATAAGCTACGTGGTGTGCAGGCTCATTGCCGTGCACATAGCCCCCGATAATCCCTTCGCGGGTAATATCTTCTGTTTCCGCAAAAAACTCATCAGGCAGGTGCATGGTGAATAAAGAATCCAGACGCAAACCAACCTTCTTAGCGCCTCCCATCTGAGCAATCATCGCTTTCGGATCATGCGGTACGAAGAAACTGTAATTCCAGGTATTTCCCTCAATAAATCCCTGGGCATGGGTACTCAATGCATCAAACTCTTTCTTGAAAGACCCGTCAGCCATTCTAGGTCTCATGAAACCGATAGACTTATCAAAGTTGTTTACCCAGTTGCCAGAACGCTTAATAAACGTATTATGAACATCCTGCCTGCCCAGTTTTTTGGCCAGCTGCGCAATACACCAGTCATCATAAGCATATTCCAGTGTGTTCGATACAGAAGTGCCGCTGTTCTCTGCCGCAATATAACCCTTGTCTATATATTCACCTATCCCCTCATAATCGCGTCGGTTAGCCGTAGCGATACAAGCATCCAGCGCCTTATTGGCATCGCCATTATAAACACCCTTTATAACTGCGTCCGCAATTACAGAGACGCTGTGATACCCACTCATACACCAGTTATCATTGGCATAATGCGACCATATGGGCAGCATTTTTAATGAATTCTGATCATAATGCGCCATCATAGACTTTACAATGTCGTTATTTCTTGAGGGCTGCATAATGTTAAAGAACGGATGTAAAGCCCTATAGGTATCCCAAAGCGAGAACGTGGTGTAATTTGTAAAACCATCTGCTTTATGCACACCTTGATCCAACCCTTTATATTCACCATTCACATCACTGTAATTGGTCGGATTAATGAAAGCATGATACATTGAGGTGTAAAAATTGACCTTCTCGTCTTCAGCTGCATCAATTTTTATTTTTTCCAGTTCCTTATTCCATTCAGCCTGCGCCTGACCTTTAAACTTATTAAAGTCCCATCCCTGCGCTTCAGTACGCATATTTTCAAGCGCATTTTCCTGGCTTACCGGCGACAGGGCCATCTTTACCTTAATCTTTTCATCAGCTTCAGTATTGAAATCAAAATACATGCGCAGTTTCTTTCCGGCTATTTCAGGGAAGTTTCTGGTTTGATCAAACTTTCTCCAAAAACCCCTGTATGGCTGTACACCATCGTAATTCTTCTGTCCATAACTCTTAAACGGCTTAGAGAATGACATCGCAAAATATACTGTACGTGTTCTGGCCCATCCATTCGTCTGCCTGTAACCCGTAATTAAGGTATCATTTACCACGCGTACATAAGTCCATACTGTCTTACCGTCGTAATTATAAATTCCTGACATGAGGTCAAGTATAATGTGCGACTGATCAGACTTTGGAAATGTATACTGGTGGATCCCGACTCTTTTTGTAGTTGTCAGCTCAGCGAGGATGTTGTCGTCGTCTAACTTTACTTTATAATAACCAGCCTCAGCGGTTTCATTGGCATGAGAGAACGCAGAACGAAAGCCGCCTTTAGGATCAGCCGCAACACCCGGGTTCATCTGTAATGCACCTGTAGTAGGCATGACCAGAAAATCACCGAGATCAGAATGGCCGGTACCGCTAAAGTGCGTGTGACTAAAACCAACTATGGTCTTGCCCTCGTACTTGTACCCTGCACAATAATTATAAACATCACCATTGTACTTACCACCAATCTCATAGGGAATGGTGTCCGTATCCGGACTCAGCTGGACCGAACCGAAGGGAACCGTAGCACCCGGAAAGGTATGGCCCATTTTTTCGGTGCCTATTATCGGCTTCACATACCTTATCAGGTCCTGCTGCGCTAAAGCAGCCAAGGGCGATAAAACAACTGCCGGAAAGGCCAGTAAACCATACAATAAAATCTTTCTCATATCTTAAAAAAGCAAAGTCATTACTCGAGGCCTAAGGTAAAAAAAATATTGACTAATAACACTTGAATGCTTTGCTAATACGTTTTCCCAAGGTTGAAAACCTCTTTCACCACTCGGCTTTACAACATTCCATGTTGTAAGAAGGCGCGACCGGCTTTTCAAAAATTCAATATTCTGAGCCTCGGATAAGTTCCTTCGCTACTCTGCTTCTTTCCACAAAATCCAGTGCCTTAAAGGGACTAAAGCATGCTTTTCGCGGAGGTTAAAGTAATGCAGTCCAAAAAAAATCACTGAAGTTGAAGTCATAATACCTTTAGCCGCAAAAAAGAAACTCAATTCTGACAAGCGATTCCACAAATTCCTGTACTTTTGTGCCTTCTATTAATCACCGGGCCTTGAACCCGCGGCAGTATTAAATAATATGAGTAAAAGAGGAAGAATCCTGGTAGCCATGAGTGGCGGAGTAGACAGTTCAGTAGCAGCAGTAATGCTGCATGAACAAGGATATGAAGTAATCGGACTTACGATGAAAACATGGGACTATTCCACATCCGGTAGCAGTAGCAAGGAAACCGGATGCTGCAGTCTCGACAGCATCAACGATGCCCGCACTCTGGCCGTAAATTATGGCTTTCCCCATTACATATTAGACATCAGGGATGAATTTGGCGATTTCGTAATCGACAACTTCGTAGACGAATACCTGGCAGGCCGTACACCAAACCCATGTGTACTCTGTAATACCCATATCAAATGGGAAGCGTTATTAAAACGGGCTAATAAACTGGACTGCGAATTCATTGCTACCGGGCACTATGCAAATGTCCGTCAGCAAGACAGCGGACGCTATGTAATTTCTAAAGGAAAAGACGAGAACAAAGACCAGTCTTATGTACTTTGGGGCGTATCACAGGAAAATCTTGCACGTACCCAGTTTCCCTTGGGCTCTTTTGCCAAATCAGAGATCAGGCAAATGGCGCTCGACATGGGACAGGAAGAGCTGGCTAAGAAAAGTGAAAGCTACGAGATCTGCTTTGTGCCAGACAACGATTATCGTGCCTTCTTAAAGCACAAAGTTGAAGACCTAGAAGATCGTGTAGCCGGTGGAAACTTTGTTAATAGAGACGGAATGATTATCGGGCAGCATAAAGGTTACCCATTCTATACTATTGGGCAGCGTAAAGGTCTGGGTGTTGCTTTTGGCGAACCCATGTTTGTTACCCGGATTTTGCCAGAAAGCAATACCGTGGTACTTGGCCGCGCAGATGAATTGGAGAGGAAAGAAGCACTGGTAAGAAATGTCAATCTGGTCAAATACGAAAGCATCAACGAACCTCTGGATAATGTGATCACCAAGATCAGGTACAAAGATGCCGGTATGTTGAGTACTATTGTGCAGGAAAAAGACAATATGCGTGTGGTATTTGACCACAACGTATCTGCAATAGCCCCTGGACAATCGGCCGTTTTTTATGAGGGAAATGACCTGCTCGGGGGTGGATTCCTGATCTGATCAATTTACAGCCTATTCGAAATCAAATAAGGAGAACCTGCTTTTACATGGCTACCTTTATATCTTTCAAAATAATAGTCTATCCTGCCCAGATTAATGCCGGCAAAACCTACCTGATTAATGGTTGCTACCGAACCATCCAGGTTCTTTACGTCCTCCGGTTCGGGCATAAAGGTGTGGGTATGCCCACCAATGATCAGGTCTATATGCCTGGTCTTCGCCGCCAAAATCTTATCTGAAATCTTATTGGTTTTATACGAATATCCCAAATGCGACAGGCAAATGATCAGATCACACTTCAAGTCCTGTTTCAGCAAAGCTGCTATTTCATTTGCCTTTGATATGGGATCCAGATAGACAGCATCTCTATAGTTCTTATCTTCTACCAGACCCGTCATTTCTATCCCGATACCAAATACACCGATCCTCAGCCCGGCCTTATGGAAAACATGATAGTCTTTAGTAGACTTATTCAATAAAGTATTCGAAAAATCATAATTACTACATAAAAAAGGGAAATTAGCATGAGGCAATTGCTTATAAAAACCTTCCAGTCCGTTGTCAAAATCATGATTGCCCATTGTAGCAGCATCATATCCCATCGCAGTCATCAGCTTCATTTCCACCTCACCGCCATATAGGTTAAAATAAGGTGTACCCTGAAAGATGTCCCCGGCATCCAATAAC
>Ga0126314_10001336_pt1 | contig 11820 bp, 10 predicted proteins | sample Plot105B_FD_92535 | JGI IMG/M metagenome (GOLD analysis project Ga0126314, IMG submission 92535) | Serpentine soil microbial communities from UC McLaughlin Reserve, CA, USA - Plot105B | ecosystem: Environmental > Terrestrial > Soil > Grasslands | place: USA: UC McLaughlin Reserve, Lake County...
CGATCACGGCGAGATCCACCCCGGTCCCACGATCTATGACTCCTTCTGGGTGCGCGACTCGGCCGTCGAGGGCATCGCCTGCGCGCTCAACGGCGACGTCAGCCTGGCCGAGACGCAGTTCGGCGACCATTACCCGCGCATCTATAACCCCGGCTTCGAGCGGATCGGGCCGGTCTCGGCGCACGGTTTCTTCGGCGGCGAGCACGAGAAGGCCGACTTCGAGTGGGACAGCAACGGCCAGGCGCTGTGGGCGATCGGGCGCCTCGACCGGATCCTCGGTCCCGCCGCAGCGTTCGGCGCACGGATGTTCTCGCCCTACGTCGTCGAGGGCGCGCGCTGGCTACGCGACAACCGCGGCCCATTCGGGCTACTCCACAGCGGCTGGAGCGCCGAACACATCGGCGACAAGAGCTCGCCGCATTACTGGGACGACCTATGGGCACTGGCAGGGCTCTACGAGGCGGCGCGGCTCGGTGAGCGGCTGGGCGCCGCCCAGACCTACGAGCTGTGGGCGATCTACGACGAGGTCCGGCAGGCGACCGCCGAATCGATCCACTGGGTGCTCGACGAGCAGCGCGGCCGCGGCATATGGGAGACGTTCATCCCGACCGGCCCCGCGGACGTCGGGCGGCTTGACTCGACGATCGTCGGCGCCCTCGCCTACTTCCACCCGTGCCGCCTCTACATGGGCAGGAAACTCGGCGATGAGGTCGACTGGGCGGCGCGCATGACGCTCGAGACGATCTGGTCGCATTTCATGGACGGCGGCTTCCGCCACGACTCGGCGTGGAACTGCTACGGCCCGTACCTGACGCTGCAACTGGCCCACGCGTTCCTGCTGATCGGCGATCTCGAGCGGATGGACAGCTGCCTCGGCTGGGCCGTCGGCAACGCCGCATACGCAACCGTCAGCCGCCGTGCGGGCTCGGCGCAGCGCTGGGACGTCGTCGCGGGCGCCTGGAACGAGCAGCACTGCTACCCGATCGCCAAGGACTTCGCCGAGCTTCCCGGGCGCTGGTGGTACATGGGCGACATCCCCCACGGCTGGGCCGCCGCCGAGTTCACGCTGCTGCTGCGGGACATGCTCTTCTTCGAGGCCGACGACGACGGCCGGCCGCATGTCTACCTGGCGCCTGGCGTGCTTCCGCGCTGGGTCGGCGACGGCCAGGAGGTCGCTGTCTCGGACGCCCCGAGCAGCTTCGGCGCCCGCTTCGGCTACCGGCTCGTCCACCGGGCGGCAACGAAGACCCTCGAGATCGACGTCACCCAGCCGCTGCCGGACAGCATCCGTCTGCTCTACCCGTGCCGCTTCGGGACCGGCGTGCAGTCCGCGACCGCCGATGGGCACCCCATCGACGTGGGCGGCCGCGACGTGCTGCTGCCGGCGGGCACCCGGCGCGCGACCGTGACCTACGTCTAATCGGCGGATCCGCCCGATCAGCCACCGCAGCTTCGGCTTCCCCTCCGCCGATGCCCTGATCGCGCTCGTCTATCTCTGCTGCACCGGCATCGTCCAGCACGGCGGCTTCGGGCGCCCGACACACTGCACGTTCGGGCCCACCGGCGCGCTCTATGTCGTCGACTGGGACCAGATCAAGGTCGTTCGCCGTGCGAGCTACGGCGTTGCGGCGGCGGACGGTCAAAGCCACCGAAGGCGGTAGTCGGCGCGCGCGTCCGGGAGGAAGCGATCGATGTGCTCCACCGTGAGCGGCGCCGGTAGCGAGTGGCGGGGTGGCAGCGACGCGAACGCTGGTTGAAAGCGCATGCTGCTGCCGAGATCGAGCGGGTAGGCGTCCTCGTCGACACCGACCAGCTGCCCGCGGACCCGCGCGCGGCTCTCCACAAGCTGCCGCCACCGCTCGACCGGCACCACGCCGGGGGACCAGAGGCCTTGCGAGAAGAGATTGAGGTGGATGTGGTCGTACGCAGGGGCGGCCGCCAGGTACGCGTCCCGTTCCGCGAGGTCGTGCTCCATGTTGAAGCGCAGCCAGAACGGGACGGCGCCGAGCCGAAGCGCCCAGAGCGGGTCCCACTGCACGTATGACTCGGCGAGCAGTCGTTCGCCGGGGAGGCCGCGCCGCCGGTGCCACCAGCGGTGGAGATCGGCCACGAACGGGCTGAGGTCCTGCGGCTCGTGGAAGACGAGGCGGCGCAGCGTGTAGCCGGAGCGCTCGGCGACGCGCTCGAGGTCCTCGGTGAGAGCCGGGTCGAAGCCCCATTCGGCCTCCGGCGTGCGCCCGTCGGGCTCCGGTGGCTGCCAGCGCCGCACCGGTGCGCGCTCGCGCGCTAGGTAGTCGGCGATCCGCTCACTGCCGTCGTGGTACTCGTCCTAGGAGAGGCCTCCCAGGCAGCCGAACTGGAAGTAGGCGCGCTCGCCCACGGCCCGGCTGCGCCACGTGCGGGTGCACTCGAGCGCGATGACCGTGCCCTCGGGCGCGAGTCGCTCCTCCAGGAAGCGCTCGAAGGTTCGCCCGAGCGCGTGCCGCTTGAAGCGGAAGTAGGCCATGCCCTCGACCATCGGGCGGTCCTGTGCCGGGTCGTGCATGTGGTAGACGCTTACCTCGGGGTTGCGCTCGGCGAGCATGCGCGTCGTCGGCGCGAGCGCGTTCATCGCGCCGGCGGGATCGTCGGGATGCAGCTCGAGCTCGCGCACGGAGGCCAGCAGCGTCTGCGGAAGGTAGGGCGCCCTGAGCGCCGCCGCCAGGTGCACCGCCGCGCCGCTGGCCGCGCCGACCATGACGACGGCGTAGGGGCCGTGGTCGTATTGGGCGATCGCCCAGTCGGACATGTCGTCGGCGCTGATCGCGCGGGCCATCTGGAGCGGCACGCCCTGGGCGGCGCCCATCGCCGAGAAAGCGCCGCGCCGCGCGCGCGTGGGCAGCCGCGACACGGCAGCGGCGAGCGCCCGCGAACCGGGCCCGACCGACAGGCCGCTGTGGTCGCGCCCGCGCAGGAAGCGCCCGAGCGCGCGCACGCTGTTCACGCCGGAGTCGAAGTCGACGAGCGGACGCGCCGCGCGCGCGCGGGCGAGCATCATGCGAGCAGCGGGCGGACGATCGACGCGAGCTGCCGGGGCGCCGACCAGTTGAGCGTGTGGGCTCGCCGCGGCACCTCTTCGAGACGCCCGTGCGGCAGCCCGGCCGCCACCTCCTCCGCCCACGCGCGCGGCACGACCGGATCGCGCTCGCCACGCACGACCACGGCCGGCGTGTGCACATACCGAAGCTTGCGCTCGATCGGGTCTCCCAGCATGTAGGCGAACGTCTCCGCGTAACGGCGCGGCCCGCAGGCGGCCCAGTCGCGCAAGACGACCGGCCCGAGCGACGGCCGCTCCCACGGCTGATCGGCAAAGAGACGCGCGCCCTGCTGTCGCGCCGAGCGCGCGCGGCGATCGCACGTCGGCCCCTGCAGCACAACCGGCCCCAGCAGCTCCGGCGAGTGCAGCGCGAGGTCGACGATGATCTGGCACCCGTTCGAGTTCCCAACGAGCACGCACTCCCGGCGATCGGTCGCCTCCAGCCAGTCGGCGAGTGCGAAAGACAGGCCGCGGACGTCGAGCGTGCGATGCGGCCCGCGCGTGCGGCCGAAGCCCGGCAGGTCCGGGGCGGCCACGCGCGCGACGTCGGCCAGCGCGTCCGCCAACGGCGCGAAATAGCGGTGGGAGCAGCCGAGCCCGTGGACGCAGACGACCGGGGCCGCGCCTCTCGGTCCGGCGACCCCGGCGTACACGCGCGTGCCTGCGGCGGCGGTGTGCTCACCGCCGGTGAAGCCGTTCACCGTCGCTGGCGGACCGCGGTGGCGACGCCGGCACCTACCAGCCCCGCCGCGGCGGCGCGGCGGAAGGCGGTCCGCCGCTTGCCGTGCCAGCCGCCCGCGACCGACGCCGGCAGGTAGGCGGGCTCGAACAGGTTGCCGTTCGTGGCGGGCGCGGGCTCGGTCCGGCTCAGGTGCGACCGGTCGACCTGGGAGGCGACGAGCCGCTCCGTGATGCCGGGCGCCAGCTTGCGCTGAATCATGAGGTTGCGGCCCATCGGCCCGACGACCACCTCGCGCCGCGGGAACCGGATCACGTTCGCGATCGCGCGCGCCACCCGCTCCGCCGAGTAGACGGGAGGCATCGCCTTCGCCTTCCGCCCCGTGTAGTTCGCCGCCTGCTCGAACAGCGGCGTGTCGATGGTCGCCGGCATCACGGTGCAGACCTTGACGCCGCGCGCCCCGTCGAGCCGCAGCTCCTGGCGCAGGCTCGCGCTGAGCATCCGTATCGCCGCCTTCGACATGCAGTAGGCGTGCGTGTACGGCTGCGGCACTTCGGACACGATCGACGAGACGTTCACGAGCACGCCACCGCCCTGGTCCCGCATGTAGGGCAGCGCCGCGCGAGCGCCATGCACGTAGCCCATGACGTTCACGTCGAGGATGCGGCGGAAATCCTCGAGCGGGATCTCCTGAAACGGCGCGAACGCCGTAAGCGCCGCATCGTTGACCCAGACGTCGAGGCGTCCGAGCTCGTCGACGGCCCGGCGCACGATCCGCTCGACGGCGTCGAAGTCGGCCACGTCGGCCGGCGCGACGAGAGCGCGGCCACCCGCCTGCTCGATCTCCCGCGCCAGGTCGCGGAGCGCATCCTCGCGCCGAGCCACGAGCACGAGCGCGGCGCCGCTCGAGGCCAACCTGAGCGCGGTCGCCCGCCCGATGCCGCTCGACGCACCGGTCACGACCGCCACGGAATCCCTGATCCTCATACGAGCCCGCTCCCCAGCAAGCAGCGGCCCGAAACGCGCCGTGGTGGCTGCATGCGGCGCCCCGCGCGTTCGGGCGCCTGGCTTAGCGGCGCGCCGGCAGGCCGGGTCCGCTGACGACGATCGCGGCCGAGAGCATGGTCAGCTCGTTCGTCATTCGACGCGACAGAACAGGCTGCGCTTGTCCGTGTCGGCGGTGGCCGTGAGCCCCGCAAGTGTGGTCGCCGAGGTTCCGCACCCGGCCGCTGACGGGTTTCGCTGGCAGGCTGTGAGGGCGGCTATCCAGCCGCGGACCTGCGGGTCGGCTTGTGCCGCCGCCGCGACGGTGTCCTGAATCCACCCGTCGTACGGTGTCGGCAGGGGCTTGACGCCCTGGCCTCCGACGCCGTCGGTCACGCGCGCGCCTCCCGGTTGACCGTTGGCGAGGAACACCCGGCCGGCGACCGTGGCGTCGGTCGCGCTGTTGTCGCGGTTGGGATCGAGGTCGAGCACGGTCAGCATGTTCGAGAACTGGCTGGCGACGTGCGCGTACCAGCCGCCGCCAGCCTTCATCCCGAAGTTGACTCCGTGCGCGCCGTTGGCGGTCCCGGTGCGGGCCGGGATGCCGACGAAGCGGACGACCTCGTCTGTCCGTGTGTCGATGACCGCCACGTGGTCGGGCGAGCCCGTACACGGGCGTTCGACCGTGCTGAGCGAGAGGACAGCGGTCGCAACGAAGCGGCCATCCGGACTCACGGGCGTCTGGATCGGAACCTGGAGCGTGTGGAAGATGTCGAATTCCGGCCCGCTTCGGCAGTCGGGCGTGAGCGTCACCGGGATGTGTCTCAGCACGCGCATCGTGTTCAGATCGACGACGGTCACCTGGCCGCTGACGATGTTCGCGACGTAGGCCTTGTTGCCCTGCGTGACGCCTTGGATGCCGGTCGCGACCGGCATCGCGATCTCGGGCGCTTGGAACTCGCGCACGAGGCGGTTGCTGCCAGTCTCGACGACGCCGATCGAGCCGGCGACGCCGAGCCCCTTGAAGACGTTCGGGAACACGGTCAGCGCGCCGTCGGAGGTCGTCCACTGTGCGTGCGGGTGATTGCGCCCGCTGCCCGTCGGATCGCTGTCGACGATCTTCTGCGTGGTGTTGCCGCCGGGGTCCTCGATCGTGCGGAACACGTCGCGCGCCGACAGCGGCAGCGTCGCGAGCTCGCCCCGTACGGGGTTCGTAACGGTGTGCGTCGGTGCGTCGCCGACGTCCACCGTGGTCAGCACGTCGCCCGTCGCGCGCGCGATCTTGTTGTGCCAGCGCCCGAACCAGTGCCCGTTGTAGACCGTGCGGTTGAGCGTGTCGGCCCACATGTTGTGCGGGTTGTTCCAGCGCCCGCGCGCCTGCGGATCGAGTCCCGTCACCTCGCGCTCGACGGCCCAGTTGGCGGCGTCGACGACTGAGATCGTGCCGGGCTTCGGCACACCCCGGTCGTCGGTCTGACCGGCCACCGCCTCGAACTGGGTATCGACCCAAACCTCGCCGACACCGGGCACGGCCGGCTTGGACGCTTCGGCGGGCGACCGGATGTCCCACTTGGCCTGCTTTTCGGCGTCCGTCGGTGCCACCGTCGGCAGCACGCCGAGCACGGCACCTGCCGGCAGCGACGCCGCCCCGAGATGACCGATGAACGGCAGCTGCTCGGCCGTGACGGGCGGCACGTCGCCCTCGCCGTCCTCGACCGCCACCACGCCGGTCATATAGGGATGGACCTTGCACAGGAACACGTACACGCCGGGGGCGTCGAACTCGGCCGAGGCCACGCCGCCGCTCCTGGCATCGTCCTGATCGACCGACAGGCTCGAAGCGGTCGGCTTGATCACCAGCGTCGCGGTGTGACGCGTGTTCGTCAGCTCGCCGGCGACGAAGTCCACCCGTCCGCCCGTCCGCACCGTCGAGACCGGCGTCCCGGATGCCTCGCTGCGGAACCAGTTCCCCGGCGCGTCGGTCAGCTGCATCGTGTCGCGCGCCAAGCCCTGCGCCATAGCGGCGCCCGGCATCCCGCCGACCAGCACGCTCACGGCAACGATCACGCCCAGATAGCCAACTCGCCGCATGCTCGCACCCCCTCTTGCCAGTCCTCGCTGGGGGCTACGCGCCCCGTGCCCAGCCGGTTCGACGGTGTCTTCTGGCGGACACGAGAGGGGACGTGGCGCCGTCCAGTCGGCTTGCTCGGCAAGGGGGCCAGGCCGAATCTGCCCGGCGACGGTGATGCGGACCGTGCGGGAACGCCTGCAGGTCCGGCGGGAAGTCGTCCAGGGCAAAGTGCCCGGGACGACGCTCGCGCCTGACCCTTTCGAGGTACGGTTGCGTATGCCCCGACGTTGCGTACAACAACGCCGCCGGCATGCGCGTCGGCGGGCCGACGCCGAGGAGATCGTCATGCGCAGGAGCCGGTTGAGCGACGTTCGACGGCGACGCTGCACACTTGCGGCGGGCATCAACGTCGCCGTCGGCACCACCGGCTCGGCCGCGGTCCCGGTCGGCACCCGGGTCACGCTGGGCGCCACCAACGAGCGCGACGTGATCTGGTCGGGCGCCTGCACGAGCGGCGGCCAGAAGGTCAAGACCTGCGCGTTCACGCTGAACGGACCGGCCAGCGTGACCGCCACCGTACAGTGAGCCAGCGGCCGGCCCGGCGCGACGCCGGGCCGGCGGCGAACCACTGCGCCATGCCGTGATCACGGTGTGCTCTCACTTCGCCAACGGCAGCGTCGCGATCCTGGCCGGAGGCACCGGGAGGGGGCGCGTCATATCGCAGCCCGCGGGAATCGACTGCAGGATCACGCGGGGCAACGGCGCCGGCACCTGCGACGAGTTCTTCCCCGTCGGCACCGTGGTGCGGCTAGAGGCCCGCCGGGCGCCCGACTCGAGCTTCCTCGGCTGGCGCCAGGGCCTTCCGGGATGCGGCGACGCGTCCAAGGTCACGATCGCGCGCGGCATCACGATCGTTTGCCAACCCGCCTTCGTCCTCCGGTAGTCGCTCGGGCGACGCGTTCGCCGGGCCGACCTCGACCGGCAGCCGGTTGGCCGGCGGCGCCAGACCGGCTGGCGCCCGGCGTATGGGGTCGCGTTCGGCGGGTACGCCGACGAGCGACGCCATGTCGCCCGATCGCCTCGCCGCCTACCGCGCCAAGCGTGACTTCACGCAGACGCCGGAGCCGGGCGATGGTGCCGCGGCGGCGGCCGCGGCAGCGGGACGGTTCGTGGTGCATGAGCACCACGCCAGCCGCCTGCACTGGGATCTGCGGCTCGAGCGCGAGGGCGTGTTGGTGTCCTGGGTGCTGCCTCGAGGGTTCCCGGCGACGCCCGGCGAGGACCTTCCGGCGGCGCGCACGGAGGACCACCCGCTCGGCTACATCGATTTCCAGGGCGAGATCCCGGCCGGGAGCTACGGCGCCGGGACGGTGAGCGTCTGGGACAGCGGCACCTACGCGTGCGAGGCGTTCGAGGACGGCAAGGTGGTCGTCGTGTTCAGCGGAGCCCGCCTCCACGGCCGCTACGCGCTGTACCGCATGCGCGACGACTGGCGCGTCCACCGCATGGATCCGCCGGACCCGGGATGGCAGCCGATGCCCGAGCGCGTGATCCCGATGCTGGCCCAGCTCGGCCCGCTGCCCGCCGACGAGCGGCGCTACGGCTTCGAGGTCAAGTGGGACGGTGTTCGCGCTCTCGTGTACTGGCGTCCGGGACGGTTGCGCATCCAGACGCGCAACCTGGCGGACGTGACCGCGCGCTGGCCCGAGCTGCGCGCGCTCGGCGAGCAGTTGGGGTCGTGCTCGGCCGTGCTCGACGGCGAGATCGTCGCCTTCGACGCCGACGGCCGGCCGAGCTTCGAGCGGCTGCAGGCCCGCATGCACCGCCCCGGCGAGGCGGCGATCCGCCGCGGCGCGCAGGAGGTCCCGGCGGTCTACGTCGCCTTCGACCTGCTGTGGCTCGACGGGGAATCGCTGATGGAGCGCCCGTACGCGGAGAGGCGCGCGCGCCTCGAGGAACTCGAGCTCCACGGTCCTGCGTGGCAGACGCCCCGGTTCCATCGCGGTGCGGGCGCGCGCCTGCTCGCGGCCGGCCGCGGGCAGGGCCTCGAGGGCATCGTGGCCAAGCGGCTCGACACGCCCTACGAGCCCGGCCGCCGCAGCGGCGCGTGGGTCAAGGTCAAGAACACGCAGAGACAGGAGTTCGTCGTCGGCGGCTGGCTGCGCGCGAAGATGGGCAGATCGGATCGACTCGGTGCGCTGCTGGTCGGCTACCGCGACGACGAGGGTCTGCTGCGCTACGCCGGCAAGGTGGGCATGGGCTACAGCGAGGCCGACCGCGTCGCACTGCGCGCGCGCCTCTGCGAGCTCGAGCGCGACGACTCGCCGTTCACGGGCCGCCAGCCGGTCACGAACGCGATCTTCGCCGAGCCGGTTCTGGTGGCCGAGATCGAGTTCGCCGAGTGGACGTCGTCGCACATGCTGCGCCACCCTTCCTACAAGGGTCTACGGAGCGACGCGGAGCCCGATCGGGTCGTGCGCGAGCGCGCCGGCGCCGACGAGATCGAGGTCGACGTCGACGGCCGCGTGCTGCGGCTGACGAACCTGCGCAAGCTGCTCTATCCGGAGGCCGGCGCCACCAAGGCGCACGTGCTCGACTACTACGCGCGCATCGCGCCGACGCTGCTGCCGTACCTCCAGGGTCGCGCGATGACGCTCAAGCGCTATCCCGACGGCGTCGCCGGCCCGCACTTCTACGACAAGCACTGCAGGGGCCGCCCGCCGTGGGTCGAGACGCTTGCGATGTGGAGCGAGCGCAAGCGCGAAGACATCTCGTTCTGCCGGCTCGACGACACGGCGTCGCTGCTCTGGTCGGTCAACTTCGGCAACCTCGAGATGCATCCGTTGCTGTCGGTCGCGCCCGATCTCGACACGCCGACGGCGGTCGTCTTCGACCTCGATCCCGGCGAGCCGGCCGGCATCCTCGACGCCGCCGAGATCGCGCTGCTGCTGCGTGAGATGCTGCGCGGAGTCGGTCTGGAGAGCTTCGCCAAGACCACGGGCTCCAAGGGCGTCCAGGTCTACGCGCCGCTCAATTCGCAAGTCGACTTCGATGCCACGAAGACGTTCGCCCGCAGCGTCGCCGACGTGATGGCGCGGCAGGTGGGCGACCGCGTCGTCGCCCGGACCGACAAGCGGCTGCGCGCCGGCAAGGTGCTCGTCGACTGGGGCCAGAACGATCGTCACAAGTCGACGGTCGCCCCGTATTCCCTCCGCGCGAAGCTCGAGCGGCCGACCGTCTCGGCACCGCTGCCATGGAGCGATCTGGGCGCGGCGCTCGACGCCGGCCGCGAGCTCGACCTGCTTCCTTCGCCGGGCGAGACGCTCGACCGCGTCGCCGAACAGGGCGACGTGTTCGCGCCCGTGCTGAGCCTCTGCCAGCGGCTGCCCGGATAGCCGCCGCAGGCGCGAATCAGGCGGCGCGCTCGGGCAGCATGCGGGCCACCATGTCGTGCGCGCCGCAGAGTTGCAGCGTCCGAGCGACGCACGGCGGGCCGTCGATGATCGCGAACCCTGCGCCGGTCTCGGATGCGCGGCGACGGTGTCGCAGCAGGAGGTGCACGCCGCTGCTGTCCATGAACGTCAGCTCACGCAGGTCGACCACGACGTCGGTCCAGCCCGAATCCCAGAGCTCGTCGAGCTGCGCAGCCAGAACGTCGCGGCTCGCGACGTCGAGCTCGCCGCACGGCACCACCCGCACGACCGTACGGTCGGGATAGACCGTCACGTCAAAAGGTGGTGGAAGATCCAAAGAGGGCTCCATGCGGCATCGCTCGGCGGATGTGCCTGACGACCTCGCGCCGCTCCGGTCAGGAGCCCCGAATCCGTGTAGGTCCTCCACGGCGATCGCGCCGGGTCACTGCGCGATCGCTACCCCTCAGTCTAGTGCCCGCACGGCAAGCGATCAATCCTGCTGCGGGTCCAGCTAGAACAGCTCCGCGGCGGCATCCTGCTCGACATCCATGCCGCCGAGCGGTGCGCCTCGTCAGGTCCGACCGGGACCTGGGGGACCAAGGAGGACTTCGACGTAGTCGCGCGAATACGCGAACATGCGGACGGTCTTCGCTCTCTACCTCCTCGTGATCGTGGGCGGCGTCGTCTTGTACACCGTCGTCGGCCTCACGCACCACTGAGCCGTGCGCGGTCTGCGCAACCACGGCCTGTCGCTGTTCTTCCTGGCCATCCTGCTGGCCGCACTCGTCGGCCAGGCGATCGCCGGCCACGCCGACTACAACAACGACGAGATCGAGCACGCTGAACTCCTCGACGAGGCGCCCGAGACGATCTCGCTCGGCCGCTACGTCGTGTCGTCAGCGTTCGGCCAGGCGGTGATGGAGAACTGGCAGTCCGAGTACCTGCAGTTCTTCCTCTTCATCCTCACGACGGTTTGGCTGCTCCAGAAGGGCTCGCCGGAATCCAAGGAGCTCGACAAGGCGGGCCTCGAGTCCGACGAGGATCAGCTGCTCGGCGAGCACGCCTCGCCCGACTCGCCGAAATGGGCGCGCGTCGGCGGCTTCCGAACCTGGCTGTTGTCGAACTCGCTGCTGATCGTGATGGGGCTCATCTTCGTCGCCTCGTGGTTCGCCCACTCGGTCACCGGCTGGAGCACCTACAACGCCGATCAGATCGAGCACGAGCAGGAGCCGCTGAGCTGGTTGGAGTACATCGGAAGCGCCGACTTCTGGCAGACCACGCTGCAGAACTGGCAGTCGGAGTTCCTCGCCGTCGGCTCGATGGCCGTCCTCAGCATCTACCTGCGGCAGCGCGGATCGCCCGAATCCAAGCCGGTCGGCGCGGCGCACGCCGCGACCGGCGTAGAAGGCTAGACACGAAGCCGCCGGTCGGCAAGAAGCTGCTCCAGCGCCGCTAGGCGCAGACCTTCCGGTAGGGCCGCTCCGGGAGCACCTCTTCCCACTCGCGCTCCGTCAGCTCGCGGCCGGCGATCTGGCAGGCTAGGTCCTGCCAGACGCGCGGCTCCAGCGCGAGCCGCATCCCCTCCGTGCCGGTGGGC
>Ga0126314_10001339_pt1 | contig 11816 bp, 7 predicted proteins | sample Plot105B_FD_92535 | JGI IMG/M metagenome (GOLD analysis project Ga0126314, IMG submission 92535) | Serpentine soil microbial communities from UC McLaughlin Reserve, CA, USA - Plot105B | ecosystem: Environmental > Terrestrial > Soil > Grasslands | place: USA: UC McLaughlin Reserve, Lake County...
GCGGCGCTGATGGAGCCGTGGGACGGCCCCGCCGCGATCTGCTTCACGGACGGGTGCCAGATCGGAGCCACCCTCGACCGCAACGGTCTGAGGCCGGCCCGCTATCTCGTGACCGATGACGGGTTGGTCGTTCTCGCTTCCGAGATGGGCGTGCTGCCGATCCCGGAGGAGAAGATCGTTGAGAAGTGGCGGCTGCAGCCCGGCAAGATGCTGCTCATCGACCTCGAGCAGGGCCGAATCGTTTCCGACGACGAGATCAAGCACCAGCTGGCGACCGCCCTCCCCTACAAGGAATGGCTGAAGCGCACGCAGATCGTCCTCGAGGAGCTCAAGCCCGTGCAGGCCCGCGAGAGCCGCACTGACGTGTCGCTTCTCGACCGCCAGCAGGCCTTCGGCTACACGTCGGAGGACCTGAAGCTCCTGCTGCAGCCGATGGCGGTCACGGGCCAGGAGGCGGTGGGCTCCATGGGCACGGACACGCCGATCTCCGCGCTCTCGGACAAGCCGAAGCTCCTGTACACCTACTTCAAGCAGAACTTCGCCCAGGTCACGAACCCACCGATCGACCCGATCCGGGAGGAGCTCGTGATGAGCCTCGTGTCCTTCATCGGGCCGCGGCCGAACATCCTCGACCTCGAGGGCATGTCGCGCCGCAAGCGGCTGGAAGTACGCCAGCCGATCCTCACCAACGAGGACCTCGAGAAGATCCGCTGCATCGGGCACTTCGAGGACCGGTTCGACACGAAGACACTCGACATCACCTATGCCTCCGAGCTCGGTGCCGCCGCGCTCGACGGCGCGCTCGACCGCCTGTGCGACCGCGCGGAAGCGGCGGTCCACGGCGGCTACAACATCATCATCCTCACCGACCGCATGGTCGGGCCGGACCGCATTCCGATCCCGGCGCTCCTCGCCACGGCCGCGGTGCACAACTACTTGATCCGCAAGGGGCTACGCACCTCGGTAGGCCTCGTCGTGGAGAGCGGCGAGCCTCGCGAGATCCATCACTTCGCGTGTCTCGCGGGCTATGGGGCGGAGGCCATCAACCCATACCTCGCCTTCGAGACCATCGCGGACATGCACGCCCGGGGCGAGCTGCCGGCCGAAGTCGACGAGGACGAGGCCCTGAAGCGCTACATCAAGTCCATCGGCAAGGGCATTCTCAAGGTGATGTCCAAGATGGGCATCTCCACGTACCAGTCCTACTGCGGCGCGCAGATCTTCGACGCGGTGGGGCTGCGTTCCGACTTCGTGAATCGCGACTTCTTCGGCACGGCGACCATCATCGAGGGCGTCGGGATGGCCGAGATCGCGGAGGAGACGGTCCGCCGCCACCGCGACGCCTTCGGCGACGCCCCGGTCTACCAGCACGCGCTCGACGTCGGCGGCGAATACGCCTACCGCCTGCGCGGCGAGGAGCATGCCTGGAACCCCGATACGATCGCGACCCTGCAGCATGCGGTGCGTCTCAACGCCGAGGATCGCTATCGCGAGTTCGCCCGCCTCGTGAACGAGCAGGAGAGCCACCTCAAGACGATCCGCGGTCTCTTCCGGATCAGGACCGCCGCCGAGAGCGGACGCACGCCGGTGCCGCTCGAAGAGGTCGAGCCGGCGCGGGAGATCGTGAAGCGCTTCTCGAGCGGCGCCATGTCGCTCGGCGCCATCTCGAAGGAGGCCCACGAGACTCTCGCGCTCGCCATGAACGCCATCGGGGCCCGATCCAACACCGGCGAGGGCGGCGAGGATTCCTCCCGTTTCAGGCCTCGGCCGGACGGCTCGTCGAAGCGCTCGGCGATCAAGCAGGTGGCCTCGGGCCGTTTCGGGGTCACGACGGAATATCTCGTCAATTCCGACGTGATGCAGATCAAGATCGCGCAAGGTGCGAAGCCCGGCGAGGGCGGCCAGCTGCCGGGCCACAAGGTCGACGCCAACATCGCGCGCCTGCGTCATTCCACGCCCGGAGTCGGCCTGATCTCGCCCCCGCCGCACCACGACATCTACTCGATCGAGGACTTGGCGCAGCTGATCTTCGACCTCAAGAACGTGAACCCGGCGGCCGACGTGTCCGTGAAGCTCGTCTCCGAGGTCGGCGTGGGCACCGTGGCGGCGGGCGTCGCGAAGTCGCGCGCGGACCACATTACGATCTCGGGCTTCGAAGGCGGGACCGGCGCCTCGCCCCTCACCTCGATCAAGCATGCCGGCTCGCCCTGGGAAATCGGAGTCGCCGAAACGCAGCAGACGCTCGTTCTCAATCGCCTGCGGGGCCGCGTGACGCTCCAGGCCGACGGGGGCCTCAGGACTGGCCGCGACGTCGTGATCGCAGCGCTGCTCGGCGCCGACGAGTTCGGGTTCTCGACGGCCCCGCTCATTGCCGCGGGCTGCATCATGATGAGGAAGTGCCATCTCAACACCTGCCCGGTCGGCGTCGCGACGCAGGACCCGGTGCTGCGCAAGCGCTTCAAGGGCCTTCCCGAGCACGTGGTCAACTACTTCTTCTTCGTGGCCGAGGAGGTGCGCGAGTTCATGGCCGAGATGGGCTTCCGCTCGGTCGGCGAGATGATCGGCCAGTCCGATCTCCTCGACAAGAACACGGCCATCGACCACTGGAAGGCCAAGGGCCTGGACTTCACGCGGATCTTCCACAAGCCCGACGCCGGTCCCGACGTGGCGATCCGGCACGCCGAGCGGCAGGCGCATCCGATCGCGAACGTGCTCGATCGGGCGTTGATCGCAAAAGCCGAGACCGCGCTGGAGCACGGCGCGGCCGTCTCGATCGAGGCGGAGGTGCGCAATTCGGACCGCGCGGTCGGGGCCATGCTCTCGGGCGAGGTCGCCAAGCGCTACGGACACGACGGCCTCCCGGACGATACCGTCACGGTGCGTTTGAAGGGCACGGCGGGGCAAAGCTTCGGCGCCTGGCTCGCCGCAGGGATCACGGTCGCACTCGAGGGCGTGGCGAACGACTACGTCGGGAAGGGCCTCTCGGGCGGCAAGCTCATCATCGCCCCACCGGGGGACTCGAAGGCGGTGCCCGAGCGCTCCATCGTCGTCGGCAACACGGTGCTGTATGGAGCCATCGCGGGGGAGTGTTACTTCCGGGGCATCGCGGGCGAGCGGTTCGCCGTGCGCAACTCCGGGGCCATCGCGGTCGTCGAAGGTACTGGCGATCACGGCTGCGAGTACATGACGGGCGGCGTCGTGGTGGTGCTCGGGCAGACGGGCCGCAACTTCGCGGCCGGCATGTCGGGCGGCATCGCCTATGTCCTCGACGAGGACGGCACCTTCGCGAAGCGCTGCAATCTGTCGATGGTCGACCTCGAGCCCGTGCCCGAGGAGGAGGTCCTGATGCAGCGCCTCCACCACCATGGCGGCGACCTCGAGACCAAGGGGCGCATCGACATCCTGGCCGACATGTCGGGCCACGACGAGGAGCGCCTCATGCAGCTCATTGCGAACCACCACACCTACACGGGCTCGACCCGGGCGAAGGAGATTCTGGACGACTGGGCGACCTACCGGACCCGTTTCGTGAAGGTGATGCCGGTCGAGTATCGGCGGGCGCTGCAGGAAATCGAGCGCTATCGGACGCTGCAGGCGGCGGAATAAGAGCAATGAGCGAGGCGATCATAGAAACGAGGCAGGACAGGGATTTCGGTACGCTCGACTTGGTTGAGACCCGATTTCGAGGCGGCATCACTGGCGAAGAGATGAGGGAGCACTCCTTCAGGCGCTGGAGTGGCAAAGAATGCACGGGATCAGGCGAGGCGTTTGAGCTTCACATCATGGACAATGGCGATACCGGCATAGTCGATGGACAGACCCGCGCCCGTTATCGGCGTCTTATTTCGGAGTTCGGGATGATCAAATCCAAGGTTGGACTCCAATTACTCGAAACGGCTCAATCTTGGGCGGAAGACGGCGGGCTCAGCCTCGACCTGACGGCCGAAAGCCTCGCCGACTCTCTCACGTTATCAGATCTGACGCTCCATACTGACGGCGAGTTCGAGTGCATCTTCAATGATCATGCAGATATCTTCATGGGCCACGTAGTTCTGGCCCGTATCGACGCTGACATGCACGTGCACAACATTGGCCTCGGAGGTTAAGGCGGCATGGGCAAGGTCACGGGCTTTCTCGAATACGACCGCCAGGAGCAGAAATATCAGCTCGCCGGCGACCGCATTCGGCATTTCCGCGAGTTCACGCTGCCGCTGGACACCAATGACCTGCGAAAGCAGGCGGCGCGGTGCATGGACTGTGGGATTCCCTTCTGCCACGGCCCGACTGGGTGCCCGGTTCATAACCAGATACCCGACTGGAACGAGCTCGTCTGCAACGACAACTGGGAAGAGGCGGCGCGCAATCTCCATTCCACGAACAACTTCCCCGAGTTCACGGGCCGGGTCTGTCCCGCGCCGTGCGAGGAGGCCTGCACGCTCAATCTCGAGAACCAGCCCGTCACCATAAAGACCATCGAGCAGGCGATCGCCGACAGGGCCTGGGACATGGGCTGGGTGAGGCCCGAAGTCCCCGAGAAGCTCACCGGCAAACGTGTTGCCGTGATCGGTTCGGGTCCCGCCGGCCTTGCGGCCGCACAGCAGCTCGCCCGGGTGGGCCATGAGGTGCACGTCTTCGAGCGCGAGGGGAGACCCGGCGGGCTACTGCGCTACGGCATCCCGGACTTCAAGATGGAGAAGCACCACATCGACCGGCGCGTGAAGCAGATGGAGGTCGAGGGCGTGGTTTTCCATTGTGGGGTCAACGTCGGCGTGAACAAATCATTCGCCTCGCTCCACAACGAGTTCGATGCGGTGCTCTTTGCAGGCGGCGCCGAGGATCCGCGCGATCCTCATCTACCAGGCCAGACGCTCAAGGGCGTGCACTTCGCCATGCCCTATCTCACCCAGTCCAACAAGCGCGTGAACAGCGAGGAGGTTCGCGACGAGCCGATCCTCGCCGGCGGCAAGCACGTGGTGGTGATCGGCGGCGGCGATACGGCTTCCGACTGCATCGGCACCGCCTTCCGCCAGGGCGCGCTGGCGGTGACCCAGCTCGATATCCGCCCGAGACCCCCGGAACGGGAGGACAAGCTTGCCGTGTGGCCGTACTGGCCGACCAAGCTGCGGACTTCGTCCAGCCAGGCCGAGGGCGCCGACCGCGAATTTCAGGCCGCGACTCTCGCCATCGAGGGCAAGAATGGTCGCGTGACCGGCGTGAAATGCGCCCGGGTCGACGACCGGCGCCAGCCCATTGCGGGCACCGAGTTCATCCTCAAAGCCGACCTCGTCTTCGTCGCCATCGGCTTCGCGGGAGCCGTGCGGCCCGGGCTGATCGAGGAGGCGGAAGTCGCGGTGGACCGTCGTGGCAACGTGGTCGCCGACGACAACGACTACCGCACCACCGCCGACAAGGTGTTCGTGGCCGGCGACATGCGCCGTGGCCAATCGCTGATCGTCTGGGCGATCCGGGAGGGTCGTCAGGCCGCGCGGGCGATCGACGAGCACCTCATGGGCTCGACCGTCCTACCGCGCTGAACGACTCGATGGACGTTGGCCGCGACGACCCGCGGCCCGGCCTTGCGCGGCCCGCCCCTCAGATGCGCGGCCAGCGGAAGTCGTCGGCGCGACCGGGACGCGGACCCGGGGTGATTCCCTCGCGCAGCGCCTTCTGGAGGTTCTGCGCCGCATTGCCGTCGAGCCGTGGCCGCCCCCCCGTGACGAGAGTGCCGCCGGGCGAGACCTCGGGCTTGCCGGTGAGCGGCAGGACGGGCCCAGCTGCCGGCTTCGGCGCGGGCGCCGGCGGCCCGGGCGGATCGGCGGGCGATGGCACCGCGGTACTCGTGATCTGCTCGCCAGACCCCGCTTCGGCGGGCCCCTCGGGGAAGGTCGTCGGCAGTCTCGCCGTCCCGGTGCGCTTCGCCTCGATGATTCGCTTGATCTCCGTTTCGGCGAAATGCGCCACCTTGCGGGCCCCCGCGCGCGTGAACAGCACGCCGTCGCCGGCGCGCAGCCGCGAGGGCTGGCCGTCGACGTCGGGGCCGGTCGCCGTGTAGCGGTTCTCGTCGTTCACGAAGCCGGGCCAGATGTCCACGTAGGAGCCGCCGAGGCGCTCCACGCTCTCCCGGTAGATTTCGTTCATCGCGACATAGTCGACGGACAGTTTGTCGTTCTTCATCGGAGGGACGCCGATCCAGACGACCGGGATGCCTCTCTCCTGGAAAGTGCGCACCACCGCGTCGACGCGCTCCCGGTAGAGTTGCTTCCACCGCTCGGAGGTGGGTTCGTGCGAGGTCTCGCCCTCCTTGATGGGCACGCGCTCGCTCGCGCCGAGCATCACCACGGCGAGCGTGATCTTCTGTCCGCCGTTGAGGACCTCCTGGATGGCTTTGGGCCAATCCGCGCCGTCGCGCGCGAGGCTGATATCGGCGCGCGCCTTGCGGAACACCGCGACGTCCGGCGTGTCCGAGAATGCATCGTCGAGGCCCTGACCCGCGAGATCGGCGAGGGCATCCCCGAACACGACCACATGAGTGGACGGGTCCGCCTTCGGCTTCTCTTGCTTGGCGATGGCCGGCGCGGGTGGCTTCGGCTTGAACCGGGGTGCCGCACGCGGGGCGCGGCGCCCCTCCTCCTCATATCCGAAAAGGCGCCGGAGACTGAACTCAGGATTCGGCGCCGGATTGACCCGCATGCCGGGGTAGTATGTCTGGCCCGGGTAAGCCGGCGGCTGGGGCGCAGGCTGGTAATACCCCTGACCGCCGTAGTACGGATTGGCCTGACGTGGCACGCGATAACCGCCGCCGGATCCGGGGCGATAATATTGCGGCGCGTAGGGGTCTACGACCTGCGCCGTCGCGAGGGGTCCGTCCGTGACGAGCACAGCCACCGTGAACGCCAGAGCCATATGTCGTCGCATCGGCTTCCTTCCCGATCGCCTTCGGGTCCCGTGACGGCCCATGAAAGGCCGATTCCGCTCTCGTGTCCAACACCGCACCCTCAGAGGCGTTCCAGGGCCGCCGCCGCGAGGCTCCGCCGAGGCCCATAGATAAGGTGTCGGAGGCGCCGCGTCAGGGGCACACGCGCAGTTCGCGCTCCCGTCCCCGCTTTGTCGAGCCGGGTGCGCTCTGCGGCGCTCGACGCATGATGTCAGCGCACGGCGCGCAGCTCGCGAAGCAGGCCGACGCTCGCGTAACCGTCCGCGACGAGCCCGCGCTGGAGCTGAAACGCGCGCACGGCCTCACGGGTCTTGGAGCCGAGCTTTCCGTCCGCGTCGCCCGCATAGTGCCCGAGCCCTGCGAGCCGACGCTGCACCTCCTGCCGCTGGTCCCGGTCGAGCTGCGGCTCGTCGAGGGGCCACTCGCCCTGAATGGGGCTGCCGCCCATCAGGCGGTCGCCGAGATGAGCCACTCCCATCGCGTATGCGTCCGAGGAATTGTAGGTCTTGATCACAGGGTAGTTGTCCGTAACAAGAAATGCCGGACCGCGGGCGCCGCCTGGCAGAAAAAGCGTCGCTTCGCCGCCCCGCGGCAGCGCCTGCCTGTCCATGCGCCTGACCCCAAGTCCCTGCCAAGCCGCGAAGCCGTGGCGCAGGTTGCGGAAGTCGAAGCCCTCCGGGAGTTCCACCTCGAACCCCCACGGCAGACCCGGCTGCCAGCCTTGCTGGCGCAGATAGTTCGCCGTGGACGCGAGCGCATCGGGGATCGTGTTCCAAATGTCTCTCCGTCCGTCCCGGTTGCTGTCCACGGCGTACTTCATGAAGCTCGTCGGCATGAATTGGGTCTGACCCATGGCGCCGGCCCAGGAGCCCAGCATCGTCGCGCGATCGATGTGATCGCTCTCCAGGATCTGCAAGGCGGTGAGCAGCTCCTCGCGGAAGAAGTCGCCGCGATAGCCCGTGAAGGCCAGGGTCGCGAGAGCGCGCACTACATAGATGGAGCCGGTGAAGGAGCCGAAATTCGTCTCCATGCCCCAGACGCCGAGCACCACTCCCCGCGGTACCCCGTAAGCGCGCTCGACCGCCGCGAGCGTCTGCGCGTACTGGGCCGCGAGCTGGCGCCCGCGCTCCAGGCGCTCATTCGACACCGCCCCGCGGATGTACTCCCAGATCGGCCGAACGAACTCGGATTGCTTCTTCGTGAGCGCGATGATCTTCGGATCGGGCGCGACGTCCCGGAACGCTTCCTCGAAGGTCGCGCGGGAAACGCCGCGCGCTTTCGCCTCAGGCCAGAGTTCCTGGACGAAGCGGCCAAAATCGCCGTTCGCGGTAGCCTGTGCCCGCGCGTGTCCGGCAAAGCCCAAGGACGCAAACGAGATCAGAAGAGCCGCAAGCAGGGCGCGGCCGGCCGCAGGCATCGGTCGAAACATCAAAATCGCTCAATGGTCAAGTCAGGCGAAAGGCTCCTGCCCGCTCAAAGCGACATAATCATGGTTAACGAAGCGTTGCCGTGCGGCGGCTTTCGCAAGGGGCGCATATAGGCCGCAGGGGCCGAACCCCATGTCCGGGTGGGCTCCGTCCAACGCGTGCCACTGAGACAGGCGTCAGGCGGCCCTGCGCTCGGCGAGCTTACGCTCCCACCGGAGCGCTTGATCGACGATCGCCTCCAAATCGTCGTACTCTGGCACCCAGCCGAGCGCCCGGATGCGGTCGACCTTGGCGACGAGGGTGGCGGGATCGCCCGGGCGGCGCGGAACGGTGCGCACCTCGAAATCGACCCCCGAGACCCGCTTCACGACGTCGATCACGTCGAACACCGACGCGCCGTGGCCGTAGCCGCAGTTCATGACGGTGGTCTCGCCCCCGGCGCGGAGATGGTTCAGGGCAGCCAGGTGGGCGCGGGCGAGGTCGTTGACTTGGACGTAGTCGCGCACACAGGTGCCGTCGTGCGTCGGGTAGTCGGTCCCGAACACGTCCAGGTGAGAGCGCTGGCCCAGCGCTACCTGCGCGGCTACCTTGATGAGGTGGGTGGCGGTCGGAGTCGACTGGCCGGAGCGCCCTTTCGGATCGGCGCCGGCTACGTTGAAGTAGCGCAGGACCACGTAGCGGAGTCCGTGGGCGCGGGCGGTATCCTCGAGCATCCACTCGGTCATGAGCTTCGTGCGCCCATACGGATTGATGGGTGCGGGCACGAGGTCTTCGTGCAGCGGGATCACGTCCGAGTTGCCGTAGACCGTCGCGGTTGACGAGAAAATGAAGTTCTCGACCCCTTTCCTGACGGCGGTCTCGATCAGGGCCCGGGATTTGGCCGTGTTGTTGAGATAATAGGAGAGCGGGTCCGCAACCGATTCCGGCACAACGATCTTGGCCGCGAAATGCAGGATGCTGGCGATGCCGTGCTCGCCGATGATGCGTTCGACCAAGGCTTGGTCGCCCACGTCCCCCGTCACGACGGTCGCTTCCTGGGGTACGGCGCTTCGAAAGCCGGTTGAAAGGTCGTCAAGCACCACGACGGCTTCCCCTGCGTCCACAAGTTCGAGCACCATGTGGCTGCCGATGTAGCCCGCGCCGCCCGTGACCAGAACCGCCATCTTTGTCATCTCCTAGTGCCGATCTTCTCTTGCCTGTCCCAGGCTTCTCGCAAACGCTTCAGCTTCAATTCAGGTCCCTGCACCTTAGAAACCGGCGACGAGTGCAACAAGCCCATTGCTCGCACGTTACCGTGGGCGTCTGACTTGACAGCTCCACCGGTCTCCTCTCTTCAACACTTCCTTCAAATTGCACCCGTATGACCCTCTCGATGAAGCGCATTCGCAAAGCCGTTCTTCCCGTCGCCGGTCTCGGCACCCGGTTCCTGCCGGCGACCAAGGCGGTCCCGAAGGAGATGATGCCGGTGGTGGATCGGCCCGTCGTGCAACACGTGGTCGACGAGGCCAAGGCCGCCGGCATCGAGCAGTTCATCTTCGTGACCGGCCGCAACAAGGGCGCCATCGAGGACCACTTCGATGTCTCCTACGAGCTGAACGCCACCCTCGAGGGCCGCGGCAAGACCAAGGACCTCGAGACCCTGGCAATGGACCTGCCCGAAGCCGGGCAGACGAGCTTCACCCGCCAGCAGGCGCCACTTGGGCTCGGGCACGCGGTGTGGTGCGCCCGGGAGTTCGTGGGCGACGAGCCGTTCGCGGTCATGCTCCCCGACATGCTGAGCCGCGGCTCGATGGAGCAGATGCTATCAGCCTACGACCAGCATGGCGGCAACATCATCGCAGTCGAGGAGGTGGCGCACGACCAGACCCACCAGTATGGGATCGTCTCGGTCGGCGAGGAGTTCGGACAAACCTTCGAGATCACCGGCATGGTGGAGAAGCCGCCCCGCGGCACGGCCCCCTCCAACTTCATCATCTCCGGCCGATACATCCTTCAGCCCGCTGTCTTCGACATCCTGTCGACCCAAGAGAAGGGCGCAGGCGGCGAGATCCAGCTCACGGACGCGATGATCAAGCTGATGAGCCGGCAGAAATTCTTCGGCATGAAGTACCGGGGCCGCACCTTCGATACGGGCTCGAAGATCGGCTTTCTCATGGCCAATGTGGCCTATGCCCTGGAGCGGGACGACCTCGGCGCCGAGTTTCGGCAGGAGCTCGAAGCCTTTCTGCGCCAAGTCTGAGCTCGCCTCGCCGGGGTCGCGTCGCGCTCGACCCCGTGCTAGAGGGCGGCCATGGGACTGCCGAATCCGAAACCCGACCCCGCGCGGCAGGCGATCGCCTCCGCGCTGCGCACGCTCGCGACCGAGCGCGAGGGCCTTAGCGCGCTGATCGAGGCGATCGGCAACGGGCTTGGCGGTCCGTTCGCGGCGGCCGTCGCCCGGATCGCGGCCGCGCAGGGCCGCGCCATCGTGACCGGAATGGGCAAGTCGGGCCACGTGGCGCGCAAGATCGCGGCCACCTTCGCCTCGACGGGGACGCCGTCGCACTACGTCCACCCGGCCGAAGCGAGCCACGGCGACCTCGGGATGGTATGCCCGGAGGACGTGATCATCGCCCTCTCGTGGTCCGGCGAGACCACGGAGCTCGCCGACATCGTGGGCTATGCGAAGCGCTTCCGCGTGCCGCTGATCGCGATCACCTGCAACGAGCAGTCCACCCTGGGCCGCCAGGCCGACCTGTGCCTCGCGCTGCCGAGGGCCCGGGAGGCCTGCCCGAACGGGCTTGCGCCCACCACCTCGACGACCATGCAGCTGGCGCTCGGCGACGCTCTTGCCATCGCGCTCTTGGAGCGGCGCGGCTTCACGGCAGACCACTTCCGCGTCTTCCATCCCGGCGGAAAGCTCGGCGCTCAGCTCAAGCACGTGCGCGACATCATGCATACCGGCGAGCGGTTGCCGATCGTGGCGCTCGGGACGCGGATGGCGGAGGCCCTCGTGGTCCAGAGCGAGAAGAGCTTCGGCTGCACGATCGTCGTCGACCGTCAAGGCGATCTCGCCGGTATCATCACCGACGGCGACATTCGCCGGCACATGAGCGGAGATCTCCTCAGCCGGACCGTCGAAGAGGTGATGACGCCGGATCCCCTCACCGTCGCGCCCGATATGCTCGTGGCCGAGGCGCTCGATCTTATCGAGACCCGAAAGAAGGGCGCCCTGATCGTCGCCGACGGCGGCAGGCCTATGGGCCTCGTCCATGTGCTCGACCTGCTGCGCATCGGGGCCGCCTAGAGCATCGTGCGAAGAAGTGGATTACCGGTTCTTCGCTAATAGCGATGCGTAAGCAGAAAGATCGAGCAAGCGTTCCGATTCCATCGGAACGCGATGTGCTCTAGGTCTTCGGACGACCTCTGGTCTGCCGAGGTGGGCGGATTAAGACAACAGTTTCCACGAAAACCCA
>Ga0126314_10001340_pt1 | contig 11810 bp, 10 predicted proteins | sample Plot105B_FD_92535 | JGI IMG/M metagenome (GOLD analysis project Ga0126314, IMG submission 92535) | Serpentine soil microbial communities from UC McLaughlin Reserve, CA, USA - Plot105B | ecosystem: Environmental > Terrestrial > Soil > Grasslands | place: USA: UC McLaughlin Reserve, Lake County...
GACGAGCGGACTCGAACCGCTTTCCTGCTCATTAGGAGTGAGCTAGTCCTCTACCCCGAACTACGCTAGAAATGGTTGTTTTGCAGGTGCTTATGGCTCTGTTCGTCAAGTATCCACCAATATCATCGAATATCGCCTCTACTGCTGACAATTGCTGACGTGTCGTTTCATAGGTCCGTTTGTTTTGTACTGGCTTGGTTGTTGTCAAACTGACATCAATACTAATCCGACTTTTTGGCGTACAGTCAGCAGGATTCGAACTTGCGACCGGCGGATTAGAAGTCCGTGACGGGCGTCTTCCGCCTAGTGTCGTTTAGTGCCGCAAAATGCCACACTTGCAGGTGTTTCGTAAACTCGAATCGGTGGGTATGTGCCGCTACCTACCGCTCCATGTCGGTCCGGTAGTCGTCAAAATGTTGTCACTCTTTTCGGTGGATCACGTCTGCGAGTTTATGAGGTAGAGCCGAGAGGATTCTAACCCCTGACCTCCGCCGTGCAAAGGCAAATCCATAACGCGTGGTTGTTCGCTGGTGTTCAGAAATGCCTGCAAAATCGTCCTTTTGTCTCTGGCAGCATTCACGTCTGTTCGCCGTTGTTCGTGTGGGTTAGTGTATTATTGGTGTACATAAGCCTCACCGCAACGCTCCCCCTTTCGCACCTGTGTGTGGTTTCTAGCATGCTTAGGTACGCTCCTGTTGCATCCCTCGGTCAGCCTCGACACATCGTGCACTGACTGGCACAAGGGTAGCGCCACGGCGTTACTGCTGAATATGTTCTCGTCTCTCGCGGTGGAGCTCTCAAGACCGTTTCCGCGGAACGTCCGAGGTCCCAAAGCAAAATCTTCCAAGTCTGCCGGGACACTCATCCGTCGATTCATCGGCGATTCATCGGAACCTGCTATCTTGCTCGAGTAACATGAAGATTGGAAGGGGTTAGCTACTGTAGCGTAGCGGTACGCTTTCGAAGAACTCTTTTCAGGAAGCTCCTTCCAACTCAGGGAATGAAGTCAGAAGAAGGTCAGGTAGCAGCACATGGACCGACGGAAGAAAGGTCTCAAGCGACGCAAGAGACGGCTCGCGACCCATGGGTCGCGCCGAGGCGCAGTGCCAGCGGATTAACGCGGATGACCTTATAAGATGGCTAACCGCAGCGAAGCCGACACGCTCGTTCTGCGGCTATGAAATAGTGGGCAAACTCGACTTGAGTCGCCGTACCATCGATACTGCTATTGAGCTTCGATGCTGCACGTTCCGAGATAATGTGGAACTCAGTTACTGTGAGTTCACGCAGGCTGTAAATTTTTCTGGGTCTACCTTCTGCGGTGAGTTCAACAGCGGAAAAGACCCCGAAGTGCATACCATCTACCGCAAAGATCTAATTTGCAACGGCACACTTTTCGAGAACGACGTCTACTTTACTGGAGCAAGAGTAGAGTGGACTTACCCCGCTTCGGTAGACACATCTCCGTCACGCAGCGTCCTCTTCTTCCAGTCTAACCTCCTCGAACTCGGCAGGGCTCCTCAAATAGCCTAGCGCGGAGTGCCTACGCCTCGTGTTGTAGAAGCCCTCTATGTACTCGAAGATCGCCGTCCTCGCATCCTGCCGGGTGAGCCACCGTCCCTGGTACAGAAGCTCGGTCTTTAGAGTAGCCACGAAGCTCTCCGCGAGGGCATTGTCGTAAGCGGAGCCTACGCCTCCCATCGAGGGCACGATGCCTGCCTCCTCCAGGCGCTGGCCAAAGGAAAGAGCCGTGTACTGCACGCCCCGATCCGAGTGATGCACGAGCCCCGGAGAGGGCTTTCTCCTCGCGATCGCCATCCCGAGTCCATCCGCCACGAGCTCTGTGCGTAGGTGCGTAGCCATCGACCAGCCCACTACCTTCCGGCTGCAAACGTCGAGGATGAAGGCCAGGTAGAGGAAGCCCTCCCCGGATCGGACGTAGGTGATGTCGGGACCACCCAGAGCCTGTCCGGCTCTGCTGCGAAGTTCCTGCCGAGCAGATCCGGAGCGGCCTGTTGCACAGCGGCGCGGTAGGTAGTCTTCATCCTCCAACCTCGTAGACAACCTCGCAGCTTCTGCTGAGGCATGAGCCTGGCCACTCGCTTCCTGGAGCAACGGATGCCAATGGCCGCAAGCTCGGCGTGCACCCTCGGTGAGCCGTACGTCGCCCCGCTGTTGCGATGGATCGTCACTATCTTCTCCGCGAGCACCGCATCGAAACGGGAGTGCTCCGATGGCGGGCGTCTCCTCCAAGCGTAATAGTCGCTCCTCAAAACGCCGAGCACGCGGCATAGCTTCGGGACAGGGTGAATGGCCTTCTGTGCCTCGATGAGCCGAAAAGCACTCACCGGGTCCCGTCCTCTTTCGCGAAGAAGGCCTTCTGAGGCTTTTTTCAGGATCTCCCTCTCCTCGCGAAGTACCCTGTTCTCCTTACGCAGCCTCCTTAGCTCCCCTCGCGCTCCTCTGTGGTGAACCCCTCTCGCTCGCCAGCATCGATCTGTGTCTTCCTTACCCAGTTGGGTAGGGTCTGATCCGCGATGCCAAGCTCGTAGGCGAGCTGGCGGATGGATCTCTCAGGAGAGGAGCGCGAGCCGAACCGCCTCGGCCTTGAACTCCTGTGTGTAGCGGGACCCGGTACTCTTGGGCATATGAACTCCCTTCTCGAAGGCTTCGCCTCCAAACTCTCGGGTGTCCACCAGAGCGGGTCAAGTCCAGGGCCCCTAACGGACCGGTGTTGCAAATATATGCAGTTGTTCATGCGCTGATTGGCTGGCTCATAGTCCCGCTTATTGTCGCGGCGTTAGCCGGGATAATGAGAAGGTAAGAAGATCATTCAACCGCCGCGAGAGCAAAACTGTAGTTTCTTCGAGTGGGCGATGCCCTATCGAACCAGTAGCCTCTGCCGAGTAAGGGCAGTACGATATGTTGCTGTAGCGTTCTGGAGCTTGCAAAACTCCCGCAAATAGCTGTATTTCTATATTGACACTTTTCTGTGCATTTCGGGAGATTTACTCGGGTTGCTGCACTGAAGCACCCTTGCGGAAATAGTGGAGCCTTCAGAGGCCCCACGCGGACCACTCAGCGGCATTACGTACCGAGCAGGTTGGGGTAAATAGACGAGGTATCAGATGCAGTACCGCTTCTAACAGGTTATGATCCGCTCATTGCGCGGTGGGGGGCCTTATCTTCCTTCCTCCGTTCTGCTAAGGGAGGATAGTAGGAGTAATGAAAATAATTCTCGCAGCAGTCTCGGTTGCCAAACGCGGCCTTGTGGAACGACCTCATTTTATCCTCGGGTTAATGGCAATAGTTGTGCTATTCTGTCTCTCTGGTTGTGGTGGACTACTCGATCTGGATAATGATGATCGTTACTCGAAGAAGGTCGAGGAACAGGACAACGCAGACTCTCCAGAAACTACTTCCCAGCCTGCAGAGTACAGTCAACCCGAGCAATCTCAACAGGCCGAAACCCACAGTTTCGCTGAGTTAATTGAGCCCTGCCCCAAGCCGCCAACGGAGTGGAAGATCCCTGTTGGCAAGAATGACCCAGATGCCGATGAGGAGGGGTATCTCCATCTCAAAGCAGCTGATTACCCGGAGGCCGAGCCGGTGCAAGATACTAGCATCGATCTCGAGATGAACGGGGCCTATGCGAGAGAACGGACCAGAGCACTTCTGAATGAGGCGGTGGGTAAGCCGTTCGAAGTAAAGTATCCATTAGGCTCATTCAAAGTGGGTGTCTCCTTAGGCTCTATAACGCTTGACCCCCCTATCAACGTCCCAATATCTCGCGGCGAATGGGACTACCCAGTCAGGATCACCTTCAAGCCTTGGATAGGTAACGAAGATCATCCTCAGGGCGAGTACCGTCTGAGCGTAAGGATAGTGCCATACCTCATTACGCCAGACACGGTAAAGGAAGAGAAGAAACGACGTGCGTACTTGCAAACAACGGACCGCGGCGTGGCGTTCCGGTTTGAGTTGGTCGACCTCTACAATATTACTGATCAGCAGGCTGTCTGCTCAGGATCCAACTCCGACTTCAAACAGGAGCTTATCAGCCGGACAATCCTTGAAAAACTCTACGAGGCGTCCGCTGCGCAGCCCCCAATCATCCTTCCGGAGCAGGACCTCACGGGCCTAGCAAACAGCATCCTTAGCACCGAGAAGAATAAGGTGAAAACAAAACTCGTTGGGGTGACCGTCGCGTCTCTTGGTGCCTTAAAGATCGGTGTCAAGCTCGACAAGCCCCGGGGTGGGCACCATCCCTTCTCTTGGGAAACGCTGGCCAACAACCCGCCCAGTTCCCTTCCTACTCCTGTGGACTGGGGGCTCGCTGTCGACAAATCGTTCTTTGAGACTGCAATGAAGAACATGATAAGAGAGGGAGTAGAGAAGCTAAACGCACACCCTCGTGTGCAGAAATATGGCATGATCTTCACCTTGGACTCCGATCCGGTGGTGCAATTCTATTCTGGCGGCATCGGCGTCACGATCAACGTCAGTACCCCTCCTCCAAGTCTACGTCTGGGCCCCATTCACCCTTGTGGACCTCCTGCACCCATTCGCTTCTCTTACGCCGGCACAGTTAAGCCGCAGGTAAGCACGCAACCCGGTCGCACGATAGGCGACGAGTCGTACGTCGGCGCCTCCTTAAGCGGGCAACTTACAGTGACCAATTGGGGCAGCCCACGTCAGGCAACGTGCGGTTTGCTTGCGCAGAGGTTCGTGCCGGATCTCTTCAACCCCAAACTACCGCCATTAGATGAGCAGCCGGTCTACATCCTTGTTGACGATAAGGATAACAATGGTGAGTCGAACAAGTGCGTCGACGAAATCCTCTACGTTACGGGGATAGACACGTTTGAACGGTTCTACATCGCAGGCAGAAGCACGTTCATGGACCAGACCTTGGAGCGATTTCCGTCTACAGAATGTCCGCCAACGACTTGAACGGCTGCTCTTGGCGTCTATGCGCGAGGGCTTTCTTTGGGAGGCCACGTTGGCGACACGACTTTATCGGACTAACTGCGTATCCTTCTACATCTGTAGAAGTAGGTGGGTCGAGACGGTCCCAGCGTTCGCCGCTCGGACGTGTGCTATTCGGTCCGGCATCCGTATGTATCACCGCGTGAGAGTGACGAGGCTTGCGTCTCCCGCACGGGAACAACGCGTCCAATATGATCCGGATCGATGCTGATAGTTGGGAGTTGGTAAAGAGGTGAGACACAAGCGCTTCCCTCTAGCGAATTGCGTTAGTGTACTACTACCGCGCCGTGCAAAAATGTTGGCCTATTAGCCCGCCTGTGATCCAGCGTAATGCGGTCGGCGAGGATGTAGGGTCGCCCACGGCGCGGCCCTGGGCGACCAGGCAGTATAGGTAACCGTTGGCCATCGAGACGGCGACAGCGATCATCTCCCTCTCCGCCGCGTCAAGGTTCTCGGTTGGCTCGTGTAGTTGCCTGTAATGGGCGAACCAGGCGGAGAGCCGCTCGAAACGGTAGCTGTACGCCCTGAAGACGTTGGGGACGAACCCTATGCTCTCGCGCGCCTTGCGGAACAGCCCCTGCAGGCCTTCGGGTGGCTCCGACTCCTCGGGAACGGGAACCAGCTTATGGGCACGCCGGTTCCCTTGCGCGAGATGTGCTCCACGTCGGTCAATGGCGCCTCCTAGCGGCCTACGGCCTTCATCTGCTCTTCGGAGTAGCGCTCGCCGACAGCCGAACCGCGCGGCATAGCCTCTTCAATGCGGGCGAGGTCGTCTTCCGTGAGCGTTACACCAGCGGCACCGGCGTTGTCTTCGAGGTACTTGCGGCGCTTGGTCCCTGGGATGGGGACGATGTCATCCCCCTGCGCGAGCAGCCACGCGAGGACGAGTTGCCCCGGGGTGATGCCCTTGCCGTCGGCGACCTCGCGCACCCGGTCCGCCAGCTCCAGGTTCTTCCTGAAGTTCTGCTCCGCGAAGCGTGGGAAGCGGTCGCTGCGCGTGTCGCCGTCGGGCATGTCGTCGATGCTCCTCCAGCGTCCGGTTAGGAAGCCCCGTCCGAGTGGGCTGTACGGCACAAACCCGATGCCCAGCTCGCGCACGGTCGGCAGGACTTCGTCCTCGACATCGCGGGTAAAGAGCGAATACTCCGACTGAAGGGCGCTGATGGGGTGCACGGCGTTGGCCTTCCTGATGGTCCCCGGTCCCGCCTCGGAGAGCCCGAGATAACGGACCTTTCCGGACTCCACAAGCTCCTTCATCGCGCCGATTGTCTCTTCTATGGGCGTCTCCGGGTCCACGCGGTGCTGATAGTAGAGATCTATGTGATCTACCCCGAGGCGCGAAAGCGACGCGTCGCAGGCTTCTCTCACGTAGTCCGGTTTACCGCTCACGCCGCGAAAGCTCCCGTCTTCGCCGCGCACGTTTCCGAACTTGGTGGCGAGCACTACCTGGTCCCTGCGGTCGGCTATAGCTTTGCCGACCAGCTTCTCGTTGGTGAAGGGACCGTACATGTCCGCCGTGTCGAGGAAGGTTACGCCCAGCTCTATGGCGCGGTGAATGGTTGCTATCGACTCGTCCTCGTCACCCGTGCCGTAGAACTCGCTCATCCTCATACACCCGAGCCCGAGCTCCGATACGACGAGTCCCTCGCTACCTAGATTTCGTTGGTTCACGGATGTCTCCTCTGATCTAACGTTTCCTGGTACATCTAACATTCCTCGATACCATCCAGCACCGTTTTTTACACAATGGCGAAGAGTAACGGCCGGTGTGCATTTCCTTAAGTTCCACGAGCGTCTTGGCGCGTGCGACAACGCCTAGCCCGGCGGACCTGTGCGAAGATGCTATCTCCGAAGAGGAAGGAAGGCCTGCTTGCATGATCTGATCGTCCCTCGCTGCGAACCGGAAGATTACGAGACTGTTCACCGCGTCTACTCCTCCCCACGGGCTATGGCCGGAACGGACAGGGTACCGTTCTCCTCGGAGCAGGCAGTGCGAGAAGAGCTGGCCCGAGAACGAGACGGCAGCTTCCCTCTCCTGGCCTGCGTAGGGGACGAGGTCGTTGGGCAGCTCACGCTCAGCGTCTACACGAACCCGAGGACGCGGCATTCGGGGCACTTCGGGATAGTGGTGCGCGACGACTGGCAGGGCAAGGGCGTCGGCACGGCGTTGATGGAAGCCTGTCTGGACCTCGCCGACAACCGGCTGGGTCTGACTAGGTTGGATCTCCGCGTTTACGTGGACAACGCGCAAGCGATCCCTCTACAAAGAGTTCGGGTTCGAGATCGAAGGCACCCACAAGCGTTTCGCCTACCGCAACAGTGAGTACGTGGACGCCCACATCATGGCCCGTCTACGCTGATGCTCCAGCGACGGATTGCAATTCCGAAACAGGGGAATAATGACGAAAGGGAAGTCTAGGAAAGGAGCAAAGCTATGGCTCAGTGCGAAGTCTGTAGCAACGAATACGATAAGGCGTTCTCGGTCACCATATCCGGCGGGGACTCGCACACGTTCGACAGCTTCGAGTGCGCGATTCACGCCCTCGCTCCCACCTGCGAGTACTGTAACGTCAAGGTGATCGGGCACGGCGTCGAGGCCGACGGCCACTTCTACTGTTGCGCCCACTGCGCGAGCATGGCTGGCGCGGAGGGCGTCGCGGACAGGGCCTGACCTAACTGGTTGTTCCCTCCGGCAGGCGGCCCATCGCGGCGCGCAGCCCGAAGTCTTTCGGCAGGTTCGAGGAGAAATGACGCATGCCAAGGGTCTTGTGGGCGTCGAGCCGCACCTCGCGCCCAGCGAGGTGCGGGAAGATGGCGCGTGCGGCGAAGATAAGGTCCTCTCCCTTAAGGCGGACAAGACCCTTGCGTCTGCGCAGCCGCTCCCCACTGGCGGCATAGAGGCTGACCTCTCCGGCTCCAGCGCAGCAGATAGCCACCCTGTGCCAGTCGAGGACGATCCCTTCACCGGGGCGCAACATCCGCCGCGCCTCCGGCGTTAGGCGGATGTCAAAATCGTAAGAATCCATGCTACCATTGTACCGTAGAGGTGATTCACGAAACGCTGCCGCCACGCGATCCGCCGCTACGCTCGCTGGGCTTCGCGGATAAATCGGTACGGGTTAGACGTGTTAGAGGGCGCTGGTCTCGGATAGTTCGTTCACCTGTTCGGCGATCAACTCCCAGCCGCTCGCGCCGAGGTTGTCTTCGAGTTGTTCCAGCGTTCGGGCGCCGATGATGGGTGATGTTACGCCGTGTTGCCTGAGGAGCCAGTTGAGTGAGATCTGAGCGTAGCTCCTGCCGATCTCCTCGGAGATCCTGCCGGTCTGCCTCGAGGAGGGGCTGGGTGTGATCCCCTGGAGTCCCCTGGGCGGTGGCTTCCTCTCCGGGAATTACAGGCGCGGCGAAGAGCCACCAGAGGATTCGCGCATCGCGGGCGCCGTGAAGTCGATGGAAGAGCACTGGGACCGTCGCGCCAAGGAACGCAACTGGGCCATGCTCGAGGTGGTAGGCAGGATCTCCCGCTCTATGTTGCGCTCCGGTCGAAGGCGATTGCGAGGCGCTCGGCGATGCTCCGGATACGCCGGTCCATCTCTTGAGTGTCGAGTTCCCGATTTGGATCTATATCTTCGCTGTGCCTATACGTCATTCTTCTCACCTCTATTCGTCGTGAAATGATTATCGCCGCGGTCGGCCTTACCCGGACTCATGCTGGCGTTGTCGTGGTTGAACGAGCCCCACATGTGACGAGTATCTCACACGACGTCTAACGCCAATTGTGCATGTATTGCCAGCGAACCCCTGTACTGGTCGACTGGGTAGCTGACCGTCTCAGCAACGTCTAAAGAAAGTGACGCGGACGTAGCCTGGACTTGGCTCGTAGGGCGGGGCCGCCCGCATACAGGACTCTACCGAGTGCTACAGTAGGTCACACGAACAGGTCTCAAGGAGGGGGAGGCGTATGAAGTACAGGCGTCTGGGAGACACGGGGCTGATGGTCTCGGAGCTGTGCCTGGGGTGCATGACCTTCGGGCGGGAGACTGAAGAGGAGGACTCGAAGGGACTCGTCGGCCGCTTCCTCGAGGCTGGCGGCAACTTTATCGACACGGCCGACGTCTACTCGAAGGGCGTCTCTGAGGAGATCACCGGCAAGGCCATAAAAGAAGTCCGCGACGAGGTGGTCCTGGCCACGAAGGTCCGCTTCCCGATGGGAGACGGCCCGAACGAGGTCGGCCTCTCGCGCAAGCACATCATGCAGGGGTGTGAGGACAGCCTCAGGCGTCTCGGCACGGACTACATCGATCTCTATCAAGTGCATTGCTGGGACTCCGCAACCCCCCTCGAAGAGACCCTTTCGGCCCTCACCGACCTCGTGCGCGCGGGCAAGGTGCGCTACATCGGCGTCTCCAACTTCACCGCCTGGCAGCTCATGCGGAGCCTGCAGCTCAGCGAGGTGCACGGCTTCGAGAGGTTCGTGTGCGTGCAGCCCCAGTACTCCCTCGTGGAGCGCAACATAGAGCGCGAGATCCTGCCGGTCTGCCTCGAGGAGAGCTTGGGCGTGATCCCCTGGAGCCCCTTGGGCGGTGGCTTCCTCTCGGGCAAGTACAGGCGCGATCAGGAGCCGCCACAGGGCTCGCGCATCTCCGAAGCGGTGGAGTCGATGGAGGAGTACTGGGACCGCCGCGCCACCGAGCGCAACTGGCGCGTGCTAGAGGTGGTAGGCCGCATCTCCGAGGAGACCGGCAAATCCTACGCCCAGATCGCGCTGAACTGGCTGCTCAGGCAAGAGGGCGTAACCGCCCCCATCATCGGTGCCCGCACCATGCACCAGCTCGAGGACAACCTCGGCGCGAGCGGCTGGGAGCTGGATGAGGGTCAGGTGGCCGAGCTCTCCGAGGCGAGCGCCCTAGAAGACGTCTACCCTTACCGCTTCATCCGCAACGCCCAGAGGGTTTAGGAAGCAAGGAGTTGCTGCCTAGCGGCGGGCAGGCGACCTTCGACAACCGGGTGGGCTGGGCGAGGACCTACATGAAGAAGGCGGGACTGCTCGAATCTCCTCGGCGCAGCTACTTCAAAATCACCGACAGGGGCCTTCAGGCGCTGAAGACGAATCCCGAATCCATCAACAACAGGTTCCTTCAGCAGTACCCGGAGTTCCGCGAGTTCAAGACCAGGAGCAACACGAAGGCCGTGGACACGGAACCGGAGGCGAGCAACTTGTACCTGGAGTCCCGCCAGGTAGGCTCCGTGCTCATCGTCCTCATCAGGGACGACGGCCGCGGCTTCGACACCAACAATCCACAGTACGGCCGAAGTGAACGCAGACCTCGATGTACTCTCCGCCCCCAAACGCGGAACCGCGGTACAGATGAGGTTCCGCAAGCACGAAGATATCGCGGCAAAGCGCCTAAAATGTCCATAGAAACGTAGACCTCCAGCGCGCAGCAACCCGAAGTGCTGAAAGCGAGGGCCCCAACCGGGCTGGCATACCCAGCCCCGCCGGTAGATGCCCCGCAGACCGCGCTCGTCCTCCTCGCCTACACCACCGCGTTCGGCGTCATCGCCGCTTTGGTGTTCCGTCGCAGGGGCGTAAACTGAAGCTTAATCCTCGAGGTCTCGTTCGAAGTAGCGATTTGTTATCGGCATGCGGCGGTCGCGGCCGAAGGCGCGACCCGTGACTTTTATGCCGGTGGGAGCCTGGCGGCGTTTGTATTCGGCGCGGTCGACGAGCTGCACGATGCGCCTGACGTCGTCCTCATCGAAGCCTGAGTCCACGATCTGGGCTATCCCCATGTCCTCTTCGATGTACGCTTCCAGGATGGGGTCGAGGACCTCGTATGGCGGCAGAGAGTCGGTGTCGCGCTGGTCCTCGCGCAGCTCGGCGGTCGGCTCCTTGTTCAGGACGGAGTCGGGGATAACCTCGCGGTCTTTCTTCTCGTTGAAGTGGCGCGCCACCCTGTAGACCAGGTTCTTCGGAACGTCTTTTATGACCGCGAAACCTCCCGCGGAGTCGCCGTAGAGCGTCGAGTATCCTACGCTCATCTCGCTCTTGTTTCCGGTGGACAGCACGATCCAACCGAATTTGTTGGAGAGAGCCATCAGGATGTTCCCCCTGATACGGCTCTGCAGATTCTCCTCCGTAACGTCCTCAGGCAGTCCCTTGAAGGCCTCTTTCATCATCTCCCTGTAGGCGTCGAAGGCTGGGCCGATGGGGATGGTATGGGTGTCTATATGCAAGTTCTTGGCCAGCGCCACCGCGTCGGTGTTGCTCAGATCCGAGGTGTAGCGGCTCGGCATGAGGACGCCGGTTACGTTCTCCGGACCCAGGGCCTCGACGGCCACAGCAGCGGCCAGGGACGAGTCGATCCCGCCGGAGAGACCGAGCACGGCGCGCGAGAACCCGTTCTTTCGGAAGTAGTCACCGAGGCCGAGCACCAACCCTTCGAGCACCTCGCCTTCCTCGGAGAGGGAAGGCTGTAGCCGCGGTTCGACCAACTCGACAGAAGCCGGTTCGTTGCCGGCAACCTTTACCATCTCGGGCGCTCGTTCGGGGTTCTCCTTGCGGGGCCTGGGGTCGTGGAGGCGCTGCATGAGCGACTGGTCAGGGTACAGGTCGACGAGCAGGAAGTCTTCTCTAAACTGGTCGGCCCTCGCCACGAGAGCGCCCTCGGGGTCGAAGACGACCGAGTGCCCGTCGAAGACGAGCTCGTCCTGGCCGCCAACGAGGTTGCAGAACACGACGTAGCATCCGTAGTCCGAGGCCCGCACGCCGAGCATCCGCTCCCTGAAGGCGCCCTTGCGCCTGTGGTAAGGGGAGGCCGAGA